>Ga0207653_10000029_pt1 | contig 111705 bp, 105 predicted proteins | sample KBSK5251metaG_FD_184341 | JGI IMG/M metagenome (GOLD analysis project Ga0207653, IMG submission 184341) | Corn, switchgrass and miscanthus rhizosphere microbial communities from Kellogg Biological Station, Michigan, USA - KBS K5-25-1 metaG... | ecosystem: Host-associated > Plants > Roots >... | reverse complement strand
CCTGATCGGCGTCGTCCCGATCAACCTGGCGCAGGCGCTGCTCGGCTCGCGGATCAAGGTCAAGACGCTCGACGACAAGCGTGTCGTGCTTCGGATTCCGGCGGGCACCCAGCACGGACAGAAGTTCCGGATATCTGGCCATGGCATCGAGAAGAACGGCCGTCGCGGCGACATGTATGTGGAGGCGCACGTGACGCTGCCCGAGAAGCTCAGCGCCGAGGAGCAGGAGGCGGTCAAGAGCTTCGCGGAGAAGGTCGGCTTGAAGTACTAGAGTGCCGCGCGCATCGCGAGGGCGCTGGCCGGGCAGGCACCACGCAGCTCTTCGGATTGCTGCAATGCCGGATCCAGCTCAGCCCGCGGAATCGCCGTGAAGCCGAATCGCGGAAAGAAGTGGCTGGCGGTTGTCGTGAGCAGGTAGATGTCGCGGACGCCGCGCTTCCGGGCCAGCTCGAGCGCCGCCTTCGTGAGCCGCTGTCCCAGACCCTCTCCGCGCCGTTCTGCAGAGACCGCAACCGAGCGCAACAGCCCGGCTGACCCGTAGATTTCGACAGCGGCGCATCCGACAAGCTTGCCATTCTCACGCGCACCGAGCGCCGATCCGAGGTGCTCCCGGATACCGGCAATAGGGAGGCTGCTCGCTTCGAGCAGCGTCAGAATCTCGGGTAGATCCGAGTCGGCGACCGTCGTAAGAGCGATAGCCATAGCGCGAACAATAAAGTAGCTTCGTTTTCCCTAGGTCTTGCAACTGGGTTTCTTGGCGTCTTGCAACTGTTCCTTTTGGGGTGTAGGTCAACTGGCAGACCGCCCGGCTGTTAACCGGGAAGTTGGAGGTTCGAGTCCTCCCGCCCCAGTTTCGCAGTCCGCGAACATCCTCCCGCGGTCGGACGTATCCATATAGACACCAACCGGTCAGGTTCTATGCTCACGATGCGAGTGCTGTCGCTCTCCGCACTGTTTGGCGCCATGGCATGCATCACGACCACCGCAGATGTCCTCCGGATCGACACGTCCCTCCGACCGCAGACCACTCCTCAATCGATTCGGTTGTTAGCGCAAGAACCCGCACGACCCTTCGCGGTAGTCGCGATCGTGTCTGCACAAGGGGACATCGTATCGGCTCGGCAGCGCCTGATCAAAGAGGCCGCCCGGCTTGGGGGGCACGCGATCCTCCTCGACACGAACTCGTTGACGCGTATCGGCTCCTCTGACAGCGAACGGCAACAGCTAACGGGCAAAGTGATCGTCTACACCGACAGCGCGGGAGCCAACTGATCCGCGCCCTGGACGAGCGGGCCGCGTCGCCCCGGAGTTTCGTCGCCGCCTCCAAGCTCGCGTACTGGTTGGATGCCGGGATCCGCATTCCCGGCACCAACCTGCGGTTTGGGCTCGATCCCATTCTCGGATTGATTCCCGGGTTCGGGGACGCGGCAGGCGCAATTCTCGCCGGCTGGATTCTCGTCGAAGCAATCCGACTGGGCGCATCGCGCGCCACGGTTCTGCGGATGGCCGGCAACGTGGCATTCGACGCACTCGTAGGCGCCATCCCCGTGCTCGGCGACGTCTTCGACTTTGTGTGGAAAGCCAATCTTCGGAACGTCGCGCTCCTCGAGCGGCATCTGGCGGCGCCGCAGGGTGCGGCTCGCGCCGACCGCTCGTTCGTCGTGCTCATCATCTGTGGCGTCGCGGCGTTGGCCCTGGGGCTGCTCGCGCTGGGGATCCTGGTGACGCGCTGGGCGGTCCACGCGTTGGGTCGGGGAGCCGTGTGACGGCCAAGGCACGCTGGTTCTGGCCGCTGGTCATCGCGCTGTTCTTGACCGACTGCGCGACGAAACGGGCTGTCGAGCACCGCCTCACGGTCGGTCAGCCGCGGCCGGTCGTGGGCGAGGTGGTGCGCTTCACGCTGGCCTACAACACCAATGCCGTGATGGGCTTGCCCCTCGGGGGCGGCTCGAGCCGGCTGGTCCTGTCGGCCCTCTCGATCGCCGCGCTCATCGTTCTGGGATTGTTGTACCACCGCGCGCAGCCGTCCGAGCGACTGCGGGTGATCGGCATCGCGCTCGTCGCCGGTGGAGCCGTCGGGAATCTGCTGGATCGCATCCGATCGTCGGCCGGGGTGGTCGATTTCATCGATGTCGGCGTTGCCGACGTGCGATTCTGGACGTTCAATGTGGCCGACATGGGGATCACGGCCGGCGCCGTGCTGTTGCTGCTGGTGATGGTCTGGAAACGTGGCGGGCTGGTAGCGGACTAACCTTTCAACGCGGGCGCTCCGGCCAGGAACTTCTCGATCGGGTCGTTGCCGACGGTGGGCCGGATGTGCTCCAGCACAATCCTGCCGAGTCGCGGCACATCCTCCTTCTTGAAGCCGGCCGCGGAGAGGGCCACCATCAGCGCCGCGGGTCCCGCGACGCCGATCATCTCACCCGTCCGCGCGCCGCTCATCAACGCGCGGCCCATGTAGCTCTCGAGATTTGGGACCGCGGCACGCACCTTCTCGAACGTCGCCTTGTCCACCACCATCCGCATCGCCATCAGAATGGCGCCGATACCCTTCTCGGCCGCGCCGGGCTCCACTTCGAGGTTGGCGACGATTTGTTCGACGAGGTCCATGAGGGCCTACAATAAAGGCAAAAGCGGGGACATGCAAAAGCTCGACGCCGAGACGCCGAGCTCTTGCACGTACTGACTACTGCCCGACCGTGAAGTCGATCCTCTTGAGCACGTTTCCGCCCTCGTCGCGAATCTCGACGTGCCACGCTCCCTTCGCGTCGGCCGGGACCGTCTTGCGGCTCCAGGAGCGCCACGGCGATCCGCCAATCGTCAGCGAGACGTCGCCGACCTGGTCGCCCCCGTGGAACCAGACGTGATGCAACGTTTGGCCGTTGCCGCCGCTCACGCGCATCCACAGCACGACGGCGCCGACGCTGTCGGGAAACGCGGAGCCGGTATCCTGCGGCGCGCGGTCGACCACCGAGCGCGCCAGCACCGCTTCGACAGTCGCGTTGCTGGGCGCCGGAGCCGCGGCGGCAGCGGGTGGCGGTGCCGCGGGGCGCGCGGTCGAATCCTGTGCGGCGAGTGAGCCAACCAGGCCCAGGACGAGGGCCGGTGTGAGTACCGCTTTCATGTAGACACTCCCTGATTGAGTTGAGCACGTTCCGCGCGGCGGCTGCGCCGTTCCAGCCAGGCGCCGAGCACCGCGGCGATGAGACATCCTACAACCGTCCCGGCCATCATGAAACCGATCTGATACTCGAGCTGAATCCAGTGGCATTTTGGGGCGAAGATCGGGCCCACCAGGCGCCCGCAGGTGTTTTGCGAGAACGCGAATCCCCAGCTGGCGCCCACACCGAACAACAATGGAAGCAGCGCGATGAAGAAATGCCGGAGCTGGAGCTTCATCGGCCACGCTCGATATGCCAGCGATCCATCACTCGACCTCCCTCGATCACCACGTATTCGTCGAAATGCGCCTCTGTCAGGCAAGAATGGTTGGGCACGATTTCGACCTGCTGCCCGACTTTGAACTTTCCTTCGATCGCCGTGGGGGCCGCGGCGCGGATCACGCCGTGCTCCTGCGAGACGGACGCGACGGTCAGCTCCGGATGATCCTTGACCGCGCCGAACGCCGTCTCGAGTCCCAAATGCGCAGGTCCCAGATCCTTCGAAAGGGAGAGTGCGCCGGCGTCGACGACGAAATGCGGTGCCCCTGGTTGGTGCGAGACCACGGTCGCCAGGACCGAGACCGCGACATCGCGCGGCTCGCAGCATCCGATCAACACCATGGTCCGGTCATAGAAGATGTAATTCCCGGGCCGGGCTTCTGTGACGCCCGTCAAGTCTTTTACGGCCGCCATCGCGGGGGTCGAGCCGACACTGACCCCGCGGACGGGTAACCCGTCTTTGCGCAGGAGTTCCGCGAACCACGCCATCACCTGCCGTTCCTGCTCGGCGATCTGGGCCGCCTCCGTCTTGTTTCGCGTGTGATAGGCATGTCCCGAGTGACTCAGAATACCGTCGAAGGTGAGCCCGCGTTCCGCGCCAAGCTCCCGAGCCACCTCCAGCCCGTAACGGGACGCGGGGTCGACACCGGCGCGGTGATAGCCGCAGTCCACCTTGAGCCAGACATGGAGCCCAGTGCCTGCCAGGGCTTTCGCCGTCTCGAGATCATCGAGAATCACGCGCAGCGTGGCCCCGTCCTGGGCGATCTGCTGGACGTGGCGGATGTGCGACGGATCGAGCGGGAATGCCCAGGTGAGGTCGGTGAAACCGCCCCGCGCGAAGGCTTGCGCCTCGAACAGTGTGGAGACGGTGATTCCCGTTGCACCGTACGCGAGTTGCCGGCGCCCCAGCTCCAGACACTTGTGCGTCTTGATGTGCGGGCGCAACGAGACGTCGAGACGTCTAGCGGTCTCTGCCATGTGCTTGAGATTTCGCTCCATCGCGTCGCGATAGAGCAGCAGCGCGGGGGTTTCGATGTCGAGCATCATGTCCTGCGCACGAGCACGCGTGCCTTGTTGCCGATGGGCAGCATTCGAAAGAGCGCGTACTTGAACGGGTTGATCGAGTAGGTCTCCCACACCTCCAGCTGCAGGCCCGCTTTCTGCGCGGCGAATGCGAAAGAGGCGCGGCAAAACTCCTGGACGTGTGCTTCGACGTAGTCGGGTGCGTAGTGGCGTCGATGGATCCGCACCGTCTCGAGCAGCCGGCGCAGGCGCATGTCGAACGCGTCGATGTTGGGGAACTCGAGCACCCCCACGCCGTTCCGCTTCAGCAGGTTGCGGATTTTGCGCAGCGCGCCGACGGGATCCGGCAGGTGCTCGAGCACGTGCGTGAGAATCACGCAATCCCACGATTCATCGGCGTCCTCGTATGTCGTGATATCCGACGTCACCACGTTGAGGCCCAGGGTGTCGCGCACGACCTGGGTGTGCTCCGAAAACAGCTCCACGCCTTTGACGTCCCACCCGTCTTCGCGCGCCAGCCAGATGACCGTTCCGTCGCCGCAGCCGAGGTCCAGCATGCGGCCGTTCGATTTCGTGTGTCGCTGGATGAAGGCGTACGTCTGGCGATGCCCGCGGTTCTGCCGCGTCGGGGCCCGGGGATCGACGCGCGAGAGGATGTACTTCTCCTGATTGACGCCGATGCCGCGCGTGTCGCACACGACCAGCCGGCACTTGCGGCAGCGATAGTAGTGAATGTGCCGGCGATCGCCCTGGGTGTAGAACAGCCACAGATCCTGCGAGCCGCACACCTTGCACGTCATCCCGCCTTCCACAGTAGGACAGCGCTATTCATCGATGCGGCGGCCCGTGACCTCCACCCGCTTCATGCGCTCGATCCGTCCCGATCCGCCGACGAACGCCGACGCCACCCAGCTCGTCAGGCTCACGATGACGGCGCCGAGCGTCGCGGACCACAGTCCGGCGATGTGAAAGCCCGGGACGAACCACGCGACCACTTCGAGCGACAGGCCGTTCACGATCAGAAGGAAGAGCCCGAGGGTCAGCAATGTCAGGGGGAATGTGAGCACGACGAGAATCGGGCGGATGACGGCATTGACGATGCCGAGCACGAGGGCGGACACGATCAGGGCACCGGTGCCCGTGATCACGATGCCGGGGAGGAGCTGATCGGCGATCCAGAGTCCCAGAGCGGCGATCACGAGTCTGACAAGGAAGCCTCTCATGGAGCGGAAGATAACCGGGGTGCGCGCCCCGCGACGAACCGCGCCGTCATGCCGGGGCGAGCTTGCACGCCGAGCTTGGAATCGAGCAGGATCGCGCCGCTCATCGAATCGCGGCCGGACCAGGAGAGCGCGAGCCCCGCAAACGGTCCGAGGTCAGCGGGCCAGCCGCTCACGATCGCCTGCTCCGGCTGACCGAACCAGCTGACGGCCAGCGTCTCGGCGCGCGGCACGCGAAAAATGATCTGACCGCGGAACGCGCATTCGCGACCCAGCGGCACGGTGGTGCTGTCGAGCATGACGTCGCCCAGCCGGAAGCGATCACTCATCGCGGGCGCGTCGGGGAACGTCAGCGAGTCTCCGCGGGCCACGACCCAGTGACCGGCGTAGGGCATGGAGTAGCGGCGCAGACGGTCGAACTGATGGCCGGAGCAGGGGTTGGGAGGTCCACACGCGGCGACCACGACCAGCGCGCCGCACATCACGGCGCGCATCAGAACTCCGTGGTATCCCTCGCCACCGTGTCGCTACTGCGAATCCGCGCGCTCATCGAGTCGGCGGCGTTCATCGCGCGCCCGACGGCCCGCGCGTTGGGGATCTTGGAGTTCGCAAGGATGCTGTCCTTCTGGCGCTCGGTGAGCGTATCGCGGTCGACGGTTTGACTCGATTTGCCGGAGCCACAAGCCACTAGGATGCAGAGCGGAACCAGCCAGAGGATTGATTTCATGGCTCGCAACGTTAACAATCTGCGCTGCGGTTGCAACTCACAATGCCCACAAGGGAGAGACCATGCGACGTTTGGCGATTGTCCCTGCGCTCCTCGTGCTCGCGGCATGCAGCCAGCCATCCATCGCCGACCGCCTCGTGGCAGGCCACTGGTTTGACCTCACGTACGACTTCGACTCGACCACCATCTACTGGCCGACCGCGCAGCCCTTTCACCTCACCGTTGTCTCGGCGCAGCGGACGCCCGGCGGGTGGTACTACGCGGCCAACAACTTCAGCGCCGCAGAACATGGCGGCACGCATCTCGATGCCCCGGTGCACTTCATAGAAAAGAAACACAGCACCGATCAGATTCCGCTGAGCCAGCTGATTGCGCCTGCCGTCGTCATCGACGTGCGGGCGAAGGCCGATTCCAATCCCGACTATCGCGTGCACCAGTCGGACATCACGGCCTGGGAAGCGGCGCACGGTGACATCCCGGAGGGGAGCATCGTGCTGATCCGCACGGGTTGGGGTCTGCGCTGGCCCGATCGCGCGCGCTACCTCGGCACCACGAAAACCGGCACGGTGGGCGCCACGCAGCTGCATTTTCCCGGGCTGGACCTCGACGCAGCCCGCGCGCTGGTGCGGCGCAGGATCAGTGCGGTGGGAATCGACACGCCGAGCATCGATTACGGCCAGTCGACGACGTTCCAGGTCCATCGCCGGCTGTTCGCCTCGAACGTACCGGCGTTTGAGAACGTCGCGCACCTCGAGAGCCTGCCGACGACCGGCGCGTTCGTGATCGCGCTCCCGATGAAAATCAAAGGCGGTAGCGGCGGCCCGCTGCGGATCGTCGCGTTCCTGCCTTAGGACGCCGGCATGCCTTTGCGCAGGACGTCTTCCATCACGTCGCCAAAGCGGTCGATCTCCGCGAGCGTGGTGTAGACGTTCGGCGTGATCCGTAGGCAGTTGAACTCGGGGTGGGCGATGGGCGTCACAATGATGCGATGCCGGTCGAACATGAAGCCCGCGAGCTTGCCGACATCGAGGGACCCCGGCGTGAACGAGGCCAGCCCGCAGGACTGCGCGGGGTCGTACGGGGTCAGGAGCTTCACGCCCGGCACGCGCTCCAGCCGCTTCGCCCACCGGTCCCGCAGAAAGCGCAGCCGCGCCGCCTTCCGTTCGGGCCCGATGCCGTCCAGAAAATCCAGCGCTTCGACAATGGCGTTGTGGTTCGCGGCCGGATGGGTGCCGATCTCCTCGAATTTCCGCACGTTCTCGTTCATCTCGGGCGGCGCCGCCATCATCGGCCAGATCTTGGCGATCTTGGACTTCCGCACGTACAGAAACCCGGTGCCGATGGGCGCCGTGAGCCACTTGTGCAGGCTGGTGCCGTAGTAATCGCAGTCCAGCTCATCGCGCGTGAACGGGAAGTGCGCGTAGGCGTGCGCCCCATCCACGATCACTTCGATGCCGCGCGCCCGGCCCAGCTGCGCGATCTGCTTTACCGGGAAGATCTGGCCGGTGAGGTTCGTGATGTGACAGATATGGATGACCTTGGTCCGCGGCGTGATCGCCGCTTCGATGCGGCGCGCCAGGTCGTCCTGCGACGCCGGGGGGACGGGGAACGTGATCTGTTTCAGGACGATCCCCTCACGCCGCTCGCGTTGCTTCCACGTCGTGATCATGCGCGGGTAGTCCTGCGTCGTCGTCAGCACCTCGTCGCCACGCTGCAGCGGTAGCCCGAGCTGCACGATCTCCAGCGCCTCGCTGGCGTTGCGGGTGATCGCCATCTCTTCCGGATCACAGCCGAAGTTCGCGGCCAGCCGGCGCCGCACCGCCTCGATCTCGGGCTCGATCCAGCCCCACATCGTGACCGCGGGCGCCTGGTTCGAGATGGCGAGGTAGCGCTGGAACGCGGCGTTCACGACCCGCGGCGACGGTGCGACGCCGCCGTTGTTCAGGTTGATCATGCCGCGATCGATGTCGAATGCGGCCTGGATCTCACGCCAGAAGTCTTCATCCTGCGCGACGTCCACTGGACGCCGGCCGGCGACATGTCGGGTGGCCGGGAGGATGCGCGCCAGCGCGTCACTTCTGAACGCAGGAACGGTGGCCGTGGCGGCGAAGAGCGAACCGAGAAAGCGGCGGCGAGTGGTCATACATAGGTAATAAAGCAAAACTCCCCGCCCGGCCAGAGCCGAACGGGGAGCTGTCTTGCTGCGGCGGGATTAGAGGCCGGCGAACGTGCCCACCGGGGCGAACAGGTTCGACACGGTGTCACCGAAGTGCTCGAAGGCTTCAAACAGATCCCCGAGCGCTGCCAGGTCCGCGGCCGTCAACGGCTCGCCACCCGCATCGACCCACACCGCCGTGGCCGGATCGCCGCTGAGCGACGCAACCGGGTGGCCGTCCACATACACGGTCACGCTGACGCTGACCGCGTTGGTCGTGGTGTTGAGGGTGATGTGGCCCACCGCTCGGATCGTCTGGCCGTTTTGAATCAGCCGGAAGTCGGCGTTGATGACGATGTTCGGATCTTCGAACGAGACCGACTCATTGAGCATCAACGTGATCGCCGGGTTGTTCAGCGAGAACGTCGCATGCACGCTCGCTCCGCTCGCGTTGACCGAAAGGGTTTCGTCGAACGACAACGTCTTGTTGTCGCCGCCGCTGAGTCCGTTCGAGATGGTTCCCGTCACGCTCGCGTTGGCGGACGTCACGGACGAGGTGACCGCGGCCGTGTAGTCGACATACGTCGGCGTCCCACCCGGGCCTTTGACGAGCACCTGCACCTGGAGCTTGGTCGGCGTGCTCTGATCGATGATGTCGAGCGTGCCGATCGCGCTGACCGGCTCGACGACCTGTCCATCCAGGCCGGTCGCATACAGGACGAAGCGGACGCCATTGAGATTCGCGACCGTCGTGCCCTGATAGCGGTACTGGTTGAGTGCGGTATCCCACTCGAAGACCCGACCGTACATCGTGTCGGGGATGATGCGGCCCTGGGCGGCCGACACGCTGAGGTTCGGCACCATCGCCTGCAGCTTCTGCGCTTGCCGCAGGGCGGGGAGAAACATCTGGGCGCCGGTCCGCGCCAGCTGGGGCCGGAGCGTTCCGATCAATGTGGCCGTCGGGCGGAAGGCCGGAGCAGTGGCAACGTCGAGCATCACCGAAGCCGTTGAGAAGCTGCGGAAGACGTCGCTATCGAAGGCGGAGTCGACCGACGACAGATTGGCCGACACGGCAGCCGGATCGCTGAAGTCGACCGGGGACGGCGCGTCTTTCCCGCACGCGACCATCGCCGCTACGCCGAGCACGACGCCGGCACGAAGGAGCAACCGCATACAGCCTCCAAAGAGAAATTGTGGGGGCGAACTTGAAGTCTGCATGCGCCGCGGCCGGAGGTGCTGTGACCTCCCGCACGCCGGGTCAGGCTAGGCGATCACGCCACCGCCGAGCAATCGATCACTGGCGTCGTACAGCACGCCTGATTGCCCTGGTGCGATCGCCCGGACCGGCTCGGCGAGCCGGAGCGCGATGCGGTCGCTCGCCTGCGCAGCAATCGTGCCGGGGACGGCACGCGCGCGATAGCGGCATTGGACCCACACAACGTCACCTGGCGAGAGCGGATCGACGAGCCAGTTGACCTCTTCGAGAGACACTTCGTGTCCGAATAGCTCGGCGCTGCGGCCCACGACGACCTCACGCGTCTCGGGGCGAATGGCGACGACATAGAGCGGCTCGCTCGAGCCGCCGGGCAAGCCGCGGCGCTGGCCGACGGTGTAGCGCGCGAAGCCGTCGTGCTCGCCGATCACTTCGCCACTCGTCGTGACGAGCGGACCGGGGACGAGCGCGGGCGCGTCCGCGGGCAGATGCCGCTCGAGCACCGCGACGTAGTCGTCATCGGGAACGAAACAGATCTCGACCGACTCCGCCTTGTCGGCAGTGACGAGGCCGAGCGTCCGCGCGGCCGCGCGCGTCTCGGCCTTGGTCAGCGCGCCGACCGGCGTGAGCATGCGACGGACGACCGCGCGATCGATGCCCCACAGGAAATACGACTGATCCTTCTGCCGGTCGTGGCCGCGGAACAGCGCGCCATCCTGGGCGATGGCGTAATGGCCGGTCGCGATCGCATCGCACTCCAGCGCATCGGCGTGGTAGAGGAAATCGCGGAACTTGGTGAATGAGTTGCAGCGCACGCACGGGATCGGCGTCCGCCCGCGGGCGTACTCGGCGACGAAATTGTCGATGACGTCGTGGCCGAACCGGTCCTCGAGATTCAGGACGTAGTGCGGAATGCCGAGCTTGTGCGCGACGAGCTTGGCGTCCGTGATCGAGTCGAGGGAGCAGCAGGGGCGGTCGGGGACGGTGTCGCCGTAACAGAACAACTTCATCGTCGCGCCGATCACCTCGTGACCCTGCGCGACGAGCTGCGCCGCGGCGACGGAGGAGTCGACGCCGCCCGACATTGCGACCAGGACTCTCATCGGTGCAGGACGGCGGAGAGCGAGCGGACCTTCTCGACGACCCGCGGCAGCGCAGCGCTCACCGCTTCCACGTCGTCCAGCGAGCTGTCCTTGCCGAACGAGAACCGCAGCGCCGTGACGCCGAGCTCCGGCGGCACGCCCATCGCCGTGAGCACGTGCGACGGCTCGACGGCGCCCGTACTGCACGCGGAGCCGGACGAGCATGCGATCCCGGCGAGGTCGAGATGCATCAGCAGCGCCTCGCTGTCGGTGCCGGGGATCGAGGCGTTCGAGATGTGCGGCGCGCGCTCGCCCTGCCAGCCGTTGATGACGGCGTCGGGGACGATGGCGAGCAGGCGGCGCTCCAGCTCGTCGCGCAGCTCGCGCAACCGCTGCGTGAGCGCCTGCTGTTCGGAGGCGGCGAGACGGGCCGCCACGCCCAGCCCGACGATGCCGGGCACATTCTCAGTGCCGGGACGAATGCCGTATTGCTGGCCGCCGCCGTGGATGATGGCTTCCACCGCCTTGCGATCACGCACGATGAGCGCGCCCACGCCCTTGGGAGCGCCGATCTTGTGGCCGGAGATGGTGAGGAGAGCACAGTTGACGTCGTGGAGCGACACCGGAACCTTGCCGAACGCCTGGACGGCGTCGGAGTGAAACAGGACGCCCGCGTCGTAACATCGCGTCGCCAGCTCGGCGACCGGCTGCACCGTTCCGACTTCGTTGTTCACCCACATCACGCTGACGACCGCGACGCCGCGCTCGAGGGCCGCGTCGAGCGCGCGCCGGTCTACCTGGCCGGTCGCGGTGACGGGGAGGATGATCTCCTCGCCGCCCAGATGCTTCACCGCGTGCGCCGCGGCGATCGCCGCCTTGTGCTCCGTCGCGGAGACGGCAACGCGGAACGCGCCACCCTTGTCCCGGGCCGCGAGTGCGGCGCCAATGATCGCCAGGTTGTCCGCCTCCGTGCCGCCCGACGTGAAGACGACCTGGTTTGGCTCGGCACCCACGGCGTCGGCAACGGCGCGCTTCGCCTCCTCGATGCCGGCGCGCGCGGCGCGGCCGAAGCGGTGCGCTGAGGACGGGTTACCGAAGGCTTCGGTCCCCAGATAGGGGAGCATCGCCTCCAGCACCTCCGGTCGCACCGGGGTCGTCGCGGCGTTGTCGAGATACGTGAGGCGCTTGGTCATTGCGCTCGCAATTTAATCACACCCTGAAGGGTGTGCTTAGAGGGACTGTACGCCAAGCCGGAGCACGTCGTCCACCTCGTGGGTCTCAGCCGTGTAGAACGGCTCCCCGTAAGGCCGCCGGATCAGGGAGCCGTAATGCGCCGATTGCACGCGGATCAGCTCGTAGAGGTCCTGGCCGGTGGGGAAGATCTCGCCCGCGGCCTTCGCGCCGTCGAACTGCGAGGCATAGCAGCGAATCGCCTGCATTTTCGTCTCGAACACATCCGAGATGTCCACCACGAACGTCGGCTTCACCGGGTCTTCGCGGTACGCGAGGGCGTAGAGCAGCTTGAACGGCCGGTGTGCCTCGCCGCCCGCTCCAGGCTCGTACTTCGCGAGGCCGGCGAGATAGCACGCGTCCCGCCCCAGCTCTGAGGCAACGCGGTGATCGGGATGCCGGCCGACAGGGAAGGGCAGAATCACGACTTTCGGTTTCATTCGACGAATCAACTCGACGATCTGTTTTCTCGACGCCTCATTGTTGATTAGATGCGCGTCCGGCATCCCGGCGTTGAGCCGCAGCGCCACGCGGAGCGTCTTGGCGGCGCGCTCGGCTTCCGCCGCCCGCGTCGCGGCGTCGCCGCGTGTCCCCATCTCGCCTTGGGTGAGATCGACGATTCCCACGCGATGGCCCGCCTTGGCCGCTTTGGCAAGCGTGCCGCCGCACGTCAGCTCGACGTCATCGCGGTGCGCCGCGATGGCGAGCAGCTCGACTTGCTCATTCATAGCGTAGGGCCTCGACCGGATCGAGCTTCGCCGCGCGTGCCGCGGGCGCAATGCCGAACACGAGCCCGACGAGAATCGAGGCGGCGGTGGCGATCGCCGCCGGCACCACGGGAATCGTCGTATTGAACGCGAGCAGCCGCTTGAGCACTTCGCCGACGCCAATTCCCAGCGCGATGCCGATGACGCCTCCCAGCAACGTGAGGGTGGCGGCTTCGACGAGGAATTGCCACAGAATCGCGCGCCGCGTCGCACCGAGCGCCTTGCGCAGGCCGATTTCGCGAGTGCGGCTCGTGACTGAAACCATCATGATCGCCATCACACCGATTCCTCCGACCATGAGCGCGATGCTGGAGAGCACGAGCATCACGAAAAAGAACGCGAACGTCAGGCTGTCGAAGATACTCAGGACCTGATCCGACGTGAGCAGATCAAACGTGTTGGGATCTCCGACCCGCAGCCCGCGCAGCCGCCGTAACGTCACCGTCGCGGCATCCATCGCGCGGTTGACACTGACCTCCGGCTTCGGTTTGACGAGAATGATCAGGCTGTTCCACTCGTCGATGATAAAACTGCGGCGTGCCGACTCGAACGGCACCACCGCGGCGATCTCGGGCGCCCCCGGAACCTCGAAGATATTCGTGGGTCGTTGCCAAACCCCGATGATCTTGAACGGATCCCCCCCGATCCGGATGACACGGCCGAGCGGATTGATCGCGCCGAACAGGCGATCGATGGTCCGGCGCTCGACGATTGCCACCGGATCACCGCCGCGGAGCTCGGCAGCGGTGAAGGAGCGTCCATCCGTGATGCCCCCGCCGAGGATTTCCAGAAAGCGGTCGTCCGCGCCGAACACTCCCAGGATCCGCGTGTGGTTGCCGCCGTATTCGAACCGCTCGAACACCTGCGTCCAGATCGCCGCATAATGAATCTCCGGCAGGCGGGCGATGGCTTCGGCGTCCTGGGGGACCAGCTTCGGCCGGATCCGTACCTCGCGCGGGACGGCGTCGGGATTCACGCCAGTCGTAGAGAAATAGCGGAGCACGCGGAACGTCGTCGGCCCGACGACCTCGAGCGTATTGACGATCTGTTCGCGGAAACCCGCGACGATCGACGCCATCGACATCACCGTGGCGATGCCGATCACGACGCCCAGGACGGTCAGCGCCGAACGCAGCTTGTTGGCCTGCAGCTGCTCGAGGGCGATGCGCCAGCCCTCGCGGAGCGAATGCAGTTCCATCTACTCTTGGCGGAGCGCTTCGATCGGATCGAGCCGCGACGCGCGATGCGCGGGGTATACGCCGAACAGGACACCGACGGTGAGGCCGAGCGCGATGGCGATCGCGATAGACCACGCCGTGACGCGTGCCGGCAGCGGCGAAATGGCCTGGACGAGCCCCGCGAGCGCGAACCCGACCACGATGCCGGCGATCACGCCAAGCACCGACAGGGTGAGCGCTTCCGCAAAGAACTGGCGGCGGATATCGCGGCGCGCCGCGCCGAGGGCTTTGCGGACCCCAATTTCGCGCGTGCGCTCGGTGACGCTCATCAGCATGATGTTCATGATCACGATGCCGCCGACCACCACGCCGATGACGACCACCGCCGGCACGACCGTGAAGATCACGCGGGTGAGCTTCGCCCAGAACGCGATCAGTCCCTCACCGGTGTCGATCGTGAAATCGTTGTCGGCTCCGGGGCGCAGGCGGTGCGCGATGCGCATCGCCTCCTCGGCGCGCAGCATCGCGGGTCCCACGCCGTCCGCGGTCGCCATCTTCACCGAAATCACCATCGTCTGGCGGCGCCCGTACATCGATTCGAACGTGGTCAAGGGAAGCATGACGAAGCCGTCCCATGATTGCCCCAGGACCGTCCCCTTCTTTGCGATGACGCCTTTCACGACGAGCTGGATCCCACGCACCCGGATCGAGCTGCCGACTGCGGCCTCCACGTTGCCGAACAGTTTTTCGGCGACGTCGTACCCGAGCACCGCGACGTAGCGCCGTTGCTGCAGGTCGACGTCGGTGAGCGGCTCGCCCGCGGCGAAGGTGTAGTCCTGGACGACCACGTACGGTGGCGTGACGCCGAAGATGAAGACGTCGCCCGTGGTGCGGTTGCGCCACTGCACGTCGGCCATCGGCGTCGGCCAGCCCGATTGCAGCGCGATCGCCTCGGCGTCGGGTACCGCACGCTCGATGAATCCGACGTCTTCCGATGCGATGATGGGGCGCCGCTGGATCGCCTTCCACGCCTCGTCGTCGATGAATCCCACCTGAATGGGATCCCGGCGGACCTGGAACGCGTTGACGCCCACGATCGCGCCCGCCAGCCGCTCGCGGACGTACGCGTTCATCCCCTGGATCACGGCGACGACGGCGACGAGAAAGGCGACGGACACGATGATGCCGAGCAGCGTGAAGAAGGACCGGAGCTTATGGCCCCAGACTGTTTGGAGGGCGAGGCGCAGCGCTTCGTACAGGGGCATGTGCTACAAAGCTACTCGTAGCGGAGCGCCTCGATCGGATCGAGTCGTGCAGCCCGGCTGGCGGGATACAGCCCGAACCCGATGCCGGTGAGCGCGGAGGCGCCGAGCGCCGCCACGATCGACCACAGCGGCACGTTCGCGGGGATCGGCGTGAGGTGCGATAGCGCGAACGCGAGCGAGCCGCCTGCCATCATGCCGATCGCGCCACCGACGAGCGTGAGCGTGGACGCTTCCACCAGGAACTGCCACAGGATGGCGCGGCGCGTGGCGCCGAGCGCCTTGCGCACGCCGATCTCGCGCGTGCGCTCGGTTACGGAGATCATCATGATCGCTACCACGCCGACGCCGCCGACGATCAGGCCGATCGCCGACAGCACCAGCATCACGAAGAAGAACATCCCGCTGACCTGGTGCCAGGAATCGAGCAGCTTGTCCTGCGTGACGATCGAAAAGGTGTTGTCCTGGCCGGGCTTGAGCCCGCGCATCGTGCGCAGCGTCGCGACGACTTCGTCCATCGATTCCTGCTGCGTGTATCCCGCCCCCGGGGCGACCGCCAGCCGCATCCAGCCCTTGAAGTACGGCACGCTCTTCACGAACGCGCCGTGCGGGATGTAGACGGACGGCGGCGCGGCGCCGCTGAAGAGACTCGGGGGTTGGGTGTAGACGCCGATCACGGTGAACGGCGCGCCCGCGACGTGGATCGTCTTGCCGATGGGGTCGCGGCCGCGAAACAGCTGATCTTCGAGCTTGCGGTTGACCACCGCGACGGCGTTGTTGGAGACGTCCTCGATCCGCGTGAAGGTGCGACCCGGATAGATGTCGCCGCCGTTCACCTCGACCCATTCCGCCGATACGCCGGCGATATTCACCGACTCGAGCCGGTGGTCCGCAAACTCGACCGTCCCGGAGCTCTCCTCGCGCCGCGTCACGAAGCGGACCGACGGGAGCAGCCGGATCCGATCGGCCTCGAGCTCGCTGATCGCCGGGTTCCGCCGCCACGGGCTGGTCTCGTCCGAGCCGTCCGAGACGTTGATGCCGGCCTGGAAGAAGCGCCACACCAGGAAGGTCCGCGGCGCGATCGACTCGAACACGCCGGCCACCTGCTTGTTGATGCCGCTGATCATGGCCGCCATCAGCATCACGACCGCTACGCCGATCGAAACGCCGAGAATCGTGAGTGCCGCACGGGCCTTGCTCGCGCGGAGCGAGGCGAGCGCGATGCCCACCCCCTCGAACAGGCTTCCCCCGGTCATGTCTCGGCTCGCAATGCGGTGATCGGGTCGAGCCGAGCCGCGCGCGTCGCGGGGATCACGCCGGCGACGATCCCGACGCCGGCGCCCAGAATCACGCCGACCACGATGGACCACGGCGCGACCGCCGCGGGCAGCGGCGTCGTCGCCGCGACCACCGCGGCGAGCGCGATGCCGATGCCGACGCCGGCGCTCGCGCCTACCGTGGCCAGGGCGGTGGCCTCGACCAGAAACTGCCGCAGGATGTCGCTGCGCCGCGCGCCCAGCGACTTGCGGATCCCGATCTCGCGCGTTCGCTCCGCGACCGCCATCAGCATGATGTTCATGATCACGATGCCGCCGACCACGAGCGAGATGCCGGGCAGGAAGGGCAGCGCAAAGCGCAGGATGCCGCTGATCTTGTTCCAGAAGTCGAGCACTTCGTCGGCGGTCTCGAGCGCGAAGTCGTCCGGCTGGCGTGGGCGCAGGTGACGCCGGCTGCGCATCAGCGCCTCAGCCTGGTTCATCGCCTCGCGCATGTCCGACTGCGTGCGCGCCTTCACCGCCAGCGCGTCGACGACGCGCGGCGGGTTGACGTAGCGTCGCAGCGGGGCGCTCGCCGGCGCCACCGCGAACTTGTCGAGCGACAGGCCGAACAGATTGCCCTGCTTTTCCACGATCCCGATCACACGGTAGGGGATGTCGAAGATCTTGACCTCGCCGCCGATCGGGTCGCGGCCCTCGAACAGCTTATCGGCGAGATCGTGCCCCAGCACGAGGACGTTCGCGCCGGCTTGCACCTCCTCGCCGGTAAACGCGCGGCCCTGCTCGATCGTGAGCGAGCGAATGTCGAAGTACAGTTCCGTGGCCGCCGTCACCTGGACGTCCTTGGCCGTGCGGCGGCCGGCCGTAAGCGTGCCGCGCGTATTGGATTCCCACGCCGCGAGCACCGGGACGGTCACGCCGCGCATGACCGCCTGCGCGTCGTCGTAGGTGACGCGGGGGCGCCGCGTCCACGACCGCCACATCGAGTCCGTCACGTTGCCGAGCTGGACGTCGGGGAATTGCCGCAGGCGGAAGGTGTTCACGCCCAGAATCGTGCCGGCGAACTTGTCGGTCATGTAGCGGTTCATGCCCTCGACGACCGACACCACGGCGATCAGGAACATCACGCCGATGAAAACGCCGATGATCGAGAAGCCGCTTTTGAGCTTCTGTGCCCGGATGGTCTGGAAGGCGAGGCGAACGGCGTCGAAAAATGACACCGCTACTCGTAACGCAACGCTTCCACCGGATCGAGACGAGCCGCCTTGCTCGCGGGGTAAATGCCGAACAGCAGTCCGGTCACGGCCGCGCCGACGAGCGCCATGACGATCGACCCGAGCGGCACGTACGCGGGCACGGGCGTGAAGGAGTGCAGGACGATGGCGATCCCCCAGCCCACGATCATCCCGACGATGCCGCCGACGAGCGTCAGCGTGGAGGCCTCCACCAGGAATTGCCACATGATCTCGCGGCGCAGCGCGCCGAGCGCTTTGCGCACGCCGATTTCCCGAGTGCGTTCGGTGACCGAGATCATCATGATGGCGATGACGCCAATTCCCCCGACCATCAGGCCGACCATCGACAACGCGATCATGAGCATGCGCGCGACCTTGGTGAAGCTGTTGATCGCCTGGACGTACACTTCCTGGGTCACCGCGTCGAAGTTGTTCTTCTGGCCGGGACGCAGGCCCCGCATCGTCCGCAACGCCATGGTCACGTCGTCGATCGCGTGCTCGGTCGAGACCGAGTCCTGCGGCACGACGAACATGTCCATCCAACCCGGCCAGTACTGCAGATCCTTCTGGAACGTGCCGTGGGGAATCATGATCTCGGGTTGGTCGCCGTCACCGAACAATCGGGGCGGGGGGTTATAGACGCCGATCACTTCGTACGGCAGACCGCTGATCTTGATGCGGCGGTTCATCGGATCCCGCTGTCCAAACAGGTTCTCGGAGAGCTTGCTGTTGATCACCGCGACGTGCGCGTTGGAGGCATCCTCGAGGTGCGAGAACGGCCGGCCCGGCTCGACGGACCCGCCTTCGATCTTCGGCCAATCAGCGTTCCGGCCGCGGATCCGGACGGCGGCCATGCGGTGGCCTTCGAAATCGATGTCCGCCGACGTGCCCTCATCGACGACAACGAACGCGATGGTCGGGAGCTGCGCCAGCCGGTTCGCTTCCTCCACCGTGAGCGGCGGCCGCCGCCGCCACGGATTCGGATCCTCTGGATCCTCGTCGTTCTGGCCGCCCCAGTAGCGTCCGACCCAGAAGGTCTTGGGCCCGAGTGAGGCCAGCATGTCCGAGATGCCTTTGTTGAAGCCGCTGATCAACGCGCCAATCACCATCACGACGGTGACGCCGATGGCCACGCCGAGAATCGTGAGTGCCGCGCGCATCTTGTGGGCGCGCAGCGAGGTGAGGGCAATGCCGACGCCTTCGAACAGGCCTGTCATCGGTTACTCCTGCCGCAGCGCGGTGATGGGATCGAGCTTCGCGGCCCGGCTCGCGGGGTACACGCCGGCGACAATGCCGACGCCGGCCCCCATGACGACCCCCAGCACCACCGACGCCGGCGAAACACTCGCGGGCAGGGGCGAGATCGCGTTGATCACGAAGGTCAGGCCGATACCGGCCAGGATGCCGAACGCGGCGCCAACCGTCGCGATCGTCGTGGACTCTGCCAGGAATTGCCGGAGCACGTCGGACCGGCGCGCGCCCAGCGATTTGCGCAGGCCGATCTCGCGCGTCCGCTCGGCGACCGCCATCAGCATGATGTTCATGATCACGATCCCGCCGATCACCAGCGAGATGATGACGATGCCGGGGATGACCGTGACCAGGATAGTGCTGATGCCCGCCCAAAAGCGCTGCACGCCCTCAGAGGTGTCCAGCGCGAAATTGTTGTCCTGCTTGGGCCGCAGGTGACGCCGGCTCCGCATGATCCCTTCGGCCTGCGAGATCGCTTCCCGCATCTCGAGGTCCGAGTGGGCTTTCACGAGAAACGCGTCGAGAATACCGGGCGGATTCACGAGATTCTGCGCCGGCGATAACGCCGGCACGACCACGAAGCGGTCCAGCGGGAACCCGAGAATGCTGCCCTGGTGCTCCACCACGCCGATGACGCGGTAGGGCACGCCGCCGATCCGGACGCTCTTGCCCAACGGCGCGCGCTCGCTGAACAAGCGCTTTGCGACCGCTTCACCGAGCACCGCCACGGGCGCGCCGGAACGGTTCTCTTCGCCCGTGAACGGCCGGCCGATCGCGATGCCCAGATTCTTGATATCGAAGTAGCGCTCGCTTGCGGCCGTGAGGTCGATATCGCGCGCTTCCTTGTTGGCGTACGAAACGGTGACCCGGTCGCTCGATTGCCACGCGGTGATCACGGGCACCGTCAGTCCTTGGCTGATCGCCTCGGCGTCGCTGAAGCGGATGCGCGGGCGCCGCCGCCAGGCCCGCCACACGGAGTCGGGCACGTTCGGCGTGAACATCGGTTGGCGCCGCAGTTGGAACGTGTTCACCCCGTACAGCGTCTGCGCGAACTTCTCGGTCATGTAGCGGTTGACGCCGTTTGCGATGCCCCACGCGGCGATCAGCGACGCCACCCCGACGAACACGCCCAGCAGGGAGAATCCGCTCTTCAGCTTCTGCGCGCGGATCGTCTGCAGCGCCATGCGGATGGCTTCGAAAAACGGCACTAGGCAGCTCGTGCCTGATCGGTGGCGACGATGCCGTCGCGCAACGTGATGACGCGCTCGGCGTGCGCCGCGATGTCCTGCTCGTGGGTGACCATAACCACCGTCTGGCCCTGGTGATGCAGCTCGGCGAAGACGCCCATGATCTCCTGGCTCGTCGTCGAGTCGAGATTCCCCGTGGGCTCGTCGGCGAGCAGAATGCTGGGCTCGTTCACGAGCGCGCGCGCGATCGCGACGCGCTGGCGCTGGCCGCCCGACAGCTCATTGGGCTTGTGGTCCATGCGATTGCCCAGCCCGACGCGCTCGAGCGCGTGCGCCGCGCGCTCGCGCCGGCTCCGCGCCGACATGCCGGCGTAGATCAGCGGGAGCTCGACGTTGTGGAGCGCGTCGGCCCGAGGCAGGAGGTTGAACGTCTGGAACACGAATCCAATTTCCTTGTTGCGGATCCGGGCGAGCTCGTCGTCCGCGAGATCGCTCACTTTCTGGCTGTTCAACCAGTACTCGCCGCTGGTCGGCGTATCAAGACAGCCGATGAGGTTCATGAGCGTGGACTTACCAGACCCGGACGGTCCCATGACGGCGACATACTCGTTCTTCTGGATCTGGACGCTGACGCCGCGCAGGGCCCGGACGAGCTCCGAGCCCATGTCGTACTCGCGCGTCAGCTTGTGCGTCAGGATGATGACGTCGGGGCGCGGCGTGTCTCCTGTGCGAAACAGTTGCACGGCGCTCACGAGCGCCGCCGGCCCGTCGTGTCACCCGATTCCCGGCTGGCACGCACCCGCGCGCCTTCCTTGAGATCGCGGATCGCCTGATACGGGCCGGCGACGATGGTGTCGCCCTGGTGCACGCCCTCGACGACCTCGAAGTGCTCCTCACCCGCGATGCCCACCTTTACCGGATGGAACGTGGCGACCCCGTTGTGCACGAGGAACACGCCCTCGGTTTCCTTCTTATTGCCGCCCTGCCCGCGGCGGCCGGTGTCCGCCGGTGCGGGGGTCGCGGCCGCGGCGGTTCCGCGTCCCGGCCGCTGCTCCGTGGAGATCGGCGTGTTGTCACGTACCGTGAGGGCGATGATCGGAATCGCGAGCGCCTGCTTGCGGGTATCCGTCACGATCCGGGCCGTGGCCGAGAGATCGGGGCGCACTTCGGACGGCGGATTGGAGAGCGTGATTTCGACCTCGTAGTCCACCGCGCGGTCGCTCTGGCTTCCACCGACGGCGGACGCCGCCGTCAGAATAGCGCTGTTCGAGACCTTGGTGACCCGGCCGATGAACGTCGTGTCGGGGAAGGCGTCGATCGTGACCTCGACCGAATCGCCCAGATGCAGCCGGACGACGTCGGTCTCGTCCACCTGCACCTTGGTCTGAATGACCGACAAATCCGAGATCGTGAGCAGCAAGCCGGTCTCGCGCGAGAAGGTCCCGGGTACCGCGACCTCGCCCTCTTCAACGGCGAGACGGGTGACGCGCCCGGCCATCGGCGCCACGAGATGCGTCTTCGCGAGCTGATCGCGTGCTTCCTGCAGACCGGCGCGCGATTGCTCGACCAGATGCTGCGAGGCCGTCAGGTTGGCGTCGGCGATATCGGATGCCGTTTGGGCCTGCTCGAGCTGTTCCTGCGAGATCAGGTTCGGGTTCTGCTCGTGCAGGTCCTTGGTCCGCGTCAGCGCGCGCGCCGATTGGTCGCGTGTGGCCCGCGCCTGCACCGCGCCGGCTTCGGCCTGCGACATCGCGGCCTGCGCCCGCTGGAGATTCGCCTGATAGATCGTGGGATCGATCTGCAGGAGGAATTGCCCCTTCTGGACGAAGTCGCCTTCGCGCACGGCGATCCGCGTGATGCGGCCCGTGATGTCGGCGCTGATGTCCACCTTTTTCTTGGGCTGGATCTTCCCGCTGGCGGTGACGGCGGCGACGAGATCCTTGCGCCCCACAGTCTCGAAGCGCACCTCGATGCCTTTCTCCCGCTTGGCGCTGACACTCACCATCACCAGAACGATCAGGAGAACAAGTCCTCCGCCTCCCAACAGCACTTTGTTCCGCTTAGACATGGCGGCTCGATCCTCTCGGTTAACGCAAGCTGCGGCCGACGGCGGCTTCCAACAGCGCCAAGGCCTTGTGGTAGTCGTACGTCGCGTTCACGGCATCGCTTTCGGCACGGAGCGCAGCGACCTGCGCATCCAACAGCTCGAAGAACGTGCCCGAGCCGACGCGGTAGCGCTCGGTGGCCAATTGAAGCTGTTCACGGGCAGCGGTGCGATTCGTGTCCTGCAACCCCACCGTCCGGAACGCCGTCTGCAGCGTCAGGAACGCCTGGTTCACCTCGGTCTGGACGCCCAGGCCCCGCGCCCGCACCGATTCCTCGAGGTTGTCGTGCTGCGCCCGCGCTTCTGAGACACGCTGCTCGCGCGAAAAGTTTGTAAAGATGGGCAGCGACAGCGTGAGCCGTGCCTGAAACGGTTGCCGGGTGAACTGGAACGGGAAGACGGAATTCCGGCTCCGCAGCGCCTGCTCGTTGGAGGAACCCCAGACAAAGCCGCTGCAGTCGTTTGGCGCGAGTCCCGCGTTGCTCCGGATCGTGTTGTTGTCCTGACACTCGCTGTACTGGCTCGCGAACGCCGCCTGGGAGCTGAAGATGATCGGGTCGACATCCGTGAACTGTTGCGTGAAGCCGGACCAACCGGCAGACACGGACACCGTCGGGCCGTAGCTCGATTTCGCGGCGCGCTCACCCCAGGCCGCCGCGCCTTCGCGCGCGCGCAGGGCTTTGAGCGCGGGATTCTGCTCCTCGGCCATCGTCATGAGGTCCGGCAGCTGCCACGTCGGAGCCTGCACGCTGAATGAGTCGGTCAGCTGAATCGCCGCGACGTCGAGCGGGGGCGTCACACCCATCTGCTCGAACAGGCGCAGCTTTTCCGTGCTGACGAGCGTCTGCGCGCGCAGCAGCCCAACGAGGGCCTGCCCGCGAGCTACCTGGGCCTGGCGCACGTCGATCAAGGTTGCCTGACCCACGCCGTAGCGCGCCTGCGCGAGCTTCAGGAATTCTTCGTTCCGTTCCAGCGTCTTCTGCGCCAGCTCTGCCTGGGCACGCGCCTGCAGCACGGTCAGGTACTGTTGCTTGATGCCGGTGACCAGCGCGTTCTCCGCGCCCGCGACATCAGCATCCGCGGCGCGCTGTTGCGCGCGGGACAGCCACAGCTGCGACAGCGTGGCGCCCGAAAACTGCCACGACAGGCCGAGATCGTAGAAAGAGGAAACGGTCGACACGCTCTGCGTGAAGCTCGAGGTCAAGAACGTCTGCGAGCCAGGCCCCGTGTAACTCATGCCCGCTGAAGTGGTAAAGCTCGGAATCAGCTGACCGTACGCGCTCCGGACGCCCCACGCGGCGGGACCGCGATTGTTCAGAGCCTGGCGGTAGGCCGGATTCCGTTCGCGCGCGAGCGCGATGGCGTCTTGGAGGGAAAGGCCCGCGGTAGCAGAGGGAATTGGGGTCTTGGGCTGCTGCGCAACCGCAACGGCGGCGGGGCCTAACAGGAGGCCTGCCACGATTACCAACTGTTTCATGGGCGTCCTTGAAAAGATATGTCGTGAGGTCGAAGCGCTATACGCGCGAGTACCTGATGCGGTTTCGGCCTGCGACTGGAACCTAGCCGGGGGGACTACAGCAGCAAGGTCAGCTTACTGCCAGGCGCTCGGCGACGAGGCGTCGGGCCGGGATTTCTACCTTCATAAGGCGACCGGACTCGTCCAGCCACAAATGAATCGTTTCCTGACCCTCCGCGCCGACGGTGATATGACGCAGGCGCGCAGGGTCGTGATTGAGCGTCGTGGACGCCTGGCCGAGGTCCCTGATCTGGATGACATCGCGGCGGAGCGCGCGGGGGAAAATCGCGGTGAGCGTGACAGGTTCTGATGTTGCCCGCCATGCGGCGAACACGTACGGGGCGAAGACCGAGTCGTCGAGCACGACCGCACGCTGACCGGTTGGGAACTCGCGCGCCCGTTCGGTCGCGCGCGCGAGCAATCGCACGGTAAACCGGCCCCGGCCCAGCTCGCCGAGGATGCGGGACGGCTGGCGCGGGTCGGCGACATCGTACTGCAGCGCCGCCGGCATCGTGTCGCTGTTCACTTCCAGAATTGGAGCCAGCACCACGACCGGGCGCGCGCGATCGTAACGGATCGTCGTGGCCAGCGTCCAGCCCGGCTCGCCGCGCGAGAGGCGCCCGCGGTTCAAGCGGAACGACTCGCGCGCGACCTCGAGCGTGTCCACGCGGACGACGAACACGCCCTCGTCGACGGCGCTGCCCGGCGCCTGCAGGAGGGCGAGGGCCAAGAGGCTCGCAATCATGCGGCTACGGCTCCCAAAACTCGCGTCGCGATACGATCACAGATCATCTTATACAGGCGAGCCCCCTTTTCGGCCGAGGCGAGGCTCGGTCGCCCCACAGATCCAGGCGACAGTGCAGGGACGGACGCGGCCGCGCGCCGCCGGTAACGTTCGACCTGGCGCTCCGTGAGTGGATAGTCCTGTGCCAGATCCATGCGGACCAGCTCGGGTGCAAGGTGGAGCATGAGCGATGTGTCCAGCTCCCCGCCGTGGGTCGGACCGTCCGGGTCTTCGAGATAGCCGGTGAAGTCCATGTCAAAGATGTCGACTGTGAACACCCGCGCCCGCCGGGTCCGCAGCGTCGAGAGGGCTTCCTGGTGCGGGTCGTGGCCGTGCGCGGTAAGAATAATGAAGGTATCGACGCCACCCAGCTCCCAGGAGCTCAGCACGTCGTTCATCCAGCGATGCAGGGTCTTACGGCGGACGGCGGCGTTGCCCGGATATGGTCGTTTGGTAGCGGTATTCACGCCGTACGGGACGGTTGGAGCGCGCAAGATGCCGAAGCCGGCGGAAAGATCATCGGCGAGCCGGTCAACGATTAATGTGTCACAGCCCAGGGGCAGATGGGGGCCGTGCTGTTCGCAGGTGCCCACGGGCACCAACAACCGCGAGTCGCGTGCGATCACGGTGCGTACCGCGTCGGGGGTGAGAACGCTCAGGTGCAGCGGCAAGCTCACGTCGTAATCGCCGGCTGTTTCGTGAGTCTGGCGACGGCCGAGTGGCTCCGTGGTGACGCGGTCGTGTGGGCCGCGCTCGCTGCCGGGGCGAGCCTCGTTGCTGTCGCACTCGCCGTGCGACTGCCGGCGCCGCGGCACAAGCTGACCATGGGCGCGGCGCTCGCCAGCTTATTGCTCGGGGTGATCCTCGGCCGGGGCGCGCTGAAAGTGTGGCGTATCGAGTGTTGTTGGCCGGCCTTGCGGGAGTCGCGCGTGCCGGCGACCTCGCGCGCTCTGCAGCACGCTCTCGGATCGGCGATCGCCGAAGCCCGCCGTCTGGCGGAACGCGCCGCGACGGCCTCAACGCTCCCGCCATCAGAGGTGTTTGACCAGCTGCGCGCGGACGTGGGGGGAAGGCAGGCGATCGAGCGCGGGGTCGCCATACTCCCGAAAGATCCCAACGCGCCCCCCATCGCCTGGGTGGGTAGGCACCGCGTGATTCCCAGGCCCCTGCCGGACACGACTGAGCTGCAAGCAGTCATGACTCCATTCTACGCGATTCTCGAGGCACGCCGCCAGACGCATGACGGCGTGGCCGTCGGGCACGTCCTCCTCTGGGCGGCGCCGGAAATTGCCGATGGCGATCGCTCCATCGCCGCGGCCTTCGCGCGGACGCACGATGTCGCGCTGCGGTTTTTCCCGGCCGGGCTCGGGCCACGCGATTCGAGTGTATTCGAGATTTGCCCGCCGCCGACCGGTTGCGAGCATGGCGACACGCTCTTCTCGGTGCAGACGATCCCGCCCTCCCAGGGGGACGCGAAGCTCGCGGCCCTCGAGCGCACCGCGTGGTTTGCGCGCGTCACGCTCGCCGCGTTGCTGGTGCTCCTGCTCGTCACCGCCCCTCCCGGTCGAGGTCGGTGGGCCGTCGCCCTCGTCGCCGCGCGGACCCTGGTGCGAGCGCCGATGGCGCCTGCCGCGTGGTTTTCGCCCGCAACCTTCTATCGCCCCATCGCCGGAGTCATCGGGACGTCCGCCGGCTCGCTCTTCGTCTTCGCGGTGCTCCTCCTGCTCGCAGCCGGTTGGCTATGGCGGCGGGGGGTGCCGCGGCGTTGGTGGGGAATCGCGGCGGCGACGTTGCTCATCCTGTTCGCGCCGTATCTGGTGCGCTATTTCGGCCGGGGCATCGCCCCGCCGGCCGCCGGCGTGAGCATCGGTCTCTGGTTGTCCTGGCAAACCGCGCTCGCAGTGACCGCGATGGCGATCATCCTGCTGGCCGCGGCGTTGGTTCGCGGCTCGGAAGAGCCCGTGCGCGTGAGCTGGGCGCTCCCGGCGGCATGTGCATGGGGTGCGCTCGCGGCGATCGGTGGGCTCTGGCTGTGGGACCCCCATGGGGCTTGGCCGGAGTGGTACACGTTTCTGTGGTTGCCCGCGCTGGCCGGCGTGATTCTTCCCGCACCGCGTCGCTGGGCGCTGGTCGGCATGGCGGTTGTGGCGGGCACCGCGGGCGCGCTGCTGGCCTGGGGTGCCGCCGTCGAAGGCCGGCTCGCGCTCGCCACCCGCGACGGGCAACGCCTCGGGCAGGAGGGCGATGCGATCGCCGTCGCGTTGCTGGAGCGGCTGAGCCAGCAGGTCGCCGATTCCTCGCATCCGCCGCCGCGCAGCGCGGGCGATCTGTATGCGCTGTGGGCGACGTCGCCGCTGGTCGCCGAGGACTACCCCGCGATGCTGGGGTTGTGGAGTGGTGACGGCGGGCTTCTTGCCGAACTGCGGCTGGCGTCGCTCGATCTCTATCCCGGGCTGTTAGCGACGCTGGCGCGCACGGCAGAAGTGCCGTGCATCGAGAGTGTGCCGCGGAGCCCCGGCATTCACTACGTCCTTGTGACTCCGCTCGCCAATGGCACCGTCCTGACCGTCGCTGTCGGCCCACGCACGCAATACTTGGTGCCCGACCGGGTCGCGAGGTTCCTCCACGGGGCACCGAGTGTCGAGCCGCCCTACACGATCACGCTTTCGCTTCCCAGCCAGAGGGACGCGCAACAGGTCAGCGACGCCGTGCAGTGGCGCCGAGACCAGTGGTCGGCGCGCGGGGAACGGCGGATTGAGTTGCCCGAGGGTGGCAGCCACGTGCATCTGCGTGTGGACCTCCGCGGACCGTGGACGCTTCTGGTCCGTGGCGTCCTGGTGGTCGCGCTCGATGTCGCACTGCTGGCCGGCATCTGGCTATTCGGGTTGGTCATCGCCGAGGGGTGGCGACCCCGGATTGCGACGGGCATGACCACGTTGCGCACCAGCTATCGAGCGCAACTCACCGCGGTGCTCAGCGTGTTTCTCGTTCTGCCGGTGCTCGCGTTTGCCGCGTGGAGTTTCGCGCGCCTCGCCGACGAATCGCGCCGCGCGGGTGACCTGTTGATTCGGCAGACCCTCCGGGACGCCGCGAGCGGCGCCGCGGCTGTTGCCCTCGAGAGCCCCGACGCGGTACGGCAGTCGCTGGCGGAGTTGGGCCGCCGTCTCGATGCCGAGCTGTGGCTGTACCGCGGCGGCGTCCTGGTCGGGACTTCCTCGCCCGTGCTGGCAGAATTGGGACTCGTCGATCCATTCCTCTCGAGCATGGCGTTCGAGGCGATCCGCACCGACGAACTCGAGTTGACGACCGACGCGCGGGCCGCCGGTCGGCGGACGCGGATTGGGTACAAGGTGGTCGGCCCAGGCGCTCCCGGCGAACAAGCAGTACTCGCGGTGCCGCGGCTGCTGGATGACGAAGGCGTGCGGCAGCAGCAGGAGGATCTCGCGCTCGCCCTCGTCCTCGCCACCCTGATTGGTCTGTTGGCGGCCGTCTATCTCGCCGGCTTCGCGGCTCGTCGCCTCGCCAAACCGGTCGCTGCGTTGCGCGAGGCCGCCATCGCGGTGGGGCGAGGGAGCGAGCCACCGGCCTTCCCACCCGGCACGCCTCGGGAATTCGAGCCGGTGCTCAGCGCGTTCGAACGCATGGCCACCGACGTACGGCGCAGCCAGGCCGCGCTCGAGGAGGCACGGCAGCGGACCGCGCGCGTGCTGGCAAACGTCGCCACGGGCGTGATCGCCGTGGATGACGGGCTCCGGGTCACGCTGGCGAACCCGCGCGCGTCGGAGCTCGTGCTGGGTGCGAGCGAGACGCTGACGCCGGGCGACGTGCTGCCGCAGGCGACGGCCGCTGCATGGGCGCCGGTGTGGGAGGCCGTCGCCCAGTTCCTCACGGAGAATCACGACGTGATTCAAGAGCGCGAGTTTGAGGTCGGCGGCCGGCAGATTCGCGTGCAGCTCGCGCGGCTGGACGCTGCGCCCGACGGCTGCGTGATCGCGCTCGATGATGCGACGGCGCTCACGCGCGCGGCGCGCGTCCTCGCCTGGGGAGAAATGGCGCGCCAGGTGGCGCACGAAATCAAGAACCCGCTCACGCCGATTCGACTCGGCATCCAGCACCTGCAGCGGGTTCGCGGCAAGAGTCAGTCGTCGAGCTTTGACGCGACGCTCAACGAAACGTCGGAGCGCATCCTGGCCGAAATCGACCGGCTGGACGGGATCGCCCGGGCGTTCTCGCGCTTCGGCGCGCCCGCGCCGTCAGCCGCCGAGGAGCTGCCGCTCGAGCCTGTCGATCTCGTCGCGACCGCCCGCGAAGTCGTGCAACTCTACGATCTCGGCTCGGCGCCACGGTTCGAAGTGCGCGCGAGCGACGGCGTCCCAGCACCGGCCCTCGCGCGGAAGGATGAAGTCAAGGAGGTGCTCGTGAACCTGCTGGAGAATGCCCGGAACGCCGATGCGAAGCGAGTGACGGTGCAGGTGGCCGCGAGCGGTCGTCAGCTGGTGGTCGCCGACGACGGCCGCGGGATTGCGCCGGAGGTTCTGCCGCGCGTGTTCGAGCCCACCTTCTCGACGACGTCGAGCGGCGCCGGCCTCGGACTGGCCATTGCCCGCCGCCTGGTCGAGAGCTGGGGTGGGGTGATCACCCTCGAAAGCGTGCCCGGCAAGGGGACACGGGTCACTCTGACGCTCCAAACCGCATCCTGAAGCGGGTTTGGGGTGACCTTCCTCACACCAAACAATGGAAAAAACGGACACAATGTGCAAAGTTGTGGCGGCCTTTCCAAGCCTCGAGGTGCTTTGTGCGAACTGGAGTCGTCGCTGTTGCGCTCACCGTGCTCGCCCTTGCTCCCACCCGAGCGGCGCACGCGCAGTTCTCGTTCGACGCGCGCCGCATCGGCATGGGAGGAGTCTCCCTAGGCCGTGACGGCAACGCCCAGCGCTACAACCCCGCGTACCGGGCCGTCAAGAACAAGAGCCACGTCGCCGGGTCGCCCAAGTTCACGATCCCGGTGCCGCTGGGGCTGATCCAGTTTTTCAAAGATCATCCGATCAATCAGCTGGGCCACGACCCGATGTTTAGTCCCGAGTCGAGCGCGTTCAATCCTGTCGCGTTGGTCAATCTCGTTTTCAATGCGCCGATCTTCTACGAAGTCAAGAAAGCGCCGACGCCCACCAATGATGTCCAGCTCACGATCGGTAGAAACCAGCTCATCGTGGATCTCGGGGCGTCGAAGGTCCTGATTCCCGAGCAGGACTTCGGCCTGGGCACGACGAGCCGGCTGCTCGACATGGGAGTCGGTTTTGCGGGATTCAACGTCGGCGTGATGGGCTTTCTCCAGTATGACGTCGCCATCACGCTGGACAGCACGCTGCGGAATTTTCTCACGAATGATTCCACCGCGCGGCCGAACACGAGCTACTTCGTGAACACCGATGGGACGGCGCAGGCCGGTTTCGCGCCGACGGTCAGCTATGCCGGCCGGCTGCTGCGTGGTGCCGGCGGGAAGGATACCGACGACGGGTTCTACATCGGCGGCGCGCTTCATTATTACATGGGCGCGACATATGGACGCGGTGTCGGCCCGGCCGGCTTCACGACCGGGAACCCCGTTCTTGCCGCCACGCCGGTCCCGCTCCTCAACGGCAACCTGTACACGTCCAACAAGCCGTTCGGCACCGGTGTCGGTGGCGACGTCGGTGTGGTGTGGATTTCCGGACCGTTCGAGGTGGGTGCCGGCGTGAACGACATCGGGGCCCAGCTCACCTGGTCCCACACCAAAATCCAGCAATTCGGCTATGACACGGTCGCGAACAAGATCGTCGATTCGGTGATCGTTGCCGACACCACGAGCACGACGAAGCTCCCGATCACCTACATGGCGAATGCGGCGCTGCACATGGGAACGGGCACCACGGTCGCCGGTGACGTCATCAACTCGGGTCGCGGGACGATCGTCCGCGTGGGGGTGGAGCAGCGCACCGGTCCGTTCGCGTTGCGCGGCGGGGTGTCGCGTGACCAGCGCAAGAAGATGCAATTCGGGTTTGGCGGAGGACTCCGGCTCGGTCCTCTCGGTCTGGACGTTGGGTTCTGGACACACAGTAATTCATTGTCGACGCAGCGGGCCATCACGATGGCCACGTCGATTTCGATCTATTAAGGGGCGACCCATGAAAGCTCTTGCTGCCGCTCTCCTGGTGCTCGTCGCGGCCTGCGGACAGGGAAACCTCATCCTGAACGTCGACGTGCTGAGCTTTCTCACGGCGAGCGACTCGACCACGCACTACAACGTGATCGGGGGGTTGCCTCCGGTAGACTCAACGGTATCGAGACGATTCTCGCTGCCGCCGGGACTGGGGAAGTCGACGGTCGACTCCATTTCGGCGAATTTCTCCTCCCAGCTCGAGAACCTGACAGGGGGAGGCCGCGTGACGCTCGAGGTCTTCTTCGCCAAGAGCCAGGGCGGCCTCTTCGTCGGCACGCCCTACCTCAGCGATTCCAGCGGCCACGTGACGGGTGTACAAACGGTCCCGATGGGAACGAACAGCCTGCGACTCGCCGACAGCGTCTTCACAACCGATTCACTCTGGGTGGGGATTCGTGCGCGAATCACGACCGACGTGGGGCCTAACATGACGGGGCAGTTGCGGCTGACGGATCTGCACGTACGCGTCGTCCTGAAAGACAAGATCATCTGAACGTACGCCGCTTCCGCGGCGCTATATTTCTCCCCGTGAGTAGCCGACGCCCGACCGTCCCGGTCAGCGTGGGCGGCGTGCAGGTGGGCAGCGCCCATCCGATCGTCGTCCAGTCGATGACCAACACCGACACCGCCGATGCCGCCGCCACCGCGGCGCAGGTGCGCGCGCTCCACGCGGCCGGCAGCGAGCTGGTTCGCGTGACGGTGAACACCGATGAAGCCGCCCGCGCCGTTCCCGCCATCGTGAAAGACGTCGACGTCCCCGTGATCGGCGACTTTCATTACAACGGACATCTGCTGCTCACCAAGTATCCCGACTGCGCGCGCGCCCTCGCCAAGTACCGGATCAATCCGGGCAACGTCGGGACCAAGCGTCGTGACGACAACTTTCGCACGATCATCCAGGTCGCGATCACGGAGGGCAAGACGGTGCGCATCGGGGTGAACTGGGGCAGCCTCGATCAACAGCTCCTCACCGAGATGATGGACGCGAACGCGGGGCTCGACGAGCCGCGGGAGGCGCGTGACGTGACCATGGATGCCATGGTCGAGAGCGCCATGCGCTCGGCGGAGCTCGCCGAGGAAACCGGATTGCCCCACGATCGGATCATTCTGTCCGCCAAGGTCTCGGGAGTGCAGGATCTGGTCGCGGTGTACCGCCGGCTGGCCGAGCGTTCCGACTATCCGTTGCACCTCGGGCTCACCGAGGCGGGGATGGGCACCAAGGGCGTCGTCGCCAGCACGGCAGGACTCTCGATCCTGCTCCAGGAAGGCATCGGCGACACGATTCGCGTCTCACTCACCCCGCGACCGGGCGGCGACCGCACCGAAGAGGTGCAGGTCGCCCAGCAGGTTCTGCAGTCGCTGGGGATCCGGAGCTTCACCCCGCAGGTCACCGCCTGTCCTGGGTGTGGCCGCACGACGTCGACGTTCTTTCAAGAGATGGCGGAGCAAATCCAGACGTACCTGCGCGAGCAGCGACCCGCCTGGCAGGCGCGCTACCCCGGTTCGGAGGAGCTGCGCGTCGCGGTGATGGGCTGTGTCGTCAACGGGCCAGGGGAGTCGAAGCATGCGGACATCGGCATCTCGCTCCCCGGCACCGCCGAGGAGCCGCGCGCCCCGGTATACGTAGACGGCGCGCTGAGGGTCACCCTCAAAGGCGACACGATCGTCGCCGACTTCCTGCGGATTCTCGACGAGTACGTCGAAAAACGCTTCGGCGGGGGATCAGCGAATGGGGGATCCCAGCGGCACATCCCGGTCGGGGTGCACCAGGCAGATGTCGCCTTCCCCAAGAATCACACCTAGCGTCAATACTTCCGAAAAAAACGTGGCGATCTGACGGGGTGGGAAGTTCACCACGCCGAGCACCAGCTTTCCGACGAGGTCCCCCGGAGCGTAGTACTTGGTGATCTGCGCGCTCGAGTTCTTGAGCCCGATCTCGGGACCAAAGTCGATTCGGAGCTTGTAGGCCGGCTTGCGCGCCTGCGGAAACTCGTCGGCCTGTACGATCCGGCCGACGCGGATGTCTACCTTCATGAAGTCGTCGTAGCTGATCTGGTCCATCCCCGCTCCTAAATGTCCCTTTTTGAGGTCACGGCCGCCGCGCTCCTGAGGCGGGAAAAGCTTGGCATGCCCGTTGCCTTTCCGCTACCGCGCAGGATCACTCCCCACTCTTTCAGGACGGCAGATATGCGGCGCATCGGGATGGCGGTGCTGGGCCTCGGACTGGTGTCGGCTCCTCTCGCGGGCCAGCGGTCCGCGCTCCGGGAAGTCCACGATCGCGGCGCGTTCGGCGCGGACTTTGTCGTGGCACAGCCGCTCGGGGAGTTCAGCCGCAACGGGGACGTCGCCGGCGGGCTGCAGATCTTCGGCGTCACGAGTGGTGGTCTGCTGGCGCTCCGCGTCGAAGCGAACTGGATGGCATATGACACGCAATACCAGGGTTACGGCGTCTCCACCGTTTCGCAGATCGGCTCGCTCGGCGCCGGCCCGCAACTGACGATCGGCAGCGGCGCGTTACGGTTCTACGGGTTTGCCACGATGGGCGGGTCGCTCTTCTGGAGCAACGCGAGCTTTCAAAGCTGTGGGTGCTCCGGCAGCGACTGGCTCGATGGTCACACGACGTGGATGCGCTCCGCCGGTGGCGGCGTGTTGCTCGGCATCACGGCCGGCCACACGCCGATTGCGATCGATGTCGGGATGCGCGGCGTCCGCCACGATCGCGTCACGTACGTGCCGTCCGGCGGGCTGACGCAGAACCCCGACGGGACCTTCAGCGCGCAGCAGGTCACGACGCCGGTGGACATGCGGGTCTATCAGGTCGGGGTGTCGATCGGGATTCGGTAAACCTCCCCCGCCGTCCCCGCGCTTCACCCCGCAAGCCCCCGCGCCACTCAGTGGAGCGGGGGTTTGTCTTGCAGGATCTGGCTCAGATATCGCGCGGGGGCGTTCAGGAAGTCGCGTGTGATGCGCACATGATCGAGATCGTCGTACGCCACCACCTCGACCGGCGTGCTGTCGAAGCTGTAGATCTGTGCGTCCGGGAAGGCGAGCAGCATCGGGGAGTGGGTCGCAATGATGAATTGCGCATCCTGCGTCACCATCTCCCCGATCATCGCGAGGAGCGCGAGCTGGCTTTGCGGTGAGAGCGGGGCCTCTGGTTCGTCCATCAGATAGAGGCCACCGGGGACGAACCGCGACTGGAACAGCTTGAGGAAGCTTTCGCCGTGCGAGCTCGCGTCGAGCTCCGCACCGTACCGTTGTTCGAGCTCGGCGAGGGATGCTTGGAGCGGTCCGAGCTTGAGTCCGAGCGCGGCAACGGAGCGGCCGGCGGCCTGGTATTGGCGGGACGCTTCGAGTCGCTCGATCAGCAATTCGGCGCGGAGCCTCGCCATGCGCTTGAGGAATCCAAAGAAATCTTCCGCCCGCAGAAAAAATCCCTTGTGTGTCCGCTTGGCCCAGCTGAGGCGCAACGCCTTTCCGAGGCGACGCTGCGCCTCGAGCCAATCGTCCTGCTGGACCTCCGCGCTGCCAACCGTCGGCAATCGCGCCGCTGTGGCGATGCCCTCCAGCAGCGTCGATTTGCCGGAGCCGTTTGCGCCCACGAAAAACGTCACGGGGCTCGCGAGCGCCAACCCTTCGAGGGTCCGGATGGCCGGAACTGTGAACGGAAAGGCCTCATCGGCACCCCCCCGCCGGCTAACGGAAGCCAGGTGAATTGCACTCACGGCTCGAACATACCTGCTGCGGGAAGTGTTGCACCGCACTTACAACGCAGGGGATTCGGAACTCCAACCCTCTGGTGCCACAGCGCTTAGGCACGGTAGAGGTCGGTACGGGACTTGCTTTCTCAAGCGCGCGAAGGAGGGAAGACATGCCTGACACGCATCCAGTCGTCAATCCACGCCCCGCCGGCGCGCCGCCCTACGACTCCGTCGTACGCCTGGGCACGCCGCCCTCAATGGCGCCCGGGGCGAGCCATCCCAACCATCCGGTGCTACTCCCGGAAGCTGAGGTAGATGACGACGTCGTTCCGAGCCTGCCGCCTCCACGGGTTTCGCCTCCCGCCGCTGCGAAACCGCACTGGTACCGCGCGCTCGTCCGGCCGGCGGCGTATGTCGCGTCGGCGCTGGCGGGTGCCGTCCTGGTGACGGTTCTCTACGGCATTCTCGGCTCCCGCGCGGCCACGAACGGTCGTTCAGGGTCTGATGCCGCCGCCGGCGGCGTGGTGCTGAGTGATACCGCGACGCTCGACCGCAGAGCGGACACGCTCGCGCTGGCGATCTCCGCGTTCACCATGCGCGCGAGCATGTACGATTCGCGCCGCATGCCGTGCACCGGTTTGGCGCGTGGTCTGTCGCAGGTGGAAGACGGGTGGTTGGCGTACAACATCGCGCGTAAGGATCTAATGGCCGGTGCTGACCCGGCCCGCGATGCTCGCGACAAGAGCCTCTACGCCGACGTTCGGGCGGTGGAGTTGAAGTTCGAACGCTCGTCCTGTGCCCGGCCCTGACATGCGCTCCGGCCTCGCTGTTATCGCCCTCGCAACAGTCGTTGCACCGCTCGCCGCGCAGTCGCCGCCGCCGCTCGACAAGACCGAGCTGATTCGTCTGCTCACCAATCCGCTCTTCGCGCAGACGGAAGTTGCGGATGTCGTGCGCCGCAGCTGTCTCAAATTTCATCCGACCGAGCGCGACTGGGCCGATCTGCGCAGCGCCGGCGCCGGCGGTGAAGTGATTGCTAGCGCCGCGGCATGCGACGTCCGGCGGACCAGCTCCGCGGGTTCTTCCGTCCCATCATCCTCCAGCGACGAATCGTCGCAGCCGGTCAGTGCCGTGGCCCAGCCCGCCGACGTCGTCACAACGGTGGGAATGGGTGGCAGCGTGCGGGTGCGCTTGAGCCGTGGACGGACGCCGCTGCGCCGCACTACGCTCGCGTTGCGGGGCACGATGGCTCTGGGTTTGGCGCGGGATGCTTCCGCGGTCACCGACGACAGCGGTATCGCGGTATTCCGGTTGCCGCCCGTTTCGCGTGCGGGGACGCATCAATTCGAGATCCGTACCGGCGCTGGAGCGACATTGCCCGGTCAACCCGCGGTGCTGTACTCCGTGCGGTCCTCGCGGCCGAGCCGGCTGCGGCTGTCGCCGGATTACATCGGTTTCCGCGGCACCGATTCGACCGCCACCATCGTTGCGGCGGTCACGGATTCGCTCGGCAATCCCGTCTCGGGTGAACCGGTGGATCTGAGTGGCGGCGTCGGCGCACCGCTGACGGCGATCACCGATTCTGCGGGGCGCGCCACGCTCACTGTCACCGCCGGCTCTGTCACGCGCGGCAGTACGGTTCAGGTGCGGGTGCGTGGTCTGGCACCGGTGGATATGGAGATCGCCGCGCCGGCCGGCCTGTCGGGCATGAACACCGGCTTCCTTCCCGTCGCGTCGGCGTATGGACCGGTCGGGATTGCGCTGAGCGAGCCGCTGATCTTCAAGGCGCGCACCGTGCAGGGCGCACCAGCGGCCGGCCGCACCGTGCGGTTCCGTACCCTGAACGCCCGCGTCACTCCGGAATCAGCGGTGCTCGATTCCACGGGCCGCGTACGTGTGGACGTCACCCTCGGCGTCCGCGCGGGCGAAGCAGCCGTCATTGCCAGCATCGATTCGGTGGAGCGGATCGTGACGCTCCGCGCCGAGCCTGGCCCGATCGACTCTCTGATCCTTGACCGCAACGGCGAGACGGTCAACGGGCGCGCTATCGTGGTGCAGGTAGGTGTGCCGTTCGCCTTACGGCTGCGGGCGCGTGATCTCTATGGGAACGCGACGTCGATCGAAGCGCTCGGTCAAGCGCTGCGGGCCGGTCGCGGGCGGCTCAATGTGCGGCAGCAGGATCTGCAGCTGGTCACGCTCGAGGCGGCCGACACCGCCATCGTCGTGACCCTCAAGGCCGCGCGGTTGGGGTCCTACCAGTTCGTCATTGGCAGCGGCATCACGGCCAACGTGCGGGTCGACGCCATCCAGCAACGACCGTAGACGTCAGTCGGCCGCCGCGGGCTCCGCGACGGACCTGCGGGCCCGCCGTCCCAGGCGGTGCTGCAGCGTATCCAGGTAGGTGTAGACAACCGGCGTCACGTACAGCGTGATGATCTGAGAGAACGCCAACCCACCGACCACGGCCAAGCCCAGCGGCCGGCGTGACTCACCACCCGCCCCCAAACCGATCGCGATCGGCAACGTGCCCATCAGCGCGGCCATCGTCGTCATCATGATCGGCCGGAAGCGCACGCTGCACGCCTCGATGATGGCGTCGCGGGGTGACTTGCCACCTCGCTCGGCATCCAGGGCGAAGTCGATCATCATGATCGCGTTCTTCTTGACGAGTCCCACGAGCATGATGATCCCGACGAAGGCGTAGATGCTTAGCTCGGTGCGGAAAATGGCCAGCGTGAGAAGCGCGCCGAACCCTGCGAACGGCAGGCCGGACAGAATCGTGAGCGGGTGAATAAAGCTCTCGTAGAGAATCCCCAGCACGATGTAAATCACGACGATCGCCAGCACGAGCAGGAACACGAGACCCTGCTGGCTCGACTGAAACGCCTGCGCGGTTCCCGAAAACCCGCTGCTAATGGTAGAGGGCAGCGTCTGGCGAGCCGCCTTCTCGACGTCATTTTCGGCCGTGCCGAGCGATACCCCGGGCGGCAGGTTGAACGAGAGCGTGACGGACGGAAGCTGGCCGCTATGATTCACGCTCAACGGGCCGATGTCGTTGGACGCCGACGCCACAGACGTCAGGGGGATCAGCGTGCCCTTTTGTGAGCGCAGATAGAGGAGCTGCAGCGCCGACGGGTCGCGCTGGTATTCCGGCAGCAGCTCGAGGATCACCCAGTACTGGTTGTTCGGCGTGTAGATCGTCGAGACCTGGCGCGACCCGTAGGCGTCGTACAATGCTTGCTCGATCTGCTGGACGGTCACGCCCAGGCTCGTGGCACGGTCGCGGTCGATGCGGACGCTCACCTCCGGATTCTTGATCTGGAGATCGGTGCTGACGTCCGCCAAAGTCGGGATGCCGCGCAGGACCCGTTCGAGCTTCGCGGCGTTCTCGTACAACGCGTCGATGTCGGCGCTCTGCAGCGTGAACTGATACTGCGCCTTGGTCGGGCGTCCGCCGATGCGTATCGACTGGGGCAGCGACAGGGTCGTCCTGATCCCGGTTACCTGGCTGAGCTTGGCGTTGAGCTCGCGCGCGACCTGGTCCGCCGGCAGCCGCTCGCTCCGCGGCTTCAAGCGAATGCTGACCCGGCCCTGGTTCATGGTGCCGCCCCCGACCGTCGACATGTAGTGGGCGACGTTGGGGTCCTTGCCCACGATGTCCGCGACCTGGAGCTGATGGTCGCGCATATTCTCGAACGACGTGCCCTCGAGCGTTTCGGTGATGCCCTGGATCTGTCCCTGGTCCTCGGTCGGGATGAATCCCTTGGGAACGACCCACTTGTAGAGAACGCCTGTTGCCGCGAGAATCCCGAGCGAGAACCAGACCGCCATCCGGCGGCGATCCATCACCCAGTTCAGCGAGCGCTCGTACCAGGCCAGGCTCCGCTGGTAGACGCGCTCGGAGGCCTCGTAGAAGCGCCCGTGCTTCGCTTCCTTGGGCGGCCGGAGGAAGCGGCTGCACAGCATCGGCGTGAGCGTGAGCGACACGAACCCGGAGACGAGGATCGCCACGCCGATCGTCACGGCGAATTCGTGGAACAGCCGGCCGAGGATGCCGCCCATCAGCAGCACGGGGATGAAGACGGCGGTCAACGACAGCGTCATGGACAGAATGGTGAACCCGATTTCGCGCGCGCCGTCGAGCGCGGCCTGCATCGCCGGTTTCCCCTTTTCCATGTGCCGCACGATGTTCTCGAGCATCACGATCGCGTCGTCCACCACAAATCCCACCGACAACGTCAGCGCCATCAGCGAGAGGTTGTCGAGACTGTAGCCCATCAGGTACATGACCGTGAACGTGCCGATGATCGAGAACGGGAGTGCGAGGCTCGGGATGACGGTGGCCGACAGATTCTTGAGGAACAGGAAGATTACCATGACGACGAGCGCCAGCGTGACGAGCAGCGTGAGCTGCACGTCGTTCACCGATTGCCGGATCGACAGCGACCGGTCGTAAAGCGTGTTCACTTCGACGGACGCGGGGAGCTGACCAGTGAGCGATGCCACAGTCGCTTTCACGCCGTCGGCGACCTCTACCGTGTTCGTGCCGGGCTGGCGCTGGATGGCCAGGACGATCGCGCGCTTGCCGTCGTACCAGCTCGCGTTGCGCGAGTCCTGTACGTCGTCCAACACCTGGGCGACGTCCTCGAGCCGGACCGGCGCCCCGTTCTGATACGTGACCGCGAGCTTGCGGAATTCGGGCGCACTCGAGATCGAGCCGTCCGCGAGCACCGTGTACGCGCGCTGCGGGCCCCACAGCGTTCCGGTCGGCAGATTCGGATTGCCGGCTGATACGGCCGCCGTGACTTCATCCAGGCCGATGCCGCGGGCCTGCAGCGCCCGCGGATCTACCTGAATTCGGACCGCGTATTTCGCCGACCCGAACACCTGCACCTGCGCGACCCCGTCCACCGTCGATAGCCGTTGCGCGAGGAACGTTTCGGCGTACTCGTCGAGCGCGGACAGCGGCATCGTCGCGGACGTCAATGTGAGGTAGAGGATCGGCTGATCCGCCGGGTTCGACTTGTTGTAGGATGGTGGCTGCATCCCAGGCGGCAGCTGCCTCAGGGTTTTCGAAATCGCGGATTGCACGTCCTGGGCGGCGGCATCGATGTTCCGCGACAACGAAAACGTGAGCGTGATGTTGGTGCCGCCCATGGTGCTCGACGACGTCATCGCGTCGATACCGGCGATCGTCGAGAACTGTTTCTCCAGCGGCGTCGCCACCGCGGCCGCCATGGTCTGTGGGCTGGCGCCCGGCAGGCCGGCAGACACGCTGATGGTCGGGAAGTCCACGTTCGGCAGATCGCTGACGGGCAGCAGCCGGTAGGCCATCAGCCCGAACATCAGAATACCCAGCATCACGAGCGTCGTCGCAACCGGGCGTCGAATGAAGAGACCCGAAATGCTCACCGGTTCGTCGGGCTCCCGCCGCTGCCGCCGGACGTCTCGGTCGTCGGACCGCCGCGAATGTCCACCTTGGCGTTGGGCGTCAGCTTCAGCTGGCCGTCGGTGACGACGAGCGCGCCCGCCGGCACGCCCGCGATGACGCTGAGACTGTCGAGCGTCCGCTCGACCGTGATCGGCTGGGTCGTCGCGGTTCCGTCATTGTTGACCACAAAGACGTACGTGCCCTGCTGTCCCTGCATCACGGCCTGGCTCGGCACCACCACGGCGTCGTTCTGCACGCCGAGAACCAGCGTGATGCCGACGAACTCGCCGGGCCAGAGCGCCCCGTCGTGGTTGGCGAACCGGGCCTTGAGGAGAACGTTCCCAGTCGTGCTGTCCACCTGGTTGTCCACGAACGACAGCATCCCCTGCACGGCCAACGCGGAATCCCGCGCCGGCATGGCGATCGTCTTCATCTGTTCGCCGGCGCGAGCCCGCAGCGCCGGCAGGTTGATCGCGGGAACGGAGAACCGCACGAGGATCGGCCGCATCTGCACGATCGAGACGAGCGCGTCGCTCCCGGCACGGACCAGGTTGCCCTCGTGGAGCAGCAACCGTCCCGTGCGGCCGCCGATCGGTGCGCGGACGGTCGCGTACTCGAGGTTTAGCCGGGCGATTGCCGCCGCTGCTGAATCGGAGCGCACTGCGGCGTACGCCGCGTCCGCTGTCGACTGCTTCGTCTCGTAATCTTCCTGCGTCACCGTGTTCGTTGCGGCGAGCGTCTTGTAGCGCGCGGCTTCGCGCGCCGCGCTTTGCGCCTGCGTGAGGTCGCGAAGCAGCGCGCCTTCGGCCTGCTGCAACGCGGCGCGATAGGCGCGAGGGTCGAGCTCGAAGAGAATCTGACCGGCGGCGACTTCGTCGCCCTCGGCGAAGTTCACGTGCAAGATTGTGCCGCCCACCTGCGGGAGGACGTCGACCGAGCGAATCGGTTCTACCGTGCCGTTGGCATCCAGCTCATAGGGAAGGGCGCGGCGCTCGACGCGCGCTACGCTGACGGGGACCCTTTGGGCGGCCCCTCCCCGGTGTGAGCCACACGCAGCCGTCGCGACGAGGGCGATCGCCGGTAAAAAGGTTCGAAAAGTCACGACATCAATACGCATACCCTCCCCATGGCGTCATTTAGACCCGCTGGGCGGCATTATGGCTACCTCCCTGCCGCAGCTAAACGTAGCCTGGTCCATGCTCGCGCGCGTGCGTTCCGCCGCCGTCCTGGGGATCGATGCGTACCTGGTGGAGGTCGAAACCGACATCGCCAGCGGGCTTCCGACGTTCGTGACGGTCGGACTTCCGCAGGGTGCGGTCAAGGAAGGCCGCGACCGGGTGTCGGCCGCTTTGGCCAACACCGGCTATACGTTCCCCCTCAAGCGCGTAACCATCAACCTGGCACCTGCCGACATCAAGAAGGAGGGCTCGGCCTTCGATCTTCCGATCGCGCTCGGTATTCTCGCCGCGACCGACCAGATCAACGGAGAGCGGCTCGGAAAGATCGCCGTGCTTGGCGAACTCGGTCTGGAGGGTGCGATTCGCCCGGTCAGGGGAGCCCTACCGGTCGCGTTGGCCGCGCGCGCGGCAGGTGTGGAGGCGCTGATCCTGCCGCGCGAGAACCTTCCCGAAGCCGGTGTCGTGGACGGGCTGCGAGTGCTCGGCGCGGGGTGCCTGGCTGAAATAGCGGATTTTCTCGATGGCAGGACCGAGCTGCCCGGTGCCGCCGTCGACGTGGCCGCGCTCTTTGCCGAGCGTGTCAAGGGCGACGTGGATTTCGCTGAGGTGAAAGGCCAGGCGCACGCCAAGCGCGCGCTCGAGGTCGCGGCGGCAGGCGGGCACAACATCCTGATGGTGGGACCCCCCGGATCCGGCAAGACGATGTTGGCGCGCCGGCTGCCAACGATCCTTCCTACGATGAGTCTCGACGAGGCGCTCGAGACGACCAAGATCCATTCCGTCGCGGGCACGCTGCCGCTCGGCGAGTCGCTCGTGGCGCGGCGGCCGTTTCGGGCGCCGCATCACACGATCTCGGATGCAGGCCTGATCGGCGGCGGCTCCTATCCCCGGCCGGGCGAGGTCAGCCTGGCGCACGGCGGCGTGCTGTTTCTCGACGAGCTGCCCGAGTTTCGCAAGAACGTGCTCGAGGTGTTGCGCCAGCCGATGGAGGATGGGGTCGTGACGATCGCGCGCGCGGCGATGAGCCTCTCCTATCCGGCGCGGTTCATGCTTGCCGCGGCGATGAATCCGTGTCCTTGCGGCTGGTTTGGGGATCCGCACCACACCTGTACTTGCGGCTCGGTCGTGGTGCAGCGCTATCTCGCGCGCGTGTCGGGACCGTTGCTCGACCGGATCGACATCCACCTCGAGGTGCCGGCGGTGAAGTACAGGGCGCTCACCGCGGAGTTGGGTGGTGAGCCGAGTGACGCGATGCGGGAGCGGGTGGACCGGGCGCGGGTGGTGCAGCGCGAGCGGTTCGTCAACCGGCCGGGGATCTACGCCAACGCACACATGGCGCCGCGCGACATTCGCACCCACTGCAAGGTGTCGGACGGCGCCGATGCGTTGCTGAAGACGGCGATTACCCGGCTCGGCCTATCGGCGCGGGCATATCACCGGATCCTCAAGATCGCGCGGACGGTGGCCGATCTCGATGAAGCGACGGCGCTCGAGTCGAAGCATGTGAGTGAGGCGATTCAGTATCGAAGCCTAGACCGGCGTGGCGTGGCTTAGGCCGGTACTGCACCGGTCAGCAGCTGGTACGCGTCCTTGATCTGCTGCGGCTGACCGACCACGACGAGCACATCACCGGCGTCGAGCTGGAAGTCGGCACCGGGCGTCGCCACATCGCTCTCGCCGCGCCGGACCGCGAGGATCAGCGCACCGGTCTTCGATCGGAGCCCCGTCTCGGCGATCGTCCGGCCGACCGCCGGCGCATTCTCGCTCAGGACGATACGCTCGATGTGCATCTGCGGCATCGCACCGAGCGCGCCGCTCAGCGTGAGCCGCGGCCGGGCGCCGGGGCGCAGGGCCTGGTAGTGCGATGACCGGATCTCGCCGACAAGCCGCTCGATCTCGTCGCGCGGCACGTTGTAATGCGCGAGCACGCGCGAGAAGATCTCGATGGACGTTTCGAATTCCTCGGGGATGACGACGTTGGCGCCGAGACGCGTCAGCTCGGGGATTTCGATCACGTACCGGGTGCGCGCGATGATGTAGAGTTTGGGATTCAGCTCCCGGGCCACACGCACCATTCGCCGCGTCGCCGCCGGATCAGAGATCGCGATGACGAAGAGGCGCGCGCGGGGGATGCCGAGGGCGTGAAGAATCTCGTCGCGTGTGGCGTCGCCGTAGAATGCGGGCTCACCCTCGGAGCGCGCCTTCCGCACGGTCTGCGCGTTCAGCTCGACGATGAGATAGGGCGCGCTAATCGATCGCAGCGCCGCCGCGAGATTCCGCCCATTCAAGCCGTAGCCGGCAATGACGACGTGATTCTTGATCTGCTCGTGGACCGGCGCGAGGTCGCGCGGCCGGAACCCCGGCAGGAGTCTGTCGAGTGGGATGACCTTCTCGAGCGTGTCGAGGATTGCGGGACCGCCCTGCAGCAGGAACGGCGTCACCAGCATCGTGATCACCGCCACGCCAAGGAACTGCTGGTACAGGAGGTCCGCGAGGAGCCCCGCCACCCGGCCCTCCTTCGCCAGCACGAACGAGAACTCGCCGATCTGCGATACCGCAACGCCCGCGAGCAGCGCGACGCGTCCCGAGTAGCCCAGCAGCGCCGGCCCCACGGCCGCGGACAGCGTCTTGCCGCCCATGATCACGGCGACGGCGATGAGTGTGACGACGATATGGTCCCGGATGATGTCGAGCTGGACCAGCATCCCGACCGCCACGAAGAACAGCGAGATGAAGACGTCGCGGAACGGGATCAGCTCGGCGAGCGCCTGAGGACCGTAGTCGGATTCCGAAATGATTAACCCGGCGAGAAACGCGCCGAGCGCGAGCGACGCGCCGGCCGCCGCCGTGCCGAGCGCGGTGAGCGTGCCGATGAGGATCACCGCGATGAGAAACAGCTCGCGGCTTCGCGTCTTCAGGATCTCCCGGAGTGCACGGGGCACCACGGTGCGTGCCGCGATGATCACGACGACGACGACGAGCGCGGCCTTGGCAAGCGCAATCAGAAGGCCGGTGACGCCTCCTTGGGCTTTACCTGCGAGGAAAGGAAGGACGAGCATGATCGGCACGACGCAGAGGTCCTGAAAGATCAGCACCCCCGTCGCGAGGCGGCCGTGTGGCGTATCGATCTCGCCCTTGTCCGTCATCACCTTGAGCACAATCGCCGTGCTCGAGAGCCCGATCAGAAACCCAAGGAACAGCGCCACGCGCCAGCCGCTCAGAAACGCGAGTCCCGCGGCCAGCGTCGCGAGGATGGTGAAGCCCATCTGCGAGAACCCGCCGACGAGAATCTGGCGGCCCATCTCCCGCAGCCGGCTGAGCGAGAACTCGATGCCGATCGTGAACAGCAGCAGGATCACGCCGACCTCGGCGAGGCTCTCGACATCCCTCGGATCGGACACGAGCCCGAGCGCATTGGGGCCCAGCAAAATCCCCGCGACGATGAAGCCGGGCAGCGCGGGGAGCTTGAACCGATAGAAAACCAGAATGACCAGCAGTGAGCCGGCGAAGATGACCGCGAGGTCGCGAAGGATGTGTACCTGTTCCACGGTGGCCTAAAACTAGGAGGGCTCGTAGCTTTGGCCACCGTGAGCGACTGGCTGCAAACCCGCATTGGGCTGAGTCCCGAAGTACAGATGCACCTGTTGATCACGGTCATGGTGATCGCGGGGCTCTGGATCATCGAGCGGGTCGTACTGGCGGTCGTGTATCGGCGCGTCACCGATCCGTGGACGCGCTACCGCTGGCGCAAGACGATCACCTATCTCACCCTAGCCATCGGCGTCCTGGTGATCGGCCGGGAATGGCTCGAGGGCTTCAAGTCGCTCGCCACATTCCTCGGCCTGGTGTCGGCAGGGATCGCGATTGCACTGAAGGATCCGCTGACCAATCTCGCGGGGTGGGCGTTCATCGTATGGCGGCGGCCGTTCGAAGTCGGCGATCGCATCGAAATCGCCAAGCACAAGGGCGACGTCATCGACATTCGGCTGTTCCAGTTCACGCTCAACGAGATCGGCGTCTGGGTGGACGCGGATCAAAGCACCGGTCGCATCGTGCATATCCCCAACCAGATGGTCTTCACTGAGCCGGTCGCGAACTATGACAAGGGCTTCAAGTACATCTGGAACGAAGTACCGGTGCTGGTGACCTACGAGAGCAACTGGAGGAAGGCGAAGGAGATTCTCACCGCCATCGCGTTCAAGCACGCCGAGCATCTCACGGCGGAGGCGGAGCGCGACCTGCTGGCGGCCTCACAGCAGTTTCTGATCAACTACAAGAAGCTGACCCCGATCGTCTACACCGGCACATCGGCGTCCGGCATCCTCCTCACCGTGCGGTATCTCATCGAGCCGCGCCGCCGCCGCGGCACCGTCTCGGCGATCTGGGACGATATTCTGACCGAGTTCGGGAAGGCTCCGGATATCGAGCTCGCGTATCACACCGTGCGGTCGTTCAGCAATCCGATCGAAGGCAAGGTCGTGGGCACCTCCGAGGAGTAGAGCGCCGTCCCGGTCTCGACGACCGCTTTCACCAAAAGATCGAAGTCCTCGCGGCGGCTGCGGTGATTCGTCACCGCGACCCGGATTGCGAACTTGCCGTCGAGCATCGTCTGCGACGGGATCGCGAGCCCACTCTCCTGAATGCGCAGCAGGATCTCGGTGTTCAGCGCGTTCAACTTCGCCTGATCCGCGCTCGGAACGACGAACCGGAAACACACGACGTTCAGGGGCGCGGGCGCGAGCAACTCGAGTCGGGGATGCTTGGTCACGAGGCCCGCGAGGTAATGGGCCTGACGTACGTTCTGATGAATCAGCCGCACGTACGCGTCCACGCCGTGGGTCTTAAACGACATCCAGACCTTGAGGGCGCGGAAGCCGCGCGAGAGCTGGACGCCGCGCTCGGCGAACGGGAAGCCGCCGGCCGCGATACCCCGATCGAAGGACGCGAGATACGCCGGCGTCACGTTGAAGGTGGCGCGGTGCGCCTGCTGATCGCGAACGAGGGTGCAACCGACCTCGTACGGCATGTACAGCCACTTGTGCAAATCGAAAGCGACCGAATCGGCATCCTCGAGTCCTCGGACGAGCGGCCGCAGCTCGGGAACCAGCGCCGCCAACGCGCCGAACGCGCCGTCCACGTGGAACCAGGCTTGTTCATCCCGGCTGAGCTGCGCGAGCGTGCGCAGGTCGTCGGTCGCGCCGGTGTTCACGGTCCCGGCGTTGCCCACGATGCAGATCGGACGCCAGCCGGCGGCTCGGTCTGCGGCGAGGGTCGCGCGCAGGGCCTTCAGGTCGATCGTGTAGTCGGCTGTGACAGGAATCGCGCGCAGAGCGTCGTGGCCGAGGCCGAGCAGCTCGACGGCTTTGCGGACGGAGGAGTGCGTCTCGGTGGACGCATAGACACTCAGCCGCGGGCCGGCGCCATTCTGGAGGCCACGCTCGCGGACATCGAACCCGGCGCGGGCGTTTCGGGCGACCGCGAGACCCACAAAGTTCGCCATCGAACCGCCGGAGACGAGCAGGCCATGCGTGCCGGCGGGAAGTCCGAGCAGCTCGACGAGCCAGGAGATTACCTGGTTCTCCACGACGGCCGGCGCGTCGTCGAACTCGGCGACCTGGGGATTCATGCCGGATGCCAGCATGTCCGCCAGCATACCCACCGGTGTCCCGGTCCCGATCACCCAGCCCCAGAACCGCGGATGGATGTTGCCGGTGGGGTAGGGAAGCACGTCGCGCTTGAACTCCTCGTAGACGTCCGCCGCGGCCACCGGATTGCGCGGGGCGGGGCCGGACAGCCGCGCGCGCACCTCGCGAGGGACCGGCTGCCAGACCGGGCGTTCCCGCACCGTGCGCAGATAGTCGAGCATCTCGTCCACCATGCGATGGCCGAGCTGACGCAGGTCCGCCCACTCCTGCGCGTCTTTCGGGTCGAGGCTAATCTCCGCCGAGGACGTCGTAGTGGTCGACGAAGGGTTCGAGCTCGACGAGGAAGTCGCGGTCTTCCGGGTAGTAGTGGGCTTTCTCATAGTCCTCTCCGGCGAAGCGCCGGATCGCCTCGAATGAGTCCCATAACGAGATGAACGTGAACTCGGCGCGATCCTGCTTGATGCGCCGCAATACGTAGACGCCACGATTGCCGGGGGTCGCTCGGCACTCCTTGGCACCGGTGCGCTCGAGATAGGCCGCGTACTCATCGGCCCGCGCGGCGTCGGTGACCCCATGCCAGACGCGGGCGATCAGCTTAGAGACGGTCGAGCTTGGCGACGGTGCGTTCATTGCGGACGTTTCCCGTATTCAGCGTGGAATTCGGTTCGAACAGGAGGACATGAGTTTCCTCCTCGGCGACCGGCAGATGCTCGACGCCGTGCGGGATAATGACGAACTCGCCCGGCTCGATCACGAGGTCAGAGTCTCTCAGCTTCATCCGCAGACGGCCCTTCACCACCAGAAACAGCTCATCCTCGTGCTCGTGATGGTGCCAGACGAACTCGCCTTTGACCTTCGTGAGCTTCACGAGGCTGTCGTTCACCGCGCCCACGACCTTGGGACTCCATTGATCCTGAAACCGGCTGAACATCTCGGCGAGATTGACCTTGCGGATGCTCATGACGCGCGCTCCAGGAGGGTATTCGTATCGACGACGGCGGAGAACTCGCCGTTGAGATCGGCGAGAGCGATGTCGTGCACCAGCTCCGACGCGTAGCGCGTGCCGTTCGGCCCGATGTTGTCGAATGTCGCGGTGGCGTCGGACACGACATACGTGGTGAAGCCGAGGTTGCCCGCCATCCGCGCAGTCGTCGAGACGCACATGTTCGTCTGCATGCCGACGACCACCAGAGTCGTGAGGCCACGACGGCGCAGATCAGTTTCGAGCGTCGTTCCAATGAACGCGCTGCTGACCGATTTTTGCACGACGGGCTCACCCGGCAGCGGCCGCACCTCGTCCTTGATCTCGACCCCGGGTTGTCCCGGCCGGAGCGGCGATTTGGGCTCCGTGGAGAGATGCTGGACGTGGATGATCGGTCGGCCCGACTTGCGCCACGCCGCCTGCAATCGCGCGATGTTCTTCTCGAGATCGGGATTGTTGCGATTGTACCGCTCGGCGTAGACATCCATGCCCTTCTGAACGTCGACGACCAAGAGGACCGCATCGCGGGGAAGTTGCGGAGTCATGTGCTGGCCTCGGGCTCTGGGCCGGACGGACTGACGGCCGGGCGGCCGGACGGCCGCAGCTTATGAGAAAACTGGATCCACACCACTGCCACCAATATCATCCCCATCGCAATGAAAGTCCGCGCCCCGACCGGCTCATGCAGCAGCAGCGCGCCGAGCAGGACGGCGATCACGGGGTTCACGTAGGCATAGGTGCCGACAATCGTCGCGGAGGCATGACGCAACGCGTACGAGTACGCGCTATACCCGACGATCGACCCAAAGACCACGAGATACGCAATCGCCCCGATCCCGCGGCTACTCAGGTGCCACGACGCCCATTCGCCGAGGAAGGTCCCTACGAGCGCGACTGCCCCACCGCCCACGATCATCTGGAACGCGGCGCCCATGTATGGACTTGCCTGGGTGGGATGCCGCTTGGCGTAGACCGTTCCGAGCGACCAGGACGCACTCGCGAACGTCAGTGCAATCGGGCCGCGTTTGTCGGCCGCAAGGATCTCGGCCGGTGTCGCTCCAATCAGCAGGAGCGTACCCAGGAATCCGAGCAGCAGCCCCGCGATGATTCGCCAGTTCAATTCGTTGGAACCGCCGGGGATGATCGCGTCGAACAGCGCAGTCCAAATGGCCACGGTTACGACGAAGATGCTCGCGATGCCGGAGGCGACGTACTGTTCCGACCACACGACGAACGCGTTGCCGCCTCCGAGCAGCAGGAGCCCGACAATCGCCAGCGTCTTCCAGTCGCTGCGTTTGGGCAATGGATCGCCGAGTGCGCGCGCGATCGCGAGGAGGAGCAGCCCGGCGACCCCGAACCGCAGTCCCGCGAACAGGAATGGAGGGAGCTCCGTCACGCCGACCTTGATGGCCAGATAGGTCGAGCCCCAGAACACGCAGACGAGCAGGTAGGCGATGAGCGCCTTGCCTTTGAGAGCGGCCATCAGTCGGGCTCCGCGGGAATGAAGCCAGGTTTCTCGAACAACGTGGACAACACGATCGTCGTGCGCGTGTTCATCTGAGAGTTCGGGCCGCGCAGATCGCGCAGGATTGCCTGCACGCCTTCGAGATCGGGAGCGACGACCTTCAGGATGTAACAGTCATCGCCGGCGATGTGATGACACTCGAGCACGCCGGGATGTCTTTCCATCTCGCGCATGCGCGGCTCGTCACCGACGTAATCGCTGGAGCCATAGCGCACCGCCACGAACGCCGTCACCGGGAGGCCGACCTTGGCGCGATCGAGCTGGACGCGATAACCCTGGATGTAGCCAGCCTCTTCGAGTCGCTTGACGCGCTCCATGATCGCCGGCCGCGAGAGACCGATTTCATCGGCGACCGCCTGATAACTGGCCCGCCCGTCTTGCGCGAGAAGGCGAAGAATCCGTCGGTCGATGGCGTCGAGCTCAGTTTTCGCGGTCATTTGGAAGGCTCTCGGGTTTGTTTGTGAACGCTTCGTAAGTTTACTAAGTTTCTCTCCTACGGAATATCCGTTTCTGACTTTCAAACTGTCCTTTGATTAGGACAAGGGCGGGCGTACTATTCCAGCGATGCAGTCTCTCCGCGCCCTGGTTCGCGAGTTTCCCTCGGTTCTGCTTGGGTATTCGGGCGGCGTGGATTCGGCATTTCTCGCGGTGATTCTGCGGCAGGAGCTCGGGAAGGACCGCATGCTGGCGGTGATCGGTCGCAGCGCCTCCTATCCCGACGCGCAGTGGCAAGTCGCCCGTCAGGTCGCCACCCAGTTCGACATCCCGCTCACCGAAATCGCCACCAACGAGCTCGAAGATCCGCGCTATCTCGCGAACCCCTCGAATCGCTGCTTCTACTGCAAGACCGAGCTGTGGCACCGCCTCGTCCCGCTCGCGGCGGAGCGTGGACTGGCCGTCGTCTGCGACGGCACGAACGCCGACGATCTGCACGAACATCGGCCGGGGAAGGCGGCGGGTGTTGCCGCCGGCGTGCGATCGCCCCTCGCCGACGCGGGACTCACCAAGGCGCAGATCCGCGCGGCGTCGCGCGAGCTGGGGTTGCCCACCTGGGACGCGCCGGCGGCACCGTGTCTCTCGAGCCGGGTGCAGTACGGACTCACGATCACGCCGTCGCGCTTGAAACAGGTTGAGGCGGGAGAAGCGTATTTGCGCGAGCTGGGCGTGACCGGTGATCTGCGTGTCCGCCACCTCGGTGACCGTGCGCGCCTCGAGGTCGAGCCGCAGTGGGTTTCATGGATCGAGGCGCGGCATGCAGACATCACCGCTCGGCTAACGACGTTGGGATTTGCACAGGTCGAGATTGACCCGAAGGGCTACCGCCGGGGGAGCCTGTTAGAGCGTTCGTCGCCCTGAACTTTCCCGCGGGCGTGCGCCGGGAGCTGTGGGATGCGCTCGCGCCCCTGCGTGAGCGACACGAAAGACTTCCGGTGAAGTGGGTCCGTCCCGAGAACATTCATTTGAGTCTGAAGTTTTTGGGCGACGTCGAGGAAACACGGGAGACGGAGCTCGTCGCGGCGCTGCAGCGCGCCGCCGGTTCGCGCACTGAGCCGCGGCCTCTGACACTGCAGATCAGCGGCTTCGGCGTCTTTCCCGATTACCGCCGCCCCAACGTGCTGTGGGCGGGCGTGACGGCCGATCCCGGCCTCGAGCTGCTGCAGCATGGCGTGGAGCAGGCGTTCGCGCCGCTTGGCTTTCCCACGGAAGCGCGGGCGTTTCGGCCGCACGTAACGCTGGGGCGCGCTACGCGCGATGCGCGCCCGCGCGATTTCCAGGGACTCGAAGAGATCCTGACAGGAACGGATTTCGATTCAACGGTCACCGTGACGGAGGTCGACCTGATGCAGAGTACGCTCCAACCGAGTGGCCCGGTGTATCAGGTCAGATCGCATGGACGGCTGTCTTAAGGGGGTCTTGAAGCTCGGGTGCGCGATCGTTGTGATCGGCGCGCTCGCGCTTCTGTGGTGGTTTCGCGAGCCGATCATGCAAACCGGCGCGCGCTGGTTCGGCCGCTCGACGGCCCTCCCACCCGTCACCGACACCGCCGTCGGCGCTCCGACACCCAAGGCGGTCGCGTCGGGCAAGGCCAAGGTCGGGAACCTCCGGATCGCCACCGGCCCCGACTCCGTCGTGCTCACGCCGAACGAGATGGCGTCGCTCATCGGCGGGGGCATCGACTGGAACGTGCGGAAGATGTACGACTCGCTCCGCGTCGAGCTGCAGGAAGACACGCTCGTGCTCCACGCCCGGCTCGACACCCGCGCGCTGCCGCCCGGGACGCTGGGACCGTTCGCCAGCATGTTCGGGGAACACGAGCCGCTGCGAATGGCCGGTACGGTCTCGATTGGGCAGCCGGGCACGGCGCTCTACAACATCACCGCGATCAGCCTGCGGGGCATCGAGATTCCCGGGCCCCTCATCTCCCAGATCACGAAACAGATGGCGGGGGCCTCGAGCAACGGCGCGGTGCCCGTGAAGGTGGATCCCGCGGTGACGGCGGTGAAGGTGCACCCCACCGGAGTCGTGCTCTACAAGCGGCGCCGGAGCGGCTCATGAGCCCGCGCCGCGTGATGATCGTCGATGACGAAAAGGGGATTCGTGAAGCGCTGAAGCAGGTTTTGGAGTACGAAGAAATCGAGGTGCAGGTCTGCGCGTCCGGGCACGAGGCGCTCCGCGCCTACCCTGACTTCAAGCCGCACCTCGTGTTCCTGGACGTAAAAATGGAAGGGATGGACGGCCTGGAGGCGCTCAAGCGCATCCGTGAGCTCGATTCCCAGGCCCAGGTGGTGATGATTTCCGGCCACGGTACCATTCAGACCGCCGTCGAAGCGACGCAGCTCGGCGCCTACGATTTCCTCGAAAAACCGCTCGATACCGATCGCATCCTGCTGACGCTCCGGAATGCGCTGCAGCATGTCGTGCTCGTCACCGAGAACGTCCGGCTGAAGCAGGAAGTCCGCGCCCAGTACGAGATCGTGGGATCGAGCAAAGCCGTGCGCCAGGTGATTGGACTGATCGAGAAGGTTGCGCCCACGCCGGCGCGCGTGTTGATCACCGGCGATAACGGCACCGGGAAAGAGCTCGTGGCGCGGGCCATTCATGCGTTGAGCCCCCGTGCGGCCGGTCCATTTATCGAGGTCAACTGCGCCGCGATCCCGACGGAGCTCATCGAAAGCGAGTTGTTTGGCCATATGAAGGGCAGCTTTACGGGCGCGTTTGCCGATCGGGCCGGGAAGTTCGAGCTCGCCGACGGCGGCACGCTGTTTCTCGACGAAATCGGTGACATGAGTCTGTCGGCCCAGGCCAAGGTGCTGCGGGCGCTGCAGGAGGGCGTGATCTCGCGCGTCGGATCGGGGAAGGCGCTGCCGGTGGACGTGCGCGTCATCGCCGCGACGAACAAGGACCTGAGCGAAGAAATCGCAGCGGGGCGCTTCCGCGAAGACCTGCTCTACCGGCTGAACGTCGTGCCGATTCAGGTGCCATCCCTGCGCGAACGCCGCGCCGATGTCCCGGAGCTCGTCAGCTATTTCTGCGCGGAGCTGACCAAGGCAGGCGGGTTGCCGGCGAAAGATTTCGACGCGGCCGCCATCGAGCGGCTGACCGCGCACGACTGGCAGGGAAACATCCGGGAACTGAAGAATGCCGTCGAGCGGTTGCTCATCCTCGCGAGCGGACCCACCGTGACGGCAAACGACGTCGAGCGGCTTGTGGCGAGAGGTGGCGACGCGGGACGGGCAAAGAGTCTTGCAGCGTCAGGCGGGGGCGGCGATGCATCCTGGCTCCGCGTCGCGACGTTCGAGGAATTCAAGCTATCCGCCGAGCGCGCGTTCCTGCTCGGTAAGCTGCAGCAGCACGACTGGAACGTCTCGGAGACCGCGCGCAGTTTGCAGATGCCGCGCAGCAATCTCTACAAGAAGATCGAGCGCTACGGATTGGGCCGCGGTGGAGACGGAGCTCCGTGAAAGAAAAGGAACAGAAAGAGCGCGACTGGGACCGCGAGATGCGCGAGGTGGACAAGCTGCTCGCGAAACTGCCGGAGGCCGAGCCCACGCTGGGCCGCGGCGTGCCGACGGTACCCGTCTCGCCGCGTCCCGGCCTCGCCGGCGTCGCGGCCCCCGGTCCGGCGCGCGGGCGCGCCTGGGTCACGACATGGATGCGGGTCGGCCTCAGCGTCGCGCTCGGTGTGGGGATGCTGGCCTGGCCCTGGCCGCACGCCTGCGGTTTGGGGCTCGTCTGGTATCTGATCGGTGCCACGGTCGTCACCATCGGCGGCGTCTGGAGCGCACTGACATCCTGGAAGCGGCGCTTGGGGCTCGCGCATACGTTGTCGATCGTTCTGATGATCTGGGGACTTGCGCTGGCCGGCCGCCAGGTATTGCCGCGCCTCTACGGCAAGACTCCCGTTCCCTTCCTCTGCTCCGGACCCTGACCTTTATGACGCAAGAATTCAAAAACTTCATTGCCGGCGATTGGGTCGTCCCCGCATCGGGCGAGTATTTCGAGAACCGCAACCCGGCGGACTGGAACGACGTCATCGGCCGCTTCCCTCGGTCGGACGCGGACGACTTGAAGCGCGCCGTCGCATCGGCCAAGCGGGGCTTCGCGCAGTGGTCCAAGACACCGGCGCCGATCCGCGGCCAGGTGTTGCAGCGCGTCGGCCAGCTGCTGGTCGAGCGCAAAGCCGATATCTCGCGCGCGATGACGCGGGAAATGGGCAAGGTGCTCGCGGAGACGGGCGGCGACGTGCAGGAGGGGATCGACACGGCATTCTACGCCGCCACCGAGGGCCGGCGCCTGTTCGGCCGAGTGGTGCCGTCTGAGCTGCGCAGCAAGTGGGCGATGAGCTATCGCCGGCCGATCGGGATCGCGGGGCTGATCACGCCGTTCAACTTCCCGCTCGCGATTCCCACCTGGAAGATGTTTCCGGCGCTGCTGTGTGGGAACGCCGTGATCTTGAAACCCGCCGAAGATGTGCCGCACACCGCCCATCTCCTCGTCGAAGTGTTGCTCGAGGCGGGATTGCCGCCCGAGGTCGTGCAGCTGGTGCACGGGCAAGGCTCGGTCGTCGGCCGGGCGCTCGTCGAGCACCCCGACGTACCTGTGATCTCGTTTACGGGCTCGACGGAAACCGGCTCGGCGATTGGCGCGACCTGCGGCAAGATGCACAAGCGGCTCTCGCTCGAAATGGGCGGGAAGAACGCGATGATCGTGATGGATGATGCCGATCTCGATCTTGCGCTCGACGGTGCGCTGTGGGGGGCGTTCGGCACCACCGGGCAGCGCTGCACCGCGACGAGCCGGCTCATCCTGCATGAGAAGATCCACGACAAGTTCGTGCAGATGGTCAGCGATCGCGCCGCCAAGCTGCGGCTGGGGCCGGGGCTCGACGCGAAGTCCGAAGTCGGCCCGCTGATCCACGAAGAGGCCCGCCAGAAGGTGGCCGAGTACGTCGACATCGCCAAGAAAGAGGGCGCCAGCGTCGCGCTGGGGGGCCGGATTCCCCAGGGCGACAAGCGACTCGAATGCGGCTGGTTCTACGAGCCCACGGTGATCGCCGGCGTGAAGCCGGGGATGCGCGTCGAGCAGGAAGAGATCTTCGGACCGGTCCTGGCGGTCATCAAGGCGAAGGATCTGCCCGACGCGATCCGGATCAACAACGGCGTGAAGTATGGATTGTCGAGCTCGCTGTACACGCGGGACGTCAACGGCGCATTCCAGGCGATGAACGATCTCGACACCGGCATCACGTACGTCAACGCGCCGACGATCGGTGCCGAGGCCCATCTCCCCTTCGGAGGTGTCAAGCAAACCGGCAACGGGCATCGCGAGGGCGGGTGGGAGGTCTACGACTTCTACTCCGAGACCAAGACCATCTACGTCGATTTCTCGGGACACTTGCAGCGGGCACAGATCGACACAGAATTAAGCCCTTGACGGCAGAGGAACCGGAGCGGTAGACTAGCACTACAACTGAAGACTCGTGGTCATTTGCCGCGTATTGCCGCCACGCTAAATAAAGTGCTAAAAAGCGACTCGCCCGCGGCTTTATTAGTCCGGGCGACGGTTGTTTCAGGGAGTCGCTTCCCGCGGCCGCTCAGATGAGCGGCCGTTTTCGTTGGGGGGATGGAGCATGCCTGTCGTACCTGCCAGTCGAGTCAAGACGCTCTCAGGAGAAGGCGCGTTCGACGTGTTGGTGGCGGCCCGCCGCCTGGAGGCCGCCGGCCGCCACGTGGTCCACCTCGAACTCGGCGAGCCCGACGCAGCAACGCCGCCGCATGTGCTCGAGGCCGGGATCCGCGCCCTGCATGACGGCCACACGCGGTACGTAAGTCCGGCTGGTCTGCCCGCGTTGCGCGATGCGATCGCCGCATCCCTCGTGTGGCGTGGCGTACGGGGTGTGGGGGCTGAGAACGTCGTCGTCGTGCCGGGGGCCAAGCCGATGGTGTTCTACGCCCTCCTCGCCGTCCTCGAAGCGGGCGACGAAGTGCTCGTCCCTGACCCGGGTTTCCCGATCTACCCGTCGGTCGTGCGCTTCGCCGGGGCAGTCCCGGTCAGCTACCCGGTCGCTAGCGGCAAGACGGGGTTCGACGTCGCGCCCCTCGCTGCCCTCATCACGCCGCGCACGCGCGCGCTGGTGCTGAACCTGCCGGCGAACCCGAACGGCGTCGTCCCGGACCCCGACGCGCTGAGCGCCATTGCCACGCTCGCGCAGCGTCACGACCTCGTTGTGATCTCGGACGAGGTATACGGGCGCATTCGGTACGACCGCCGCGCGGACAGCATCGCGGGGCTGCCGGGAATGCTGGAGCGCACCGTCATCGTGGACAGCTTCTCGAAGACGTACTCGATGACGGGGTGGCGGCTCGGCTTCGGCGTGCTGCCGGCGGCGCTCGTCGAGCGGGTGACCACCCTCGTCGTCAACGGCACCTCCTGCACGCCGCCGTTCGTCCAGCTCGCGGGTGTCGCCGCTCTCACGGGGTCGCAAGACTGCGTGGCGGCAGCGGTGGAAGGCTTCGAGCGCCGCCGTGACTGGCTGGTGGACGGGCTGAATGGTCTGCCCGGCGTCCGCTGCACGCGACCGGCCGGAGCCTTCTACGCCTTTCCCGATGTCCGGAAAGTCGAGCAGCGGGCGGGGCTCTCGACGGAGCAGCTCGCCGCTCGACTGCTCGAGCTGCACGGCGTGGCGGTCCTCCCCGGCACCGCCTTCGGGTCGGGCGGGGCGGGGCACCTGCGCCTGTCGTTCGCCACGTCTGCCGCCGATCTCGATCTCGCGCTCGAGCGGCTGCGCGAATGCATCAGCGACCTCGGGGTCGCATCTCCGTCCGATGGAGGCGTCCATGTCCGTTCGTAGAGTTACCGTTGCCACGCTGGCGGGTTTAAAGGCGCGCAACGAGAAGGCCGTCTTCGTCACGGCCTACGATTATCCCACCGCGACGTTTGCCGATCGGGCGGGCGTCGACATGATCCTGGTGGGCGACTCCGCGGCCATGACGATGCTGGGCCTCCCGAGCACGCTCCAGATCGGGCTCGACGAGATGCTGGTGTTCATCCGTGCCGTGACGCGCGCGGCGCAGCACGCGTTCGTGATCGGGGACCTGCCATTCCTTTCATACCAGCCGTCGGATGAGACGGCGATCCGCAGCGCCGGGGCATTCGTGGCGGCGGGATGTGACGCGGTGAAATGTGAAGGCGGCGCGCGGATCGCGAACCGCGTGCGCGCGATGGTCGATGCCGGCATCGCGGTGATGGGCCACCTGGGACTGACGCCCCAGAACCTCGGCCAGCTCGGCGGCTACCGCGTGCAGGGGAAGTCGTTGGCCGCGGCGGAGCGTTTGCTGCGTGACGCGGAGGCGCTCGAGCGGGCGGGGGTGTTCTCGATCCTGCTCGAAGCCGTACCTGCGGAGACCGCGGCATTCGTGCGTGAGCGTGTCGGCGTGCTCGTGTACGGGATCGGGGCCGGGCCCCACGTGGACGGTCAGCTCGTCATCTCGCACGACATGCTCGGCAACTTCGTCGGCGAAATCGCGCCCCGGTTCGTCAAGCGCTATGCGGAAGTCGGCAGCGCCGTCGAGGCCGCCTTTCGTGATTACGCGCGCGACGTACGGGGCGGGGTGTTCCCCGGTCCCGAGCACTGCTATCAGATCGATCCCGCCGAGGAAGCGCTGATCCGCGCGGCTCGGACAACGCGCAAAGCCCGACCCGTACGGCGATCGGCACCGGTGGAGGCCAGGCCATGACCACCAGCGTCGCGCCGCCGCTGGCGTTGCGGCCACGGCCGCAGGTGTGCCGCGCCTGCGGCACGTTGCACGACGCCGCTCCCATCGCGGTCTGTGAGCAGTGCCTCGGCCCGCTCGACCCGGTACTCGACGCCGCGCGCGTGCTGCCGACGCGCGACGCGATCTCGGCCAGGCCCTGGTCGCTGTGGCGCTACCGCGAATGGCTGCCGTTCGACGGCGAGCCCATGCTGTCGCTCGATACGGGCGGCACACCGCTCGTCGACGCACCGCGACTGGCCGCGCGGCTCGGCGTAGCGCGGGCGTGGATCAAGAACGACGCCGTCTCGCATCCGTCGCTCTCGTTCAAGGATCGCGTGGTGGCGACCGCCATCAACGCGGCCGCGGCGTTCGGGCTCGACACGATCGGCTGCGCCTCGACCGGCAATCTGGCGAACGCCGTCGCGGCGCAGGCGGCGCGCGCCGGGCTCAAGGCCTGGATCTTCGTACCGGAGGATCTCGAGGTCGCCAAGATCGTTGGGACCGCGGTGTACGGCGCACACCTGGTGCGGGTGCGCGGCCACTACGACGACGTGAATCGGCTCTGCGCACAGGTCGCAGACCTGTTCGGCTGGGGCATCGTGAACGTCAACCTGCGCGGCTATTACGGCGAAGGGTCGAAGACGATGGCGTTCGAGATCGCCGAGCAGCTCGAGTGGCGGCTGCCGACCGCGGTGGTCGCGCCGATGGCGGGCGGCTCGCTGGTGACGAAGCTGCGGAAGGGGTTCCGCGAATTCAGCGCGGCAGGGCTCGTGAGCGGCGGCGCGCCGCGCATCTTCGGCGCCCAGGCAGCGGGGTGCGCGCCGATCGTACAGCTGGTGCGCGACAACGCCGATGCCGTCACGCCCGTGGTGCCGCACACGATCGCCCGGTCGATTGCGATCGGAAATCCCGCCGATGGCCTGTTTGCCAAGCGCGCGATTCTCGAATCGGGTGGGTGGGCCGCCGCCGTTTCCGACGCGGAGCTCGTGGCCGCCATCCGGCTGCTCGCGGAGGAGACGGGCATCTTCACCGAGACGGCGGGCGGCGTCACGGTCGCCGCGGCACTGGCGCTGGCGGCCGAAGGCCGGTTCTCACCGGATGACGAAGTCGTGTTGTGCATTACGGGAAATGGTCTCAAAACGGTCGACGCGGTGGCGCCCGCGTTGCCTCAGGCGCCGGTCATCGCGCCACGCGTCGCCGAAGTGCGCGCGCTGGTGAAGGCTGCCGAATCATGACCGCGCGCGTGCGCGTGCCCGCCACCTCGAGCAACCTCGGCGCAGGTTTCGACTGCATCGGCATCGCGGTGGACCGCTGGCTTGTCGCGTCGGTGACGCTCCAGAAATCGGGAGGGGGGGCCTTCTCGATCTGTCGGCACGGGAAACTGAGCGCCGTCAAGGTGCGGCCGGATCAAGACCTCTTCACCCGCGGATTCCGTGCCGCGTGCGCCGCCGGCGGCGCCGCCACACCCGCGGGCGTGACGATCGACGCCACGTCCGACATTCGGGTCGGTTGTGGTCTCGGCTCGTCCGCGGCAGCAATCGTGGCGGGCGCGATGCTGGCGGATGCCGCATTGGGATTGGGCCTGTCGCGCGCTCAAGTGCTGGAGATCGGCACAACGATCGAAGGTCATCCCGACAACATTGCGCCCGCCATCTTCGGCGGCGCGGTGTTGAGCGCTCATACGCCCGCCGGATTGGTCGCGTCGCCGCTGCGGGTCGCACCGGGCATCGAGCTCTTGATTGCCGTGCCGCCTTTCCCGAACGACACGAAGGCCGCGCGTGCGGCATTGCCACAGACGTTGCCACATACCGATGCGGTGATCGCTGCCGGTCGCGCGGCGGCGCTGGTGCAGGGCCTCGCGACCGGCGACGGGGCTCTGCTCGGCGCCGCGCTCGACGACGTCCTGCACGTGCCGTTCCGGCGGGCGCGCATCCCCGGCTACGACGCGGTGGTCGAGGCGGCGAAACAGGCCGGCGCGTACGGGGCCACGTTGTCGGGCGCCGGGTCGGCGATCCTGGCGATCGCGCCGCGCGAGCGCTCGGCCAGTGTCGGTACCGCCATGCTCGCCGCGTGGGACGAGTACGGCGTTGAGGCCGAGCTGATCACATGCTCGAGTGCCGTCCCGGGTGCATCGGTGTCCGCCGTCCCACGCACCACGCACAACGCACCACGCACGACGCACGACGCACGATTCATCTGAGGTTAAGGAGATACCATGAGCGTTACCCTACAACTCCCCACCGTACTCGCAAAGCTCGCGGACGGCCGGCGCACGTTGGAAGCCGACGGTGCGACGTTGGGCGATGTCGTCGCCGACGTCGCGACCCGATTCCCGGGGCTGGCGCCGCGGCTGCGCGACGCTGCCGGCAAGCCCTATCCCTTCGTGACGTTTTACGTCAACGACGACGACGCGAGGCTCCAGGGCGGCTTTGCGGCGAGCGTGCGCGATGGCGATGAGATCATCGTCGTCCCGGCCATCGCGGGGGGCTGAGCGATGACCACTCTCGTCCAGGCCGAGCTCGTCCGCTACAGCCGTCACCTCATCCTGCCCGACGTCGGCGTCCCAGGCCAGGAAAAGCTGAAAGCCGCCCGCGTGCTGCTCATTGGCGCGGGTGGGCTCGGATCACCCGCGGCGCTCTATCTCGCTGCGGCCGGTGTCGGGACACTCGGCATTGTGGACTTCGACAACGTCGATGTCACGAATCTGCAGCGGCAGATCCTGCACGGCACGAAGGACGTCGGCCGGCCCAAGCTGCAGTCGGCGCGCGAGCGGATCGCCGATGTGAACCCGCACGTGCGGCTGGAGACGTACGAGACAGCGCTTACCTCGAAGAACGCGCTGGACATCGTGAGCGGCTATGACATCGTCGTCGACGGCACGGACAACTTCGCGACGCGCTATCTCGTGAACGATGCATGTGTGCTGCTTGGCAAGCCGAATGTGTACGGCAGCATCTTCCGGTTCGAAGGGCAGGCCTCGGTCTTCGCGCTGCCTGATGGTCCCTGTTACCGCTGTCTCTTCCCGGAACCACCGCCGCCCGGACTGGTGCCGAGTTGCGCCGAAGGCGGCGTGCTGGGCGTGCTGCCGGGTCTGGTGGGGACGATTCAGGCCACGGAGACGATCAAGTTGATCGTGGGCGCCGGCGAACCGCTCAAGGGCCGGCTGCTGCTCATCGACACCCTCGGGATGCAGTTCCGGACCGTGAACGTCCGCAAGGATCCCACGTGTCCCGCCTGCGGCACGCACGAGATCCAGGCGCTCATCGATTACGAGCAGTTCTGCGGCGTGCGGGCGGCGGAGGCGGAGCCCCGGGCGGTAGGAGGATTCGTGGAGATCACGCCGCGCGAGCTGCAAAACCGGTTGTCACGCGGGGAGGAGCTGCAGCTGATAGACGTGCGGGAGCAGTTCGAGTGGGACATCGCGCGGATTCCCGGCGCGCGCCTCGTCCCGTTGGCGACGCTCCCCGACGTCGCCGAGACGCTCGATCGCGACCGGGAAGTCGTCGTCTACTGCAAGGGCGGCAGCCGCAGCCGCGCGGCGGCGTCGCATCTCGCCGACGCCGGATTCCCGCGCGTGACAAATCTGACGGGGGGAATACTGCGGTGGCAGGCGGAGGTCGATCCGACGCTGTCGCGGTATTGAGGACCTGCCGGCGATAAAATGGTGACGATGATCACCGGCGGACGGCTAGCGTTGGGACATGCCGTACGAGTCGGTGGTCGTCGTCCTCGCGACCCAGGGTGCGAGCCTCGAACGTGACGCGCTTGACGCGTTGCCGGAGACCGCCGTCACATGGTCTCGCATCGAGCGCGAGGGTCGGGTGGCATGTCTCGCCGCCCGCGTCCGTCACCCGGACCCGGTTCCTGAATTCCGAGTCAGAGTCAGGCAATGGGCTGAGCCCCGGGGATGGGCCGTAACCGTTGCGCCGTGCGGGCAGGCTTACTAAGATAAGTCACATGCATGACTTGGGGCCCTCCGTGGCTGGAAATGGCGCAGATACGCCACGGCTCCCGCCGACCCCGTCATCGCGACGGTCAGTACTTGCCCGCTGGTTCGACAGCTGGATGCGCTCGCTCGGTATGGCGCTCGTGCTCTTCATCATCATTCGCACTTTCCTCCTCGAAGCATTTCAGATCCCCTCTGGCAGCATGGAGCGCACGCTGCTGGTTGGGGATTATTTGTTCGTCAACAAAGCGGTGTACGGCGCGCAGATCCCCGGTACCAGCGCACGGCTGCCCGGTTTCAATACGCCACACCGCGGCGACGTCATCGTGTTCGCGTATCCGAAGGACCCGTCGCTCAGCTACGTCAAGCGGGTTGTCGGCGAGCCGGGCGACGTCGTCGAAATGCGGATCGGGCAGGTGTACGTGAACGGGCGCGAGTTGGAGGAGCCGTACGTGCAACGTCAGGATCCGCTGCACGACCAATTCGATCCCAAGTTCAACTGGCAGCGCGAGTATCTCGTGCCGCCCACGGTCGAGCAGCGCCGCGGCTATCATCCGACGCGTGATACCTGGGGCCCGCTCCGCGTCCCGATGGACAAGTATTTCGTCCTGGGCGACAACCGGGATAATTCCGAAGATTCGCGCTACTGGGGATTTGTGGACGCGAGCGCGGTGAAGGGTCGCCCGCTCGTGGTGTATTTCAGTTATGTGCGGGGAACGCATGATGCGCTCCCCTGGTTGACGGACATTCGTTGGAGCCGGCTCGGTTCGCTGATTCACTAGAGGTAGCTTCCCCGAGAGGAGTGGCCACCCCATGCAGCTGAATACGGCGAGGCGCGCGTCATTTGATGAGGGATCTCTGGATCAGTATTTGCGGGAAATCAGCCAGTATCCGCTGATTACGCGCGAGGAAGAGGTCACGCTCGCGCAACGGATCAAGCAGAACGATCGGGAGGCACTGGATAAGCTGGTGCGCTCCAACCTCCGCTTTGTCGTGTCCGTCGCCAAGAAATATCAAAATCAGGGCGTCTCACTCTCCGATCTGATCAACGAGGGCAACCTCGGTCTGATCCGCGCCGCGCACAAATTCGACGAGACGAAAGGCATCAAGTTCATCTCGTACGCGGTGTGGTGGATTCGCCAGGCGATCCTGCAGGCGCTCGCGGAGCAATCGCGCATCGTGCGTGTGCCGCTCAACCGCGCCGGCACGCTGCATCGGATCGGCAAGCGCTCCGCATCGCTGCTCCAGGAGCTGGGCCGTGAGCCGACCGTCGAAGAGATCGCCGAGGGGATGGACATCTCCGAGGAGGAAGTGGCGAAGACGCTGTCGATCTCGCAGGCGCATCTGTCGCTCGACGCGCCGCTCACGCCCGGCGAAGACAACAAGCTGCTCGACTATCTGCCCGACACGACGAACCCGGGTCCCGACGACGAGATCTTCGAGCACGCCCTCACGGAATCGATCGAGTCGGTGCTCGCGACGTTGAAGGAGCGTGAGGCCCGCATCCTGCGCCTCTATTTCGGGCTGGAAGGCCAGGAGCCGATGACCCTCGAGGAGATCGGCTCGCAGCTGGGCATCACGCGCGAACGCGTCCGGCAGCTCAAGGAGAAGGCGCTGGCGCGGCTCCGTCACGTGTCCCGGGCGCGCGCGCTGGAAAGCTTCCTGTCCTAGGGTCGGGGCGGGTAGATTACCCGCCCTATGGCCTCCACCGCATCGTTTGACGTTTCCACCGGCGCCGACCTCCAGGAGGTCGACAACGCCGTCAATCAGGCCCAGAAAGAGATCATCCAGCGCTACGACTTCAAAGGCTCGAAGGCGTCGATCGCGTTCGATCGCCCCAAGGCGACGCTGACGTTGATCGCCGACGACGACTTCAAGATGAAAGCGCTGTTCGACGTGCTGCAGTCGAAGATGATCAAACGCGGCGTCCCCGTGAAAAACATGGAGCTCGGCACGATCACGCCCGCGGCGAACGACACGGTGCGGCGCGAGATCAAACTCACGCAGGGGATCCCGCAGGAAAAAGCCAAAGCCATCGTGAAAGCGATCAAGGACAAAAAGTTCAAGAAAGCGCAAGCCTCGATTCAGGGGGAAGAGATCCGCGTGCAGGCGCCGTCGAAGGACGAGCTGCAAGAAGTCATCGCGTTCCTGCGCGCGCAGGACTTCGGCATCGAGCTCCGCTTCGGGAACTACCGCGGATGAAGCTGGGCGTCATCTCCCTCGGCTGTGACAAAGCGACGGTCGACTCGGAGCGGCTCGTGGGCGAGCTGGTCGGCCACGGCGCCGTCGTCACGCCCGAGCTCCAGACGGCCGACGTCATTCTCGTCAATACCTGCGGCTTCATCGACGCGGCCAAGCAGGAGTCGATCGACGCGATGCTCGAAGCCGCCAAGCTCAAGCAGCACGGCGTCAAAGCGGTCGTGGCGGTCGGGTGCCTGATCCAGCGCTACAAGCAAGAGCTGACGCAGGAGATTCCCGAAGTCGATCTGATGCTCGGGTTCTCCGAGCTGCACCATCTGGTTCCCGAGCTGGCGAAGCGCGGGCTCATCGAGGATCCCGTCGCGTCGCATCCCGGCGTGCGGGAGTTTCTCGGCGACCAGTCGCACGTGCGCTATCTGAAGATCTCGGAAGGGTGCGACCACACCTGCGCCTTCTGTGCCATTCCGTTGATGCGCGGCAAGCATCGCTCCGAGCCGCTCGAGCGCCTGGTGCGCGAAGCACAGCAGCTCGAGTCGCAGGGCGCGAAGGAGATCAATCTGGTCGCGCAGGACTTGGGGCATTGGGGCAGGGATTTGGGACTGGGAGGTCCCAAACTGCCCGACTTGCTCGAAGCGCTGCTGCGCGAGACGTCGGTGCCGTGGTTCCGGCTGCTGTACGTCTACTCCGCCGGGATCAACGAGCGACTGGTCGAGCTGATGGCGCGCGAATCCCGGATCGTCCCCTACATCGATATGCCGATCCAACACGCGACCGATCGGATGCTCGAGCGGATGCGGCGCCCGGAGCGCCTGCGCACGCTGCGCGAAAAACTCGCCTGGCTCCGTGGTGCCATCCCCGATCTCGCGATCCGGACGACGTGCCTGGTAGGATTCCCCGGTGAGACCGCTGAGGACTTCCAGGCATTGCTGGCCTTCCTGGAAGAGGCGCAATTCGACCGTATGGGCGCGTTTGCGTACTCGCCGCAGGAAGGGACGCGGGCGATGCAATACGAGGACGATGTCGAAGACGGCGTCAAGCGAGATCGTCTAGAGGAAATCGTCGAAGTACAGCGTGCGATTTCCGGCGAACGGTTGGCGCGGTTCGTCGGCCGCGATGTCGACGTCCTCGTGGACCGGCTGGAAGAAGAGGAAGGGATCAAGGTCGGGCGCGTGCAGTGGCAGGCGGATGATGTCGATGGCGTCACCTATCTGGAGCAGGGCGGCTGGGCACAGCCCGGCGGTTTCGTCCGCGCGCGCATCACCGCGAGTGAGGACTACGACTTCCAGGCGGCCGCGCTGACGTGACACGTTCGAGCGAGCTCTTCGACCGGGCGAAACGGGTGTTGCCCGGGGGCGTCAATTCACCCGTACGGGCGTTCCGGGCTGTCGGCGGATCGCCCTTTTTTGTCGCGCATGGGCATGGCGCGAGCCTCGCCGACGTCGATGGCCGCGAATACCTCGATTACGTCTGCTCGTGGGGAGCGCTGATCCTCGGTCACGCGCATCCGGCCGTGCTCGAGGCGGTCCAGAAGGCCGCTGCGCGCGGCTGGACCTACGGCACCCCCTGCGAGGCCGAGGTCGAGCTGGCGGAAGAGGTCCGGCGCCGCATGCCCAGTCTCGAGATGATGCGGTTCGTGAACAGCGGCACCGAAGCAACGATGGCGGCGGTGCGGCTGGCCCGCGCAGTCACGGGCCACGAGCTCATCGTGAAATTCGAGGGCTGCTACCACGGCCACGCCGACAGCTTCCTCGTGAAAGCGGGGTCGGGTGTGGCGACGCTCGGGTTGCCGGACAGCCCGGGCGTCCCGGCGGCGCTCGCCGAGCTCACCGTGACTGCGCCGTTCAACGACGCCCGGGCCGTCGCCGATCTGTTTCGCGCGCACGAGGGCCGGATCGCGGCGATCATCGTCGAGCCGTACGTCGGGAATGCCGGGTTCATCGGTCCGGATTCCGACTTTCATCCGGCGCTGCGCGCTGTGTGTGACCAGTACGGTGCGCTCCTGATCTTCGATGAGGTGATGACGGGATTCCGCGTGGCCAGCGGGGGCGCACAAGAGCGTCTTGGTGTGCGGCCTGACCTCACGACGCTGGGCAAAGTCGTGGGCGGCGGGTTTCCGGTGGGTGCCTACGGCGGCCGCGCGGATTTAATGAAGCGGATCGCCCCCGAAGGGCCGGTCTACCAGGCGGGCACGCTCTCGGGGAATCCGGTCGCGATGGCCGCGGGACTCGCGACGCTGCGGGAGACGAGTCGCGCCGGCTTCTATCAGGATCTGGAACAGAAAACGGCGCGGCTGGTGACGGGCCTGCGCGCGCTCGCGCTGCGGCACGGCGTCTCCGTCTCCGTGGGCCACGCGGGATCGATGTGGGGCATGTACTTCACCCCCGGTCCGGTCCGCAACTACGCCGACGCCAAACAAGCCGACGCTGCGCTGTTCGCGCGCTGGCACAAGGCGGCACTCGCGCGTGGCGTATTCCTCGCTCCCTCCGCCTTCGAAGCGGGCTTCGTCTCAGCCGCGCATTCGGAGGCCGATATCGATTTCACGATCGAGCAGCTCGATGCGGCACTGGGCGAAGCGCGCGCTCGCTAGCGCGCTGCTGAGCGCCGTCGTCGGGTGTCCCCGGGGCGGGCAGCCGGGCGCCGGGCCGCAGCCGCTGGCCGGCGAGCCGGAGCTCCGGATCGGTCTCGCGACGGGACTGCCCAATACGTCGATCGGCGGGCCGGAAAGCGGCGAGTTGTTCGTCAGCGACGCGACGAGCGGCACGCCGGTGGGATCGATTCCGGCCGGGGTCCGCTGGGTCGTCGTCCCGGATTCGGCGGATCCCTCACGACTCCGGCTCGTCAAACCCGATACCACGCGCACCGAGCCGTTGCGCGGGATCGCCGTCGTGAACGTCACGGAGAACCGGTTCGTGGTGGCGAACGGCCGGCGGTATCGCGGCCGCATCAACGTCACCTCTGGCCGCGGTGGACTCACCGTCGTGAATCGCGTCACCGTCGAGAGCTACATCGCGGGCGTCGTCGGGCCGGAGATCGGCACGCGCCGCCCGGATGAAATCGCGTCCGTCCTCGCCCAGGCGGTCGTCTCCCGCACCTTCGCCGTCAAGAACCGGGGCCGGTGGGAGGCGTTTGGGTTCGATGCCTACGCCGATACCCGCGATCAGGTCTATCTCGGCGTTGCCGTGGAAACCGATCAGGCGTGGGACGCCGTGCGCCGGACCGCGGGCCAGGTGCTGGAGTATGACGGTGAGGTGATCGACGCGTATTTCCACTCGACGTGCGGCTTCAGCACCGCCGGTGTCGAAGAAGCGTTCGCCGCCGCGCGGACGCGTCCCTACTTGCGACCGGTGTCCGACGACCGGGGTGGTGGTCATTACTACTGCGACATTTCACCCCGATTTCGTTGGCGCGAAGAATGGGATGCCGCCAAGCTGCGCGCTATATTGTCGCGAACGCTGCCCACCGTGACGCCGCTGTCGGGCGATGGACTGCAGCGCATCACGGATGTGACGGTGAGCCGCACGACGCGATCGGGACGCGTCGGTGAGCTGCGGATCGTGTTCGAGCGCGGCGACGTGCGGATTCAGGGGCCCGACGTCCGCTCGGTGCTTCGCCCGGACGCGGATCGCATGCTCGCGAGCACCGCGTTTCAGCTGACGGTGACGAAGGCGAACGGCGCGGTCACGCGCCTGGTCGCTGCGGGCGCGGGATCCGGGCACGGGGTCGGCATGTGCCAGTGGGGCGCGATCGGCCGGGCGCGTGCGGGCCAGGACTATCAGAAGATTCTGACGACATACTTTCCGGGGACGAAAATTGAGAAGATCTACTAAAATCGAACGATGGAAAGTGGGAATGATGGAATGTTTGTTCGTGCTTCTTCTTTCCATCATTCCATCATTCCATCTTTCCGCTCAGGGTGTCCTCAACCAGTTCTCCTACGACAATCTCCGGTTAACAGGAATCCAATTCGATCTCGGCGTCCTGGGGGCGACGGAGCTGACGGGCGCGACGGTCGGCGGAATCCGCGTGGACTACGGCCGCATCGCTCCCAAGGTGCGGCTGCTGCTTGGCGTTTCCTACTTTCACTCCCAATTCGATAGTAAAGCGCGCGACCAGTTCGAACGGCGCCTCGACAGCATCGTGAATCCGTCGACGCCCGACACGATCAATCTCGGCCGCATCACGCTCAGCGACATCATCGGCGACGTCGACTTCCAGTATGTCTTCCCCCAGGCGCACGGTGTCAACGCGTATATCGGCACGGGGATCAGCGTACATGTGCGCAACGGCGGTGGGGCAGCGATCAACGGGACCTTCGTGGAGGATGCCCTCGACGTCATCACCGCGGGGCTCAACGGAACGATCGGGTTCGAGTTCAACCTGTCGCATTCCTGGCGGTTCACCGTGGACGGGCGCGGCACGCTGTCGAGCGGACTCAAGGCGGCGAGCCTCAGAACGGGGATCATGTACCGGTTCAAAGGGAGCACGGAGCAGGGAGCAAGCAGGAAGTGAACGACCCCATTCGCGTCGGCGTGCTGGGCGCGGGCGCGATAGCGCAGGTCGCGCACCTGCCCGTGCTGCGCCGCCTGCCCGGCGTCGAGGTCGCGGCGATCTGCGACAACGACGTCGGCAAGGCACAGGCGCTCGCCGCGCGCTTCGAAGTGAAAGACACCTACGACGACATCGAAGAAGTCCTGCGCTACGCCAACGTCGACGTCGTGGTGATCTGCACGCCCAACCATTTGCACGAGATCCACGTCACGTCCGCGCTCAGCGCCGGCGTGCACGTGCTGTGCGAACGGCCGCTCGCCCTGACCGTCGGCGGCGTGGAGCGTGCCCTCGCGGCGAGCGAGAAGTCCGGCAAGCGCGTGATGGTGGGCATGAACCATCGCTTCCGCTCCGACGTGCAGGCGGTGCGGGGGTTTCTCGCGGGCGGCGACCTGGGCGGCCTCCAGGCCGTGCGCGCCGGCTGGTACACCTTCCAGCCGAGTCGCCAGATGCTCGGGTGGCGGCTGCGGCGGGAGCAGGCGGGAGGCGGCGCGGTGCTCGATCTCGGGCTGCCGTTGGTCGACCTGGGGCTCTGGCTCTCGGGGTGGCCGGCCCCCAAGCGGATCTCCGCGCATCTCACGCGGGCGGCAAAGGACGGCGTCGAGGACATGGGATCGGCGCTGATCGTGTGTGAAAACGGCGTATCCCTGACCATCGACGTCAGCTGGCGGCACCTCGGCGAAGGCGAGCGCTTCTGGTTCGACATCGTCGGATCGAAGGGCTCGGCAATGATCCAGCCGCTGCGCATTTTCAAGGAGCAGCACGGCCAGGCCGTCGACGTGACGCCGACCGGTGCGACTGGGCGTGAGACGCAATTCACGCAGTCCTACCGCGCCGAATGGATGTATTTCCTGGCGGTGATCAAGGGCGATGTGAATGCGCCGCCGCCCCGCGACCAGCTGGCGTTGCAGCGCGTGCTCGACGCGATCTACCGGTCGTCCGAGGAAGGGCGCGACGTATTGTTGTGACCCGCCGTCGTTTGGTTGTGCTCGTCGTGTTGGGCGCCATCGCGCTCACCGCCAGCTACCCGCCGTTTCCGCTTCCCATCCTCAGCTTCTGTGCCATCGCGCCCGCCGTGCTCCTGATCCGCCAGGCGGTGCTGGACGGCAATCCGCGCAGCGCGTTTCGCTGGGGGTGGTGGTACGGGCTGGCGACGAACGCCCTGGTGCTGTATTGGATGATCGTCGCCCTGTGGCATTTCACGCCGTTCTCGGCGCTCGGGTATTTCGCCACGATCGTGATCATTGGTCTGTTCACGGGCGTGATGTTCTGGTTCGTCGTGCGGATCCGCCTGGCGGCGCCGCGCGTGCCGCTCTGGGTCGCGCTCCCAGTCGCGTGGACGGCGCTCGAGTGGCTGATTGGTCATCTCGGTGACGTGAGCTTCCCGTGGCTCGGCCTCGGCACGTCGCTCGCCGATGCTCCCGTGCTGGTGCAGTGGGCCGACATCGCCGGAGCGCGCGGTGTGACCCTGTGGCTTGTCTGGTGCAACGTTGCCATCGTCGAAGCTGCCACTGACGTGCGTCGTGCGTCGTACGTCGTGCGTCGGCTCGCACCAGTGGTGGTGACGGTGGTTCTGGCGTGGGGCTACGGCGTGTGGCGCATGAAGACGCTGCCGATCCGCGACGTGGGCGTGATCGGGATGGTGCAACCCAACGAGGCCTTCAGCGAGAAGTGGAACCCGGCCCACGCGGACAGTGCGATGAGCACGCTATTGTCGTTGTCGCGGGACCTGACGACTCGAGCCCCGAGGCCCGAGCTCCTCGTGTGGCCCGAGGCGGCGATCCCCGGATTTTTCGTCGATCACCCGCAATGGGATGCGCGGATCGCGACATTCGTCCGCGAGAATCGTGTCCCGCTGCTCACCGGCGGCCTCAATGCGGAACCCGAGGGCTTCCCCCTTCGCTCCTATCGCATTTACAACGCCGCGTTCTACTACGACACGACCGGCGACCGCACCCACTACCCGATCTACGCCAAGCACTACCTCGTGCCCGTGGTCGAGCGCGTGCCGTTCGTCCCGGTGCGGCTCTTCCGCGCGATCCCGGGACTTCGGAACTGGTCTGGAAGCTTTCGACCCGGCGCCGAGTGGTCGGTCTACGACTCTCCCGTCGGTAAATTCGGCGTGGTGATTTGCTACGAGTCCGCGTTCGAGGAAGCCACACGCATGTATCGGGTGCGCGGAGCCAATTTCTTCATCAACGTGACGAACGACGCCTGGTTCGGCACTACGAGCGCGCCGGCGCAGCACGCGTCGCACCTGGTCATGCGCACGATCGAGACCCGCATGGGCGTCGCGCGCGCCGCGAATTCGGGCATCACGGAATTCCTGGACCCGTTGGGCAGAGCCTACGCCGCGACCCGGCTGAACGAAGCGGCGGCGGTGACCGGCGTGCTACGCACGAGTGATGTCATCCCGCTCTACGTCCGGCTGGGCGACTGGGTCGGTGTGCTCGTCGTCGTGCTCACCCTCGGCGGTGCGGGATTCCTGCTCAAACGCCGCTTCCGTCCATGACGCGCGTCGGCGTCGACGTCGGCGGGACGTTCACTGATCTCGTCGCGGTCACACCCGACGGCAGACTCGAAATCCGCAAGGTCGCCAGTACACCGCAGGACCCGTCGCTCGGACTATTTCGTGCGCTGGACGCGTCCTCCCTCCCGATCGATGTGCTCGTTCATGGGACAACAGTTGCTACCAACGCCCTCCTCGAGCGCCGTGGGGCCCGCGTCGCGCTGGTCACGACGGCCGGCTTCGAAGATCTGCTCTGGCTCCGGCGCCAGGACCGGCCGGCGCTGTACGATCTCGCGCGTGCTCACCCGCCGCCGCTGGTCGCCCGCGGTGATGTGATCGGGGCCCGTGAGCGGATGGGACCGGACGGCGTTGTCGAGGCGCTCTCGGACGGCGAGATCGCGCGGGTCACGGCCGCGCTGCGGGCTCTGGTACCTGAGTCGATTGCGATCTCTTTGCTGTTTGCGTTTCGGCACCCCGAGCACGAGCGCCGTCTCGCGGCCGCGCTGCGCGCGGCTCTGCCGCACGTTCCAGTGACGGCGAGCCATGAGATCCTGCCGGTCTTCCGCGAGTACGAGCGGACCAGCACGACCACCGCCGAGTCCTATCTCCGGCCGAAAGTGGCGTCGTACCTCGCGAAAACGGCCACGGCGAGCAGCCAGCGCGGCGTCCGTTCACTCCTCATCATGACGTCGAGCGGGGGAACGCTCAGCGCCGCGCAAGCGGAGCAACACGCGGCGAGTCTCGCGCTCTCCGGTCCCGCCGGCGGCGTCGTCGGAGCGCGGCTGGTCGGTGCGGCCGTTGGCGCAGGCGATCTCCTCACGCTCGACATGGGGGGCACGAGCGCCGATGCGAGTCTGATCAGCGGCGGCGTCGCGCTCACCGAGGGCGCCGAATCGGTTGCGGGTGTGCCGATCGCCCTGCCGTCGATCCTGATCGAGACGGTCAGCGCAGGCGGCGGGAGCATTGCGGCAGTGGACGAGGGCGGTGCGTTGCGCGTCGGCCCGCGGAGCGCCGGGGCGGAGCCGGGCCCGGCGTGCTACGGACGCGGCGGCACTGAGCCGACGGTTACTGACGCCTGCCTCGTGCTGGGATGGCTCGATCCTATGTACCCGCTCGCGGATTCGGTACGCCTGGACCGGGCCGCCGCCGAGCGGGCGCTGTCGACGCTGCCATTGTCGCACGACGTCTGCGAGATCGCCGCCGGGATCGTGCAGGTTGCCACCGCGGTGATGGCGCGGGCGCTGAAGCGCGTCAGTGTGGCGCGCGGCATCGATCCGCGCGGGATGGCGCTGGTGCCGTTCGGCGGCGCCGGGCCGCTGTTTGGGTGTGCGCTAGCGGACGCGCTGGGCATGTCGCGCGTCGTGGTCCCACCGCATCCCGGTGTGCTGAGTGCACTGGGCCTGGCCGCGGCCCCTGAGCGCGTCGACCTGCTCGCCTCGCTGCACCGCTTGCTGGCCGATCTGTCCGATGGCGAGCTCGGCCGTGCGTTCGAGCCGCTCGCTCGCGCGGCGACGGCCGCGCTCCCGCACGCGACGGTGTCACGGTTTGTCGACTGCCGGTTCCGAGGGCAGGGATATGAGGTCACGGTGCCGGCGCCAGGCGACGATCCGGCGACACTCGCGGAAGGGTTCCGCGCGGCCCATCGCGCGCGTCACGGGCACGCCGAACCCGATCAACCGGTCGAGCTGATCAACCTGCGCGTCGTGGCCGAGCGGTCGGCGTCCCTTCCAGCATACGGTCTGGGTCGGTGGAGGGCGGTGGAGGGCGGCGAGGGGGCGCCGAACGCGAGGCGCATGATCGTCACACGCGACGCCAAGCGCGTGCGCGCGGATGTCTGGCCGCTCGGCGAGATCCCTGAGGGGCGAGCGCTCAACGCCCCGGCGATTCTGGCCGGCCCCGATGCCACCGGTCTCATCGAGCCGGGCTGGCGGGGCGTCGTGCACGAGTCGGGCGCCGTCATTCTGGAGCGCGTGTGAGACTCGACGCCGTCGGTCTCGAGGTCATGGCGCACGCCTTCGCCGGCGTCGCGGAGGAAATGGGGCTGGTGCTGGTGCACAGCGCCCTGTCGCCGAACATCCGTGAGCGGCGGGACGCGTCGGCGGCGCTGTTCGACGCGGGCGGCGAGATGATTGCGCAAGCGGCGCACATTCCCGTGCACCTGGGCGCGCTGGCCGACGCGGTGGCGGCGGTGCGCGCCCTCGAGCCGCTGCCCGGCGAGCTGTTTCTCCTCAACGATCCGTACGCGGGCGGCAGCCATCTGCCCGATCTCACGCTCATCGGCGCCATCGAGATCGAGGGGCGGGTCGGCGGATACAGCGTCGTGCGCGCCCACCACTCCGACATCGGCGGGATGACCGCGGGCAGCATGCCGGCCGGCGCGCGCGAGCTGTATCAGGAAGGTCTCGTCATCCCGCCCACCCGGTTCACGCCGGATCTCGAGCGCCTGGTGCTCGCGAATGTGCGGACGCCGGCGATGCGGCGGGGCGATCTCGCGGCGCAGCGCGCCGCGGTCGAACGTGGCGCGAGCGGATTGCGAGCCCTGGCGCGACGGCACGGGTGGGGGGCGTTGTGCGATGCGGCGCGCGAGCTCCTCGACTACGCGGAACGCCGGACAAAATCAGCGCTCAGCCGTCTCCCGTCAGCGGGACCCATGGCCGCGGTCGATTATCTGGAGGGTGACGGCGTCGTCGACGAGGATCTCGAGATCCGGGTCGCGGTGACGATCCGCGACGGGATTCTTCATGCGGATTTCTCGGGGACGTGCGGCGCGGCACTCGGGAACGTGAACTGCCCACTTGCCGTGACGCGCTCGGCGGTGCTGTTCGTCGTTCGGACGCTCCTGCCCGACGACGTGCCGATGAACGGGGGAGTTCCGCGCGCGACCCTGGTAACGGCGCCGCCGGGTTGTCTCGTGAACGCGCGCCCGCCGAGTGCGGTCGCCGCCGGAAACGTCGAGACGTCGCAGCGCATCGCGGACACCGTGTTTCGGGCGCTCGCGGCGGGTGGCTGCATCGTGCCCGCGCAGGGGCAGGGCACGATGAACAACGTGACGTTCGGCGGGAGCGGGTGGACCTATTACGAGACAATTGGCGGCGGGCAGGGCGCGAGCCGCGGCGCAAACGGACCCTCTGGGGTGCACGTCGGGATGTCCAACACGCTCAACACGCCGATCGAGGTGTTGGAGATGGAGCATCCGCTCCGCGTCCGGACCTATGCGCTGCGCAAGGGAAGTGGAGGAGAAGGGACGTGGAACGGGGGAGAAGGTGTCGTGCGCGAGTTCGAGGCGCTCACCCCCATGGAGGCGACGCTGTTGACGGAGCGGCGGCGGCACGGGCCTGGCGGTGGAGCGGGCGGGCTGGACGGCGCACCGGGAGCGAATCTGCTCAACGGTGAAAAACTGGCGTCGAAGACCACGATGCGACTGGACGCGGGGGACATCCTCCGCATTGAGACCCCGGGCGGTGGCGGCTGGGGGAAAGGACATGAACCATGACGTGGGTTTTGATATCGGCCCTCGGTCTCTTCGCGGGCGTCGTCTCGGGACTGTTCGGGGTGGGCGGTGCGGTCGTGATCATTCCGGGACTTGTCTTCATCACGAAGATGCCGCAGCACACGGCTCATGGCACATCACTCGCCGCGCTGCTTCTGCCCGTCGGATTGCTCGGCGTGCTCGAGTACTCCAAGCGCCAGCAGGTGAATTGGGCCTACGCCGGCGTCGTCGCGGTCGGGCTGCTGATCGGCGCCTATTTCGGCGCGCGGCTTGCAGGATCGATCTCGGATGTGATGCTGCGCAGGGTCTTCGGCGGGTTCCTGCTGCTGATCTCGGTGAAGCTGCTGCTCTTCTAGAGCGCTGTGGCGTCCTCGGGCGGACGCTGGAACAGCTTGCCGTCGATGAACAGCTTGAACAAGTCTGCGTCGAGCTGCCCCTCCTTCACTTCGGCGGTGAGGATGTCGAGCGCGCGATCCACGGACACCGCCCGCTTGTACGGCCGGTCCTGGGCCGTCAACGCGTCGTAGATGTCGCTGATCGTCATCATCCGCGTCTGAAGCGGAATCGCGTCGGCGGTGATCCGCCGCGGATAGCCGCGCCCGTCCATCTTCTCATGATGCCCGTAGGCGATGAGCGGGATCTGCTGCAGCTCGCGGGTCCACGGAATGCGCTGCAAGAACTGAAACGTGTGCGTGACGTGACTCTCGATCTCGTGGCGCTCGGCGTCGTCCAGGCTGCCTTTGCGAATCGTCAGGTACCGCATCTCGTCCGGTGAGAGAAACGCCTCGGTCGCGCCGTCAAACGCCAGGTAGCTGCGCTTCGCCCACGCCTTGAGCTCCTCGAAGCTGCCGTCGGGGAGGATGGTGGGCTCGTTTGCCTGGAGCACAATTTCGAGGAAGCGATCCAGCTCCTTCAGCTCCTGTTCGTGGGCGGCTTGGAGCTCTTTGATGAAGCTCTCGTAGCCGTTCTTGCCGTGCGTCTCGAGAAACTCGGCGCGCTTGCGCCAGAATTCGCGCTCCGCGGTGCGGCGGATGAAGGCGTGACGGTGCCGCACGAGGCCGAGGTCGGACGGGTACAGTTTTTTCGCCTTGATGAGGACCTGCTCGCGCACGCCGACCTTGCCGAAGTCGTGCAGCAGCGCGGCGTAGCGGATCTCCTTCAACTGCTCGCGCGAGAACTTCACGCCCCGATACGGGCCGTCTCCGGCCCGGTCGACGACCTCTGCCAGGCTCACCGTCATGCCCGCCACCCGGCCGCTGTGGCCGTAGGTCGTCGGATCACGCTGCTCGATTGCGTGCACCGCCGCCAGCACGAATCCCTCGAACAGCTTCTCGATGTCGTCGTAGAGCCGGCTGTTCTCGATGGCGACCGCCGCCTGGCCCGCCAGCGCGGTGACGAGCTCGACCGTGCGTTTGGAGAATGGCACCACCTGGCGGTCGACGTCCGCGGGCGTCGTCAGAATGGCTTCGAGGTTGCGCTTGCGATTGATGAGCTGCAGCACGCCGATGATCTCGTCCTTGTGGTCTTTCATCGGAATCACGAGCATCGATTTCGTGCGGTAGCCGTACCGCTCGTCGAACGAGCGGTTGATCGTGTACTCGACATCGGGCGGCAGGAAGTAGGCGTCGTCGATGACGAGCGGGTCGCCCGTGACGGCGCAGTAGCCGGCGAGGCTGCCGCGATCCACGGGAATCGTGTGCTCGACAAACGGTGCTTCCGGCTTGGAGAGAGTCTGCGCGAGCCGGAAGCGCAGTCGCTTGTCGCCGTTTTCGTTCGTTTCGACGAGATAGAGACTGCCGGCATCCGACTGGGTGATACGGCGCGCCTGCGTGAGGATCAAGTCGAGCAGCGTCTTGATGTCGCGCTCGGTGCCGAGTGCGACGCCAATGCGCGTTAACTCGCCGATCTCCCGCGCGCGCTGCGCGGCCTCGCCGCGCGCCCGCGCCGTTTCGGCGCGCGCGGCGGCTTCGCGGAACCCCGCACGGATCGCGACGAGCAGGCGCCGTGGGCTGGTCGGGTGGGTCAGGAAGCCGGACAGGAATTCGGTCGGCATGCCGTCGGGCACGTCGCTCTCACCGTTGCGGCCCAGCGCGACGATCGCGCCGCCCGCGTCCACGAACGACCGCATGATGTCGACAGGGAAGATCGAGCGACTCTCCGCGTCGAGTAGGAAGACGGTCGGCCGGTCGTCGGCGACCGCCAGCTCCTTCGCCTGGCGCACGGGCCGTGCCTCGACCTGCGACGTCTCGAGCGCCGGCGCGACCGCGTCGGGCTGCCACAGCGGCGGGTGCAGGAGCAGGTATCTCACGGCTTGGCGCCCACGGCTCCGGTTTGGACCGTGTCGCGCGGAGGCAGCGGCTTCACGCCCGTGAGCGCGCGGAACGGTCGCCGCGACATCTGGTCCACGAAGTTGTTGAGCTGGCGCGACGCTTCGGTCAGGTTCGCGACGGTGAGCCGCAGATCGCTGCGGTTCTCCGTGGCGAGCGAGTGCGCTTCATGCGCGAGACTATCGAGGCGCAACAGCAGGCGGTTCGTGTTCGCGACCGCGGTAGAAACCGAATCCGCCAGGCCGCGCTGGGAGAACCGGTTCACCATCGAGTCGAGCCGGCCCATCGTGGAGGCGACGCCGGTCAGCGTCCGCTCGACGTCCGGCGTGACATCACGCAGCGTGGACTGCACGCGCACCAGCGTCTGCGTCGCCGTGCGGACCATCTCCTGCACGCGCTGGGAGAGCTCGTCCGCGACCTCCGCCACCGCCTCGAGCGCGCTGCCCCTGCGCCGGGAGTCGAGCGTATCGCCCGCATGGAGAAAGATCCGGCGTACGCGGATCGTGTCGGGCAGGACCAGCCGAATGGCGACCGCCGGCGAGATCTGGCTTGCCTGGACCAGCTCGACGCGTGTGCCCAGCGGGAGCTGGAGGCTCGAGCCGTCTTCAAACCGCTCCTTGACCGACAGCTTGGCCACGAACGAGATCCGGCGCGTGGCGGAGTCTACGCGCGGGGAGACGCTGGTGACCTGGCCCACGTCCAGCCCCTCGATCACAACCGGCGTCCCGCGCGAGATGCCGTCGGCACTGGTCACGCGGACGTACAGCTCGTAGCGCCGCTCGCCCCAGCCGCTCGTCGCGATCAGCGCGCCGATCACGAGCGCGATCGTCGCCACGATCAGCACACCGACGTAGAAATCCTGCCGTGTGTCCACGAGTCTCTGGCCCCTAGCCCCTTGTCCCGAATCCCGAGGTTTCCGGCTCCAGCATGCCGGCGCGCGTGAGCCGGTACACCTGATCCACGCGCCGCATGATGATCGGTGGAATCTCTTGCCCGGTGATGAAGATCGTCCGCCGCGCGCCCTCGGCGGACTCGCCGCCGCGCGCGATTTCCAGGAGCTCCGACGCCACGCGCGCCGTCAGGCCATCGAACGGCTGCTCCAGGATGAGCAGCATCGGATCGAACGCGATGGCGCGTGCCAGGGCCGCGCGGCGCCGTTCTTCCTCATTGGCCTGCGCGGGGCGCAGGTTGGCGGCGCCGGTGAGCCGCAGCGCGGTCAGCATGACGGTGACGCGACCTTCGATCTCCCGCGGTGCCGCACCGCTGCCGAACCTGAGCGGCAGCGCCACGTTGTCGCGCAGCGAGAGATTTTGCAGCAGCCCCTCGCCGGCGGGAAGGTAGCCGACGCGCCTGCGGAATGCTAAACGCTCGGGCTCGGGGAGCGTGGCGATGACCGTGCCGAAGATCAGCACGCGGCCCGCCGGCGGCCGCTCGAGCCCGAGCGCATATCCTCCGAGCAGCCCGACCCCGGAGTCCTCATCTCCCAGCACCGCGACGGTCCGCCGCTCGGCGACTTCCAGCGAGAAGGGGCCGGAGGCCTGGCGGGCGATCGGGATCGAATCAAAAACCAGGGGAAGCGTACTCATCCCAAGGCCACAAATAATGCTGAGCAGAGGAAAATGCCGACGAGCGCGGCCACAACCGCCCGGCTCGCCGCGATCGGGATCTCCGTCGAGGCCCGCCGCACCGCGAGGCCGAAGTAGCTCGGCACCACGCCGACGATCGCGCCGAACGCGAGGGCCTTGAAGATCGTGAGCCACACATCGCGGTTGGTGAGCGACTCGAGCACGATCTGGAAGTAGCGGGGGCCGGGCAGGCCGTTGAACCGCGCGGCGGCGAAGCCCGCCATGATCGCGACGAAGTCGAACACAATGAGCAGCGCGAAGACGCTCACCAGCGAGCCGACGAAGCGCGGTAGCACGAGGTATTGCTTGGGATCGATGCCCATGAACTCGAGCGCGCGGACTTCGCCCATGACCTGATTGGTCGCGAGCTCCGCGGCGATGGCAGTGCCGGAACGGCCCACCACGACGAGGGCGGTGAGCAGGGGTCCCAGCTCGCGCACGATCGCGACGACGATGACGGTGCCGATGAGGTCCGTCGCGCCGATACCCTTCAGCTCACGCGTCAGCTGCGAGATCACGAGGAACGACAGAATCCCGGAGAGCAGGGCGACCAGCCCGACCGCGTTCAGCGCGGTGAAGCGGACCTGCGTGATGGCGAGCCGCGCCGCGACCGCGCGACCGGCGGCGGTGAGGCGCGTGGCCGCACGCAAGGAGCCAAAGCCGAAGCGCGCCAGCGCTCCTAATCGGGAGAGCCGGCGCGCAGTCGACTTGCCAAGGCGAGTAAAGGGGTCCGTTAGGACGATTTCACCCGCTGCAGGCCGTCCTGGGCCTCAGCGTACTGGGGGAAGATGCTGAGGGCCTGGGTGAACATGTCGGCGGCCTTCGCCTTGTCGCCGCGATCCTGGTACAGCAGCCCGCGCGAATAGTACGTCAGCGCCTCGGTCGGAATCTGGCGGCTCATGCGCTGATCGGACGCCTGGCGCTGCAGCGCGGGAAGATTCGCGTCCTTCATCAGCCGCGCCGCGATGTTGCGGATGATGTCGAACATGTGATCGCGCTGCATCCGCTCCGACTCGGTCTTCACGATCTCGCTCGTCTCGGTGTTCACGAGGCGGACGTCGACGCGGAAGTCACCGTAGAAATCGATGAAGGTGCCGAGCACGACGTAGCGGGCGCCGACGAGCTTCCCGACCTTGGCGGCCGTCTGCGGATCCACCCGGCCTTGCGTGCCGAGGTTCTGCTCGTCGAGCAGGTGCTGGACTTCCTGGCGCTCGACCACGCGCGCCGCCGGATTCTGCGCAAGCTCGGAGATCATCATCCCGGCGATGCCGCGTTCGAGGGCGTCAAAATCTTCCTTGCCCTGACCGTAGGAGCCACCGTTGCTGAAGGGGAGAACGGCGATACCGGGTCGGGTATCCTGGCTGCGCTGCTGCGCAGCGAGGAGCACCGGAACGAGGCCCAATACCGTCATAACTGCACGCGCGCGCATAGCTACTCCTTGGGTCACAGGGTCACCTTCATACCTTCCTGGGCGGCAACCACTTCGAGCGAACCTCCACGCGCCTTCGCGAACTTGCGCGCCGCCGCCACCAAGCCATCCATCTCTTCGTCGCCGTGCTCGGGCTCGTGGTGAAACAACACGAGCTTCTGGGCACCGGCGTCGTGGGCGAGGGTCACCGCTTCTTCATACGTCGAGTGCCCCCAGCCGCGGTGCTGCTCCAACTCTTTCGGCGTGTACATCGCGTCGTGGATCAGGAGCTCGACGCCCTTCAAGAACGTCACGAAATCGCGGCGCCAGCTCGCCGAGACGTCGTACTGTCCGCCACTGCCCAGCTCGTTGTCCGTCACGTACGCCATGCTCGACCCGCCACCTTTGGCGGGCGTCAGCCGGAATCCCAGCGTCGTTCCCGGGTGCCGCAGTTTTATGGTCCGCACCCGGAACTCACCGATCGAAAAGTCGTCCGTGTCCACCTGCTGCACCGTCAGCGACGCCGACAGCGCGTCGAGCGGAACCGGAAACACGGCCGGGTCCATCTGTTGTCGCAGGATCGCTTCCAGCGATGCGGTCCCCTGACGTGATCCCCAAATGCGCACAGTGTTGCCCGGCGCAAAAAATGGCTTGAAGTGCGGCAGCCCTTGAATGTGGTCCCAATGCGCGTGCGACAGCAGAATTTCGACGCGGGCGACGCCGTTTTGTTTCGCCACCAGATCGAGCCCCAGCGCCCGAATTCCGGTACCGGCGTCGAGCACGACGAGCTGGCCTCCTGCTCCTTCCACGGCGACGCACGGCGTGTTGCCGCCGTAGCGCGACGTCGCGAGCCCCGGAGTAGGAATACTCCCCCGGGTTCCCCAGAAGGTCACCGTGTACGTCGTGCGTGTCGACACGCCTATGCTCGGGCTAAGTTACTGGTAATTAGTGACGTAGAGCCGTGACGCGAGTCACGACCGCCCCGCGGCCTGCTCGAGCGAGCCGCGGTCTTTGATCACAATGTCCTTGCGACTTACGTCAATCATGCCCTTATCGACGAGCTCGCGCATGGTCCGCGACACTGTTTCGCGGGACGAGCCGATCATCTGGGCGATCGTGTGATGGGTGAGACGGCGCGTGATGCGCTGGCCGTCCGTTTCGTCGGCGAGGTCGAGCAGGAGCTGGGCGACACGGCCGTGCACGTCGAGCAGGACGAGGCTGCCGACCTTCTCATCGACGCGGCGCAGGCGGCGCGACAATTCGCGGAGCAGGGCGAGGCCGATACCCGGCGCATGTTCGAGGATGCCCTGGAAGTCTTCGCGCCGCAGCACGTACAGCGTCGAATCCTCCATCGCGATGACGTGCGCGGAGCGCGGCTCGTCGTCGATCAACGCCATCTCGCCGAAGAACTCCCCTTCGCCGAGCACTGAGAGAATGACCTCGCGGCCATCCTCGCCGATCAGGACGACTTTGACCTGGCCCTTCGCGACGACGAAGAGCGCATCGCCGGGATCATCCTCGAACAGAATGACGGAGTTTTTCGGGTAGGTACGGTCGCGGGCGACTTCCACCACCCGCTGCAGGTCTGCGGCGGAGAGCTGGCTGAACAGGGGGACTCTTTGCAGGACGTCGGTCGCAGACACGCGAACAGCTTACGACGTGTCGCAACCGGTGTCAATTGAAGCCAAAGGCCGAGCCTTGCCCCCAAGTTGCTGTCCCGGCTATATTTCCGCACTTCATTTCGGTCCGACCTTCAGGCAAGGATGCGTGCAGTGAAACCCGGGATTCACCCCAAATACCAGCGGGCAACCGTCCAGTGCGCGTGCGGGAATACGTTCGTCACGCGCTCGACCACGCCCATGATTCACGTCGAAGTCTGCGCCAGCTGTCACCCGTTCTTTACCGGCAAGCAGAAGCTGCTCGATACGGCCGGCCGCGTGGAGCGGTTCCGCCAGAAGTACGCCACCAAAGCGAGCTGATTCCGTGGAGACCCGACTCCGCCAGGCGCTCGCGCGGGCGGAGGAGGTTGCCCGGGAGCTGGCTGAACCCGCCACCGCGCGGAATCCGGCCAAACTCAAAGCCCTCGGCAGGGAACACTCTCAGCTCGACGCCATCCGGCTCACGCACCAGCGCCTCGAGCGCCTGGAGGGCGAGCTGGGACAGGCGCGCGAGGTACTCGCTGACAAGGATCCCGAGCTCTCCCAGCTCGCGCGCGCCGACGTCGAGCGTCTCCAGCCCGAGATCGAGCGCCTCGAGGCCGAACTGGCCGAGCTGCTCACCCCCGCCGACCCATTCGACGATCGCGACGCCATCGTAGAGATCCGGGCCGGCACCGGCGGGGACGAGGCCGCGCTGTTCGCTGCCGACCTGTTCCGCATGTACACGCGCTTTTGCGAGCGCCGCGGTTGGAAGGTGGACATCCTCTCCCTCTCCGAGGGGACGCTCGGCGGACTCAAGGAAGCGGTCTTCGCCGCACGCGGTCCCAAAGCATACGGGACGCTCCGCTACGAGTCGGGTGTGCACCGCGTCCAACGCGTTCCCGTCACCGAGCAGCAGGGCCGCATCCATACCTCCGCTGCGACCGTCGCCGTCTTGCCCGAAGCAGAAGAGGTGGACGTCAAGATCGAGGACAAAGACCTCCGTATCGACGTGTTTCGTTCGGGCGGGCCAGGTGGCCAGAGCGTGAATACGACCGACAGCGCGGTCCGCGTGACACACCTGCCGACCGGCCTCGAGGTGAAGTGTCAGGACCAAAAGTCGCAGCTGCAAAACAAAATCAAAGCGATGGAGATCCTGCGGTCGCGCCTGCTCGACCGCGTGGTGGCGGAGCAAGAGGCGGCCCGCTCGCGCGAACGGCGCGCGCAGGTGGGCACCGGTGACCGCTCACAAAAAGTCCGCACGTACAACTTTCCGCAAAACCGGGTGACCGACCATCGCATCCATTTCACGACGCATAGCGTGGACGAAGTGCTGGACGGGAAGCTCGACGATCTGATCGCTGCCGTGAAACAGGCGCAGGAGAAGGAGCGGGCGGGTGTCTGAGGTTCGCGTCCTGCGTCGCATCACGGACGAGCTGGCCCGCGCAACGGGAGATGGCTCGCTGGCGGACGGCGAAGCCACCGCGCTGTGGGCGGCAGTCTCCGGCATGAATTCGGCCGAGGTTTGGCTCAAACGCGATCGCGAAGCCGCGCCCGATATCGTCGAGCGCTTTTGGAAGGCGGTTGAGCAGCGCCAGCGCGGTGTGCCGTTCGCGTACGCGGTAGGATCGGTCGGCTTTCGGACCTTGGATCTCAAGATCGATCGCCGCGCGCTCATTCCGCGCCCCGAGACCGAAGGACTCGTCGAGCTCGTGCTCGCGCGTGGTGCCACCGGGCTCGTGGCGGATATTGGCACGGGGTGTGGCTGCATCGCCCTCGCTTTGGCCGTCGAAGGACAGTGCGAGCGAGTGGTCGCCGTCGAACAGTCTGGTGCCGCCGCGGCGCTCGCGCGTGAGAACCTGCAACGCGTCGCTCCCAAGACGCCGATCGAGATTCGCGAAGGAGACCTGCTCGCTCCGCTGGTGGGCACGGGAGAACGGTTCCGCGTCATCGTGTCGAACCCGCCGTACCTGTCGGTCGCGGAATTCGCAGAGCTGGATCCGTCGGTCTCTCGTCACGAGCCACGCGACGCATTGGTGAGCGGTGCCGACGGTCTCGATGCGACCGGCGCACTCTTTGCGGGCGCGGCCGCGGTGCTCGAGCCCGGCGGTCTGCTTGCCCTCGAGATCGACGAACGGCGTGCCGCCGCCGTTCGCGCGCTGGGCCAGCGCCATGGCTGGAGCGTTGCAATTCACGCCGACCTGTTCGGCCGCCCGCGGTACGCGCTTTCACACAAGGAGGAGTAGTGCTCGAAGAAAAAGCTGAAGACCTAGGGCGCGTACTCGGCCAGACCGACGAATACAAAGCGTTGCGTCGTGCGACAGAAGCGCTCCGGGAAGATCAGGCAGTGCAGAAAGTGCTGGCTGAAGCGGAGCAGTTGGCCCAGGAGATCGAGCGCGTCGCGCAACAGGGGAAGGAACCGACCAAAGAGCAGGTCGAGCAATACGACAAGGCGCTACAGAGCGTCCAGGGCAACTCGGTGTATCAGCAGATGGTCGCGGCGCAGGCAAACTTCGAGAAGCTGATGGCCAAGATCAACGCCCGGATTTACGAGGGCATCAAGAAGGGCGCCGCGAGCCCCATCATTACGCTCGGATGACGTTTGTCGTCGTGGAGGGCCCCGAAGGCGCGGGGAAGTCGACGCTGGTCCGCTGGCTCGGCACCACGCTCCGCGGCGACGGCCGCGAGGTGCTCACCGTGCGGGAGCCGGGCGGCACGCCGATCGCCGAAGCGGCACGCAAGCTGGCGCTGAAGTCGCGCCACGACCGGGCCTTTGGCGCCGAGCTGTTCCTGTTCCTCGCGGCCCGCGCCGATCTGGTGGAGCGGGTGATCCGGCCCGCCCTCGCGCATGGCCAGATCGTCATCGCCGACCGTTTCGGGTTGTCCACGATCGCGTACCAGGTCGCAGGACGGGGGTTATCGCGGGTGGATGTCGAAGCCGCGTTGCGGGTCGCCACGGGGGGGCTCGAGCCTGATCTCACCCTGATCCTCGATATCCCGGTGACCGTGGGGCGGGAGCGCCAGCGGCAGTCGGGCAAGGTCAAAGACCGCATCGAGCGTGAGGATGACACGTTTCACACACGGGTACGTGACGCATACCGTAGCGCATCCGGGCCCGGGATTGTCCATATTGATGCCAGTCAGACGAAGCGGGCCGTCCAGGATGCCGCGTGGCGGGAAGTCACGGCGGTAACGGGGGGGACCCCAACACTGAGAGGGGCAGAATGATTCGTCACAAAGGGTCCATAGTTGCCGTCGTCGTGCTCGCGGCGTTGGTCTCGGGCGGTTGGCTCTTACAGCGCGAAACGGAGCCGGCCGGATCAGTCTACCAGCAGGCTCGCCTGTTCGACGACGTGCTCGCGCATGTCGCCGACTACTACGTCGATTCGCTCGACGAGCGCCAGCTGTACCAGATGGCGATCGACGGGATGCTCGATCAGCTGAACGATCCCTATTCCGTATTCCTGAAGCCCGACGACTTCCGGCAGCTCTCGGAAGCGACGACCGGCAACTATTCGGGACTCGGCATTCAGATCGACGTGCGCGACGGGTGGATTACCGTCGTGGCCCCGCTGCCTGACACCCCGGCCGAACGCGCGGGCGTCATGACGGGCGATCGCATCGTCCAGCTGGACGGCCGCTCGACCGAAGGGTGGAAACAGGATCAGGCGGTCAAGGAGCTGCGCGGCCCGGCAGGGACGCCGGCCGAGCTCTTGATCCGGCGGACCGGCGTCGACAAGCCGATCACCTATAAGCTCACGCGCGCCACGATTCACATCCGTTCGGTCGATCCCCGGATCACGATGATGCTCGACGACCGCGTCGGCTACATCGCGCTCTCACCGGTGAGCGAGAGCTCGGCGCGGGAAGTCTCACAGGCGATCGACACGCTGCTCAAGCAGGGGATGAAGTCGCTGATCTTCGATCTGCGCGGCAACCCGGGCGGGCTGCTCGATCAGGGCGTCGCGGTGTCGGATCTGTTCTTGGACCCCGGCAAAGCGATTGTCGAAACGCGCGGGCGTGCGCCCGGCTCATCGCATGAGTTCGGCGACACCAAGCCGCAACAGTGGCCGCGCCTCCCGATCGTGGTGATCGTCAACGGCGGGTCCGCGAGCGCCGCGGAGATCATCGCCGGCGCGCTGCAGGATCATGACCGCGCGGTGCTCGTCGGCACGCCGACCTTCGGCAAGGGACTGGTGCAGTCGTTCTGGCGCCTCACGCCGGAAACGGGCCTCAAGCTCACGACGGCGCGCTGGTTCACGCCGAGCGGCCGCACGATTCAGCGCGTGACCCGGAACGAGGCGGAGCAGGAAGCGCAGGTGATCGCGGCCCAGCGCGGGCAGGACACGAAGATCGATTCCACGGCGGTATTTCACACCGACGCCGGCCGGACGATCTACGGGGGCGGCGGGATCCGTCCCGACCTCTACGTCGTCGCCGATACGTTCACGACCGCCGAGCGGGCATTCGTCAAAGCGCTGGGCGACAAGGTGCCGCTGTTCCGCGATGCCTTGACCGTGTACGCGATCGAGCTGAAGGAAGGCAACCGGCTGGCCTCGCCGAACTTTACCGTCACCACAGCCATGGTGGACGAGATCGTGCGCCGCATTCGTGCCAAGGGCGCCGAGCTGCCGGATTCGGTTGTGGGTGGTGCACGCACACTCATCACGCAGGAGCTGGGCTATGAAGCGGCGCGGTATGTGTTCGGACGTTCCGCGGAATTCCGCCGCCGCATGGCAGATGACGAGCAGGTGAAACGCGCGCTGGCACTCGCCGATCGCGCCCGCTCGCCGCAGGATCTCCTCACGCTCGCGACCGCGCAGCCCGCGCCGGCACCGGTCCGCAATAGGTGACCAAGCAGTCGTCCCGCGCGATCGGGCTCATTGGGCCCGGTCGCGCGGGAGTCGGACTGGCTCTCGCACTGGCCCAGGCAGGATACTCCGTCCGCCTTCACGGGCGAAATAAGAAAAGCACAACAGCACCATCACTACTCAAGCTGACGATCGGCGACGGCGTCACGCCCCCGCCCTGGATCGGCGATGTCGACGTCGTAATCCTCACGGTCAAAGACGATGCGATCACACCGCTGGCGACGTCGCTCGCCAAGGCGCGCGCGATCGGCGAGCGCCACGTCGTGCTGCATCTCTCCGGCGTGCAGGGACAGGAAGCCCTCGGTCCCCTGGTCACCAGCCGGGCGGCGCTCGGCTCCTTTCATCCGCTGCAAACGATCGTCGAGCCCGAGCGGACGCCGGCACGGCTCAAGGGCGCCTGGGCGGCGGTCGAAGGGATGCCGCGCGCGATCGAGACCGGCGAGCAGATCGCGCGGGACCTCGGCATGCGGCCGTTCCGCATCGCTACCAAGTCGAAGGCGATCTATCATGCGGGCGCGGTGTTCGCGTCGAACTATCTCGTGGTGGTCGAGGCGATCGCCCAGCGCTTGCTGCGGCACGCCGGCTTGTCCGACGCCGACGCGTGGGCGGCGCTCCGGCCGCTGGTCGAAGGGACGTTCGAGAACCTGAGCCGTCTCGAGCCGCGCGAGGCCCTGACGGGGCCGGTGGTGCGCGGCGATACGGCGACGATCACCCGGCATCTTGAGTCGCTCGCCGTCGATGACGCGAAGCTGTACCGGGCGCTCGGACGGGCCGCGCTCGAGCTGGCACAAAAGCAGGGAATGGACGAGAAGACCGCGACGAAAGTCGCGGAGGCGTTAGCTACTGATCTACCACCCGTACTCCGGACGTCGGGGAAAATCTGAACTCACGGGCTTGAACCGGCTGATTCACCGTCAAATTCTGCAGGACGATCGTTCGGCGTTGCCCGGATTTTTCCTCGATCTCGATTCGCCGGATCAGCCCATCTTTGCGTGATATCCAGACCGTCGCGCTCGAGTACGGCACCTCCAGCGGCACCACCAGCGGAGTCAGCTCGATGACGTCCGCCGGACCGTCCATCAGCAGTGCATCCTGGACATAGCGCGACCGATAGCGACTGCGTGGATGATCGACGAATTGCCCGATCAGGTTCGGACCCGTCGTCCCCATGCCTGGAATGACAGTGCGAATCACCTGGCCGGGTGTCGTGCTCGGCGTATAGAGCCACAGCTTCTTGCCGTCGGCGACGACGCGGTCACCCTTCGGGTCGGCAAACCGCATCGCGAACAGGTTGGGCCGCTGCTGAAACAGCTTGCCACGCGTCGTGTCCGGATCGCCGAGCATCGGGTTTTCGACGATTTGGATGAAGTCGGCCTGGAGAGTGCGGACCGTATCGAAAGTTGCGGAGGCGCGGTCGAGGATCGAAGCCGGATCCTGGGCGGTTAGAAACAAAGCCGCCATAAAACCGCCCAACCGCCCAACCGCCCAACCGCCCATCAAGCGCCTACCGCTGCCGGCTCCGCCACCCGCCGCCCAATCGCCTCAGCGATAATGCGGACCTCCCGCATCAGCTGCGTAAACTGCTCCGGGTACAGCGACTGTGCGCCGTCCGACAGCGCCTCTTCGGGGTTGGGATGCACCTCGACCATGATGCCGTCGGCGCCGGCAGCCACCGCCGCGCGCGCCATCGGGATCACCTTGTCGCGCAGTCCCGTCCCGTGCGATGGGTCCGCGATGATCGGCAGGTGCGACAGCTTGTGGACGACCGGAATGGCCGTCAGATCGAAGAGATTGCGGGTCGCGGTGTCGAAGCTCCGCACGCCGCGCTCGCACAGAATCACGTCGTGATTGCCCTCGGCGAGCAGGTACTCTGCCGAGAGGAGCAGCTCCTGCACCGTGGCGCTGATGCCGCGCTTCAAGAGCACCGGCTTGCCGCAGCGGCCCGCCACCTTGAGCAGCGAGAAGTTCTGCATGTTGCGCGCGCCGAGCTGCACGATGTCCGACACTTCGGCGACCCAGCCGAGGCCGGTCTCGTCCATCGCTTCAGTGCAAATCAGGAGCCCGGTCTCTTCGCGCGCCTTGGCGAGCAGCCGCAGGCCCGGCTTCCCCAGCCCCTGGAACGAGTAGGGCGAGCTGCGGGGCTTCCAGGCGCCGCCGCGGAGCACGACTGCTCCCGCTTCCTTTACCTGGCGCGCCGCCTCGATGATCTGGCGCTCCGTTTCGACGGAGCAGGGGCCCGCGATTGCCACGACCTCCGTCCCGCCGAACGCCACGCCGCCGGGCAGTTTGACAACCGTCGGATCGGCCTTCCATTCGCGGCTGACCTGCTTGTAGGGTTGGGAGACGTGAATGATCTCGGCGACGCTCGGCAGCCCTTCGAGGCGTGACGCGTCCACCCGGCCGTCGTTGCCGATGAGACCTACCGCGGTGCGTTGATTCCCAGGCATGGCTTGCGCCTGATAGCCCATCTCCTCGATGACGGAGATGACTTTCTGGACTTCGTCAGGCGTTGCGCCATGCCGCATTACGATCAGCACAACTAGCGTCTCCCATCTCCAATAGTGAAGCGATCGCCATCCTTCGCCGCCGCCACCGGGCCGCCAAAGCGCGTGCCCGCAATCTTCGCCGGGTCCGAAGTTTCTACCGGAGGATAGAAGTGCGTCAAGACTAAGCGCTTCGCTCCCGCTTCCTTGGCCAGATCCCCAGCCTGTTGGGGTGTCAGGTGGGTATCCAACGCCCGCTCTTCGGGCAGGGAACACTCCGAGAGCAGCAGATCGCACCCGCTCGCCCACCGCGCCAGCTCGCTGCTCGGCCCGGTGTCGCCGGTGTAGACGAGACGCCCCTCCGGTGCCGTCAGCGAAACAGCCACACTCTCGGTGGTGTGGGGAACGGGGAACGTCTCGAGATTCACGTCCGCGTTGAGCGGGAAAGGCTCGGCGTCGCGCACGTCGAGAATACCAATGGGGAATCCGGGGTCGAGCAGCCAGTCGCCGTAGCCTTCGGCCAGCGTGCGCAGCAGCTGGACGACGCCGGGCGGGCCGAGGATGACGAACGGCTCGCGCCGCGCCGGCTCGGTCGTGTACTTGAGCGCGTACACGAGCATCGGCAGGTCGCTCCAGTGATCGGGATGAAAGTGAGTCAGGATAACGTGCGTCACCTGATGCCAGGGCAACCCGAACTCTGCCAGCCGGTGCAACGCGCCCGAGCCGCAGTCGAGCAGCACGCGCAGATCGCCGCGCGCGACCCAGTGACAGGGGCAGGTGCGGCGGGCCGAGGGGGCAACCGTGCCGGTGCCGACGGTGACGAGTTCCATACTCACTTTCCGCGAAAGACGATCCGCTTGAAGACGAGCAAGCCAGGCGCCTTGAGCTTGGCGAGATACACGCCCGCAGGCAACGGGTGCCCATTGCCGGCACGGCCATCCCACATCAGACGCGGGTCACAGATCCCCCCGCTGCCCGAGCCGCGGCCATAGCGGCCGGGCGCCAAAACGCCGGGGAAATCAGGCCCCGGGACGAAACGGCGCACGAGATTGCCGCGCAGATCCAGAATGTCGAGCTCGACCGACCCGGCCAACGCGAGGTCGAACCACAGGCAGGTCGAGTCCCGGCCGGCGGCGGGGAAGGGGTTCGGAAAGTTTTGGTAGAGAAGGGTCGACGTCGGCATGCCAAGATCTACGACGAGAAACGATCCCTGGCTTCGAATGATGCTCGTATCGGGCCCGGCGTGCACCGTCAGCAGCCAGCGGTACGCGGTGTTACGCTCGAGCGGCTGGGTGGGTGCAACGCTCGTATCGGTCAGATTCGCGACGTTGAAATCCGTGACACCCGTGGCCACGCGCTGCACGTCCAGGTCGAAGACGAGCGGCCCAGGCGGAGACGATACCTGCGCCGGTTTCCACGTGAACGTCGGCTGAGCGGTGTCGATAACCATTCCCGCGGGATTGCTGAGCGACGTCAACGTGGCCCAGGCCGGTACAACGACCGGTCCGATCACACCGCTCGAAGCGGTCTCGCCGCTCGCCGCAGTCGCATCGACGCGCCAGAACAGCTTGCCCGGCTTGAACGCCGCGCTGAGCGCGAAGGTTTGCGCGGTGAGCGCAGTGTCGGCGATGGGAGCAGCCAGCGTGCTGTCGCGGCTGATCCGGAGCCGATACGTCACCGGTGAGGCAGACGCGGGCACCGTGCCCACGGCCCATGAGAACGTCGGGGTGATCGTCGTCAGCGGGCCCACGCCAGGCAGCGGGGAAGTTGCGGTGACACCGGTGGGAAACACGGCCGCGGCAGCGACGTCGGGCCGGCCCCAGCCGTAGCTCGAATCTGGGGCGGCGCGCTTGGTCGCAGTGCTACGAAACGCTGTGCGCAGCTCCATGGGCAGGAGCGACGGGTGCAGCTGCTTCACCAGCGCTGCGCTCGCCGCGAGGAGCGGCGTCGCGAACGACGTACCGTTCTCGCGTGCGACATGCCCGACACCAGTGAGCACACAAACGGCGACGCCGGGTGCCGTGAAATCCGGTTTGATGCGGCCGTCGGCCGTGGGTCCTCGCGATGAGAAGGCGGCGATCGTTCCCAGCGAATCTTCGGCGCCAACCGCGAGCACGGAATCACCGTCGGCCGGGGTCGAGATCGATCGCGGCGACGGTCCGCCGTTGCCGGCTGCCGTGACGACGAGAATCCCGCGCTGCGCCGCCATGTCGGCGGCGACCGTGGTGACGGCGACGTCACCGTTCAGCTGCGACGGCGTGTAGCTGAAGCCGTTGTCGAAGCTCAAGTAGCCGAGACTCGACGAGACGATGTCGACGCCGATCGAATCGGTCCATTCGAGGGCGGCGACATAGTTGTCCTCTTCCACGCGCGTTTCACTGCGGATGTCTTCGGTCTTCGCCAGCAGGAAGCTGGCGCCGCGCGCGATCCCGTGGAGCCTGCCGGAAACGCTTCCCGCGAACAGCGACCACGTCGCCGTCCCGTGGGCGCTCGCGTTGAAGGCCGTGTCCTGACTCGATTGGTTGCGGACCACGCTGTCGCCATACACGAAGTCCCGCTGTGACGTCACGGTGATGCCGTTGAACGCCGGATTCCCGGTCTCGAATCCCGTATCGAAGATCCCGACGCGGACGCCCGTTGCGTCGATACCCTGATCGGTGAGCGGCCGGAGGTGGAGCTGGCGATAGGGCATGGCGGAGGGACCCAGCACGGGATCGTCGCCGGGCGTGAAGCCGCACGTATCGCCCGGTACGAGTGTCGGTGCGGTAATGGTGCGGGGGACGGGGTTCGTGCGTCGGAGCTTGAAGCGTCCCAGCGGCTGAATCCGTCTCAAGTCTTTGTCTTGCATCAGCTGCCGGAGCGCGGTCGCCGGCACGTCGGCGCTGACGGCATGGAGCCAGCGGCTTACCACTCGTACCCGCGCATTTTCTCCCGATGCGTTCACCCGGGCGGTGACGCTGTCGAGCGAGGCCGTTGGCCGCGCGAACAGCCAGATGGAAACAGTGGTGTCCGGGCGGCGCGCGAGCAGGCGAGGCAACACCGGGGATACTGCGGGGCGCTGCGCTGCCAGCCCAGCCGGCAGGAATAGAAGCCAGAAGAACCGCCGCACAGGAACGGGGAAGGGTGCTTCCCTAGACCGGTTCCATCTGACCCAGCCGTACTCCAACAATCGTGGATACGCCCGGTTCCTGCATCGTGACGCCGTACACGGCATCGGCCGCCTGCATCGTCCTGGGATTGTGCGTGATGACGATGAACTGCGTCTGGTCCTTGAACTCGGCCAGCAGCCGCACGTAGCGCCCGACGTTCGCGTCGTCGAGCGGCGCGTCGACTTCGTCGAGCAGGCAGAACGGGCTCGGCTTGGCGAGGAAGATCGCGAACAGCAGCGACACCGCGACCAGGGTGCGCTCGCCGGACGACAGCAGGTGGATGCGCTGCGTGCGCTTCCCGCGCGGTGCGGCGTGAATTTCGATTTCACTCTCGAGCGGCTCGTCCTCGTTCGCGAGGCGCACGTCGCATTCCCCGCCGCCGAACAACGTCTGGAAGACGGACCGGAAGTGTTCGCGCACCTTGGAGAACGACTCCAGGAAGAGCGTCTTCGCGGTCTGGTCGATCTCCCGGGCCGCCTGCTGCAGCGAGTAGCGGGCCGTCACGAGATCGTCGCGCTGCGTTTGCAGGAACTCGAGCCGTTTGGTTTCCTCGGCGTGCTCCTCGACGGCGAGCGCGTTCACGGGACCGACGGCGTCGATCGCGCCGCGCAGCCGGTCGTTCTCCTGCCGTAGCCACTCGAGGTCGCCCGCGACCTCAGGGGCGTCCGCCAGCAGCTGGTCGAGCGGCTTGCGCCACTCGGTTTCTACGCGCTCGACGAGTCCGCGCTTGCGGCCCTCGGCTTCCGTGCGCTGGAGCTGCAGCCGGTGCTCCTCTTCGCCGAGGGCGGCGAGCGCTTTGCGCGCCTGATCGAGCGCGCCTTCCGCCTGGCCGAGGTCGGCGTCGGTCATACCGACGTGGGCTTCGGCGTCTTTGGCGGCCGTTTCCAGCTCGGACAGGGCAAGCCGGCGCTCCTGAAGCGTGTCCTGCCACTGCGCGCGCTGCGTGGTGAGCGACGCGGTTTCGCCTTCGATGCGCGCGATCTCCTCGGCCCGCGCGCCCGCCTGCTCACGCGAGGCCTTCGCGTCGGTGTCGGCGCGCGTGGCACGCTCGGAGGCTGCGGTGAGACGGGCTTCCACCTGCGCGGCTTCGACCTGCCAGCGCACCCGCTGCTCGCGCGCGGCCTCCTGCTGCGCCTCGAGATCGGCCAGGCCGGCGCGCTCGGCGCCCAGCTCCTCGGCCGAGCGGAGCCGCTCGACCTCGCGCTCCTGCTGCTCGACGTGGACCGCGCCCAGCCGCGTTTCGACCTCGGCGAGCCGCTTGGTGAGGCGCTCGACCTGCGCCGCAGATTCCTCAGCCAGCCGGCGCGTGTGAATCAGCCCGCGGTCCGCTTCGCCCCTCTCGGCGCCCGCTTCGAGCTCAACGCGACGCGCCTGCTCGGCCGCATGTCCGGCGCCGGTGAGCGCAGTTTCCGCGGCCGTGAGCTCCTGCACCGTGGACTCTTCGACTGCCCGGGCGTGATCGAGGTTCTTCGTCGCCTCGCGCACATCTTTTTCGAGCGCTTCGAGCTCGGCGCGCCGCTGCAGCGGTCCGGCTACACGCGCGGTGCTTTCGAGGAATACCGCGCCGTTCGCGCGCCGCAGCGAGCCCGCACCGATGACTTCGTGGCCCGCGAGCAACGCGCGGACCCATGCCGCGGCGGGTCCATCCACTCGCAGCTCGTCCTTGAGCGGATGGCCATCGGCGCCAAGCCGGGGGCCAGGGACGCACGGCAGCAGGACGAGGGGGCCCGGTTGTGTCTCGCCGTGCCAGGCCGTGATCGCATCGATGACCGACGCGTCGCGCACCAGGACCGCGTGGAGCCATTCGCCCAACAACCGCTCCGCCAGCTCGGCGTCGCGCCGGCTGGTACGAACGAAGTCGGCGAGCGGACCAAGCACCATCCCGTCGCCGAATTGGCGCTTGGCTTTCAGCAATGCCTGCGCCGCGGGCGCGAGGCCTACGTGTTCGCGGTCGAGCTCGCCGAGTGCGTCGCGGCGTGCCTCGAGCTGCGCCAAGGCGGCCTCCGCCTGACGCCGCGCCGACCGCGCGCTCAGCTCCTGTTCATGCAACGCGGCGACATGGCGGCGCGCGTGCTGTAACCCTTCGACCGCCCGCACCGCCAGTTGGGCATCACGATTGACGCGCTGTGCGGCAGCTTCGGCATGACGCGCGGCGGCCTGCGACGCGGCATCACGGTCCTGGCGCTCAGCATGTGCGAGCGCCAGCTGCTCGCGCAGCTCGGTGCCTTCGCGGTCCAAGGCGCCGCCCTCGATCTCGAGCGCGCGGGCCGCCTCCGCGCGGCGTTGCAGTCCTTCTTCCAGATCACGCACCGCCTGACGCTCCGCGGTCAGCCGGCCCCGGACGCTGTCTTCGTCGCCGGTGCGCGCGCCGAGCTCACGCTGCACGGCGGCGAGGTCGCGCTCGGCGGCCGCGCGCTCTGCCGCCGCCGCCCCATGCTCGCGTTCCGCCTGCGCGGCGCGACGCTCGGCCTGGACGCGCTCATCGGCCGCCGTCTGGCGCCGCTGCCCGGCGTTGCCGAGCCGCTCGGCGGCGAGCGCGAGATCGCTCTCGAGCCGCCCGACTTCGAGTTTCGCGTCACCCAGCCGGCGTTCGACTTCGGTGCGCCGCGCTTCCGCCGTATGCCTCGACTGCACGCGGGCTTCGCGCTGATGTTCCGCATCCTCGAGCCGCGTCCGTGCGGCGGGGAGCTGCTCGGCCAGCTCGCGGGCCCGGACGCCGAGCGCGCCGAGGGAGAGGTCGAAGTCCTCGATCTCGCGTCGCACCAGCGTCATCGCGACGCCAAAGCGCTCTTCGATCATTTTGCCGTAGCGCTCGGCGCGGCCGCGCTGGCGCGCGAGACTGCGGACTTGCGTCTGCACCTCGGCGATGAGGTCTTCGAGCCGCGCCAGGTCGGCGGCCGTTTCCTCGAGCCGCCGCGCCGTGCTCTCTTTGCGGTTGCGATACAGTCCGATTCCTGCCGCCTCCTCGAACAGCCCCCGCCGCTCTTCGGCTTTCTCGGACAAGAGCGCTTCGATCATCTTCGCTTCCATGACGACGGCGGCGTCGGCGCCGAGGCCGGTGCCGCTCAGCAAGTCCTGGATGTCGCGCAGCCGCACCGGCGAGCGATTGAGCAGATAGTCGCTCTGTCCCGAGCGCGACAGCCGCCGGGTCACGACGACCTCTTGGTATGCGATGGGGAGACTGCCGTCCGAGTTGTCGAAGACGAGGGAGACTTCGGCGACGTTCACGGGCCGGCGGCCGGTGGATCCCTGGAAGATCACGTCTTCCATTTTTCCGCCGCGCAAGAGCCGCGGCGACTGTTCGCCGAGCACCCAGCGGACCGCGTCGGAGATGTTGGACTTGCCGCAGCCGTTCGGCCCGACGATCGCGGTGACGCCTTGTTCGAAGGGCAGCTCCACTGCGCCGGCAAATGATTTGAATCCGGAGAGCTCGAGCCTGCTCAGTCTCATGGTGTCCCCATGCGAGGGAGGAGGTTCGCGCGCAGGCCGGCGCGCTTGAGTGCGGCCTGCGTGAATGCGGCCTGTTCCGGTGCTTCGAACGCGCCCAGCAGAATCACCCCATTGGACCAGCGCACCGCGGGCAGGCCGCGGCTCCGCAGCATATCGATCGTCGCGCCCGCCGGCGCGTGATACGAGTACGGGGCTAGCAACAAGTCGCCGACGCCCTCGGAGGCGACGCCACGACGCCACATCCCCGCGCGGGCGGTGCCGGCGGCTGCGCGCGTGGCGTAGGAGCCGGCGAGCACGCGATACCAGACGGGGCCACTGCCGGCCTGCGGCACCGGCGTGACGAGGGCCGGCACTCCCGCGTCGGCCGCGAGCCGGTCCGCGTGCGCCAGCGCCTTGTCGAGCGACGCGTATGCGGCGAGCTGAATGGTCCATCCCAACGTGTCGAGGGGCGCGACGGGCTGTGGGTGGAGGTTGGTGGAGGGTGTCGAGGTTGTCGAGGTTGTCGAGGAAGACGGAGCGGGCGGAGCAGTCGGGGCGGGTGCAGCTGGTGGCGGCGCGATGACCGACTCGCGCGCTCGCGCCAGCAGTGCCCATCCTCCGACGGCGAGTCCCGCGACGATCAGCGCGGCCAGCGCGACCCGCAGTCCACGCCGCGGCGGTGTCTCCACGACCGGCATGGTCATCGGAAGGGGTGAGACGCGTGCACTCCCGTTCGACGGCAACCACCGGTCGCGGACGACGCCGAGCAACGGCACATCCCGTCCCAACACAAACGCGGGACTCACGCCTTCCGGGGCGAGGACGAACACGCCGTCTGGGTCTGCCGAGAGCTGCGCCAGAGCCGCGCGTGGGAGGAGCGCCAGCAGAAGCGCGCCTTCAGAGCGGAATCCTGCTTGCAGCTTTTTCCACCGCGCGTGGGCGTAGACCTCCGCCGGATGCGCGGTCTCGGAGCCCGCAGGAATAATGAAGACGCCCGTCACCTCATGCGCCGCTTTGTTCAGCGAAACGCCGTATTCGAATGCGTCGACGATGCCTTCGGTGGCCTGGAGCCCGACGGTTTCGTGCAGCGCCGGATTCTCGAGGCACAGGTCAACGAGGGCGACGCGTCGCCCGTCGCGCGCGGCGATCCGCGCGATGTCCCATGCGGCCTTTGCCGCCCACTGCCGATCGCTGCCGACGGGCATCAGGCCGACCAGCGCCGCGCCGTCAACGAGCGGCGGAACCAGATGCCCGAGCCGCGAGAGCGGCAGCTGCCGGACGGTGGTCACTGTCCTGGTTGGTAGATCCAGAAGGGCCGGCCCAGCCGCCGGCCCGTGGCCTCAGCCTGCTCGCGTGTGGAGTAGGGACCGAGCACCACGCGATAGCCGTCATCAGGATGCTGCGGGGGCAGCACGCGCGCGGCCAAACCGGCGCGGGTGAGGTCGTCGGCGAGGTGTCCCGACCACTCGGGGTTTTGCGACGTGGACACCTGCACGTAGAGCGGGCCTTCCGCACCCGTTCCCGAGCTGTCGGAGGTCGCCGCGCTCACCGTGCTCGCCGGCACGCCGCGCGGCAGCCACGACGTCAGCACCCAGATATCGGCCGCGCCGTTTGTGACTTTGCCGATGTCGTTCAGCGAATCGGGTCGCGCCGACACGACGTCTTTGCCGCGCCGGTAGATCAGCATCCCGTCGGGAGAGATGGCCGGCAAGTCGGCTTCCCATTGGGTGGGCACGATGCCGGTGTGACGCTTGATCGGCAGATCGACGATCCACGCGGAATCAGAGGCGGCCGGGCGGGCGAGCAGCCAGCGCCCGAGCGGGTCCAGGCGCAGCGCCGCGACAGGCCCCGGCAGCGCGACGCCATCCAGCTCCTTGCGCTCGTAGCGATCGACGACCGCGAGTCCCGGCACGGTGCGCCGCGCGATATAAATGCGGTGGCCGGACGGCGAGAAGGCGAGCGCCCGCGGCGCATCGGCCAGTCTCACGAACGACGGGTCGCGGCGGCCGAGTGGATCGTAGAACGTGATGCCCGTATCACTCGCGACCGCCACGAGATCGCCCCAGCGTGTCGCCGCCACGTCACCGCCCGCCGCGATCGTCCGCACGGTCGGCGGCTGATCGGCCGCGGCGATCAGCAGCTTGTCCTGCGGGATCACGCCGACGAGATGCTGATCGGTCGCGCCAAACAGATCGCGTGGCAGCGCCGTCAGCGGCTGGGGCCAGGTGAAGCGGGTGCGGCGTGAGAGCGAGACGACGCGCCGCGATGAATCCACGGCGTAGAGCGTGCCGTCCGGGCCGAGGGCGGCCTGCCGGATCGCCGTGCCGACGGTATCCACGCGACCGCTGCCAAGATCGAGGGCGAGCAGCTCATGTTTTGCCGTCGTGACGAACAGGAACTCCGATTCCGGATCGAGCCCGATGACCCGCTCGACGGGGGGCAGTTTGCCCTTGAGCACACCGTCGACGGCGGTCAGCCGGGGGAGGCGGTAGAGCTGCGGCGTCCCGCCTTTGGCAGGCAGCCTGATCGCGACGCCGGGCGAGCGCGCGAGGATCTGGAGTTCGCTAACTCGTTGTGGTGTCTGTTGTTGTGACGATCCAGCCGCCGGCGCTTTGGGTCCACAACCCCAAAGCGTGATCATCGACAGGAGAAGGAAGCGAGAGATCGGCAAATGGCCTCGCCGACAAAATAGACAACCGGCGAGGCCATTGCAACTGTTTTAGCGAAGCGGAGTTAGAACGTCGGACCTAAACTGATGGTCCAATACGACCGTTTCAGCGGCCGGTCGAGCGGCCTGGTGTAGTCGAACCGCATGATCAGCAGACCGAAGACGTTGGCGCGGATCGACGTGCCCCAGCTGCGCAGCGGTTGGCGAACGAGGACCGGATCGTCCGTCGCCTCGCGTTTCCATTTGACGGTGCTCGCGTCGTCCCACGCCATCCCGACGTCGTAGAAGATCGCGCCTTCGATCGGCGGGAAGCCCACCGGCAGAAATCCCAGCACCAGGTTGCGTGTCAGCGGGAATCTCAGCTCCACGTTGCCGACCGCGACCTTCGAGCCGATCATCTGATCGAGCTCCGCGCATCCCGTTTGGTTTGTTTGTTGCGTGGCGACAGCACACTCGTGGTTCCGGAACGAGCCGGAGGTGTAGCCCCGAATTAGGTCGGTGCCGCCGAGGAAGACGGGGAAGTGATCGGCATCGCGGCCGAAGCGGCCGAACATCAGGCCGCGCACAGCGATGGTAAACGGCCGGAAAAAGATGTAGCGCCGGTAGTCGACCAGCCCCGCCGTGAATTTCCAGCTGCCGAACGCCGGCGCGATCGACAGACGCGAGCGCGAACCGGCGAATGGGCCGACATAACCGAACAGCGTGTTGTCGTGCACGTGCGCGATCGACGGTTGCACATACGTCGCGGACGGGCCGCCACCCTGCACGAGCTGTTGGCCGACCAACCCTCCGTTGGTGATGTTGTACGACGATTCGAGGGCCAGCGTCGCTTCGGAAATGTTGACGGCGTGCAGGCCCAGCTCGACGCGAGTGAATCGGCTGAACGGATAGGACGACTCGGTGAACAGGTCTCGCACGACGAAGCGCCGGACGCGTGTCGTGTAAACGTCGAGACTGTCCCCGGGGTGCTGCGTATCCGCCCTGCGGGTCCGGTCGCTGCCGCCGTAGAAATACAACGGATCCTGCGAGAAGCCGCCGGCCCAGTTCAGGCGGTGGGTCTGATTGACGTACACCCCGAGAAATTGCGCTTCGCCGATGCGGCCGTTCACCGACCCGGCGACCACGACGGAATGATTGCCGAGGATGTCGGACAGCGCGATGGCCGTGCCGCCGAACACGCCGCGGCCAAAATTGTCCCGCTCGTAGCCGATCGTCGGACGCACCACGTAGTCCGCGGTGAATCGCACCTTGTACGGCTTGAAAGTGAACTCGTTCGTGTCGGGCAGCGCGAGCGTGGCGGAGTCGAGGAGCGCGCGCACCGTCACGGGGGGCGGCGCGGCGGCTGCTTCGGCCTGCGGCGGCACCGCGGAGGGACGGAATCCCGTTGCGGAGCGATAAATGGACGTCGGCGCAGGCAGGCGCGAGCGCGGCAAGGTCGACGCGGAGACGAGCGGCGGAGCCTTGAGGAGTGTGTCGCGTCCTTCCGCCTCGAGCAGCGTCACGACCGGCTGCGACGCGGGGCCTTGATATGGCGCGCGGCGCAGCGAGCGGGGATTCTCCACCGAGTACACGCTGTACTGGCCGTCCTCGTAATACACGAACGCCATGCGGTCTGCCTGCGGCGCCCAGGTGAGCACGGGGGAAAGCGGCGTGATGCCCTGCACGCCCGTGAACAGATTGGTGAGCTGATAAATCTGCCCGTCGTCCAAATCGTACAGGAACACGTTGCTGATGCCGCTGCGGTCGGACACAAACGCCAGCGACCGGCCATCGGGCGCCCACACCGGGTTGATGTTCTTGCCGGTCCCCATGTTGCCGAGGACCTCGATGGCGCCGCTGTCCAGGTGGAGCAGGGCGATGCGGAGATTCCCGAACCGCAGCAGATCGAAATCGGTCTCGCCGCCCCGGTCGGTGACAAACGCGATCGTCTTGCCGTCGGGCGACCACGACGGATGCAGATCGGCGTAGCGGTCATCGGTCAACCGCCGCAGCCCGGTGCCGTCCCGGTTGATGATAAACAGGTCCGTGAAGCCGTTGCTGAAGCCGGTGAAGACGAGCTGCTGCCCGTCGGGCGACCACTGCGGCGTCTGCAGCCCGCTCAGACCCACGTGGATGCGCCGCTCTTCGCGGCCGCGTTGGACGTCGAGAATGACGAGATCGTCGCGGTCTTTCCGCTTGGCGGCGATCGCGAAGAAGCGGCCGTCCGGGGAAAACGCGCCCGCCGAATTGATGAAGCGCAGGCTCTCGTAATTGCTGTTTTGGGTCGATTTCACGAGCCGCTGCCGGACGCGTCCGGTGACGGCATCCGCCAGCCACAGATCGACGAAGAACCCGCCTTCATCGCCGAAGAACGCGAGGGTCTTCCCGTCCGGCGTGAGCGCGGGGGCCAGGAAAATCCGCCCGTGCGAGCGCCGCTCGGTCAGCGTCGGCTCGGCGATCCGCCGGGCGCGATAGTGATCGCCAAGCTGCGGCAGGAACGTCGTCTGGATGGCGTCGCGCCAGTCGTTCGACAGATCTTCCAGTGACCGGCCCAGCGCGCGCTTGAACGCCGCATCGAGCCCCGACGTGGCGGAGCTTTGCAGAATCTCGCCGATCACCTCGTCGCCCCACTTCTCACCGATGTACGCCCACAACGCGTGGCCGTAGCGGTAGGGGAAGATGTACGGATCCTCCGTCATCTCCTCGATCGAGGGGAGGTTGCCCTCGAGGGCGGCGTCGCGCAACCACATCGCCGTCTCGGTGTTGATCGGGCCGAGCGAGAGGTACTCGGCCATGCCTTCCATGAACCAGAGCGGTGGATTGACTGCGACCAGGGTCTGCACGCCGGCACCCGCGTGCCCCTTGCTGTAGACGTCGTACTGGAACTGGTGGACCATCTCGTGCTGGAGCACGTGCTCGAACTCGGCGTACGAGCCGGTGAACGGCAGCACCGCCCGGTGCTTGAAGAACTCCGTGACGCCGCCCAGTCCTTCCCCCGTTGCGTCGACGACGTTCGTCTGCTGGAAATCGGACTGCGAGGCGTAGAGGATGATCGGCTTGCGGCTCTGGAACTGGTGATGCAGGATGCGCGACAGCCGGGCATACGCGCGCTCGGCCATGCGTGCCGCGTCGAGCGCGCCGCCCCGCTCATCGGGATAGTAGTAGATGTCGAAGTGTTCGGTCTGAATCGATTGGAAGTTGAAGCTCTTGTACTGCACCTTGTTCTGACCGAAGTACTGCGCAGCGAGCGGCTGTGCCGTGAGCACCAAGAACGCCGCCAACATCGCCCACCGAGTCACGTCGCGTCTCCTCCGCCATCGCCCGCGGCGACGACAGGAGCGTCGCCCCACAGCCGCTCGAGCTGGTAAAACTCTCGCAGCTCCGGGTGAAAGACATGTACGACAAAATCCACATAGTCGAGCAACACCCAACGGCCCTGCGACAGCCCTTCCACATGATGGGGCTTCAGCCCCCGCGGCGCGAGTGCGGTCACGAGGTGATCGGCCATCCCGCGCACGTGTGCGTCCGACGTCCCCGACACGATCACGAAATAGTCGGTGGCCCCCGACAGGCCGCGTAAGTCCAAAACTACCGGGTCGACCGCCTTGCGGTCCACCAACGCGTCTACGACGTGTGAGAGATCAGTCTTCATTCTGATAGAACACACCCCACGCTCCAATACCGGCGTGCGCGGCGATCACCGGCGTGATCGGCATCACCAAACACTGCATCGGCCGGTAGCGCGCCACGAGCTCGACGCGCAACGCTTCGGCAAACTCTGGAATGTCTCCATGCACGACGCCCAGACGGAGCGCGCGCGGGCGCGGTGTCAGCGCGTGATCGAGCAGCTCGAGGATGCGGCGGCGCGCGGCCTCGCGGCCGCGCACGCGGCCGACAGGCTCGATCTTCCCTTCCATAGTAAGCGCCATCACCGGCTTCAGATTGAGCTTCGTGCCGAGCCAGGCCCGGCCGCGCCCCAACCGGCCCGAGCGCACCAGGCGCTCGAAGTTGTCCACCGTAAATAGCCCGCCCGAGTGACTGCGCACCCGCTCGAGCTCCCGCACGATGGCGTCCGCCTCCCAGCCGGCCGCGGCGAGCTCGACGCCACGGATCACCAGGAGGCCTTCGCCCAGGGACGCGCTCCGGCTGTCGACGACGGTCACGCGGCTCGTGTCGAAGCGCCGGGCGGCCGCGTCGGCGTTGCCGTGTGTGCCTGAGAGGGCGCTGGATACGATCACGGCGATGACACGATCCGCACTGCGGGCCGCGTCTCCGTAGGCGTCCGTGAACGCCTGGGGGGAAGGTTGCGACGTACTGGCATCGAGTCCGGCGCGCATGCGGCGGAAGAACTCCGGCGCGGTCAGCTCGAGGCGGTCGCGATACGAGCGCTCGGCGACGATGAGCTGCAGCGGAACCAGCCCGATGTCGTACTGCAGCACCAGCTCGTCCGGCAGGTCGCACGCGGTGTCGCTGACGAACGCGATTGGCCGCCGAGCCTGCAGCGCCTGATGCTGGGCGCGCATGTCGTCGGCTTTCGTCGACTCCAGCGTGCCCCAGCTCGTGGCGAGCTTGAAGACGTCGTCGGGCGCGTCGGTGTGCACGTGGGCCTTGAGCAGGTCGCCCGTGGACAGCACGACGATCGAGCCGCCGTGCGCGCGCAACGCCTTTCGGACTTCGGCAGGGTCGGGGAGGGGGAGGCTCGCCGAACGGACCATCAACTCGGTGCAGTAGCGATAGTCACGGTCCGTTTCGACCTCGGTGAGCGCGGCGGCGCTCGCCGACGTGCTCACGCGGTCGATGGCACCCTGGGCGACGTGGCCTTCCTCAATCAGGCGCTTCACGCCTTCGAGCAGCCGGACGAACCCTTTCGCGCCCGCGTCCACCACCCCCGCGCTCTTCAGGGCGGCAAGCAGCTCCGGTGTGCGCTGCAGCGCGGCCTCTGCCCGGTTCACGATGCGGCTCATGAAGACGCGGAGGTCCGACTCGCCGCGGGCGTGTCCCGCTTCTTCCGCGGCTTCGCGCGCGACGGTCAGGATGGTGCCTTCGACTGGCTCATCGAGCGATGCCTGCAGCCGCTCGAAGCCGAGGCCGATCGCCGCCGCCAGGTCGCCGGCACCGGCACGTAACCGCTGGCCCAGCCCATCGCGGAAGCCGAGCAGGAACTGTGACAGCATCATGCCGGAGTTGCCGCGGGCGCCCCGCACACTGGCCTGCGCCATCGTTTCGGCGACATAGGGGAGGGGCAGCGCCGCGTCGCCGTCGTCACCGCCGAGGTCGCGCAGGGCGCTGGCGACGGCGCGCAGCGTGAGCCACATGTTGGTCCCCGTGTCGCCGTCGGGGACTGGAAAGACGTTGATGCGATTCAACTCGTCGCGCCCGGCCGCCACCCAGTCCGCGGCCGCCAGCAGCGAACGCCGAAAGCGTGGGCCGTCGACGTAACCGATCGCGACGATCGTTATTCCTTCACGACCGTGACGCGGACTTCCGGCCGCACCTCGGGATGGATCTTGATCCCGACCTGGTACTCGCCGAGCTCGCGGATCGGCTCGGGCAGGTCGATCTTCCGCTTGTCGACCTTGATGTTCAGCTCCTCGAGCTTGCGCTGGATGTCGCTCGCGGTGACGGAGCCGTAGAGCTTCTCTTCCTCCCCGACTTTCACCTCGAAGGTGAGATGCACGCCGGCGAGCTTCGTGGCTTCCGCCTCCGCCGCCGTCTTCTCGGCAGCCTGCTGCTTCACCAACCGCTCGCCCTCGTAGGAGATCTTCTTCTTGTTGGCCTCGGTCGCCGGATAGGCGAGGCCCTTGGGGAGGAGGTAGTTGCGGGCGTAGCCGTCTTTGACCTTGACGACGTCGCCGACTTTCCCCAGATGCTGCACGTCTGCCCGCAAAATGATTTCCATCTCGTAGATCCTCAGGGTGTGTTGGGCCGCTGCCGCTGCCGGGCTTCGGCCAGACGGCGGCGGTATTGGTACCACGTATCGGTGATGCCGAGCGTGCACAGGCCCGGGAGCACGAACACCAGCGGCACGGCCAGCGCGGCCGCGGCGGCCCCCACGATCAGCAGTGCCACCGCCGAGATGCCGAACGCTTCGGCGAACGTCGCGACGATCGCCGCGCCGCGCAGCACGTAGAGCGTGCTCGCCACGAGTCCCACATTGGTGCCCGCGACGTGCAGAACGCTCGAGACCGGCAGAATCAGCACGCCGAGCCAGGCCACGATGCCCCAGACCCAGCCGTCGCCCATGTAGAAATCCTTGAACCGCATGAGCGGCGCGCTTGCGGCGGCCGCCCCGCCGGGCGCGGCGATGCGGCGCTGCAGCTGCCAGGCCAGTGCGAGTCCGGCGAGCGTCTGCAGCGCGAGCATTCCGGGCCACGTGACGCTCATGAAGCGGACCATCGGCTCATAGATCGAGAAGGCGTCAGGCACGGCCTCCCCGATCGTTCGCATCGTCAAACTCGCCTCACGCGTCGCCTCCCACGCGAGCGAACCCCAGCCGTCCGGTCCCCACATCACCTGAATCAGCAGCGCCGTCGCGAGTCCCGCCGCCACGGTCGACCGGAACGCCTGCCGCAGAATCGTATCCGGCCGGAGCAGCACCAGCGACACGAACGCCGCGGTGGCAAGCACGATGTAGGCGCTCGTGGCGGCGCCCAGCCGGCTCCCGTTGCCGCCACTCACCACGAGCAGCGCCAAGCTGACGGCGCCGATCATCCCGGCGATGGGCTGCGTCCAGCCGGGTTTTTCGCGGGGCAGCGCGGGCGCAAGCAACAGCAGCGCCGCGCACGGCAATCCCACGAGACTCGGGTGCGCCCACAGCAGGAACGCGAGCAGCGCCAGTATGAGGCGCCACCAGGACTCTTTGGTAGCTATGCGGTGTGCCCTTTAATGTAGGGGAGCAGCGCGAGCTGCCGCGCGCGCTTGATCGCCGTGGCGAGCTGCCGCTGGTGCCGCGCGCACATGCCGGACAACCGGCTCGGCAAAATTTTCCCACGTTCCGTGAGGAAGCGGCTCAGCGTCCGGTCATCCTTATAGTCGAGCACCCGCGCACCGGACTCGCACACGGGGCAGGTCTTGGCGGGACGTCTCACGCTTCCTCCTCTTCCAGCTCTTCTAATTCGGGAGCGACGGCCGCAGCGACCACCGGCTTCGGCTGCTCCTTCGCGGCCTCGACGCACATGTAGCGCAACACGCCTTCATCGAGCTTCACGGCGCGCTCGTACTCGGGCAGCAGCTCACCCTCCGCCGAGAACTCCGCGACGACGTAGTAGCCGGTGTCTTTCTTCTTGATCTTGAACGCCATCGTGCGCTTGCCCCAGTGGGACACGTTCGACAGCGTGCCTTTCCCGTCCTTGGTCAGCAGGGCGTGAAAGCGATTCAGTTTTTCGGTGATTGCCGGCTCGTCCAGGGCACTATCAAAAATGTAGACCGTCTCGTACCGACGATTCATGCCACCTCCCTTTGGTCATAGGTGACCCGGTGCGGTGGAGGCACCGAGTAGGGGATATGTGAGCGATAAAGGTAAACCCCGTGTAAAGCCGTGGAAAGGCGTGATCGGGCGTGGTATAGTTGATCATGCTGCTCGTCATGGCGGCGATCCTTACCTCGTCTCTGCAGCTTCAGGCCGACACCACCGCAGGGATCTACGGTACTGCCATCTCCTCGTACAACGGCCACCCCATCAGCGGCGTCATGGTCGGAGTGCCCGCGGCCGGGAAAATCGCCGTTACCGACGCGGCAGGGCGGTTTGCGCTCAGCGGCCTGCCCACCGGGAAGCGCGTGATTCAGGTCTCCTACGATGGGCGCGTCACCGACGATTTCATCTTTGTCCTGCAGCCGTTGCAGTCGAAACGGATCGCTGTGCTGCTCGACGTGGACTCCCTCGATCTCGATCCGCTGGTCGTCGAGGCGATGGAGCCGAATGTGTGGATGGACCTCGCGGGGTTCTACGAGCGGCGCGCAACCTATCGCGGCTTCGCGCACTTCTTCACGCGCGAGGATGTCGATCGTGTCCACCCTGCGAAGCTCAGCAGCCTGCTCACGATCGATGGTATCGTGACCCGCTGCTATGTGGACTGCCGCCCCACGCGGTTCAGCAGCCGCGGCAGGCTCTGCTTCGTGCCGGTGAACGTCAACGGTGTTTCGCTGCGCGAAATCGACTACGACAAGATCGACATCGCCACCGTGGCCGCCGTCGAGGTGTACCGGGGCGTCCCGCCGCCGGACCTGGCCCGCTCGCTGCTTCCCGTAGTCGGTTCGTCCACCTGGATGGGCACAGGCCGCTCATCCGGCGGGGCGTGCGGGCTCGTGGAGATCTGGACGCGCTAGACGTTGAACCGGAATAGCAGGATGTCGCCGTCCTTCACGACGTAGTCGCGCCCCTCGCTTCTGATCAGACCTTGCTCGCGGGCAGCCTTGTAGCTCCCCGCTTTCAGAAACTCTTCAAAGCCCACCGTTTCGGCGCGGATGAACCCGCGCTGGAAATCCGAGTGAATCTCGCCCGCGGCGTCGAAGGCGGTGTCGGCCCGGTGCATTGTCCAGGCGCGCACTTCGTTTTCGCCCACGGTAAAAAACGTCTGCAGGCCGAGCAGCCGGTAGCCGGCGTGAATCAGGCGGTCGAGGCCGGGCTCGGCGACGCCGGCGCTCGCGAGAAACTCTTTCCGCTCATCGCCCGACAGCTCGGCGAGCTCCGCTTCCAACTTGGCGGAGAAGGGGACGATCTCCGCCTCTTCATGGTGCGTCTGCACCGCAGCCTTGAGCTTGTCGATCCATTTGCCGCCGCCCGCCGCGAGGTCGTCTTCGTCGACGTTGGCGGCATACAGGATCGGCTTGGCGGTGAGGAGGCCGAGCGTGCGCAGGAACTTGATCGCGTCGGCGTTCTCGCCGGCTTCCCGCGCGCCGCGCCCGCGATTCAGCTCCGCCACGACGCGATCGAGCAGGACGAGCTCGAGCTGGGCTTCCTTGTCGCCCGCGCGCGCCGACTTCCGCGTCTTGTCGAGCCGGCGTTCGACGACCGCGAGATCGGCGAGCGCCAGCTCGCTCGTGATGACGTCGTGATCGCGCACCGGATCGACCGGCCCCATGACGTGCACCACGTCGGGATCCTCGAACGCGCGAATCACGTGCACGACGGCGTCCACTTCGCGGATGTGCGACAGGAACTGGTTGCCGAGCCCCTCGCCCTGCGAGGCACCCTTCACGAGTCCCGCGATGTCGACGAATTCGACGACGGCGGGGATTTTCTTCTTCGGCTTGACAACCTGGTTGAGCGTTTCGAGCCGCGGGTCCGGCACCTCGACGACGCCGACGTTCGGCTCGACGGTGCAGAAGGGATAATTCTCCGCCGCCGCGGCCTTCGAAGAGGTCAGGGCGTTGAAGAGCGTCGATTTGCCGACATTGGGGAGTCCGACGATGCCGAGTCGCAGCATCAGGCTTTAAGCCACTTCTCGACGGCCTCGATCATCTGGGGCATGAGCGCGTCCACTTCCTCCCTCTGCTCCGGCTCGAACGGCGCCAGTACGTAGTCCGCCCAGTCACCGATGCCTTCGGGCAACGGCCCGACGCCGACTCGGATCCGCGCATACTGCTGTGATTGCAGAGCTCCTTCGATGCTCTTCAAGCCGTTATGTCCGCCCGCCGACCCGTCCGGGCGAAATCGAAATGTGCCGAGCGGAATCTGAAAATCGTCGACGAGGATGAGCAGATCGCGTGTTGGATCGAACGCCGGATCGGCGCGCAGCGACGCGAGCGCGGCGCCGCTGCGATTCATGAACGTCGTGGGCTTGAGCACGCGAACCGGAACGCCGGCCACGCTGCCTTCCGTCGCGCGGGCGCGCTCGGCGCGACGGAAGGGGGGAAGCTGCCAATGCGCGGCGACGGCGTCGGCGAGGAGAAAGCCGGCATTGTGGCGCGTCGCCGCGTATTCCGGACCCGGATTGCCCAGGCCGACGACGGCGCGCAACGACTACTCCTCCTTCTTGCCCTTGGGCTTCTCCTCGGCCTTGGGAGTCTTTCCCTTCTCTTCGGCGGCGGGGGCTCCGCCCTCACCCTCCACGCCTTCCTCATCCTCGCGGACCTTGCGGATAAGCTCGGGTTCGGCGACCTCGGTCGCGGCTTCGGCGGCCGGCGCGGCCACTTCCTCGGCGCGCGGCGGCACGACCGTCGCGATCGTCAGATCGGCGCCGGTGAGGATCACGGCGTTGGCGATCGAGAGATCACGCGCGTGCAGCGAGTCGCCGATCTTCAGCGCGCTGACGTCGAGCTCGACGCGGTCGGGGATGTGCTCGGGCAGCACTTCGATTTCGACTTCGCGGGTCACCTGATCGAGCACGCCGCCGGCGTTGCGCACGCCGTCGGGTGTGCCGACGAGGTGCACCGGGACCTTCAGCGTGATCTTCTCGTCCGCCTTGATCTCGTAGAAATCGACGTGGATGATGTCGGGGCGCACGGGATGGCGCTGGATTTCGCGTATCAGCGCCCGCGCCTTCTTGCCGTCCACGGTGAGATCGATGAGCGTGGCCTCCGGCTCGATACCCGTCAGGGCTTTCTCGAGCGCGAGCGCGTCGACCATCAGCGGCTGCGTGGCGCGGCCGTGGCCGTAGATCACGGCTGGAACCTGCTTCTGGAAGCGCGCCTGCCGCGCCGCGCCCTTACCCGTTTTCTCCCGCGCCGTCGCGGAGAGACTCACCGTCTGTGCCATACGCTCCTCAACTCAATCGAACAGAGAACTGACCGACTGATTCGAATGTTCATAGCCGATGGCCTTTGCCATCAGGCTCGCGATCGACAACACCTTCAGCTTCTCAAACTGTTTCTCGTCCGGAATCCGGATCGTATTCGTGACCGTTATTTCCTCGATCGGTGCGGCGCGCAGCCGCTCGATCGCCGGACCCGACAGCAACGCGTGCGTCGCGAACGCGAAGATCCTGCGCGCCCCGAGCCGCTTCAGCGCCGCCCCCGCTTCGGCAATCGTGCCGGCGGTGTCGATCATGTCGTCGGGGATGAGGCAATCCTTCCCCTCAACTTCGCCGACGACGTTCACCACTTCGGCGATGTTCGCCGACGGGCGCCGCTTGTCGATGATCGCGAGCGACGCGTCCAGCCGCTTTGCGAACCCCCGCGCCATCTTGGCCGACCCGACGTCCGGTGCGACGACCACCGGATCGTGCAGCCGCTTGGTGCGGTAGTGGCTCACGAACACCGGCGCCGCGTACAAATGATCGACCGGGATATCGAAGAAGCCCTGCACCTGGTGGGAATGAAAGTCCATTCCCAGCACGCGGTCCGCTCCGGCGTGGGTGATCAGGTTCGCCACCAGCTTGGCGCTGATCGCCACGCGCGGCTGATCCTTCCGGTCCTGCCGCGCGTACCCGAAGTACGGAAGCACCGCCGTGATGCGGGCGGCGCTCGCCCGGTGCGCCGCGTCGATCAACAGCAACAGCTCCATGTAGTTTTCCGCCGGCGGATTCGTGGGCTGGATGATGAAGACATCCCGTCCACGCACGTTCTCGTCGATCTTGACGAAGAGTTCGCCGTCGGCAAACCGCCGCAACGTCACCGCGCACAGCGGCTGTCCCAAATGCTGGGCCATCTCCTCGGCGAGAGGCCGGTTGGCCGTGCCGGCGAGGAGCAGGAGCTGGCTGCGTGACAACGACAAGTCCCGCATCGGGCCACGGAAAGTAGTCGGCAAGCGGGCCGTAGCCAAGGGGTTACCTTTGAGCCCGTGAGCGAACTGCGGCCCCGCCTCGCGGACGCGCTCCGAGGCCGGTACGAGATCGAGCGGGAGCTCGGCCGTGGCGGTATGGCGGTCGTCTTTCTCGCGCATGATCTGCGGCACGAACGCGTTGTCGCGCTGAAGGTGCTGCGTCCGGAGCTGGGCGCGGCGCTGGGCCCCGAGCGGTTTTTACACGAGATCAAGCTCGCCGCCGGTCTCACGCATCCCCACATCGTCCCCCTTTTCGATTCCGGCGAGGCCGACGGGCTGCTGTTCTACGTCATGCCGTATGTCTCCGGTGAATCGTTGCGCCAGCGCCTGGCGCGTGATCGGCGACTCCCGCTCGCCGAGGTCCTCGAGATCACCCGGGAAGTGGCGGACGCCCTGGCCTACGCGCATCGCCAGAACATCGTGCATCGCGACATCAAGCCGGAAAACATCCTGTTCGAGTCCGGCCATGCGGTCGTGAGCGACTTCGGCGTGGCGCGGGCGATCGTCGTCGCGGGACCGCGCGTCACCGTCGCGGGGATCGTGGTGGGGACGCCGGACTACATGAGTCCCGAGCAGGCGTCGGGCCAGGGTGAGCTGGACGGGCGCAGCGACATCTTCAGCCTCGGCCTCGTGATGTACGAAATGCTGACCGGTCGCCCGCTGCGCGGTGTGATCACGCCGCGCGGATCGCGCCAAAGCGTAGACGCGACACACACGGTCGGCGGCATCCCTCCCTCCGTCGAGCGCGTGATCACGACCGCATTGGCCGAACAGCCGCAGGATCGCTTCCCGAACGCCGAGGCGCTTGCGACGGCGGTGCAGAACGTGGCGCGCCGGCCGGCGGCACGCGCTCGCCCGTGGCGGCGTCTGGCGCTCGGCCTCGTGGCGGGAGTCGTCGTCGCAGTCGCCGTGTGGCGCTTCGTGGGCGGCGCACGCGCGGCCACCGATCCGCACGATCTCCTCGCATCGGCGACCACATCACCGGTCGCGCTCGCGGAGCTGCGCCGCGGCAAGGCGCTGCTGTGGGCCTTCGATTTCGACGGGGCAGCGGCCGCGTACCATCGCGCGATCGCGGCCGACTCCGACGCGGCGCTCGCGTATCACCGCCTCAGCGTCGTGGAAACCTGGCGCTGGGACTATCCGGCCGCGCTCCGCGTCGTTGAATCGGCGCTCGCGCGCTCGGCGCGCTTCTCGCCGAAATGGCGGGAGCTGCTGCGCGCGCAGCGGCACTACATCATGCGCGACGCCGACAGCGCGATCGTCGCGTTCCAGAGCCTGGCGGCCGACTATCCTGCGTTGCCGGACGCGTGGTACGGCTTGAGCGAAGCGCTATTTCACTTCGCCGGCTTCGCGGACAATCGTCCGCAGGATGCCGAAGCCGCGTTGCGACGACTCCTGACGGACGATTCGACGTTCGCGCCGCTGTGGGAGCACCGCATGGACCTCGCGGTGTACCGCGGCGACGCCGCGGAAGCGCGGCGCGCATTTCTGCACATGCATCCCAACGATCGCGACCGTCCCGGCCAGGAGGCGGTGCTCGCACTCGTGTTCGGTGCTGCGGGAGAACGCGAGCAGGCATTCGCGGCACTGCGCGATGCCGAGCGCACACGCGTCTCGTTGATCGCGGCGTTGTTCGGGCACGCCAACTTCAACCTCCCGCTCGTCGACAGCGCCGGTGCGTTGCTGCTGAGCGCCGGACGAACCCACGAAGATCGACTACGCGGCGCGCAGTATCGCTTCGTCGCATTGACCGGCGAGGGCCGGTGGGCCGATGCGCTCGCGGCGTGGCGCAGCGGCCAGCCCACGGCGTCACCGCCCCCTTTCGATCGCTGGATCGTGCATGCCTATCTCGCCGGCTGGCCGGCGGGCAGTCTCGCCGAGGGGATGCTCGCACGAGCCCGCGGGGTGCCGGCCTCGCTGAGCACCGGCATGCCGACAGAGGACAGTCAGGAAGCGTTCCGCGCGCTCGTGCATCGTGCGCTGCGGTCGGGGGACTCGGCAGAGGTGCGTCGACTGACGGAGCAGATCGCCGCCCGGGCCGACAGCACCGAGGCATCGGATCCGCAGCCGCAATCGCTGCGAGCGACGCTCGCGGCTCGGCTCGCTCTGCTCGCGAAGGATACGACCAGGGCGATCGCCCTGCTCCAGACTGCGGTCGCCCGTCCCGCGCAG
>Ga0207653_10000027_pt1 | contig 113830 bp, 90 predicted proteins | sample KBSK5251metaG_FD_184341 | JGI IMG/M metagenome (GOLD analysis project Ga0207653, IMG submission 184341) | Corn, switchgrass and miscanthus rhizosphere microbial communities from Kellogg Biological Station, Michigan, USA - KBS K5-25-1 metaG... | ecosystem: Host-associated > Plants > Roots >... | reverse complement strand
GTCGGTGTCAAGATTGCTCAGGAAGCAGCCGGCGTGAAAAGTAACGGAGACGCGAAGGCCAGCTACTGACAATCGAAAGCTCGAAATTTCATAACCCAACTCCCGTTCCCACTATCACAATTCCAACGCAGACTATCTGACCGATAAAGGACCGTTTAGTGTTTTCCCAGAATTGCCCAACAGCAATCAGGCCCACCATGGGAAGGAACAGTGAAGCCAAACCCCAGCCAATGCTCTGCTCAAAAATCCGAATCAGCAGCCAAATGTGCGTCAGGACCAGGAGCAGGATTCCAATCAATCCCAAAAGGCCGCCGATACCCTTTGCTGTGTCAGGATCAAAAGGGTGAAACGCCTGCTGTAAGGCGAAAATGGCCCTGGCCACAATCAGAATTCCGGTCAGAAACACGACTCCTCCGGAGAACAACGCCTGCTTCTTTTGCTCGGGAAAGCTTCGCGGCTGAAGGTACTCCGGGTCACCGGCAAACGATGCGTCGTCAGAACTAAACGGTGCGTGGCACCGCTTGCATTCAGGCGCAGTGGTCCAATTTATTAATCCGCATTCTGGGCATTTCATGCTGTTCATACATTCGCCTCCAGTTTTGTTGGTGAGATGAGGTGGAGCAGGTCGGCATGGGCTGAAGACCAGCCGCAATCAAGTATAGGATTCAGGTGTGACGGTTAGCAACAGTTTTTCTCTGGAGAACTCAGGCTCGTGTTCGGACTAACTTCGTCGTTGGATCGGCGGTTTCCATTGTGCGCATTGACCTGAGCAGATGACCGCGTACAATTGCTCGCAGGAACTCCACGGAACGACGTACCAGAACCAGGGAGCCAGGCTACGGTATCGCCGACGTCTCTTTGTGAAGCTATCGCCGCAGCAGTAGCAATATCATGGACTACGAAAAACCAGCCGGGCGGGGGTCGATGATCCCTCGATTAACGACATCCCGCACTACCGTAGCAAGATTTACGAGCGCAATCTTTGTGCTCGCCCTGGTTTCGATCGTGGGCCCGTCGCAAACGCCTTCACCTACGCCGCCGGACGTCGACGTAATCCGCACCGAAACTGATCTCACCAATCTGCTCTTCACGGTCACCGACAAGAACAACCGTTACATCACCACCCTGCAGCAAAACGACATCAGGGTTTTGGAAGACGGCGTGCCGCAGACGCTGTTCACTTTTCAACGCGAAACTGAACGGCCGTTGTCGATCGCATTCCTGATTGATGTGAGCATTTCGGAAGAACGAACGCTGCCCGACGAAAAAGCTGCGGCGCGCACCTTTGTGGAAAAAGTTATTCGGTCAGAAAAAGATCAAGCGGCCATCATTCCCTTTGAAGGTTACGCGCACGTCGAACAACCTTTGACTCGGGACGTGCTCGGAATTTATCGTGCCCTCGAGGCGGTCGAAATAGCGTTTCCGACTTACACCGGAGCGGCGCCGGCGCTGGCTGGGATTGCGTCGGGACCAGGGACAATTGCGCCGCCGCGAGAAGGGTCAACGGCGATTTGGGAAGCGGTTGCTCTGACCTCTCGATACGTTTTGGGGCGCAGTTACAACCTGCGTCGCCGCGCCATCATTCTGTTAACAGACGGGCAGGACACGAGCAGCCGGGTGACCCGCGCGACGGCAATCGAGCACGCGATTCAAGCCGAAACCGTCGTGTATGCGATTGGTATTGGCGACAAGCGTTACGAAGGAGTAAACAAAGACGCGCTCACTAACCTCGCTGAAAAAACCGGCGGCCGGGCCTTCTTCCCCAAAAAAGATACGGACCTGGCCGCGGCATTTCAGGAGATCGAACAGGAACTTCGCTCGCAATATCTGCTGGCATACAGCTCCAGTAACAAGACGCGAGATGGAAAGTTTCGTTCGATGACGATCGAGATTGCCAATCCGCAACTGGCTAAAGACAAATTGAAGTTGCGTTATCGGCCGGGATACTTTGCAAAGAAAGACGGCGGGTAGAGTTGGCGGGTGCGGCGAACTTGAAAAGTCTGGAAAGTACCACTTCTCATTCACACCGGGCTTCAGCCAGGTGTTCAGCTGCACGAAGAGATTCCTAAAACGTTTTAACGGTTTTCTTCGTCAAATATCACTGAGCGAGCCCGCGGCGGTTACGTCACCACCCAGACCGAAAAACCGTTGAAACGGTTCTCTGATCAGTCAGGGCGCTGATCACCGGGCTGAAGCCCGGTGTGAATGAGAAGTGGAACCTTCCGACTCTCGAGGCAAGGCCTCAACGCGCGACATTCTTTTCAATTCGTCGATCCGGCACTAACCACATCACCGCAACCAACATATAGATCGCATAAGCCAACCAAGGTCTGACAAAGGCGAGTGGAATCGCCACGAGATAGATCACCATCGAAATCTTTCCCTTGAAGTCCCGGCCGATGGCTGTTGCGAGGACTGACTCGGGCGAGTGGATGGAAAGTAACGCCAACACCAGAATAGAATAACTGATGGCTGAAAGCAGCAGCACCATTCCGTAAAGCGCGACCGGCCACGAAGCAAATCGCGTCTCACCAATCCACGCCGTCACAAACGGCGTCAGCGATAACCAAAACAGCAAATGCAGGTTCGCCCACAAAACGCCACCGTTAACGTGCTCGACGGCCTGCAACAGGTGATGATGATTGCTCCAATAAATGCCGATGAAGAGAAAGCTCATCGCATAGCTAAGGAACACGGGAAGCAATGGACGAAGGGATGTCAGGCTCGCGTCATGAGGCGGGCGCAATTCAAGCACCATGATCGTAATGATGATCGCGATGACGCCGTCACTGAATGCTTCAAGCCGATTGCGAGTCATAGAGACTGTGGAGCTAGAGTCGCGACGGGCGGAGTAAAGTGGAGTTCAAGGGCGTCGCGTAGATTCTCCAGGGCTTCATCTTCAGTCGTTCCCTGGCTGGCCACATCAACTTCGACACACTGAGCGACGAACCATTCTTCTTCTTGCCAGATGCTTGCGGTGAATTTTTGTTTCATATCGCGGTCTACCCAACTGGTTTTATGCTCAAGTCTGTTTTACTTAAGCAGGCCTCCACAAAATCAACACCGAAAGCTGTCATGCAGATGCGGTCGTATCGATGATCGAAACTCACATGATCATACATACTGTTAAGGCCATTGTATTACTTCTCGAAAATCTTGATAAGTGGCCCTCTGCCCCCGTTGCCTTGAACCCCGGCCCCTCTTCCCTATATTCTCAGCCGCAGCAAACATGCCAGCCAGAGCAAATCTTCTCGCAGTAATTCTCGGTGGTGGTGCGGGCAGCCGCCTGTTTCCTTTGACGGCCCAGCGGTCGAAGCCGGCCGTGCCTTTGGGCGGTAAGTACCGTCTGGTCGACATCCCCATTTCGAATTGCATCAACTCGGACGTCATTCGCATGTTCGTCTTGACGCAGTACAACTCAGCTTCACTGAACAAACACATCGCAACGACGTATCGCTTCTCACCGTTTGCAGATGGTTTCGTGGAAATCATCGCCGCCGAGCAGACTCCCGAACGTCCCGACTGGTTTCAGGGAACGGCGGACGCCGTGCGCCAGGTCTTGCCGCACATACGCGATTGGCGCATCGACACGCTGCTGATTTTGTCCGGCGATCATCTTTACCGGATGGATTACGGCAAGTTTCTCGACCGTCACTTCGAGAGTAACGCCGACATAACAATCTCGGTGATTCCGATGGCTCAAGAGTCAGCCGGCGAGTTTGGTTTACTCAAGACTGACCCCGCCGGCCGCATCGTCGAATTCAGCGAGAAGCCAAAAGGCGCCGCGCTGGAGGCGATGCGGGTCGATACGACTTCGCTGGGCCTGGCTGCGGAGGAGGCGCGCGCCCGTCCTTTTCTCGCCTCGATGGGGATCTACGTTTTCAAGTACGAGGTGATCGAGAAGGTTCTGGCCGAAGATCCTTCCCATTTGGATTTCGGCAAGGAGATCATTCCGAACAGTTTGCGCAACTACAATGTTCAGGCTTTTCTTTTCAATGGATATTGGGAAGACATCGGAACGATCGCCGCGTTCTACAAAGCCAACCTGGACATGACGTCCGCGATTCCGCCGTTCAATCTTTTCGATGCCGAAGCGCCGTTGTTCACCCGCGCGCGCTACCTGCCGCCATCGAAAATCGATAACTGCGAAATTCGCGATTCGATTATCAGCGAAGGCTGCATTATCAACGGCGCCAAGATTAGTCGCTCGGTGATTGGTTTGCGCAGCCGCCTCGGCGAGGGAGCACAGGTCGATGCGGCCTACATGATGGGCGCTGACTATTACCAGACCCTGGAAGATATGTTGGGTGACGCCCAGGCGAAGCGTCCGCGGATAGGAATCGGCGAGCGGACGATTGTGCGTCGCGCAATCGTCGACAAGAACGCGCGCATTGGCGCTGATTGCCGTTTATTGAATGAAGCTGGCGTTGAGAATGCGGATGGGCCGAACGGCATGTACTACATTCGCGATCGCATCATCATCGTGCCGAAGAATGGTCTGCTGCCGGACGGAACCGTCGTTTGAATATGTCAGAAGCCCGCGCGTTCGCAAGGGCAAGTGAAAACAGAGAGGCCCTTGCTGACGCGCGGGCTTCTGACTCCTACCTCACAAATCCCTGAGTAAAATTCTTCTTCAAAACCGGAGCAGGGGGTTGCGGGTTGCTCTGCTGCATGGCAGCGTTCGCGCCCGGCTGGAACACATAACTGTCGCGCGTACGCACGACCAACTCAGGCCGGTTGACGCGCACCTTGATGTTGCGGCGTTCGCCGGGACGCGGTGTGTTTGTCGGATAGTAACCCAGACTGTATTGCCGCCTCAGTTCCTCGGCCACCGATCGAAAGGCAACCGCGAGATTCTGCTGTTCGGCGTTGTAAAGCCGCGCGCCGCTGACGCGCGCCAATTCGTGAAGATACTGATCAGCTAACTCGTACTCAGCTCGGCTATTCCCGGTGCCAGGCCAGCCGCCACCACCGCCGCGGCGTCCGCCACGCCGGTTAGGATAACCTCCGCCGCCGCCCGGATAGCCGCCACTGTTGCCGCCGCCAAGGATGCCGGCCAGAATGTCGATGATCACGCTTCCGCTCGAGCCGCTGCCGCCGCCGCCCGGATTCATCACACCCATGTCAGCGAAGGTGTCGTATTCAACCGGATAAATCAGCGCGTCAAGTTCCTCCGCGTCGCGCACATTCGATTCGTAAGTACCCTGCCTGCTGGTCGTGTCAACGCCATCAGTGAAGAGGACCACCGCTTTGCGGCCCTGAATCTGATTGAGGTGTTGATTGATAACCTCGTCAACGGCGTCATAAAGGCGAGTGCCCGAGCCGGGTTCAGTTCGCCGAATGGCGTCACGCAGTCTGTTTCGATCATTGGTGGGTTGAGACCCGGAGAGATAACGAATCTTGTCGCTGAAAGAGACGACCATCACCTTATCATCCGCTCGGAGTTGATCGACAAATGCGATGGCCGCATCCTGGATTTCTTCCAACCGAAAACGAGTTGAACCGCTGGTGTCGATCATTAGGGCCACGGTGAACGGTTTTTCAGTCGAGGCAAAGTAAGCCACTCTCTGCTCAACTCCATCTTCCCAAACGTGAAAATCATTCTGCGTGAGGTTAGGAATAAATTTTCCATCCCGATCCATGACTGAAACGGGGATGCTGATGAGCGTGGTGTCGACTTTGACGACGTCGCCTTCACCAACTTCTTCGGGCCCGGCGTCCTTTTGCGGTGTGGTTGGCTTCTGCTCGTTCGGATTGCGATTCGCTCCGCCAAGCACGGGCGCGCGCCCCGGCCGCGGCGGTTGCGAGGATTCGTCAGTTTGTTGCGGTGCAGTCTGCGGCTGGGTTTGCGAGTCCTGTCGCGGGGTAACGGGATTCACGCGCCGAGGACGCGTCTGCGACTGGGCACTCACTGTTAAGGCGACTGCGAACGAACAAACGAGGACGGAGGCTGTAAATCTTCTCATGGCTAACTCCTTGGGGAGGCGAAAACCGCTAAAACGTGGCGCCGTTGACACTGCAACGAACCCCTTTTGATGCTGATACAAGGCGGCATCGTTGCAGCCAGGTCATTAACTTGCGGCCTGGTCAAGACGCAGCGCAGCATCGATTTTGCACGATGGGGAGACGAAATGGGGAGAGATAGCCGAACTGAAGGGAAGATAGCACTCCTGATAGGATCGAGCAAGGAAATGGATCGCCTTCGGCACGTGTGAGGAGCCCGACCGTGAGGGAGGGCCGGCTTTAGTGGCACAGACTTCAGTCTGTGTCAGAGACAGCGAGCGCTTTGAAAGCCCCATTAATGGGGCTTTTGAAACTATCAGCTTTCGTTCCCCAGGCGTAAACGCCTGGGCTACTTAAAAGTCATTCGACTCGGGCCCGAACGCCTCAATCGCCGCTGAGGTTAATGGCGTTCCAGATAAAAGGAAAAGTGCCCCAGGTTTGGCCGCGGTGTTGCGGCCGAAAGCCAAAAAGGACAATCCGGCCTTTGCCCATGGTCACTGAAGCCAGGGCAATTTTGTCCTTGAGCTTGTCTTCGCCTCGTAGCCAACCGGACCGCAGGAGACCTTCTTTTGCATAACGAGCGATGATCTGAACTTTTCCCCCGTCCGTTACGTCGAAAGCGGAACTGTTGATGAAATAAGCATTGGTATCTTTCGACATCGTGCGAGCGATTGGATTAGCCGTGTCCACGTCAATTCGCAGAATCGATCCCGGACAATAAAAATCATTCGAGCGCACGCCTTCGAGGACATTGCGCAGCGGCAGCTTTAGCTGTCTTATCAGTTGACCGCACGAGCCGTCGAAACAAATCAAGGTGCCGCCGTCTTCTACAAATCGAGCGAGATTTTTGTACCCGGGATCGGCGATGCCTCGCTGGTTTTCAGGAGCTTCGCCGTCTGGCGTGGCTCGAGTTTGTTCAGACGGCAGAACGATTACGTCGAACTTCGCGCGCGGGTTGACCTCGGCAATGGCGGTCTCGCTGAGCGACTGAAAGGGCACGTTGAAGGTATCGAACACGAACCGCGTCCAACCCTCGTCCATGTTGCCGGCGCGCGAGTTTTTGTAAATGCCGATTTTGATTCCGGGCTTAACCGGATTGGTGATTGGTGACTTGTCAGTGGTCCATAAGGCGAGACCGAGATCGCGCCGCACCTCGTTCTCAGATTTGATCAGGGTAAGTTTTCTTTCGCGGTCATTTTCACGAATCATGACCACTGCCGGACAGTCCAAACCCATCGTCAGCGGCAGAGTCCAACCCGCGACGTCATACGGTCGTTCAGCTTCGCCGGTCGCCATGAGTCGATCGGGATAGGCCTGCGGTTCGAACAACGTGAGCACGTTGTCGCGGTAGGGCTGGTTCACAAAAACGATGTAACTTCCGGCGGGGATTTCGACCGGCGGCACCGGCGGCGTTCCCAAGGCGATCGCTATTCCGGGCGCGGCGCCGGCCCGCGGCGCGTCGTTCGATTTGTGCAAAACCTGCTGTCCGGTGACGCCATGTAATTCGTGGTCGAGGCGATGCACTTCCACTCCCTGCTCGATTAACGCGCCCACCATCTTCGCGACATTTTCATCGCGGCCCAGGCCGGCTGGGATCAGATAGGCGATTGGCGCACTCTGTTCAAGTGATGCAGCCAGGTTCGCTTTTCCGAGTTCATAAAAATTGCGCAGGTAATCCGCGCGATAATTCGCTGCCAGTGACAAAAGCGAATGACAGGCGATCATCTCCATCTGCATGATGTCCCGCGGTCGCCACGCTCCGCCCGGCCAGGGATTGGGAAAATTCGTGGTGGCTTCCAAAGCGCTGCGCATGCCGCGCGTGTTCGACCGCGATAGTTGCTCGCGCGTAACTGTGGTTGGCGTCATCAGGCGCGCACTCGAAGCTTCAGTGAGGATCCCGATCGAATTATGAAAGTAGGGCGCCGTGCGAAAGCCTCCATGCCACCACGTGTCGTAAAGCGCGTTGGTCAGGATTCCCTTGAAGCCCGCAGCCGTAACATCCGCGGCCATCTTGTGTCCGATCAATCCGACTTCGCGCAACAGCAACGGCTCGATGTGAGGATTCGGCGGATCGTAAAAAGGCGGCACGAAGAATCGCGAGCCGTTCGATCCCTGCTGATGCACGTCATAAACAATTTGCGGAAACCATTCTTTCCAGAGCAGGCGCGTGACGGCCTTCGTCTCTTTCAAATTCAGCATGAACCAATCGCGATTGTCATCGTGTCCGGCGTAATGATGATAAAGCTCCGGCGGTTCGCGGCCTTCGGTGGCCGTGCCCAGCGTCTTCCGATACCAATTGGCGACGATGTCGACTCCGTCAGGATTGGGAGAGGGAACCAGGATCAGAATAGTGTTGCGCAGGATTGACAGCGTGTCCGCGTCGTTGGCGCTCGCCAGGTCGTAAGCCAATTGCGTGGACATTTGCGACGCGACAATCTCAGTCGAGTGAATCGAGCACGAGATGACCACCACGGTCTTACCATCGCGAACCAGTTGATCGCGTTCGGTATCGTTCGCGACCTTGCGCGGATCAGCCAGCCGAGCCTGGATTGCTTGGTACTTCTCGAGGCTTCGTATATTCTCGGGCGCGCTAATGAAGGCGGCGATCATGGTGCGGCCGAGCGTTGAAGTGCCGATGGTTTGAAGTTGCAGGCGATCGCTCGCTTTATCGAGTCGAGTTAGATAATCCGTAATCTGCTTCCAATCGATAATCGCGCGATCGTCGCCGGGGTTGAATCCGAAGACCGAACGCGGTGAAGGGAGCGCTGTGGCGGACGAAACCCGACGCTGGGCATTAACTCGTCCGGGAATGACTGAAACCGTAGCGATGACAACCAGCAGCGCCGTAGGCGCGAAATATTTGTAGAACTGGCTGGCCCTGGTTGCTCTCTCTCCAGAGAATCGAGATGAATTGCATCTCGATTCTCTGGAAGAAACTTTCAACAACCTCGTAGGTTCTATTAATATTTCGCCGCTAACGCGGCTTTCTCTTCCGCAAAGGTTAGGCTTGGAAAAAGTGAGCGTTTCGCGACGCAGAAGTTGACGATGCATACCGACGTAACCTCTCAAGAATTAAGCGGGCAGGGCGTGCCTGAAAAGAACGCGGCGAAGTCTAGCACAAGACGAGGGCCGCACATTATCGGAATGTTGCTCTTTGTGTGGTCCTGGATCGTTGCCGGTGCGCTGCTGCTGTTCTTCGCTCCGCCGGCGCTGCTGATGGGCAGTTTGTTCAAGCGACAGGACTGGATTTATTGGTGGGCCACCTGGGGCGCGCGCACCTGGCTGCGACTGACCGGGGTGAAGGTGAACGTCAAAGGCCGCGAGCATCTTGATCCGAATCAAACATACGTTTTTGTGGCGAACCACCAGTCCTATCTCGATGCTGCGCCGTTGTTCGCTTTCACTGGACGCCGCGTAGGAGCAGTAGCCAAGAAAGAGCTTTTGAAAGCGCCGATACTTGGTTACGGGATGGGCTTTGTAAATGTGATCGCGATCGATCGTTCGAATCGCGAGCGCGCGGTTGAGACTTTGAAAATTGCTACGGACAGACTGCGCTCAGGTGTTTCGTTTGTCGTTTGTCCGGAGGGCACTCGGTCCCGGCCGGGCGAGATGCTGCCTTTCAAGAAAGGCGCGTTTCACATCGCAGTCGAGGCCGGTGTGCCGATTGCCCCGATCGCTCTGAAGAATTCAGATGGGTTGATGGGGAAGGGAATGGGCGAAGCCTGGCCGGGAACGATCGAGATGGTTCTGCTGCCGCCGGTTGATACTTCGAACGTCAAGACAGATGAAGATCTGGATCGGCTCGTGGATCAGGTGCAGCAAATGATCATGAAGGAAATAGGAGTTGAGAAGCTCTCAGAAAGGCGGAAGTGACAGCGCCCTGGGTTGTGATTTGAATTATTTTCCGTAGCCCAGGCGTTTACGCCTGGGGAAATGAAAGGCTGTAATTTCAAAAGCCCCATTAATGGGGCTTTAATCGTGTCCGCTGTTTATCACCCGGGCGTAAACGCCTGGGCTAGAGAAAAAGCTTACGATGAAATTGGTTAACCACCTCGCAACTCGATCAATCTCGCTAAAGCACGCCGGCTGCGTGCGTACCGTCAATCCTGCGGCGGCACAAAGTCGTAGAGCACTATGCCGAAAACTTTCTGCGGCACGCCGGAAAACAAAGTGGGTTTGAAGCGCGCGCGTTTGGCGGCTTCCACCGCGGCGGCCCGCAACGGCTCAGGTCCAAACGTCGCTTCGGCGGAAACGACGTTGCCCGCTTCATCAAGCACAACTTTTACTTGCACCTGTCCGGAAACGCGGTCCTTCTTCGCCGCCGCGGGATACGCCGGCTTCGGCAAGTAAACGGCCAGACTGTTTAGAATTCCGGCGTCGCTGATAGTGGCCTCATCGTCAGAGGCTTCCGGTTTCGACGGAGGCGTCGATTTCGTAGGCGACGGCGCAGTTTGCGGTTGAGGCTTGTCAGGTTGAGGCTTATCAGGTTGAGGCGTCGTTTCAGGTTTCAGCGATTCGGGGGCCTCGCCAACTTCGGTAATCGTGACACGTCCGCGTCCCACGATGAAATCCGAATATTTGACTTGCATCCGAATTCGGACATCGGTGCCGTTATCAAAAATCAAATCGTCATCAGCATAGACGTAGGTGGGAAACCAATACTTCCCATCGATCTGTTCGCGGTAGGTCTCGACAACGGGAAACTTGTTCGTCTTTGTTTCCGGTCCGGCCTTCCCCTTTGCCTTAACAATTTGTAAGTCGTGATCGTCAACCCAGATCCGGCCGACAAAAACCCTTTCCTTTGATTTCGGACTGGGCATCACTTTTGGACTTACCTCAAAGACGTAAAGATCGAGTTCATCGATCCGTTCCTTACCAACGTATTTAAAGTTGTATTGAGAAATCTTTGCTGCTTCGAGCGCAAACGGATTAACCCCGCCGAGATCTTCAAGATCCTCGGTGGTAAGCGAGACGCCCTGGAGACTGGGCATCGGAAAGAATCCGATCTTCTCGAACCGGTTGCCTTTGTCGTCAAAGGTGAAACTGGACACTCGGTGGTATTCGCCGACCACCTGGCCGCCCATACCGATTTCCTGCATGAGTGCGTCACGCTTGAAGGCATATGAGTTCAACGCCTGGCGAAACTCAGTTTCCTTGGCCGCGAACTTCCGAATAATCTCGTCAATTTGAGCCTGGCTGAGGCTTGCCGCGCCGGTCAACGAAGGTCCTTTGGCATCGGCGGTTGTTTGTTGGGCCCAGGCGAAAGAGGCAGTAGCGCAAATAAGGAGCAGGGTCGAAAGGGCGAATCCTGGCCAGCTTTTAACGATACCAAACATATGCGGTTCCTTCCGGCAAAATAAAAGAATCCGGCGAATTTCAGAAATTATATCAGCTGATCTGAGGCAACAACCCACTGAGATGAGAGAAATCGTTGAGTTGTTGCCACAAATTAACGGGAGTCTCGGTGGTGCCCTGATTTCGATATCCGCTGCGGCCCTCTGCGGAATCCTCTGTGACCTCTGCGGTTAATCCGATGTTTCGGCATTTAACCGCAGAGGAGAAGCAGAGGTCTTCGCAGAGAACAACTTGAATTAGGGCGCAGGAGTTTCTTGCGGCTTCGGATTGCGCGCGGTTTCGAGTTAAGATGCAGGTTTGCGAGGGGCAACGGATTCTTATCTGTGCAGTGTCAGAAGCCCGACGGTGAGAGAGGGCAACTTCGGTCAGGGCGTGCCCTCCCTGACGGTCGGGCTTCTGACACGCTCGCAATCAAGATCAGCATGACCCAGGAAGCTATCGAAGTACGGGGCGCTCGCGTCAACAATCTCAAGAACATTTCGTTCTCGATCCCTATCAACCAGTTGACTGTCGTTACCGGCGTAAGCGGTTCAGGAAAGTCGTCCCTGGCGTTTGACACGATCTATGCCGAAGGCCAGCGCCGTTACGTCGAATCTCTGTCCGCCTACGCGCGGCAATTCCTCGAGCGGATGGACAAACCGGACGTGGATGAAATCCGCGGCATCGCGCCGGCGATCGCCATCCGACAGAAGAATGCCACGCGCAATCCTCGCTCGACAGTTTCGACTCAGACTGAGATTTACGATTATCTGCGTCTTCTCTATGCCCGAGTAGGCACGACCATCTGTCGCGTCTGCGGCCGCGAAGTGCTGCGTGATTCTCCCGAGTCCGCCGCCGACGAAGTTCTGAATCAACTGGATGAAGGCTCGCGTTTCTTTGTCTTGTTTCCGGCCCAGGCCGGGTTGCAGGTGTCAGAAGCCCGACCGTCAGGAAAGGCCTCGATCGCCGGTAATGGATCAAAATCCTCTTCTCGGAAAAAGCAAGCGATCACTGGAGCCGGACCAGGTCGCCAGTCAATCACGGCTCACCTGATGAGCTTGATGCAACGTGGCTTTACGCGGCTGGTGCACGAAGGACAGCAGATCGATCTGTCTTCACCTGACGATTATCAGCGCGACAACTTTGAGAACGTTTATGTCCTGGTCGATCGGCTGGTCGCTCGCGCCGATATAAGACAGCGTCTGGTCGATTCGCTGGAGACGTGTTTTCGCGAAGGACATGGGCAAGCCGTAATTGAAGTATCGGGTACGCACGCCTCTGGTGTGCCGCCAGAAGAGCGCTCCGGAGTAGCGCCTACCGGTATTCTCCGTTTCTCTGAACGCTTTGAATGCAAATACGACGGCACGGTTTACGAGACGCCTGAGCCGCGTCTGTTCAGCTTCAATAATCCTTTCGGCGCCTGCCCGACCTGTCAGGGATTCGGCAACACGATCGGTCTCGATCTTAATCTGGTCATTCCCAATCCCGGATTGACGCTGGGTGAAGGCGCGATCGAACCGTGGACGAAACCGCAGTTCGATTGGGCCCTGACCGAGTTGAAACGCTTCGCCAAATCGGAACGCATCCCAATGAACTCGCCGTTCAACGATCTGACTCGGCAACAGCAACGCGCAATCATCAGCGGCAAAGGCGAATGGGCCGGCGTGCGCGGATTTTTTGATTGGCTCGAGACGAAAAAATACAAACTGCACGTGCGCGTCTTTCTTTCGAAGTATCGTGGCTATGCACTTTGTCCCGATTGCGAAGGCGGGCGCTTGCGGCAGGAAGCACGCGACGTGCGCGTCGGCAACCGCACTCTGCCGGAAGTTTCCGCGCTGTCGATCAAGGATGCGGCTGTTTTTTTCGACGCGCTTGACCTGACTTCTGAGCAGTCAGCGATAGCCGATCGTGTTCTCTCAGAAGTTCGGCGCCGGCTGCGATTCATGGTCGACGTGGGTTTGGATTATCTGACGCTGGATCGTCTGGCCTCGACTTTGTCGGGCGGCGAAGCCCAGCGGATTCAATTGGCGACGAATTTGGGATCGTCTCTGGTCGGCGCGCTTTACGTTCTGGACGAACCGTCGATTGGACTGCATCCGCGCGACAACGATCGTCTGATTCGTTTGCTGCACAATTTGCGCGACATCGGAAACACTGTGCTGGTAGTCGAGCACGATGCCGAGATGATGCGCTCGGCGGATCACATCCTCGACATTGGGCCGGCGGCCGGAGAGTTGGGAGGGCGTCTGATTTATGAAGGCGACTTTCCCGGACTGATTTCTGATTCAAAATCGTTGACCGGGAAATATCTGCGTGGCGAGGCTGAAATCAAAGAGCCAAAACATCGTCGCCCGCTGCAGTTGAAACGCCTCAAGGTTCGCGGCGCCGGCGAACACAACTTGAAAGGCATCGACGTCGACATTCCCCTGGACATGCTGGTTTGCGTCACCGGCGTCAGCGGTTCCGGCAAATCGACCCTGATTCACGACTGCATTTACGCCGGAATCAAAAAACAGCGCGGTGAATGGCAGGGACACGTCGGCGCGTTTCAGAAGCTGGAAGGCACGCAACATGTCGACGATGTCATTCTCGTCGATCAATCGCCCATCGGCCGTACGCCGCGATCGAATCCCGTCACTTACATCAAGGTTTACGACGCGATTCGTGAGACGTTTGCCGACACCCGCGAAGCCCAGGCGCGTGGCCTCGATCCTTCGCACTTCTCGTTCAATGTTCCCGGGGGACGCTGCGAAGTTTGCCAGGGCGACGGCACCGTTACAGTCGAGATGCAGTTTCTCGCCGACGTTGAATTGGTTTGTGAAGAGTGCAAAGGCACACGCTTCAAGCAGCAAATCCTCGACGTGCGTTATCGCGGCAAGAACATTCACGACGTGCTGAACATGACCGTGCGCGAAGCCATCACCTTCTTTCGCGAGGTCAACAAGATCACCAATCGCTTGCGCGTCCTGGACGAAGTGGGCCTCGGTTACCTGCGCCTCGGACAATCAGCCACGACGCTCTCAGGCGGTGAAGCGCAACGCGTGAAGCTGGCGGCGCATCTTTCGAAACGTGGAGGAGTGCGAACGCTCTACATCTTCGACGAACCGACGACGGGCCTGCACTTTGACGACATCAACAAACTGCTGGCGGCGTTCCGCGCCTTGATCGATGCCGGCGGATCGCTTTTGGTGATCGAACATAATCTCGACGTGATCAAGACCGCGGACTATATCGTGGATTTAGGGCCGGAAGGTGGAGATGCGGGTGGCTATGTGGTCGCCACGGGAACGCCGGAAGAGATTATGAAAGCGAAGGATTCGCACACGGGACGATATCTGAAAGCACACCTCGCTCAATCGAACGGGCACGCAAAGTAGCTTAACTCTGCATAGTTTGTCAGACGTTCCCCGGCGAATCTCCAGCATGCGCAAACTGGGCAATCCTCTTTTGCTCATTTTCAAACCATTGTGCTTTGGCTTTGTATTCTCGAAACATGGCTTCCGGGATCGACCCGGAAAGACAGTACGTAACAAATAGTGTTGCATCAGGAGGTTGCAAGTTCGGGAGATGACGCCGCGAGAATACTTTGTAATCGAGAGTAGTCATTGAGGAGAATGACAAGCTGAAGCTTGTCCTACTTTACCGTCGCCACGACTCGAAACCCCGTCTCGACGTTACGCGAGTCTGGAGTTTCTCCGGCGCGGGCGGCGCAACGCAGGAAATCGAAGTTCGACGTAGAAAACGAACCGCCACGCTTCACGCGTTGTCGCAATTCATCATTGCCGGTCCAGGCGCTGCCGTCAGCGGGCGCTCCTTCATAGCTCAAATGGAGAACGTCTTCACACCATTCCCAAACATTTCCGATCATGTCGTAGATCTGAAACGCGTTCGGGCGCCTCATTCCGACCGGCTGAACATAGTTATTGGAATTCGTTTTGTACTGCGCAATCACATTGAGATCCGCCGGCCGATCATCGGTAGTGCCGGCGCGGCAAACGTACTCCCATTCAGCTTCCGAAGGCAGCCGGTACGAATGGCCGTCGTTAAGCGCGTTTAGCCTTTCGACAAACGCGTGCGCTTCCTGCCAACTGGCATAATACGTGGCGCGGTCATCGCTCTCTCCGGCCATTGGCAAAGCCACCAGACTCCTGCTTTCGGCTTTGACTTTGAGCCGCTGCTCATCAACTGTGGTGGCCATTACTGCACGCCATTGCCACTGCGTGACTTCATATCGTCCGATATAGAAAGGCTGGCTGATGGTCACCCCGTGAGCCGGCTTTTCACTGTCCGCGCCGGTTGCCGATCCCATCGTGAAGTTTCCTTCGGGGATCAGGACAAATTCCATCCGGTATTTATTGGTGAACTTTGCGGGCAGTGACTTTGCGCGTTGGGCGGCGGCGTGATGTTTTGATCGGGGCTGGCGCAACCGCGTACTTCGACCCTCGGCCATTGCGGTGATCATTAATGAGAAAATGACCAGAGCGGGCAGTAAACGGATTGGGCGGTTTCTTCGTTTTCTCTGGGCATGCTCTGTGGAACTCTGTGTCTCTGTGGTGAATGCTCCCAAGAATATTTTCACCACAGAAGCACAGATTTTCCACTGAGTCCCACAGAGGATTCTGAAATTAGGCGCGTCCGAAATCGGCACGTCAGCAAGATAGTACGGAGCAGTCCTCAAACGCGCGCATCTTAGCGAAGTTTCGCATCATGCGCTAGAGTACCGTGCGAAAAGATTTGACCGCCACAAAAATTAGCTTCGAATGCAAGACTCGGCGGACAAGACCTTATGATGCAGCCGATAAAAGTTACCGACCAGCGGTACTTCAAACCGTGGCTCAGGCAACTGGGCGCGCTGAAACCTGAAAAAGCTTGGCGCCAGTTCATCTCTGCGAATCAGCTGTCGGCGATTGATTTTGCCAATGCCCTGTCGGCGGTTTATTCGTCGAACATCGAAGGAAATCCGATCGACGTTAACAGCTATCTCGCTTCGAAGTTCAGGGGGCGAAACATTAAGTTCAAGGCTAAGGATCGCAGAGAGATTGAAGATCTCGAATCGGCTTATCGGTTTGCACAAAGCCATGTGCTGAATGAGAAGAACTTTCTGACGGCGCATGGAATGCTGGCCGCAAACCTGCTGACCAAATCAACGTTGGGAAAGTACCGCGATCAGATGGTTTACGTGTACAGTCGAGCGGGAATGGAATATGCCGCGCTCGAGCCGGACTACTTGCGAGGCGCCATGCGGCAACTGTTCAAGGGGGTAGGAGAGCTGCGGCGTGCAAAGCTCAGCCACGCGCAGATTCTTTACCATGCATCGCTGATTCATCTGGTGTTTGTTCACATACATCCGTTTATGGACGGCAACGGACGGGCCGCGCGGCTGCTGGAAAAATGGTTCCTGGCAAACGGTTTGGGACGACCAGCGTGGCACGTCCCATCTGAGATGTATTACAAAGAACATGTGGCTGAGTATTATGAGAATATTAAGCTCGGACTGAACTTTTATACGCTTGATTATGATCGATGCGTTCCGTTTCTCACCATGATCATAAAGTCCCTAATCTATGTATGAAGAAAGACTCATGACACTCAAAGATCAAATTACCAATGACATGACTGCCGCGATGAAGGCGAAAGATGCCGCGCGCACCTCAACTTTGCGCATGGTGAAAGCCGCAATCATGAATCGCGAGAAAGAGGGCGGCGGCAGCGTTACGGATGAAGATGTTCTGAAGTTGCTGCGCTCGCAGGTGAAACAGCGTCGCGATTCCGTCGAGCAGTATCAAAAGGCCGGAAGACAGGAGTTGGCTGATAAAGAGATCGCAGAGATTGCCGTGATTGAATCGTATCTCCCGCAGGCGGCCTCGGAAGCGGAAATCGAGCAGGCCGTCAGCGAGGCGATTGCGGAAACGGGCGCGAGTTCAATGAAGGAGATGGGCGCGGTAATGAAGGCGGTTATGCCTAAACTCGCCGGCAAGAATGCCGATGGCCGCGCGGTCAGCGAAACGGTAAAGAAGAAACTCGCTTAAAGTAGCGCAGGTTGTCTAACCTGCGCTTAGCCGGGCAGCGGCCGCAGGTTAGACAACCTGCGGTACATAAGAATTGGGAACTAAGGCCAATCGCGCCAGCGTATGGTGAACTGGCAGCCTGGCAATAAGATGATGACCTGATTTCATCGTGAAGTAAGAAACAGGAGGTGCTCTCAAGCCCCATTAATGGGGCTTTTGAAACTAACTCCTTCTTCATTCCCAGGCGTAAACGCCTGGGCTACTTAAAAGTCATTCAAATTGGGGCACACTACCCCAATTAATTTTTGATTGATCGACTCAGCGAACAATGATTCAATGGGTCACCTGACGGCATGGTTCGATGGCGAGTTTCGGCGGCTTCAGTCAGAGTGCCGAGAGCTGATCCAGGCGATCGAGCCGCCGAAGATGTATCAACGGTCGTCAGCGCGTGAATTATCATTGGGTGAGCACGTCGTACGCAGCGCCGGCGCGGTCGAACAGACATTTGACGGGATTACCGCTAATCTTTGGGACGATCCATTCGAGTGGACGCTGCCGGAAAATTTGACGACTGCGGAGAAGGTGCTCGAATACTTTGACGAAGTCGAGGCGACGCGCCAACGCGGCTTTGAGTTATTCAAGAACGATGAAGACTTGATGAAAGAGGTGATGACGCCGTCGGGCAAGATGCATTTGGCGTCGTTGCTGCTCGACACGCTCGTGCGCGCGCGGCATCATCTGCTTAGCGCCGAGGAAATTCAGAAACAGATCAAAGTTCGATAACGGTATAGCGCGCGGTTCGCTGCATTTGGATCGAACGACAGTTTTAGAAATCTATGTATTGTCCCAGGTGCGGTCAACAACAAGCCACAGACTCAATGCGCTTCTGCTCGCGTTGCGGATTTTCCATGGAAGGAACGATGCAGGTGCTCGCGCATGGCGGCATGTTGCCTCAGTATCAGCCGCCACCGGACGGTGAAAAAAAGATCTCGCCGCGGCGCAAAGGCGTCAAGCAAGGCGTGCTCATAATGCTGATCGGAGCGCTCCTCGTCCCGATTTTTGGAGTGATGTCAGGTTTTGCTCCGGGGAGATTGGAGAACTTTTTTGCTTTCTGGGCCGCGCTGACTGCAATCATTTGTTTTGTCGGCGGGCCGCTGCGAATGTTGTTCGCCGCGCTCTTCGAAGAGGGCGCACCAAAATACCCGTTTCCGGTGGCGCCGCCTTACAACGTCCCGTCAATACCTCCGGCAAACCGCGCGCCCGCGCTGCCTCCGGCGTCGGTCAACCCCGCTTCGCAATGGCGGCAAAGACCACAGACCGCTGAAATTCTCCAGCCACCAAGCGTGACCGACAGCACCACCCGTTTGCTCGACAAAGAACCCAAGAACGAATAACGGTACGCGCGCCGCTGGCGTGCTGTTTGAATTGTTGATGCGGGTCGCCGCCCCGATTGGAGTCAGTTAATTTACGCAAAGCGCTGAGGGATCTATTGCCGGGGCAAAACTCGGATGTATTCATTCTCGAGCTGCGAAGCAGCGGTCGGAGTTAAGCCCAGGGCGAGGCTTTGCGAGCCTTGGGTCACACACACCCTTCAACCGTGAGCTGCGAAGTGGCGACAGAGACCTGAGCGAGAAGATCATATCCCGCGATTCGAACGAACTTGGGCTGCTAATCCATTAGTGAGTAGAGAAGTGCTTAGGTCAGACAGAACCATCATGTCTGGAGGATCTCTGTCGCCGCTTCGCGGCTAATTTGTTTGTGAGTGCGAGGTTCCTAACGCTTACAAAGCTTCGCCTTGGGCTTAACTCTGGCCGCCGCTTCGCGGCTCGTTGAAAGATTCCGTCCTCAGGTAGCTTTCATTTTCTGGGCACGCCTCATGCCGTCGCAGCATTGCGTGCCTGCCAACCTCGCGGCACAATCAGCCACATGTCGAGCGACAATCACGCTGCCGAAAAAAACCTGGCGGCACGCTTGCGTGAGCGCATCAAGCGTGCAGGTCCAATTAGTTTCCACGATTGGATGCAGGCAGCGCTCTATGACGAGCAGGGTGGCTACTACCGCCGTTCCGACTTGATTCGCCAGGGCCGAGCGGGTGACTACCGCACCGCGCCTGAGACCAGCCCATTATTCGCCGCGACGTTCGCGCAATTCTTCGTTAAGTCCTATTTCGAACTCGGCGCGCCGCGACGGTGGACTATTGTCGAAGCCGGCGCCGGCTCGGGTCAGTTTGCGCGCGGAGTCCTGTCAGCTTTGCATTCAAATGCTCCGGAAGTCTTTGAGGCGACGCGTTATCTAATCGATGAAGTTAGTGCCGACGCGCGCTCAAAGGCCAGTGCACATTTGGCGGAGTTCGCAGGCCGCTTTGAGTTTCGCCGCCTTTGCGAGATTGACGAACCATTCCCACACGCGATCATTTTTTCGAATGAGTTAATCGATGCCTTTCCGGTCCATCGCTTGATTGGGCGCAACCAGACTTTGAGAGAGTTGTGCGTGGACCTGAACGATAGCGACGATTTCATCTGGGTCGAATGTGATTTGAATAGCGAGATTTCTGCAGCGTGCGCGCGCCTGCGACTCAGTCTGGCGGAAGGTCAGATCTACGAACTGAATCCGGCGGCTGAGGATTTTGTTTCGCGCTCGGGAGAATTAATCGAACAGGGTCTTTTGATCACCGTCGATTACGGCGCATCGCGAGACGATTTGCTCAGCGATCCGCATCGCTTCGCCGGCACGTTGAGAGCCTTCCGCCGGCACCAGTTTGCTGATGATGCTTTGGCAAGTCCCGGTGAGCAGGACCTGACCACCACGGTTGATTGGACCGCGTTGCAGGAAGCCGGGACGCGTAGCGGTTTCGACAATCTTCGATTGGAACGGTTGGATAAGTTTCTGTTGGCTGAAGGACTGCTTGAAGCTCTCGCGCTCGCGAGTAAAAAGATGGCCCACCCTGCTGACGTGATCAATTTGCAGACAGGCGCGCGTGAAATGATTCGCCCCGATGGCCTGGCCGCATCTTTTCAAGTTCTCATACAAAGGAAAAAGTTTTAAGTGCCGTTAGGCATGGAATATTTGTAGAAACAAAGGCTGCTTCTTTGTGCTTAACTCATTCATGGGCGTCAGATTATGCCGCTACTCCGGAGGCTGGGATTCAATGCGCGGCGTTCTTCTGCAAAATATGTCGCCGCTCCGCGGCTGCGAGGTATAGCCTGTTTAGGATTATGAGAATCTCACCGGATAGGCGGAGCCTTTCCGCACATCGGGCGCCGGAGCCGCGCACCTGACGCCACAACTCCTAAAAAATTAGTTGACAAAGTTTTAGAGCGCGAGTATAAGTCCTAAACACTTAGGAGACAGGAACGGGATGGCACGAAATACGACACCACACTTGACGCCTTTGGAGTTGGAAATCATGCACGTGCTTTGGAACGAAGGCGCGTCCAACGTGCAGACAGTGCAGCAGCATCTCGAGCGCGAGCTGGCCTACACCACGGTGCAGACGATGCTGAATATTCTTCATCGCAAAGGGAAAGTGAAACGCACCCTGAAAGAGCGGGCGTACTTTTATTCGCCCGTCGTCAGTCGCAGTCACGTCGTCGGAAATCACGTGAGCGATCTGATCGAACGTCTGTTTGGCGGTTCCGCCGAAAGTCTGGTCATGAGTCTGGTCGAAACCAAACATCTGACGCCGAAGAAGCTGGCCCAACTGCAAAAACTGATCGAAGAGAACCGGGGGGAGAAGAAATGAGAATCCTGGAGCAAATGCTGCTGACGTTTCTGCTGAATGCTTCCTGGCAAGTGTCGCTAATCGTGACGTTCGCTGTGGTTTGCGATTGGCTGCTGCGTGGTGTGGCGGCGCGCTATCGCCACCTTCTGTGGGTGACAACGCTGCTGGCGTGTATCGCGATGCCGGTCTTGAGTTCAGTCAGATTTGCCCGAGAGACCGTGGCCCAGCAGAGTTCGACGACGCAGGACTTTGCGCGGCCTACAGTAACTTCGCGCATTCTCACGCCCGGGGTTGAGATTGCCACGCAATCGCCGGAAAGATCTGATGCAGCTTTAACGAGCGAGCGGAAATTGTCCGCTGCCTCATCTTCGATCAATGTTAATCCGAAACTTGCGTTGTTACTGACTGTGCTTTACGCATTGCTGCTGCTGTGGCGCATTGTCAGTCTGTTTCGCGCCTGGCATCGGACCAGAGTAATTCTGAAAAGTGCGTTTGCCTGTGACTTTTCCGATTTATTTCAGGCGACGCTTGACGATTGTCAGGAAATTATTCGGCCCGGATCTTTTCGCATTCTGTGCTCGGCGGAAGTTCCGGTGCCGGTAACGGTTGGCGTCTTCCGGCGCATGATCATTCTGCCGCAACGATTTATCAAGGAAGTTAACCAGGATGTATTGAGATCGGCGATTGGTCATGAGCTGGTCCACGTGGCGCGCCGCGATTATCTAACCAACCTGATCTATGAATTCATCTATGTGCCGCTCTCGTTTCATCCGGCCGCAGCGTTCGTCCGCAGGCGTATCAAGCACACACGCGAACTCTGTTGTGACGACACGGTCGCCGCCAAACTGATCCAACCCGAAGTCTATGCTCGGTCGCTGATCAGCTTGATTGGCTCGGCGCCGATCTGGCGTCCGCTGGCCCCGGATACAACCATTGGAATCAACGAATCAGACATTCTGGAGGTACGAATCATGTCATTGCTCAAGACCAGAAACTTCTCCCCACGACGGCGAACGCTGCTTTTGATTGCGGCTTCTTTGCTGCTCGTCGTGCCCTGCGTTGCCGCTGCGCGTTTTGCTTTAAGTTTCGATACGGCCAGGCAGGAGCCGGCGGCCAAATTAGAGCTCAAGCAAAAGCTTGATGCTGAGCAGCGCGAGAAGCAGGAGCGAGTTGTGGTCGAATTGCTGCAACAGGCCACCGCCCTGAAAGAGAAGATGCAGCGAGCGCCGCAACCGGAGCGCGCCGAAATTGAATCCAAACTTCGCGAAGTTGAACGTAACCTCGAAGAACATAAGCGTGTGCTGGAACTTTATCGTGCAGATAAGGACCGCCTCGCGTTGGCGATGAAGGTATCGGCTGAGGACGAAGCGCGCACTCGTGAAGAGAAAGAGAAGCTCGAGCTCGAACAACGGCTCGATAGCAAGGATCGCAAAGCTCGGCTGATCTATCACACCGAAGCATCCTATCCGCCTGACGCGCGCGAAAAGAAGATCGAAGGATCCGTGGTGCTTCGCTTTACGGTCAACCACGAAGGAGTCACGCAGAACATTCAAGTGAAGAAGCCGCTCTATCCGTCTCTCGATCAAGCCGCCATCGAAGCCGTGAGCAAATGGCGATTCGAGCCGGCGATGAAGGATGGGCAACCGGTTTCGATGTGGATGGAGGCTGAAGTCAATTTTAGTCTGAATCAGGAACCGCAGACCGGCGAAGCCATAACCCGGGACGGACGCACAGAATTCCAGGGCCAGGAATACAAAATGCGTCGGGGTTCAGAGGCTGATCGTCGCGCGGAAGAAGAACTGGAAGTGAAGAAGCGCGCCGACCTCGCGCGCCAGGCCAAGATTTCCATGGACCAGGCGATTCAAATCGCGACCAGCAAGGTTCCCGGAAAAGTCATGGAGTGCAGTCTGGTGGGTGAGCGTTGGTCAGGACCCGGCGAACTCGCCAAGCCGAGTCTGGTGCTTTATCACGTGATCATTCTCTCAGGCGATGACGCCAACCCGGTGACGATGCACGTTCTGGTTAATGCGGCCGATGGATCGATCTTCCGGACTGAGAAAGAAGAGCGGAAACGGGAGAGCCAGGAAATGTCTTTCAATCGGACGCCGGGAAAAGAGCCTTTGAATGGCGGCGTGCTGAACGGGAAAGCCAGTAGTTTGCCGTCACCGGAGTATCCTTTGATCGCGAAGCAGGCGCGTGCGTCGGGACCGGTGGAAGTGGAAGTATTGATCGATGAAGGCGGAAACGTCGTCGCGGCGCATTCAGTCTCAGGCCATCCTTTGCTGCAGGCGGCGGCGGTGAAAGCGGCGAGACAAGCTATGTTTACGCCGACAAGGCTGAACGGCGAGCCGGTGATGGTAAGAGGGATCCTCACCTATAATTTTGTAACGCAGTAAGAAGTTTTTGAGGAGTAGCCCGGAGGAGACGACGGGCTTACTACCTGGTGGGGGCTCCTCCAGGGAAAAGGGCGGCCGAAGAGGCCGCCCCTTTTTGGCGTCAGAAGCCCGATCGTAAGGGAAGGCAGCGTCTGCTCATGGAATTGCTTCGACGCGTAGCGTCGGAATGAATTTAGCCGTGGCTTTCAAGCCACGGTTTTGAAGAATCAATTTGGGTTCGTCGCGTCAGCGACGATTGAATAATCTCAGTCGGTCTACGCGGATTCAGCCGTCGCTACGCGACGCTGCCGTTTTGTGGGTTGATTTCCCGGCCTTGAAAGGCCGGGCTAAAGTCATTCGTCGATCCGCGACGTTTGACTCTGAGCGTAAGCAAGACAAGCGCGAATGTCGTCTTCAGTGAGTTCCGGCTAATCGCTCAGAATTTCTTCGTGCGTCCTCCCCACAGCTAACCAGCCGAGCACATCCGCGACTGCAATGCGCATCCCGCGAATTATCGGCCGTCCGGCACGCTTGCCAGGTTCGACCGTGATGATGTCTTGGTAGTTCATGAGGATGACTATTCTACACTCACATTGAAGAACAGCAGAATATCGCTTTCCAGTTGTAACGCGTTGGACTTGCCCGTATAGATAGCGATCCTTGTCTACCTCCACCTTTGGGGGTGAGGGGCTTACGCGCCGCTAGGCCCTCTCCCCTGGCCCCTCTCCGAATGGAGAGGGGAATCTCAACGTCCCGGCCCGTCCTCGTCCGTCGCGCGATACTTCTCCTTCTCTTTCTCCTTCTGCAAATAGGGAATCCCTTTCTGCATCCACTCAGGTTCGGGCGCGCCTTTCAAGAAGTGATCGAAGAACTCCTGCAGGCGGCGCGTGTAGTCTTTCTGATTAATTCGCCGGCGCAGGCCGTGCTTCTCGCCGTTGTAGCTGAACATGTAGGCCTCTTTGTTCAGGCGGCGCAGCGCCAGGAAGAATTCGATGCCCTGGTACCATGGCACCGCATCGTCTTCGTCGTTATTGATCAGCAGGAGCGGCGTCTGCACTTTATCGAGATGGAATAGCGGCGAGTTTTCCAGGTAACGGATTGGATATTCCCAGAGCGATCCGCCGATTCGCGATTGTGAATGCTCGTATTGGAATTGTCGCGGCAGACCACTGCCCCAACGAATGCCGCTGTAGGCGCTCGTCATATTTGTGACGGCGGCTCCGGCCTCCGCAGCTTTGAAGCGATTCGTTTGCGTGACCATGTAGGCGATTTGATAACCGCCCCAACTGTGTCCCTGGATGCCGATGTTCTTTTCATCGACGAAGCCTTTGTCGACCACGGCTTGAACTGCCGGCAGCACACATTTCAAAGCGCTGGGGCCGGGATAACCGGTCGTGTAGACGATGTCCGGCATGAAAATCAGATAGCCGTTGCTGACATAGTACGCTGCGTTGATCGAAGTGCCGGGTCCCGGCGAGCGCCATTGATGCAGGCCCTGACTTAGACGCTCGTAGATGTAGACGATCATCGGGTACTTCTTTTTCGGATCGAAGTTGTCGGGCTTCAGCAGCAAGCCCTGCAACGGAACGCCGTCAGTATTCTTGAAACTCACTAACTCGCCGGTGCCCCAATTAAAGCCGGCGCGTTGCGAATCACCGTTACTGACCTTCTTTGGATTCTTGAAATCCGCACCGGTGATCCAAACATCCGGAAACTCGTCGAAGCGCGATGCCGTAAACATCAAAACGTCTGCATCCTTTGCCTTCGTAGGATTGTTGTAGTCCTTCGCGCCCATCAGAAGTTTCTCGGGCAATCCACCGTTGATTTTGTCGCGATAGAATCCCGAGTCGCGCGTGTCCTGATTTTCAGCGTGCAGCAAAAGCGGCTTTGCCGGATCGATCGAACGTTCTTTCGGATCCAGCCTGACATAACGGAACTGGACATGATCGCGGCGGCCGACGCCGTCGGTCAAATTCTTCGCGCCACTACCGTCAACCGGAACCTGCCAGACATCAAAGCGATCGTAAATCAGGACGTCGCGATCGTCTTTGGTCCATCCGGCGATGCCGTAAGCGTTCGGCATTTCCGGCGTGTCATTGTCTTCGTTGAAGAAATTCACGCCCAGGCTCCTGGTCAGGTTGACCGTGCGGCCGTCAGCGACCGAGTAAGAGTTCCAATCCTTGCCGTCAAACGACAGCGCATACTTCGCGTTCGGAGAAAGTGCCGATCCGAAACGCTGCTTCTGGCCGATCTGTTTGCGAGTCCCGTCAGCGGTATTCACCAGGTAAACATCGCTCATCCCCGGATCGTAGTCGTTTGTGATTCGATATGCGCGATCGTCCCTGCCGATGCCGAAGCGGCCGTCGTTTGAAAGCGCCACCGATTCCATCTTCTCGTCGGCAAGCTGCACGAACTTCTTGTCCTTGACCACGTAGACCGCGCGATACGAGCGGCTGCGTTCCTGTTCGGCGCGGACCTTTTGCATCGGCTGAATGTAATCATCTTTCCAATGCCAGAGATCGACGAGCACTTTCTCGTCCGCCGGGATTTCTTCATCGGCGCTCTTTTCCGGATCGGGTGGCGGAGCCGCACCCAAAAACAGGCGCGCGCCGTCGAGCGAAAAACTCAAAGTGGCTTTGTCACTGACAACAAAGTCTTTGCGGAAACCGGCAGTCGAACTTGAAACCACCTCAGTCGCGGTCATGGCTGCCGCATGATTGCGATCAGTGCCTTCTTTGACAGCGGCGCCAGCGCCACGTTCCCAGAGATAGACTTTGAACTTTGCCTGTTTCGACTCCTGATCGTCTCGATCGCTGATGAATGCGAGTTCCGTTTGATCTTCATCCCAGGTGAGTTTTTGATACTTGCCCTTACCCGCGAGTACCGAAACCGGCGCCGCCTCGTTGTTTGTGGTGGCGACATAAACCCCGTTCGTCTCTTCATTCTTGGAACTGACTGTGTAAACCAGGGTCTTGGCGTCTTTGCTCAGGGTGTAGTCGAGCACATCGTTGAACGTTCGCTCTGCTCCGGTCGTCGTATTTCGCAGTACCAGATCAGTGCCGTATTCTTTTTTCTTGCCGCCGCGTGGTGATTGCGGTCCAGCTCCGCGGTTTGGTTGAGCCGGAGTCTCGTTCGAAGTCGCACCCTCCCTGACGGTCGGGTTTCCACCGGGTGCGGCGCCCTCTCTCGGCGGTGCAGGCTTCGCTTCGAGCAAATAAGCGATGAAGCCGCCGCCATCTTCCGGCACCTGAAAACTCTTTACGCGTTCGACGCGCGCGACTTGTCCGCCCGACAAATCCATTATGCCCAGAGCGTTTTTGGGCATGTCATCCGGCCGCTTCTTGTCCTTCTTCGCCTTGTTTAAGTCAGCCTTCGTCGGCTCGATGCTGAAAGCGACGAAGCGGCTGTCAGCGGTAAACAAGGGTCGTGACAGTCGCGCCTGGGCCGCCATCAACTCGCCAAAATTCGGAATCGAATCGTCCGGAGGCGGCGCCGGTGGCCGGTAGCCACGGGCGGCGCGCCATTCAGTTCCGCTCGCCAGGTTGCGGACTACGATCTCGCTGTCAGCGTCCTGGGCCATATATGCATAGGCGACGAATTTTCCGTCGCGCGAAATCTGCGGCGCCTGGATCGAGCGCCAGGAATCATAATCCTGGTGCGTAAGCGGACGTTTAGTCGCCGCCGGTTGCTGGGCAAATGCCTGCGCCAGAGACGTGGCGATCAAGGTAACGGCGCATACCAATGACACGATTCTTCGCGAGTTTGGGTTGAAGGATTTCATTGCTCACTCCATTTTTTCGTTTTCTACTGCCGGGCGAGGTTGATTTCGGCCCACAGTCTTATCAGGAAGCGCTCTGAAGTCAAGGCTAAACTTTAACGTGGCCCTGATGACTGGAGCGCAAGCGTCCTCGCTTGCATTCAGCGGAGTCCGAAGCCTGACCAGGGCAAGCGAGGATGCTTGCGCTCCAGTCATCTGTCGCTGCCTCGCGCAGCTTGCTTGATTTCACGGGCGAGAGGCCCGTGCCACCTCAATCTCATAATTCTGTTACGGGCACCGTTTCTGTAACCGAGGTCTTTGCGGCGGCGTTGATACCTATGCGACCATACATGAAACCCCTTTTTGAGTTTTGAGAATAGCCCGGTACACACGCCTCGGGCGTGCAGTCCAGGGAGCTAGCACGCTGGGAGCGCGCGTACCTATCTCGATGGAAGAACACATTTCAAGGGAAGTCCCCCTGCCGGCCACGGGGCGTGAGGAATCCGCCGGCGCCGCCTCAACCAATCCAGTTCGCGTTGAAAATGTTCGCCGGCCAAAGAAGACCCGCGCGCGCATTGTCCAGATTGTCAGTGTGGTTGTGCTCGTGGTCCTGCTGGTGGTTCTGTGGCGGTTCCTGGGCGACAAAGCGGCGACACCCGGCGCTGGGCGGGGAGGCCGCGGCGGCGGGGAAATCGTGCCGGTCGAAGTCGCCCCGGTCACTCAACAAGACGTTCCCATTCAAATCAAGGGCATTGGCAACGTGGAAGCTGTGACCACGGTCGCGGTTCGTTCGCAGGTCGAAGGAACTCTGCTCACCGTAGGCTTTGCCCCGGGGCAGGAAGTGAAGAAGGGCCAGGTCCTGTTCACCATCGATCCGCGCCCGTTGCAGGCCCAGCTCAGTCAGGCTGAAGCAAATCTTTTGAAGGCGATGGCTGCCGTCCGACAGGCCAACGACATCGTCGCGCGCGATGAAGCCATTGCCGCAAATAACCGGGTGGCAGTGAATCGCGATCTGAAATTAGTTGAAGGTGGAGTGATTCCACGCGAGCAGTACGACAACGACCTGGCGACGTTGCGCGCGAGCGAAGCCACCGTGCGCGCCGACCAGTCTTCGGTAGCGAACCTGCAGGCAGCGCAAAAAGCCGAAGACGCAAACGTGCAAAACGCGCGGGTGCAACTCAGCTACACGACGATTCGAGCGCCGCTTGCCGGCAAGACCGGGAACCTCGTCGTCACCGCCGGCAACCTGGTGCGCGCCAACGACACCACGCCGATGGTTACGATCACGACCTCGTCGCCGATTTACGTGACGTTCTCAGTGCCTGAGCGCGACCTGGTTCGGATCCGGCAAACATCAGGCAAGGACGTTCTGGCTGTGCAGGGAGTCATTCCCGGCGACGAAGCGAATCCGGTGATGGGCAAACTGTCGCTGGTCGATAACACAGTCGATCCGGCGACCGGCACTGTTCGTCTGAAAGCAACCTTCATCAACGATGATCGTCGTCTGTATCCGGGACAGTTCGTAAACGTCGTGTTGACGCTGGGAACAACGAGTCAGGCGACTGTCGTTCCTTCACAGGCTGTCCAGATCGGACAGGACAAATCATTTGTCTACGTGGCCAAGGCGGATGGGACCGCCGAGATGCGCACGGTCAAGTCTGGCACAACCATGGACACGATGACGGTGATTGAAGAAGGATTGAAACCCGGCGAGCAAGTCATTACCGACGGTCAACTGCGTCTGGTGCCGGGATCGAAGATTCAGGTGAAAGGTCAGGGACAAGCCGGACGCGGGCAAGGCGGCGATCAAAATCAGGGCCAGGGTGGAGAAGGCGGCGGTCGTCAGCGAGGAGCGGGAAATCCCAGCCCGTGAGTGTCAGAACCGGGAGCGATAGCGACCGGATCATGTTCGAACTTTGACCCTCGATGATCCGGTCGCTATCGCTCCCGGTTCTGACACCCGTCGCCACGCACGAATCAATGTCAGAACTCTTCATTCAAAGGCCGATCACCACCACGCTCATCATGGCCGGCATCGTTTTGTTCGGCCTGATTGGTTATCGCGCGCTTCCCGTCAGCGACCTTCCCAACGTCGATTATCCAACCATTCAAGTCACTGCCGAGTTGCCGGGCGCCAGTCCGGAAACGATGGCCTCGTCCGTCGCGACTCCGCTTGAACGCCAGTTCTCGACGATTGCGGGACTCGCGAATGTGAGCTCAACCAGCACGCTCGGCAACACGCAAGTCACTCTGCAATTCGACCTCAGCCGGAACATCGATGCAGCGGCGCAGGACGTCCAGACCGCGATCGCCCAATCTTCCAGACAATTGCCGCCGGGCATGCCGAACCAGCCCACTCTGAAAAAAGTAAATCCGGCCGACCAGCCGATTGTCTATTTGATGGTTAGCTCGCCGACGCTGCCTCTATCGAAAGTTAATGAGTATGCCGATACGACGCTGGCCCAGAGACTCTCGACCATAAGCGGAGTGGCCCAGGTTCTGGTCACCGGCGAACAGAAATACGCCGTGCGCGTCCAGGTCGATCCGTCGGCACTGGCAGCAAGGGGCATCGGCATCGATGACGTGGCAACAGCTTTGCAGCGAGGCAACACCAACCTTCCGGTCGGCACGCTCTACGGGATTCATCAGAACCTGACGGTGCAGGCGAATGGTCAGCTAACCAACGCTGAAGAATATCGCCAACTGATCGTTGCCTATCGCAACGGCGCGCCGGTCGCTCTGCGAGACCTCGGCGATGTAGTCGATAGCGTTGAGAATAATCGTCTCGCCAGCCGCTACAACGGCCAGCAGGTGGTGACCCTGACGATTCAGAGACAGCCGGGAACCAACACCGTCGCGGTCGTCGATGCTATTCGAAATTTGTTGCCGTCATTTCGCCAACAACTGCCGGCGTCGATCAAGCTTGACGTTTTGTACGATCGTTCTGAGTCGATTCGTGAATCGGTAAACGACGTGCAGTTTTCGCTGTTGCTGGCGATTGGTTTAGTTGTCCTCGTTATCTTTCTCTTCCTGCGTAATTTGCGCGCGACATTCATTCCAACTCTGGCGTTGCCGACTTCGATCGTCTTCACGTTCGCGATCATGTACCTGCTCGGCTTCAGCCTCGACAACCTTTCGCTGATGGCCCTGACGTTGTCGGTCGGTTTCGTTGTCGACGATGCGGTCGTCATGTTGGAGAACATCGTGCGCCGGATGGAAGAGGGCGAAGGCGCGATGGAGGCCGCGCTGAAAGGCTCGCGCGAAATCGGATTCACGATTGTCTCGATGACTGTTTCGCTGGTGGCCGTTTTCATCCCGGTGCTTTTTTTGAGCGGAATTCTCGGCCGGCTGTTTCGCGAGTTCGCAATCACGATCAGCGTAGCAATCCTGGTGTCGGGGTTTGTCTCGCTCAGTTTGACGCCGATGCTTTGCAGTCGTCTGTTGAAAGCGATTGGGCATGGTCGGGATGATGAGCAGGAAAAAAACACCGGCAGGGATGCCGGTGAACCGCAGGCAGGGATGCCTGCGCTCCGGCACGGGAAGTTTTGGCTGAAGACTGAGCGCGCTTACGAATGGCTCGTCGGCGGTTACCGCTGGACCTTACAACTCGCCCTCGAGCATCGCGCCCTGACGATGTTGATTTGCGGCGTGCTATTTCTGATCACGATCGGGCTTTTCTACGTCATTCCCAAAGGCTTCATCCCGACTGACGACACCAGCCGCATCGTCGGCTACACCGAAGCTGCCGAAGGAATCTCGTTTACCGAGATGTCGCGTCACCAGGAACAGATGGTCGACATCATCCGCAAAGATCCAAACGTACTCGGCGTCCTGTCCACGGTCGGTGTCAGCGACATTAGCGCCGCCAGCAACACGGGAAATATTTTGATCCTGCTCAAGCCTGTGCACGAACGGCATAAGGATGTGGAAGCGATTATCGAAGATCTGCGGCCCAGGGTTGCAGCCGTTCCCGGCATGCGAATCTTTTTGCAGAACCCGCCGCTGGTCCAGGTCGGCGGCCAGGTGACGAAGAGTCCTTATCAATTGACTTTGCAGGGCCCGGATCGAAACGAGCTTTACGCAAGAGCTGACGACCTGCTTAAGAAAATGGCGAACTTGCCGCAACTGCTGGATGTGACCAGCGACATCCAAACCAAGAACCCGCAACTGAACGTTGATATCGATCGCGACAAAGCTTCCGCCGTCGGCGTCACCGCGCAGCAGATTGAAGACGCGCTCAACAATGCATACGGGACGCGCCAGGTTTCGACAATCTATGCGACCTCGAACGAGTATCAGGTGATCATGGAAGTGAAGCCGGAGTTTCAACAGGATCCATCCGCGCTCGGTCACCTCTACATTCATTCGACGGCGCCGGCGTCAACCGCGAGCCAGGTCGCGCAGGTGCAGAATGCCCTGGCCCAACCAACGCCAATTATCCTCAATTCGGCCCAGCAGCCCGCAGGCCTGTCTCAGCCGGGCCAGACAACGCAGGGTCGTCTGATTCCGTTGAGCACGGTCGCGACATTTTCGCGCAGCATCGGGCCATTGCTGGTTAATCACCTGAGCCAACTGCCTTCGGCAACGATTTCGTTCAACCTGCGGCCCGGCGTTTCGTTAAGCGCGGCTACCAATGAGGTCGAGGAATTAGCTAAGAAGACTTTGCCCGGAACGATCACCACCAGCTTCCAGGGCACGGCGCAGATCTTTCAATCGTCGCTGCAGAACTTAACGTTGTTGATGTTGGTGGCCGTGCTGGTGATTTATCTGGTGCTGGGAATTCTGTACGAGAGTTTTATCCATCCGCTGACGATTCTTTCGGGATTGCCGTCGGCTGGGTTGGGCGCGCTGCTGACGCTTTTGATCTTTGGTCGCGAGCTGGATGTGTACGCCTTCGTCGGTTTGATCATGTTGATTGGCATCGTTGAGAAGAACGCCATCATGATGATCGACTTTGCGTTGACGGCGCAACGCGAAGGAGGGAAGCCCGCCGAAGAAGCAATCTTTGAAGCCTGCCTGATTCGATTCCGGCCGATCATGATGACGACGATGGCCGCGCTGATGGGGACTTTGCCAATCGCTTTGGGCTGGGGCGCGGGAGCATCGTCACGACGCGGATTAGGTTTGGCGGTCGTCGGCGGTTTGTGCGTGTCGCAGGTAGTGACGTTGTACCTGACGCCGGTCGTCTACTTGTATTTCGAACAGGCGCAAGAGTGGATCAAACGGCGGAGGCGAAGCCGGCAAGTGTCAGAGGCCCGCGCGTAGAGCAAGGGCGCGATTAGAACTGGCTCTGCCACGCCGATGCGCGGCAAGTCTCTGACTTGCCGGTGGGACTTTTGGAGTTTGGGGTCTATGACCGCCGGGTCGAAGACCCTTGAGCAGTTAAAGGGTACTGATGACACCCGCCGCGTAGCGGCGAGATGAGTTTAGCCGTGGGTTTCAACCCACGGAACATGGCAAAGAGGGATCGATCGTCGCGTAGCGACGATTGAACCACTGGGCAAATGATTTCAAACGTCGCTACGCGACGGGCATTGTTTTTCGCGACGGATCCGTGGGCTTAAGCCCACGGCTAAATTCATTTCATCGCTACGCGATGAATCGGACCTTGATTTATGGCCAAGGAGCCAGACAACAAACATCGCCGCAGCATCTCGGAGCTCTTCATCCAGCGGCCCATCACCACCACTCTGATCATGGTGGGAATATTCCTGTTTGGCCTGATCGGGTATGCCGCACTACCAGTCAGCGATCTTCCGACAGTCGATTATCCAACCATCAATGTGAACGCGAGTTTGCCTGGCGCGAATCCCGAGACGATGGCCGCGTCGGTCGCAACCCCGCTCGAGCGACAGTTCTCAGGCATTGCCGGCATCGATTCGATCAATTCAAGTAATTCGCAAGGGTCAACCTCGATCACTCTGCAATTCAATCTGAGCCGCAACATCGACGCGGCGGCCCAGGATGTTCAGACCGCGATCTCAGCAGCCTTGCCGCAACTGCCGCCGGGCATGCCGAACCCGCCCAGCATGCGTAAGTCGAACCCGTCGGACAGCCCAATTCTTTTCTTTGCTTTGAACTCAGACGTGCTGTCGTTGCCGGAGATTGATGAGTACGCCGAGACCCTGATTGCGCAACGCATCTCGATGGTGGACGGCGTGTCGCAGGTGCAGGTGTATGGCGCGATGAAGTACGCCGTGCGCGCACAGATGGATCCGAATGCGCTCGCCAACCGGGGCATTGGAGTTGACGACGTCGACGCGGCGATTCGGAATGCCAACCCGAACACGCCGACGGGGACGCTGTACGGAAAATTCTCGAACGTGACGGTCCAGACGAACGTCAAACTGGAAAACGCCGCGCAGTTTCGTAGCCTGATCGTCGCTTACCGGAACGGCGCGCCGGTTCGTCTGGAAGAAGTTGCCAACGTGATCGATAGCGTCGAAAACAACCGGGTTGCGAGCTGGTTCAATGGCCGCCGCAGCGTGACCATGGCCGTGCAGCGGCAACCGGGGACGAACACCGTCGCCGTGGTTGATGCGATCAAAGCGCTCATCCCGCAGTTCAAACAGCAACTGCCGGCTTCAGTCAATCTCGACATTCTGAACGATCGCTCGATCTCGATTCGGCAATCAGTCGATGACGTGCAGTTCTCGCTGTTGCTGGCGATGGGCCTGGTCGTGATGGTGATCTTTCTGTTTCTCCGGAACGTCCGCGCGACGATCATTCCCACCCTCGCGCTGCCCACTTCGATTGTCGGCACGTTCGCGGTCATGTACCTGCTGAACTTCAGTCTCGACAACTTGTCTTTGATGGCCCTGACGCTTTCAGTTGGGTTTGTGGTTGACGATGCCGTGGTCATGCTCGAAAACATCGTGCGCCGCATTGAGCACGGCGACACTGTGATGGAAGCTGCGCTCAACGGCTCGCGCGAAATCGGATTCACGATCGTCTCGATGACTGTTTCGCTGGTGGCAGTTTTTATTCCGGTGCTCTTCATGGGCGGAATTCTGGGCCGGCTGTTTCGCGAATTCGCGATCACGATCAGCGTTGCGATTCTGGTTTCCGGAATCGTTTCGCTGACGCTGACGCCGATGCTGGCCAGCAAGCTTTTGAAAGCAAAAGACATTCGCGCCAGCGCCTTGCACGAAGAAACGGCCCGGCCTGTGCGTCGCCGCGGTTGGTGGGGATTCACCGAAGGCATCTACAACCGTGTGCTGCAGTTTTATGAGTGGACTCTGCGCGGCGTACTGCGGCATCCGCTGTTCACGGTCGCGATTAGTCTGATCCTCGCGGTCTTCACTTTTTATTTGTTTGGCGCGGTGCCGAAAGGTTTCATCCCACCCGGTGACACCGGATTGCTTTTAGGCAGCACGGAAGGCGCGCAGGGAATTTCGCTGGATGACATGATCAAGCATCAAAACGCGATCACCGAAGTCCTGAAAAAGGACCCGAACATTCAATCGTACGCGTCCACGGTCGGCGCGGGCGGAAGAAATTCCGGCGGCAACAGCGGCACGATCTTCATCGGCCTGAAACCTTTGAAAGAGCGCAAGAGCGCTGATGAAGTGATCGAAGGGCTGCGTGCGAAAGTTTCGCGCGAGCCGGGCCTGCGCGTGATCTTAACGAATCCCCCCAGCTTGAACATCGGCGGCGGCTTTGGCCGCAGCACTTATCAAGTGACTATTCAGGCCTCGAGCAACGCCGAGTTGATCACCAATGCTCCGATCCTGGAAAGGAAAATGCGCGAGTTGCCGCTCCTTCAGGATGTGAACAGCAACCTGCAAGTGAACACGCCTCAGATAAACGTCGAGATCGATCGCAAGCAGGCGGCCGCGCACAACGTCACGATCGCCCAGATTCAGACGGCGCTCGGCGATGCATTTGGATCGCGACAGGTGTCGACGATCTATACGCCGACGAATGAGTATCAGGTGATTCTCGAAGCCAAGCCGGAATTCCAGGCCGATCCAACTGCGTTGGGCCGTTTGTACATTCATTCGTCCAACGGCAACCTTGTTCCGTTGAGCGCGGTAGCCAGTCTCTCGAAGAGCGTGGGCCCGGCGCAGGTGAATCATTTTGGCGAGATGCCCGCTACCACTATTTCCTTCAACCTGCGGCCGGGAGTTTCGCTCAGTCAGGCCACTGCGCAGATTCAAAGCGTCGCAAAACAATCCTTGCCGGCAACCATCACGACGACCTTCCAGGGATCGGCTCAGGTCTTTCAATCGTCACTGCAGAATCTGACGCTGCTTCTGCTGGTCGCAGTGCTGGTGATTTATCTGGTGCTTGGGATTCTCTACGAAAGCTTCATTCATCCGCTGACAATTCTTTCGGGACTGCCCTCGGCCGGTTTGGGCGCGCTGCTGACCCTGATGATCTTTCATCGCGAGCTGGACATCTATGCGTTCGTCGGTTTGATCATGCTGATCGGCATCGTGAAAAAGAACGCCATCATGATGATCGACTTCGCCCTCGAAAAGCAGCGCCGCGAAGGCGAGAATGCCCGCGAAGCGATCTACGAAGCCTGCGCAATCCGTTTCCGCCCAATCATGATGACGACGATGTCGGCACTGATGGGCACGCTGCCGATAGCCCTTGGTTGGGGCGCCGGCGCCTCCGCGCGAAGGGGCTTAGGTCTCGCGGTGGTCGGCGGCCTGATCGTTTCGCAGGTGCTGACGTTGTATTTGACGCCGGTGGTTTATGTTTACTTTGAAAGATTTCAGGAGTGGATGCGCGGGGCGAGAAGTTCCAGTTCGCCGGCAGATGCCAGACCCTCACTGACTTGACGTTGGATTTATGACTCGCCCATTCGAGCTTGAAGGACTATCTGCTGGATAACTTGTTAATCCTGTAAATCCTGTCCAACTCTTCCGTCCCGTCAGGCGCGGTCGACGCGGCAGTTGTAGCACCCGGGTCGAGCGTTATGGATGTGTATGTATTCGACCTGAGGGTCAGCGAAGAAACGCGAGAGATGTTCTTCCAGTTCGCTTCCGTCCAGAACCTCTGAAATCAACATCATGCCTTCTGGATCGTAGCCGCGAATCGACAGCAGCCGAGAGCGGATCATTTCCGGAACCTCGTTCACCTCGAGTTTGACTGTCTGCGCATTCACCCGGACAAAGATTGGTCCATCCCCGCGATACGGATTGTTTACGTCGTGATGGGTGAAGGGAACGAGCAGGACCTCTTCGCCCGGTTCGGCGTCAACCAGGCTTACTCGACATGGAAAGCCCGGCTTCTTGTCAGCGACCATTCGGCGAGCGCCAAGGTTCCGCAACTCGGCATCGCTTTGCTCGAGTAGTGAACTGAATTTGTCGATCGGCAGCGCGGTAATTTGAAATTGTGTTTGCATGAACGCGATCATACGGAGGTCCGGCAGCCGGCGATATCCGAATCTTGCGGTCAAACTCTGTACAGCAGACTGTCTAGTCTGCTGCTTCATCACAGGAAAGCGCCGCAGACCGGACAGTCTGCGGTACATAAAGGCGAACGGATTTCTGCGGCGGCTTAGTCAACCCCTGTGCTTCCAACCAGAAATCGAAATCATCGATCCCGCTTGAATTCTCAGATGCCCGGGCAATCTCAAAAAAAAGAGATGAATTAAGTGGCTCCTATGCGCCACTCGATAATGGCACTTTCGGTGTGCCGACCGCTGACCTAGACTAGCGAGTTCAAACCCGACGATCATAAAACCCGAACATCAGAGAGAGGGGAACGATGGCCGCTGAATTGAGACGCGATGCATTCGACGAGACGATTCTGATACGGCTTAATCAGGAATACGTCGACGCATTCATGAACGCCGATGTTGAATGGTATCGGGAGCATCTTACCGACGACTTTGAGGTCATTGAATCGGACGGTTCAATTCTCAACAAAGCAGAGTTCCTGGTTAACACCGCGAAGGGCCCCGACGTCGCTGAGTACAAACTTCAGGAAGTGAAGGTGCGGATATTCGGAGACGTAGCCCTGGTTCGCGCGACCGGCCTGTGGACAAGCAGGAGTGGTTCCCAGGGCTTGAGTCGATACACCGATGTTTATTTAAGAACTGGAAACGGCTGGAAGACGACGTCCGCGCAAATTACGCGAGCCGCCGCGCCGGGCCCTCGCGGCCGTTACAAACGTCCGAAAAAATAATCATGAAGAATTTTGCTGCCCCAAGTTTAAATGACTTTTATGTAGCCCAGGCGTTTACGCGTGGGAATAGAAGATCGATCAGTTTCAAAAGCCCCATTAATGGGGCTTTGATGGCGCAACGATGAAAACAGGTCAACATCAGAATTTTGTTTTGCGCCGCCAGGTGATGCTTCGCCGTCGAACTTCACTCGTGCTTCTGTCGGTGTGCCTCGCGTCAGGGATTGCCGTGGGCCAGCGCGCGATCCTTCAATCTCCGGCGACGAGTACTCAGCAACCGGCTGCGGCGCGAGATCCACAACACGATTTTGATTTCGAGATTGGCAAGTGGAAGACGCACCTGCGACGACTGGTGCATCCGTTAACGGGCTCGACGACGTGGGTTGAATATGAAGGCACCACCGTTGTGGGCAAGGTCTGGAATGGTCGCGCGAATCTGGTGGAGCTCGACGTTTCTGGTCCGGCAGGCCACATCGAAGCTTTGAGCCTGCGTCTATACAATCCCGAGTCGCGTCAGTGGAGTCTCAACTTCGCAAATATCAAGGGCGGTACTATGAGCACGCCTACAATTGGCGAATTCAAAAACGGCCGCGGAGAGTTCTTCGATCAGGAGACATTGAATGGTCGGGCGATCCTGGTTCGATTTGTGATTTCAGACATCACCGCAAATTCATGCCGTTTTGAACAGGCGTTCTCTGATGATGGCGGCAAGACCTGGGAAGTGAATTGGATCGCGACCGACACGCGAATAGGCGATGCACCCGTCCCGCCTGAGAAATAGTTGACTGGAGCGCAAGCGTCTCGCCTGCAATGTATTAGGAGCAACCCGGACGGTTGCGCTCCAGTCATGGAGAGTTTTATGGACCACGAACGCGCATTCGATTTTTTGGAAGGACAATGGGACGCTCGTTGTCGCGTTCCGTCGGGCGACGGATGGGAAGAAGCGCCCGGGTCGCTGAACGCGTCGCGAATCCTGGATGGTTTGGTCTCGCTGGAATTCTTTGAAGGGATCTATCACGGAGGCGCCGTGAAAGGTCTCGGGCTGCGGGCTTTCAATCGAGAGACCGGCGAGTGGGAGCATACCTGGACTGACAATCTTGCGCCCGGCAACTTCCACGTTTGGAAAGGCGTCTTCGTCGACGGAAAGATCGATAGCGGCACGGGCGTCCCGCCCGTGAATCACGCGCAGGATGCGCGGGCCACTCCCACGGATTGGCACTACTACCCGTTCCATTTTTGACTGGACGGCGAGTGCCAATTCTCCTACTATCTCTTCACCCCAGGCGCGTCCGCGCTATGGCCAAACGATCAACGTCAGCTCCTTTCGCTTCAGTGCCGCTTGAGGAATCTTCCTCAACGGCTCTTTACTATCAGATTTATCAACGACTTCGGGCCGCAATTCTGCTGGGACAGTTGTCACCGGGAACGCGACTACCTTCGACCAGGCAAATGGCGAACGATCTCCGTGTCTCGCGGAACACCATGATGAGCGCGTTCGATCAACTGATCGCGGAGGGCTATGTCGAAGGACGCGTGGGCTCCGGAACTTTCGTCTCTCCCACCTTGCCGGAAGAGCTTCTGGAAGCTCGTCTAAGAACGAAGCCAACCCTGCAGATAGAAACGAATCGGCGTTCTCTCTCAGTGCGCGGCAAAGCGATAGCCAAAACATCGGTGACGGTCGCCGCCCCGCCCGGCAGAATGCGCCCGTTCATTCCCGGCATACCCGCCCTCGATCAATTTCCGTTGGCGCTGTGGTCTAGGCTGGTGGCTCGGCGTTGGCGACACGAGTCGCGCGGGCTTTTGAACTATGGTCCAGCCGCCGGATACAGGCAGCTGCGCGAAGCGATTGCCGCTTATCTCGGTCCGTCACGCGGGGTGCAATGCAAACCGGATCAGATCGTGATTGTCTCAGGAACGCAACAGGCGCTCGACCTGGCCGCGCGAGTCCTGCTCGATCCGGGCGATTCCGTTTTGGTCGAAGAGTATTGCTACAGCGCGGCGCGGGCTGCGCTGATCGGCGCCGGCGCTCATCTCGTTCCAGTCAAGGTCGATACGGCGGGTTTGAACATATCGGCGCCGGCGGCGAGTTCATCGAATGCGCGCGTGGCTTATGTTACTCCGTCGCATCAGTATCCACTCGGTGTCACCATGAGTTTGCCGCGGCGGCTGGCGCTGCTCGACTGGGCCAATCGGACGTCCGCCTGGATTCTCGAAGACGACTATGACAGCGAATATCGTTACGTGGCGCGACCTTTGGCCGCGCTCCAAGGCCTGGATAAGAGTGGCAGGGTGATCTACATCGGTACCTTCAGCAAAGTTCTGTTTCCTTCGCTGCGCATTGGGTACATGGTTGTTCCTTCAGATTTGGTGGACGCGTTCGCCAGAGCAAGAGCAGCAGTTGGTTGGTGCTCTCCCATGATCGATCAAGTGGTGTTGACTGATTTCATCAACGAAGGACATTTCACCCGGCACATCAGGCGAATGCGTTCGATTTATGCGGAACGTCGCGAGGCGTTGATTGACGCGCTCCATGGCGAGGCTGGAGATCTACTCGAAGTTGCGCGCACAGACGCGGGCATACATGTAATCGGCTTCCTCCCTGATCACCTCGATGATCGAGCGGTGGTCACCGAAGCTGCGGCGCAGGATATCGTTGCTCATCCTTTGTCAGCTTTCTTTCTGGGAGAAGAAACCCGCGCGCAGAGCGGTTTGGTCTTAGGGTACGGCGCCTACAACGTTCGCCAAATCCGTGAAGGCGCCAGGAAGTTAGGCGCGGCGTTGAAAATGGTTGCGCGAAATTCGCGGAGGCAGGAGAGCACGTTGCGGTCATTAATCGCGTAAGTAGATTCGACGAAATGTTGCCTCTGGCTCTGCCACTCCGATGCGCGGCAAGTCTCAGACTTGCCGTTACGGACCTTCTTCTTCTTTCGGGTCTCCGACCCTGATCTTGCGGTCATAGACCGCCACGTTTCTATTTAGGGCATTTCGGCAAGTCGTAGACTTGCCGCGCATCGGAGTGGCAGAGCCAGCCGCACGGTGACCCAGTAAACCGAAGATAGGAAAGCCTTGAAGCTCCTTACTGGCTAAGTTTTCGGACGGCGAAAGTAAGCTGCGGCCGCCGGTCGAAAGAGAAAAAACAAACCTACCAGAAAGAATACGAGGTGCGTTAGGAGTTGTACGCGCGAGTGCAAAGCGCCAACGACGACGTGGAAAGCCAGCCAAACGACGAGTAGCCAGCGCGCCCAATTTTGTCCGTACAGAATAAACACGCCGGCGATGATCTGTGCGCTCCGGGAAAGATGGACCATCCAATGCTTTTCAAATTCGGAGACCAGCTGAGCGCCGTTCATCCGGAAGACGGGCCACAAGCCGGCGACCAGGGCAATAGCCCCAAAGACTATGAACAACCAACTGATGATGGTGATGGAGAGTGGGCGCTGTTTCACGATCAACGACTAACGCGGTTTGTTAGCGCGGCAACAATAACGAGCGTGTCTTGATTTTTCAATCCAAAGTCGATGATTTCGAAAAACGATGGACGGCAAACGAAATAGGAAGGCCGACGCAGAACATATGGATCGCTACGCCCAGCATGATCGAGCTGAAAGGCGTCAGGAAGTTGCGATGAAAAGTGTTAGCCGTTTCGATATGTCGGCCCTACGGGCCTCAACTGTTTCTCTAAATCGGTTCTACAAATATGTCGGGCCTAACGGCCCTGAAATCCGGCGTGAAGTTCGGCATTTGTGTAACGCAAACTGTTAGTTTGCGAATAATCGTTCGCACGCTGACAGCCTGCATTACGAAGTACCGAAAGTTGGTACTCTAAGACCGCAAGAACTCAGATATTGATTAACTGGAATGACAAACACCAAAACATCACCACCGTCCGCCCCGCGAAAAATCTTGCGACGGATCGGCGCCGTGTTCGCAGGACTCCTGCTGGTCGTGATCCTCGACACTGCCGTTGACGTTCTGATGCACGCCACCGGGATTTACCCTCCGTGGTTCAAACCGATGGCCACTTCTTTGTGGTTGGTAGCGATCGGCTACCGGATGATCGACGGCACGATTGGCGGCTACGTCGCCGCCCGGCTGGCGCCCGATCGGCCGGTGGCGCATGCGCTGGCGTTGGGCTCTATCGGATTCGTTTTGAGTGTCGCCGGCGCAGTTGCGACCTGGAACAGAGGCCCCGAGTTCGGCCCGAAATGGTATCCGCTGGCGTTGGTATTTGTGTCTTTGCCCTGCGCTTTGTTGGGAGGATTCTTGCGAGCGCGACAACTTACGAGACGCTGAGATCGGTTTCAAACCGCGACGCCGAATCTGGTGAGCATCTCGCGCCGCCCAAAGTTCGTAACTCGGATAGCTCGACTATCAAAGTCCTGCGCTACCCATTTTCTTTTGATGGCAGCCTGCAAGAGCGCTGCGCCGAGTGCGCCGCCAATATGCGGGCGTCGCTCACTCCAGTCCAGGCACGCGTACGCGAATCGCCGTCGCAGCTTTCGCGTTTCATCGAGGTCAATCTTGAGACCCTCAAAGCCCTTCGTTCCATTCGGGATCAGAAACAGCGGGCATCATTAAAAGCCCCATTGATCGGGCTCTTGAAACTACGGCCTCTCGTTCCCCAGGCCTAAACGCCTGGGCTACAGAAAAGTCACCTCAAAATTGTAGTACTACGTTGCGCAACGCGCATTTGTCTCGGCAGTCTCGCCGCGATATCCTCGAAACCGCGCATCGCGTCACCAAGGAGAAAAGCATGGAACGTAAACAAGCATCCGATTACCCTCAGGAGTTGTTAGATCTGTTTCACGAATACCAGCATGGCGAGATCAACCGTCGTGCTTTCCTGGACGGCGCCGCCAGGTTTGCAGTCGGCGGCCTGACCGTCGCGGCAATTTACGAGAGCATGACACCGAACTTCGCCTGGGCGCAGCAGGTGCCGCCGGATGACAAGCGAATTAAAGTGGGTTACGAAGTCGTCCAGTCGCCGGCCGGCAACGGCACGATCAAGGGTTACCTCGCGCGTCCGGCCAAAGATGGCAAGCTGCCCGTCGTGCTCGTCATTCACGAAAACCGCGGACTCAATCCCTATATCGAAGACGTTGCGCGTCGTTTTGCGCTTGCCAACTTCATCGCCTTCGCGCCCGATGGATTGACTTCAGTCGGCGGCTATCCGGGTGACGAGGACAAAGCTCGCGCCGCTTTTCAGACCGTGGATGGAAAGAAGATGACCGAAGATTTTGTGGCGGCGGCCAAGTGGCTCAAAGCACGTAAAGATTCCACGGGCAAAATGGGCGCGGTGGGATTCTGTTTCGGCGGCGGTATGGTGAATCAATTAGCCGTACTGCTGGACGCTGATCTGAAAGCCGGCGTTGCATTCTATGGTCGCCAGGCAGGCGCAGATAGTGTCCCCAAAATCTCGGCGCCGCTCTTGTTGCAATACGCCGGAAACGATCAGGGCGTCAACGCCGGCATCCCAGCCTATGAAGCAGCGCTCAAGGCCAACAACAAGGTATACACGGTGCACATGTACGAAGGCACACAGCACGGCTTCCATAACGACACGACGCCGCGTTATGACGAAGCTGCGGCGAAACTGGCCTGGACGCGGACTCTTGAATTTTTTAATAAATATTTGCGATAAGTTGCGGTGGAGGGTAAGTGAGGCATCGCTGAAGGCGCGAGCTCCGTGTCAGTACCGGGAGCGTAGCGACCGGATCGAGAGGCTACTCAAACGTAGAGGAGCGTGCCAGTTGATCGAGTTGTGTTCCTGCGCAGTAGCGCTCTGATCCCATCGCTACCGCTCCGGGTACTGACACGCCTCGGGCACCATTACTCACCAATGATTTTCACCAGCACACGTTTCTTTCGCCCGCCATCAAACTCTCCGTAAAAAATCTGCTCCCACGGTCCGAAGTCCAACTTGCCCTCTGTGATTGCCACCACAACTTCGCGGCCCATCACCTGTCTCTTGATGTGAGCGTCGGCGTTATCTTCTCCAGTTTTATTGTGATAATAGCGATCAACGGGTTCGTGAGGCGCCAGTTGCTCGAGCCACGTTTCATAGTCATGGTGAAGGCCGCTCTCGTCGTCATTAATGAAAACAGATGCGGTTATGTGCATGGCATTTACCAGAACCATGCCCTCTGAAACTCCGCTGTCGCGGAGGCACTCTGTTACCTGTGGAGTGATGTTGATAAACGCGCGCCGGCTCGGCACGTCGAACCACAGTTCCTTACGATAGCTCTTCATTAGTAACTGCTCCGGTTTAGAATTGGGAAGTCAGAATATTGTACATGTCTACAATCAAATGATTCTCCGTGAAAGCCTGATCTCACGTTCATGGCAGAAACCCGACCGTTAGGGAGGGTGCAATCGCGGCGTGCTAAGCAGCACCCTCCCTGACGGTCGGGTTTCTGAAATAATAGACCGTCACTCCAAGCTTGATAATTCTTAACAATTTTCCCATGGCTGAAAAGGCGAAGTATGTCTAAACTGCCTCCATGTTGAACGATCTATCCTACGCGTTTCGCACGCTGCGTCAGAGTCCCATATTTACAATCACGGTGGTGGTCACAATTGCCCTCGCTATTGGCGCCAGCACGGCCATCTTTAGTGTTGCTAACGGCGTGCTGTTGCGACAGCTTCCTTACAAGGATCCGGAGCGACTGGTCCTCGCCCGCGGCGATCTTCAGAAACGGAACGTTAAAGACTTTCCTCTTTCAAATGCAGACTTCCTCGACCTGCGCAACGGCGCAAAAAACAATTTCGAGGATTTCGCTGCCGTCAATACGTTTCGCTTTACTCTTCCGGGTTTGGACGGTACGCCGGAGCGGATCCGAGGGGCTGCGGTGTCGACAAACTTCTTTCAAATGATGGGCGGGTCGATCATCGCGGGTCGAGATTTTCAGGACTCTGACGGCACGCCTCAGCCTGCTCAGCCCGGGGCGCCAGCCGGCAATGCACCCGCAAATAACGCCGGCCCACCTCCATTACCAAACATGGTGATACTGAGCAACGAATACTTTCAACAGAGGTTTGGTGGGGATCGATCGGTAGTCGGCAAAACTCTTCCCGTTGCCGCAGCAGCCGGACCACGGCCAGTCATCGTGGGCGTGCTCGCCCCCGGTTTCGAGTTGCTGTTTCCACCGAAAGCGAACCTGGAACAGTTTCCAAGTGTCTGGTTTGCCGCTCGCATTCCCTATGATGTTGCCAACCGCAACAACGTGCAGTGGCGCGCTATTGGACGGCTCAAGCCCAGTGTTTCGATTGGGCAGGGCCAGGCCGAAGTGGAAACCATCGCCCAAAAAATTCGCGACGAAAACGCAATCGCGAAGACGGCCGGTCAATATTTCCAACTGGTGCCGATGAAGCAGCACCTGGTCGACGAAGTTAGACCGGCGATTCTCACGCTCATGGGTGCGGTGATTTTCCTGCTACTGATCGCCTGTGCAAACGTAGCGAACCTGATGTTGGTGAGAGCGGCATCACGCGAACGAGAGCTCGCAGTTCGAGCCGCGCTAGGCGCTGGTTGGTGGGCGTTGGTGCGTCAGACACTTGCCGAGGCGCTCCTGATAGCAGCTTTCGGAACAGTCTTAGGTGTTGGACTTGCCTACTTAGGTGTTCACCAGTTGCTGGCGATCGCGCCGGAGAATCTGCCTCGCCTGAATGCGGTCCGGATTGATTTGCAAGTGTTGGGGTTTTCGATCCTGGCTGGACTCTTGTCGGCTATGCTCTTTGGCGTTATCCCCGCCATCCGCACTGCGAGGCCAAACCTCATGAACATATTACGCACCGCCGGGCGAAGCGGCGCCCTCGGCGGCGCCGGGCTGCGTAACGCTGTGGTCGTCGTGGAAGTTGCGCTTGCGTTCGTACTCCTGATTGGTTCAGGGCTGATGTTCCGCACGTTCCTTGCCGTTCAGCGCGTGGATCTCGGCTTTGACCCGCGCGGGCTGCTTACCTTTCAACTCCTCGGCAACATCGGCAACACGCCTCAGGAAGCTGCCAACTTCAAACGCCAGCTTCGTGAACAACTGGGCGCCATCCCCGGCGTGCGAAGTGTCACCGCGTCGTTTCCTTTGCCGCTGGCCGGCGGATTTAGTCCCGTGCGCTGGGGCGGCGCCGAGGCGCAGGGAGATCCGAGCAAGTTTCAAGCTGCCGACCTTCAGATTGTTCTGCCCGGTTATTTCGAAGCGATGGGCACCAAACTTATCGCCGGACGCACGTTCACGCAGGACGACAGCACGCCTGACCGCAACATCCTGATAATTGATCAGGCACTGGCCGCGAAAGCGTTTCCAAACGAGTCCGCCGTAGGCAAACGCATCCTCTTTCGCGTTCGCACTCCCGAGGCTCAATGGGGAGAGATCATTGGGGTAGTTGGCCATCAACGCAATTCATCTCTGATCGAACCTGGTCGCGAGCAGCTCTACGTCACCGATGGATATGTGAACAATCAGGCAGCCTCGTGGTGGGCGCTGCGGACCGACGGAGATCCGTCCGCTCTTGCCGGCGCCGTCCGCGAAGTAGTGCGCCATGCCGGCAAGGAGACATTGATCAACGAAATGCGGCCGATGGACTCACGGGTAATCCAGGCGCAGGCGCAGACACGCTTTTCGCTGCTGCTGATCGGAGTGTTCTCAACGATTGCGGCACTTCTGGCCGGCGTTGGTTTGTATGGCGTGCTGGCGACTTCGGTCCGTCAGCGAACTCAGGAGATCGGAGTGCGGATGGCGCTGGGCGCCGCCCCTTCGCGTATCTTTCGTTTAATGGTAGGAAAGGGAGTCTACCTTAGCGTGATCGGGATTGTGATTGGTCTGGTCGCAGCGTTTGCACTCACGCGCATCCTGACGAGTATGCTGGTCGAAGTAAAACCCACCGATCCCGCTACGTTTGCCTTTGTATCGGTGCTCTTCCTGTTTATCGCCGTCATGGCGTCGTGGCTTCCGGCTCTGCGCGCAGCCGGATTAGATCCGACTACAGCGTTGAGGAATGAGTGAATCGACTTTGGCATGTGTGACGTAGAACGCGGCACGCTCAACGTCGCGGCCCTGCCTGAGCTCATTCACCCTAACTTCAATTTCTCGTACTCTTTCTTTGCCTCGATCAGGATCGGGAGCTCGGCATCCGCATCCTTCCACAGCGCGAAAAAATCCTGATACGCTCTGCGCCCTTTCGCCACATCTCCCTCCAAAATTGCCGCCCGGGCCAAACCCAGATGGGCCAAGGGCCAAAGGGGTGAAAGAACATCCCAACCTCTGTGCTCGATGATTCTCTGAAACTCTGCCGCGGCCAGGGCGCCGTTCTTCGCCTGAAGATACGCCAGGCCTCGCACCCAGGTGGGTCTGAAGTTGAGGGCCGCTTCATACTGGTGCGATGGCGGCAGCAATTGCGCGGCGCGACCGGGCGCATTGGCGTCATTACGGTTCAATTCGAGAGTCGCTCGGACCAGCGGCAGCCAGACAGAGTTGTTTATGGTGTCCTGGGGAAACTTGCGTGTGAAATCTTCGGCCAGAGATTGTGCTCGACTCGCGTCTCCACATAACGCCAGTGTCCAGGCCAAAGGCTGCGAATCCAATTGCCCGATCAAAGAAGACTGTAATTCCTCGAAGCTTATGTTTTCTTTTGCCAGCAGCGCCAAAAGCAGAGTCGCTTGCTTGTCAGCCAACTGAGTAAAGCCGAAAGTTGCGCTCAAATTTATTTCGTTGGAAAGGATCCGGGCCTTCTCGGCCGGAAGTCCTCGAGCTTCCGCCAGGGCCGCCGCCTGAGCAAAGCTCTTGCTCGCCTCACGGCGTTTGCCGGCAAACGCGAATGAGCGTCCCTGAAGTTCACGCATCTGATATTCGTCGGACCTTCCGACGAACCATTCGGAATAACGCTCCACGGACTCGGCATCACCTCTGAGAAAGGCGATCAGGTAAAGCCGTTTGTAAAAACCGTTGGGATCGAGTCCGCGATCGAGACCCTGCTTGATTATGGCCTGGGCCTCATCAAAACGATCCAGCCCAATCAGCGCCAGCGCCAGGTTCGCGCGAGGAAGGGAATAGTCAGCGTCGAGTCGCAGCGCCGTACGGTAAGCCTCGACCGCCTGCTCAAACTCTCCGGCAATCATCAGAGAGTTTCCGTGTAGATGATAGACGTAAGGATCTTGCGGGTAAGTCCGCGTCATAAGCGAGGTCATAGCGATCCGCTTGTCGAGTTCACCGGTGATATGGCGGTAGTAAGTCGCAGAGATTTCCAGCTTCTCTCGCTCGCTGACGCGGTCACGGAGTTCATATGCGCGCTCCAGATATTTATTTCCCAGCGCGAGATTGCGAAGATCGCGGTACGAAGTCCCGAGTTGTAGATGGGCCAGAGCAAATTCAGTGTCCAGTTCGGCGGCCCGTTTGAACGGTGGGACTGATTCGGCATATTTACCCTGCCGCCTCAATTCGATCCCCAACGTAAAATCTTTGAAAGCTGCGAGCGAAGCGGTCGTCGCCTGTTCAATCGGTACATTGAATTTTTGGATCGAAGCCAGCGACTCGCCGAGCTTCTTACGAATTTCGGTGGCCGCGAGGCCCAGTGCCTGGAGTACCTGTTCTTTCCCCTCGGCTTGAGTTTGCTGTTGCGCTACCGAATCGCCGCTCTGGCTGTTCACCGCTTCCAGCGTGATTACGTAATTGCGCCCGAGACTGGCAATGGTACTGACCATCAGGACCTTAATGCCGCGGCGTTGGCAGATCTCTCGACCGACCTCGCGAGTGATCTTCTCATCGTGAGACCGCTCCATCAGTCTGAGCGTGTCACGAGCGCGCTCTTCGGGGAAGATGTTGAGGTAAGGCGACTGGGCCAGCTGTACTGTCAGGCCTTGCTTAAGTGTGCCCTCAAAATCTGTGTCCCCCGTGGTGTTGATGAAGTCCGCCAGGAGAATCGTATCTTTATCAGTGATCGCCGGGTGACTCGTGCGGAAGCCACGGCCAAAGTAAAGATACGCCGCAGCCGCGAGCAGAATGACGAGCGCGATCCAGACAAGTTTGTGCCGCAGCAGGCGCGTGAGCAGCATGCCGGCTACTTCCGCCGTGTCTTTAGTGGCTTTGTCAGTCGCGACTGAAACATGTTGGGCCATGAGAGGCGTGGTGTGTTCGCCGATTTGGTCAGCCCGCGGGCGTTCGGTCTTCACCCGCTCGATGGGTGCATTGGGCGCCAGCTCGGCTTGCAGCGTTTCGAGATCAGCAAGCAAGGCGCGCGCGGTTTGATAACGCTGATCACGATTCTTGGCCAGCACGCGCGCCATGATGTGCTGCAAACGCGCGGGCAGACCTCCGACGTGATAGGCGAGTGATCGTGGCTCGGAATCGGTTATGGCCACCATCGTGTGATGAGAAGTCTCGCCATGGAACGGACGATGGCCGGTGATTAGTTCGTAAAGAACGACGCCCAGGCTGAACAAATCCGAACGCCCGTCCAGCTTCTGACCGCGCACTTGCTCCGGCGACATGTAGGTGACCGTTCCCAGCAGGATCCCGGTCCTCGTCTCAAAATCCGGCGGGTTCCTTCCATCGCTCGCTTCCGCGTCATCGCTGCCAAATTCCGTTTCGGTTAACTTTGCCAGCCCAAAGTCCAGAACCTTTGAGTAACCATCGGGCCGCAGCATGATGTTTTCCGGCTTAATGTCGCGATGAATGATGCCCGCAGCGTGGGCAGTTTCGAGCGCACTCGCTACTTGAATCGCCACGTCAAGTATCTGGTTGAGCGTCAACTCAGAGGCGCCGACGTAATCGCGCAACCGACGGCCTTCGACAAACTCGGAAGCGATGAAGTCGCGACCATTTTCCTGACCAAAATCATAAATCGTGATGATGTGCGGATGGTTGAGCGCGCTCGCGGAACGGGCTTCACGTTCCAGCCGTCGCACTCGCTCCGGGCTATTGAACCGTGAGGGCAAAAGTTTCAGCGCCGCCTGCCGGCCCAGGCGCGTGTCGTAAGCCAGATAAACAGTTCCCATTCCACCGCGACCCAATTCCTTGTCGAGACGGTAATCGCCGATCATTTCGCCGCTGAAACTGTGCGAATCTTCCTGACCAGGTGTTGAAGGATGAAAGGTAGTGATGGCCTTGAAGGCCGGGCGATCGATCAGCAGATCATCCTGCTGGTCGGCGGCAAGCATCGCCTCGACTCGAACTCGAACGTCATCATCGCCTCCGCAGGCGAACTCGAGGAACTCCGCGCGTTGATCGGGCGGGCGATCCAAAGCCGCATCAAAAAGCTCTCTGATTTTGCGCCATTGGTCGGGATTCATTTTCCGGGATTTAGTGCATGGCCAATTCGGTTTGCAACCAGGCTCGAGCGGTGCGCCATCCGCGCTCGACCGTTGTAGTCGAAACACGCATGACCTGGGCGGTTTCTTCGATAGTCAATCCGCCAAAAAAGCGTAACTCAACAATCCGGCTCCGTTGCGGATCAACTTCAAATAAAGTTTCCAGCGCATCATTGAGCGCGAGCAGATCCGCAGTCTGCTCTTGTTCATGCTCCGCCGCCGTAAGCGAAATTTGATGGGCGTTGCCGCCGCGCTTGAGTCGCTGCCGCGCGCGGGCATGATCCACAAGGATTTGGCGCATGAGACGCGCCGCGATGCCGAAGAAATGATTTCGGCTTTGCCACGAAACTGTCTGCTGCTCGATCAGCTTAAGGTAAGCTTCGTTTATCAACGCGTTGGTTTGCAGCGAATGTCCCGTCCGCTCCTGCCGCAGATGATGACGAGCGATCCGTTGGAGCTGGTCATGAACCATCGGGATCAACGCGTCGCGAGCCGCTTCGTCACCCTCGCCCCAGGCCAGCAACATCTGCGTCAGGTTTTGCGAAGTGGGTATTGTCATGGCGATCTCACACCCCGGGCCGCGGTTAATCATCAGACAGTGCGCGCTGGGAGTTCGACGATGACGTCACCTGGCTCGGTTTTCTGCCGCTGATTGTAACCCTACTGATTTTAACGTCAACGATTACTTGGCCCCGGATCATACCGCCATGTCTCCAGATAGGCCTAGCAATTGGGGCGTGCAGGTAGCGACCTGAATGAATCATTTTCGGGAGCAGAGGCGGACCGTCTGGCCGATAACTATAACCGCGAAGCGGTTCCGCCCTTCAACCCGACGTTGCCGCGCAGCGGCTACGTTGGGTTGGAGTAGCTGAGCGGACGCAACCCCATCGGGGTTGCGCCGTTGTGCACGAGGCCGGTGGCGAACTAATTTTTCAGTAGCCCAGGCGTTTACGCCTGGGGACAGAACGGCAATCGCCATGAAAGCCCCATTAATGGGGCTTTTTGAACTAATCCTCTGGCCTTCCCAGGCGTAAACGCCTGGGCTACGCAAAGTCGTTCAGATTGTTCTCCCGGTTTTCATCCCTGGCCCTCAAAATTTTTCAGCGCGTGATGGAGTTTGCCTCCGGACGTCGCATTCCCTAGTGACAGCAAAAGGGATTTACCCCGTTCGTGGGGGCGCCACCGGTTTGCCCTTACGACGATGCAACCACCGGAACTTACAGATTCGATAAGGAGACAGTATGCAGATCATCAGAACTAAACAGCTCGGCGCACTCATGGCTTTGCTCATTGTGATAGGGCTCGCGCCGTCCATTTCCGCAGCGCCGGACGGCGATCAAAAAGCGCCGGACTTGCCGTCACCGCTTTGCGACCGCTTAAACGTCGAGGCGGGAAACAAAGTGCACTCACATGTGTACGCGACCGGCACGCAGATTTATCGCTGGGACGGAAGCAGCTGGGTGTTTGCGGAACCAGCAGCGAATTTGTACGCCAACACTAACTACGACGGAAGAGTCGGCGTTCACTATCGCGGACCCACCTGGGAAAGCAACAGCGGCAGCAAAGTGGTCGCGGCACGTTTGTACGGATGCACTCCGGATCCGACGGCCATTCCCTGGTTACTGCTTGAGGCCGTTTCGACCTCAGGTCCGGGGATTTACAGCTCGGTGAACTTCGTCCAGCGCGTGAACACGACGGGCGGTCTGGCGCCTGCTTATCCCGGCCTGGTAATTGGTCAGATGGCAGAGGTGCCGTACACCGCAGAGTACTACTTTTACCGCGAGAATTAATTCACGGTACGCACGCCTCCGGCGGGGGCGTCACACAGAGCAGGAGGAAGCAGGCGAGAGGCCTGCGGACCGACGACACAATTCTCGCGAACCCGCTCTGCGACAGGAATGCGAGAAGGTTTTTGAAAGCAAAAGGAGAAAGAGAAATGAACCACGGATATACATATCAATCGTTTTTAACCGCGCCTGAGGAAATTCACTGGCGCATCGAAGACATCATCGGCGGCGAGAAGCAGCTCGACTTCACCAAGCCTTTCATGCCCGAGTCACTCGCCAGGATCGAGCCACTCGAGTTTTTGACTGGTGATGAGAAGCGGATTCTGAATCAGATCCGCGGCAACACTTACCTGTGCATTTTCGGACTGGTCGAAGAATTCATCCTGCCGTTCGTGTTGGACCATGCACGTCCGCACCTTCAGGGTGACGACTACCGCGTCCGTGCTCTGCTGCAGTTTGCCGGCGAAGAAGCAAAACACATCCAGCTTTTCAAGCGTTTTCGCCAGGAGTTTGAAGACGGCTTCGGCGCCGCGTGCTCGGTGATTGGGCCGCCTGAAGAAATTGCCAAAGCGGTTCTGGCGCACAGCCCGCTGGGCGTGGCGCTGGCAATTCTCCAAATCGAGTGGATGTCTCAGCGTCACTATGTGGATAGCATCAAGGACGATCAGGAACTCGATCCGCAATTCAAGAGCCTCCTGAAAAACCACTGGATGGAAGAGGCACAGCACGCCAAGCTCGACACCCTGATGGTTGAAGCCCTGGCTGATGGTAAGAGCGAGGCCGAGATCATGGCGGACGTTGAAGAATTCATTGAAATCGGCGGCTTCCTCGATGCTGGGCTCACTCAGCAGGTCGAATTCGACATGGAGAGTCTGACCCGCGCCACGGGAAGAGAACTGACTGAATCTGAGAAAGCGGAATTTCGTCGCGTTCAGCTGCAGGCGAATCGGTGGACGTACATCGGCACCGGAATGACGCATGAGAGAGTTCTCGAGACGCTCGAAAGGCTGACGCCCAAAGCGAGGGCCAGGGTCGAAAGTATTTCGCCGGCGTTTTGCTAAACGGTAGGCACGCCTCCGGCGTGCAGCACGCTGCGCGCGTCACTGGGACTTATCCGGAGAAATTACGAGGCCGCACTTCAAGAAGGACTATTGGAGTGAAGCCCGCTTACGAGCCCGGATTGTCGATGTGATCCGGGCCTCGATTTTCCGAAGACGGCCACCACCCGGTGGCCGTCTGATTTTTGAGCATAAAAGTCAGCGCTTGCCGCGAGAAAATGTTGTAGTATGCCGCGCGTTCGTTTCACAGTTTTGACCTCCAGAAGGTTTCCACATTTATGAATTCAAATTCGAAACTTCGTCGAAGTGCGCAACTGCTCGCGGCCATTTCTTTAGTCGGGCTTTTCTCAATAATCGTCACGGCGCAACCGCAGTCGCGACAAGCCCAGCCTTACTTTACCGAACCGGCGCTGTCACCTGATGGTTCCGAAATCGCTTTTGTCTCAGGTGGTGACATCTGGACCGTCGCGGCGGCCGGTGGCGAAGCGCACTTGCTCGTGTCGCATCCAGGCACTGAGTCGCGACCACTGTATTCGCCGGACGGGCACAAGCTCGCCTTTGGATCGGCGCGCACAGGGAATGGCGACATCTACATTCTCACGATTGATACCGGCGATCTAAAACGTCTGACATTCGATGACAGTAACGATCAGCTTGACGCCTGGTCTGAGGATGGACGCTGGATCTACTTCAGCTCAAACAGTCGCGACAACGGCGGCACCGATGTCTTTCGCGTCAGTGTCGATGGCGGCACGCCGATGCAGGTCGTCGCCGACCAATACACCACCGAATACTTCAGCGCGCCGAAACGCGACGGCAGCGCCGTGGCCTTCACCGGACATGGATTTGGCGGCTCGCAATGGTGGCGCAAGGGCCATAGTCACATTGATGAAAGTGAAATCTGGTTGATGCGCTTCGGTTCGCAGCCGAGTTACGAACAACTCAGCGAAGGCGGCGCGAAAGAGGTTTGGCCCATGTGGGGCAAGGATGATCGCACAATCTTCTACGTTTCCGATCGGAGTGGCGCACAGAACGTTTGGGCGAAAGAGATCGCCGGTAAAGCTCGACAGGTGACTCAATTCAAAGATGGCCGAGTGCTCTGGCCCAGCATTGGTTTTGACGGTCGCACAATCGTTTTCGAACGCAATTTTCAGATCTGGAAACTCGATGCGACCAGTGGCCGCGCCAGTGCGGTCAACATCAGTCGCCGTGGTGTGCCGGCGGGACCGGCCGTAGAACATCTGCGTCTGACCGATCAGATTTCCGAACTGGCCCTGGCGCCCGACGGAAAAAAGGTCGCTTTCATCGTTCGCGGCGAGATATTTGCCGCATCCAGCACCGACGGCGGCGATGCCGCGCGTGTGACCGTTAGCCCTGCCGAAGAATCACAAGTCTCATGGTCCATGGACAGCCGCCGGCTCGTTTATGTGTCCGATCGCGATGGACCGGGCCATCTTTTTCTCTACGACTTTGCGACCAACACCGAAACGCAAATTACTCGCGATCAGTTAAGCGACGACACGCCGTACTTTTCTCCCGATGGAAAGATGATTGCGTTTGAGCGCGGCGGTGGCGAAATCCGTGTCTATGAAGTCGAATCAAAGACCGAACGCAGCGTTGCCAAAGCACACCTCGAGCGCCCGCCGCTCAGCTCTGATCGGCCGTACGCCTGGTCGCCCGACAGCAAATGGATTGCCTACATGCCGGTCGGCGACAAGCTCTTTAAGAATGTCTTCGTCGCACCGGTTACCGGCGGCGAAGCGCGGCAAATTACTTTTGTAGCCAACGGTGGAAACAACACTATTTCGTGGAGCCCCGACGGCACTTACATTCTGTTTGACACGGGTCAACGAACTGAGACGGCCCAACTCGCGCGCGTCGATTTGATTCCGCGCACGCCGAGGTTTCGCGAAGATCAATTTCGCGATCTCTTCAGAGAAGAACAACCAAGGCCGCCGCTTAGACAGCAACAACAACAACCCGCGACTGAGCCGCAACCGGCTCCGACTCCGGCCGCTGCGCCCAGCGCATCGCCGGCGGCTGAAACCAGAGGCAGACCAGCGCCCAAGCCCGTCCAGATCGAGTTCGATCAGATTCGCCGTCGTTTGACTTTGCTTCCGGTCGGAATCGATGTGCGTTTTCACAAGATTAGCCCCGACGGAAAATTAGTTTTGATGATTGCGTCGGTCGCTAATCAAACCAATCTGTATGTCTATCCGCTCGATGAGCTTTCGAGAGACCCTCTGGTTTCGCGACAGCTGACTTCGACTGCCGGCTTTAAGACGACCGCGCAGTTTTCTCCGGACAGCAAAGAGGTCTATTACCTCGAAACCGGACGCATCAACATCATCCCGCTCGAGAACCGCCAGGCGCGGCCGTTGAACGTTGCGGCCGAAATGGATGTCGATTTTGCGCGCGAGAAACTTGAAGTGTTCCAACAGGCATGGACCTACATTCGCGATAATTTTTTCGATCCGAATTTCAACGGCGTGAACTGGAACGAAGTACGCGAACAGTACCAGCCTTACGCCGCCGGAGCGCGCAACCCCGACGAGTTGCGCCGGATCATTTCTGAGATGTTGGGCGAATTGAATGCGTCACACTCGGGCATCGCCGCGCCCGGTAACCCCGCGCAAGCCGCTGCGATTGGCAGGCTCGGCGTGCGATTCGATCGCGACGAATTCGAAACCAAAGGTGCGCTAAAAATTACCGACGTCATTCCGCTGACGCCGGCGGCAATCACAAATATGAAAGTCGGTGAATACCTGGTCGCAGTTGACGGTGCTCCGATCGGAGCCCGCACAAACCTGGACGAGCTGATGGCTTACAAGATCGGGAAGCGCGTAGTTCTGAGCGTCGCGACTTCCGCCGACGGCGCACAGAAACGCGAAGTCGTCGTGCGCCCGATCACCGGAGCTGCGGAGCGCAATCTTTTTTATCGAAAATGGATTGAAGAGAACCGCGCTTACGTTTCGAAGATCAGCAATGGGCGTCTTGGTTATCTGCATATGGCCGACATGTCAGCCGGCGCGCTGACTCAACTGTACCTGGATCTCGATGCTGAAAACCGGCAACGCGATGGCGTGGTAATCGACGTGCGCAACAACAACGGCGGCTTCGTGAACGTCTATGCCATCGACGTATTTGCGCGCCGCAGTTATTTCAACATGACGCCGCGCGGTTTCACGATGTCGCCATCGCGCAGCGTTCTCGGCCAACGCGCTTTGGAGTTGCCGACGATCCTCGTGACCAACCGTCATACGCTTTCCGACGGAGAGGACTTCACCGAAGGCTATCGAAGCTTGCGCCTCGGCAAGGTCGTGGGCGAGCCAACTGCCGGCTGGATTATTTACACCTCAGGCGTCCAGTTGATCGATGGTTCCAACCTGCGTCTGCCCTACGATCGCATCACTGCGAATGACGGCACGTTGATGGAGATGCATCCTCGGGCAGTGGACATGCCGGTCGCTAAACCGATCGGAGAAAGTCTGAAAGGGCGTGACAGCCAGTTGGAAGCGGCGGCTAACGAGTTGCTGAAGGATATTGGTAAGTCGAGCACGGTGCGGACTCGGAATTAATTGCGATCAGAGTAGGTATTCAAGAGAGTGGCGATGGATAGCCATCGCCGCTTTTTTGCGTATGCATAACAGCGTAACGCGGAGTATTATGACCGGGATTTCATGGTCCTCGCATTATTACCCTAGTTCCGTTTTTCTTCTATGCACACGTTATTTATTCCCTGTCGTATCCGCGCAAAAGAGTTGGTTTCTCAACCAGTTGCGCACTTCGAAAGCGACCTGGAAGCTCTGGGGTAATTCGGTTGGCATGCTCGATTGGCGCCTGGATTTTCAGAATCTGCCGAAGGATGCCGGCGTCGAATGGCCCACGACCGGTTATGCGATGCTCAGCGGCGATGACTGGTCAGGCTATCGCAGCGAACGCGCTGAGATTCTCGAATTTGTGAGAGGTGAAAGGATCGACGGCTTCGCGTCGATCGCCGGTGACCGTCATTCTTTTCAGGCCGGCACGTTGTCGGAATCATTGCCGCCAAAATCTTTTCGTCGTCCGGGGTGAATAATTCCGGGCGCACTTACGTCGATGAAATACTTGCCTGCCGGAACGTCGACGATTTGAAACTCTCCGTTCCCATCAGTCCAGGCGTCGTATGGACGTGTCCTGTTCTTGCCAGCCGGATCCCAGATGGTGAGTTGCACCCGACGCAGCGGCCGCCGCGAATCCTCATAGATCACACGTCCGCGAACAGTTGACTGTTTGGGTCTTGAACCTCGACTTTGATTTTCGTCAGTCCGCGGATTCTGGGCCTGCGCCGCGACGGTGAGTGTCAGTGAAGCAAGCAGGCAGATCACGAAAACGACGAGACAGAGAAAAGAGCGGCCTTGCTTTAAGACGGCGGTCAATGAACTTCTCGGGAGTTAAGGGGGAACAGCCAGGACTACCTCGTGTTGTTCTTCGCGGTGAGTCCGGGTGATCCGATTAAGCAACTTGGGCGTTAGCCTTCATTCTCAGACGGGTCAGCGGCGCGCTGCTGCCAGACGCAAACTAACAGTTTGCGTTACTAGAACAACTGGAACTTGATCGTCAGGTACTTCTTCGGATTCTGACGGAAGTCGTAGAGCATCTTCACGCCTTCGGACGAGAAGTTGTTTACGTTGTTGTAGAGCGAATCGTCGGTAAGCAGTTTTCCGATTGTGCCTTCGCCGCGTTGGGCGCCGGCGACTACGTTGTCAATGCGTGCGGCCGTCGTGTTGAAGCGCGCAATCGCGGTGCGCGCATCGTTGTAAATTCCTTCATCCTTGACCAACTTGCCCAGCGTCCCTTGTCCGGAATTCACGCCGGCAATTATCTGATCGATGTTGTCCATCGAATGGTTCACGCGATCGGCGATGCTATTGATCTTGTTGTACATCTCGTCGCTCGCGAAGAACTTCCCGGCTGTGCCGCGACCTGCGCGCAGATCGTCAGACATCTTTCTCAGATTCAAAGCCATTTCATTCGCGTTGTTATAGAGCGCTTCATCGTAGATGAATCTGCCGGCTGATCCTTTGCCGGTCTTGATCTGTTGCGCCAAATCTTCGGCATCGCGAATCGTCGCGTTTAGATTGTTATAGAGTGTTTCGTCATTGAACAGGCGCCCGACGGTGCCTTTTCCGTCGCGCACGTTCTTGACGATTTCGTTCATCTGATCAGAGAGCTTGCCTAATTTTTCGGCCAGTTCCGTGCCGCGAGTGGCGAGATCGCTCATCGTGCTTCCAGCCGTCGCCGGCAACAGAAAATTCTCGGTCACAGGTTGGCCCAGGGGCGTTCCCGGCGTGATATTAACGATCATTTCGCTGCCGAGAATGCTGGGCGAGGCCTGCTGCGCCTGTGAGTCTGTGCGAATACGATCGGTCGCCGGGATGCCGTCAATCTTATTGTCGATTGTCAGGAACGCTTCAATCTTTTGCGGGTTTGGGCCGGTGCCGACTTCGGATGGGCTGAGCAGACGGAGGTGATCGACCTTGCCGATTTTCACGCCCGCCAACTTCACGTCCGATCCTTCGCGCAGGCCGTTCGCATCGGCGAAGCGCGCGCGCAGGTGCAGGTGAGTCTTAAAAGGATTGAGTTCGCCGGAGGCGTTCAGAATCAAAACTACAAGCACCGCGAGGGCGATGAAAACGAGTAAGCCAACACGCAGCTCGCTCAGTCCGAGGGTTTTGGTTGATTTTGCCATGTTAACACCTGCGATTCCTGATTAATGACTCAGTGTCCTCTGAGAAACTTGTGAATGTATGGATCGTCAGCCTTGCGCAACGTCTCGTCCGTGCCGCTGAAAATTATCTGGCCGTCGCGCATCATCAAAACCTTGCTGTTGATGAGACAAAGCTTTTCGCCTTCTTTTTCGAAGATCACTTCGCCGGCCTCGTTCACGACCGCGTATTCGGATGTCAGGTATTCGACATTGTTCATCTCGTGCGTCACGAAAATCGACGAGACGTCTTCCAAGTCGCGCAGTTTCATCGCCAACTCGCAAATCGTGCGCGCCGTCGGCGGATCGAGCCCGGCGGTCGGTTCGTCGAACATCACTATTTTTGGATCGCCAACCAGTGCGCGCGCGATTCCCACGCGGCGCCGCATACCGCCTGACAGTTCGGAGGGCATCTTGTCGATGGCTGCTTCCAGGTTAACGAACCGCAGCATGCGACGGACCTCGCCTTCGACGTCGTCTTCCGGCACGCCCTGTTCGTGCAGTTTGAAAGCGACATTCTCGTAGACCGAAAGCGAGTCGAACAGCGCTCCTTCCTGAAAGATCATGCCGATCTTCTTGCGGATGCGCATCATCTGGACTTCGTTGTAGTTGGTGATGTCTTCACCGTCTACCAGAATCTGCCCGCTGTTGGGTTTGAGCAGGCCGAGTACCAACTTAATTGTCGTGGACTTGCCACAGCCCGATCCCCCGAGGATGATTTTGGTCTCGCCCTTCATCACCTTGAAACTCAGGTCATTCAGAATCTTGCGATCGTCGAATTCCATCGTGACGTTGCGGAACTCGATCGCCGGAATGGCGCGATCGCTGTCGTCGACTTCGCGAAAAGTCGATTCCGCGGCGCGGTCGCTGACGCGATTATCTGTTGTCTCGTCGATTGAAGCCTGCGTCATCATGTTTGGGTACCCAGTACGAGTTGTAGTGCGCGGGCCAGAATAAAGTCCGCGATGATTACGATAATCGAGGCCATCACGACCGCCGACGTGGTCGAACGGCCGACGCCGACAGTGCCGCCTTCGGTCTTGAGTCCCTTGTGACAGGCGATCACGCCCATCAGGAATGCGAACACTAACGGTTTGACGATTCCGCCAATGATGTCGTCGGTGGTGATGCCATCTTTCACGGAATTAATGAACATCGAAGAGGGCAGGCCGAAGAGCCAGGTCGAGACTGCCCAGCCACCGCCGATACCCATCACGTCGGTGATCAAAGTCAGCAACGGCAAGGTGACGACGAGCGCGAGAATCCGCGGCGCCACCAGTTTACGAACCGGATCAGTTCCCAACGCGCGCATCGCGTCGATCTGTTCCGACACGACCATCGACCCCAATTCAGCCGAGATGGCCGAGACGACTCGTCCCGTCACCATCAAAGCACTAAGGACGGGACCGAGTTCGCGGACCAGTGAGATCGAAACCAGGTACCCGAGTTGATCGACTGCGCCGTACGACGCCAGGGTCTGATACGTTTGCAGCGTCAGCACGCCGCCGGTAAAGAAACCAGTAAGAATGATGATCGTCAGCGACCCGACGCCGATGTAATCCATCTGCGCGATGGCCTCGGGAACATAATGAGGTTTCCTGAAGACTCCGCGCGCGGCTCGGGCAGCGAGCAGGGACATCTCCTGGAGGTCAAATAGAAAACGAAGGACGATGTTCATCCGAGATCCAATTTATTAAAGAGAGCTGCCCGACGTTCGTGGTGGCGACTGGCTATTAAAAAGAGAGCTGCCGTCCGGCGAAGCGCGCATCGATGACGAGAAATTCGGCGCCAATCCGCTGCGAGCGTGTTTTCAACAGAGCGGCCTATAATGCGCAAAACCAAACGTTTACGTCAAGGTTGCTGTGTTCAGGAAGAGACCCGACTATCGATTTTCTCGGGCAGGCCTCAGTAGATTCGATACGCCCTCTGCGGAGACTTCTGATATTCGCGTCGGAAATCGCCGCGGACGAACTATGATAATTGGCCGAAAAGAAAGCCGGCCCGAATAGATTCGAACCGGCTTCAAGAATTACTGCATGGGGTGAGTTATGGCTTTTGTTGGCGTCGCAGCACCCGACGCTGTTGTGCCGGGGTCAGTGCCGGATTATTTGGATCGCGTTGCAAACCCTGCTGCCGCTGGTCGAGTCCGTTCCGCGCGCCCTGTTGACGTTCACGCCGCAGAGCTAAATTCCTCTGGCGCATTTCTCGCAATCTTGTACGCTGCTCAGGCGTCAGGATTTGAAGAATCCTGGCCTCTGTTAGAGAGCGGAGACGTATCGTGTTGGCCTGGGCCGCGGCGACTTCGCGCGAGCGCTGTTCGATCAGAGACTCGTTGGGAGTTGGAGATTCAATTGCGTCCGTCAGAGCGCGCTGGGCCTGGCGCAATTTCATGCCCGCGGCCTGACGTTCGTCCTTCAACTCGAGATTAATCGCGCGAATACTTTGAATCTGCGCCGGTGTCAGGCCGAGCGGTCGCAGATCGGCCATTTGATTTGCCGGAAGATCCGGCGTTTGAGTTTGCGCCGGCGCAGTTGAACTCTCGGTTTGAGTTGTTTGCGCCGCAATCCCACCGCACAAGCCAAAAAGTACGACCGCCGCGGCGAGCAGTGCGAGCTTCATTGATTTATTATCGCGTTTCATTTGATTACCATCCTCGTTCATTTGGGCGCCAGATTTCATCGATCAGGTTGATCTGAGATCCCGAAGGGCAGTTCCTCATCATCAACGCCGGGAATTAAACGTAAGTCGGCGGCCAACTGTTGACGTTCCTGTTGAGTCAGAGCTTTGACTCGCGGCCTGTTGGAACGATGTGAGGTTGCCACAGCAGTTCCAGCCGCCGGCGCCTGCACTTCATCTTTTGATTTTTGTACTGTTGCCTGCTGCTGTCTCACTGCCTGGACTTTAGCTTCGGCCACCGCCCGGTCCAGATCTGCTTTAGTAAACGTAGGCTCTGCTGGCGCCTTCACCACAGGAGCCGAGGTTTGCCAACTACTTGAAATTGCGAAAATAAGGAGCGCGCCAAGCAGCAAACCAGCAAAAGCCGTAGCGCCACGCAACCACAGCGGAGAGACACTAAAGAATTCACGCAACGCCGCCAGCGCCGATAGTTTTCGTTCGTGACGGACGAACTGAGTTGAAGCGACTGACGGTTCAGCGACAACCGCAGAGGGAGTGAAGGAGGCGCCCAGCGCTTCATTTCGCCAGACGACAATCGATTCATGCATCTGATTAAAAGTCGCAAACTCGCTTCGGCACGCGTCGCACTGTTGCAGATGAGCGCGAAAATCGCGCGCGTCAGATTCGCCGGCTTCGCCGTAGAGAAAAGTGACCAGGTCTTCGGCTCGATGACAGACTGGTCGTTCATTCAGGTCTTGCATGTGAAACTCTCCTCGATCAAATCGCCTGGCTGTCCCCGAATTTTTGCAGGCGCATCTGCAATTGTCTGAGCGCGGTGTAAAGGCGGCTCTTAACCGTGCTCAGAGGAATCTCGAGCGCGTCAGCGATTTCCTGGAACGTTAGTTCTTCAAACTCTTTCATCACTACCACCTGTCGCAAATCCGGAGGCAACGCGCCGACTGCGCGCCGAACCGCCGCAGTTCGCTCAACCGTCTCGGCATTTCGCGCCGGCGAGGCGTCAACCGGCAACGCGAACACGGCCGCATTCTTTTCGGCTTCATCTTCAAGCGCGGTTTCGCCGCGGACCTTGGCGCGCCGTTGCCGGGTGATGCATTGATTCACCGCGATGCGATGCAGCCAGGAAGAAACCTTCGCCTCGCCGCGAAACCCGCGAAGGTTTCTAAACGCGGCGAGAAAAGTCTCCTGGGTCGCGTCGCGCGCGTCTTCTTCGCGACCGAGCATGCCAAACGAGAGGGCAAAAATGCGCCGCTCCCAGCGAAGCACAATTTCACCGAACGCCTCTGGATCGCCAGACAGCGCGCGTTCAACCATTTGCTCGTCGTTCGTGGCCGTTTCCATCCGGTCCGTGCTCGCGCCCGCCGCGGGCATCCAAATGTCGCGCGCAACAACCCGCGCAGTCAACCCTTTAGACGCCCGGCGGCATCCGCAAGTCTGCAAAAAAGACTGCCAATCCCTCTAATCCTCTTTTCGAGAGGATAAAACGCCCCAACAAGTCGAGAAAACAAGGCGCTCCTCCATCTTTCCGATTCTAACTCTCAATATTTCAGCAGTTAAATATTGGCCAAAACCGTTGACACCTCATAGCTTAAACCACTAATCTAGTTGGGGCCGACCAACGGAAGTCGGCGCCGAATCTGTCTTCGCTTTTTCACCTTCCTCAGTCCACGTGCTTGAATCTTTAGGTCGAATTCGTCTCCTGTACGTCGTACTGGCAGTCCTGCTGCTGGTCGGCCTGCTGCCTTTGACGCTCGCCGGCACCATGTTGTCACGGCGAAGCGCTGAGGAATTGCGCGCTATTGAAGGCCGTTATCAGGCCCAACTCGTCCGGGACAAGGCCCGCCAGATTGAACTCTACGGTCAGCGCTATCGAGACGTCGTGATTGGGTTGGCGCGGGCTTTTGAAATCACCGGCGGAAACCGGTTCGCCCCGGACGCCGGCTACGATGCGCGTCTCCAGCGGAGCCTCCAGGACGATCCGAACTTGATCGCGTTGGCTATTTGTCCAGTCAAAGGCGAAGTGCATCGGGCTTTTCAATTCGATTTAATCAAACGCGAAGAGGTAGACCAGCGCATCGCCGACGTCCTGGCGAAGATGAACAGTCGAGGTGTGATCATCAGCCGGCCACAGATTATTCGTTCAGGACAGGAGATGGGATTGACGATTGCGGCTCCGGTCATGAACGGAGAAGAAATCGTGGCCGCCGTGGTCGCCGTCGTTTCGTTCCAGGAAGTCTTCAAGGCGCTGCAGCAGACGTCCGCAAAGAGCACGCGTGAAATGTTGGACGCCGGCTTGCCGGTCGTTTTCGTCGTCGATCAAAACGGGAAGGCGGTCGCGCATCCCGACGCGGCCATAGCTTTTTCTGAAAGACCGATGACCGATCTGAAAGTAGTTCAGGACTGGCTTGAGACCGGCGCGCAGGTGCAATCGGCGCTCGCGCCGTTCACGCTGGAACGCGATGGGCAAGTGACTCCGATGCTGGGATCATACGCAACGGTGGAACTCGATCGCGCTTCATTGCTGGGTGTGATCGCGATCCAGGACGAGAGCGCTGCATTGGCGTCGGTTGCCGACATGCGCAAACAGGTTGTGTTTGTGAGTCTGATCGCGGCAATCCTGGCGCTGGTGATTGGTTTCTTCTTTGCCGATCAGCTGACCCGTCCGGTGCGCGAACTGGCGGCCGGCGCCCAGCGCATTGCGGCCGGCGATTTTTCTCAACGTGTGAAGGTCCTGGGCCGGACGGAATTGGGTGAGCTCGGTTCATCGTTCAATCAAATGACGGATCAGATCGAAAGATTCGTCGGCGACCTGCAACGTTCCGCTGAAGCAAACCATGAACTTTTCTTAGGCACGGTCAAGGCCCTCGCGGCAGCGATCGACGGCAAGGATCCTTACACTCGCGGTCATTCCGAACGCGTGTCAAGATTCGCAGTGGCTACGGCCCAGGCCCTGGGCTTGCCCGAGGATGAACTTGAAAAGATTCGCGTCAGTGCGTTGCTGCACGACGTCGGGAAAATTGGTATCGACGATCGGATACTGAAGAAGCCTTCGGCTTTGACTGACGACGAGTTCGAGATCATGAAGTCTCATCCGCAGAAGGGCTTCAAGATCATGTCGCAGATTCCGGCGATGCGAGATTTCCTCCCCGGCATGTACATGCATCACGAGATGATTAACGGGGAAGGCTATCCGCAGGGTCTCCAGGGCGATCAGATTCCGATGCAGGCGCGCATCGTCTCAGTCGCGGATACGTTTGATGCGATGACGACTGAGCGTCCGTATCAGCGAGCAATGGATTTGTCGGCAGCCTTGACGCGACTGAAGAGTTTCGTCGGCACGCGTTACGACGCGCGGGTGGTTGCCGCTTTCGTTGCCGCTTGCGAAGCCGGAAAGATTCGGCCGGGAGTTTCCCGCGTGACTCGCCAACAAAGCGAGCCTCCCGTTCTTCAGCCTTTGCCGGTAGTGACGACACCCGATTCGGTTCTGGCTGTTAGTTAGTTGAGAGTTCAAGCTTCAGCTTGGGTTTGCAGATAGCAACCTAAAGATTGAACTCTGAACTTTGCGGCGCAACGCTTTTGTGGCGGTGCGCCGCTTCTGCTTATAATCGCCTCAAGAATTCTGCACTCATTTTAGATCGGAGTTTTGATGGCTTTCTGGCGAAGGAAAAAGGATGAGTTTGTCTCGTTGGGGTTGAATCGGGCCGCGGATGAAGCGGCGCCGTCGCTTCCGCCTGAGCCTGAAGCTCAAGTGGATAAGCCCGCCGCGAGCGGAGTCGAACCGTCACCACCTGCGGCGCCATGGCAAACTTCGGTCCTTGGTCTCGACCTTTCAATCGAACAATTACAAGCTCGCGAAGCCGCGCTCGAGCAGGAATTCTCGGCGCGATTTCGGCGCGCGGTGGCGGCCACACGCGAGTCCCTGTCCGATCGAATCGATACGGTTTTTGCCGGCGCCAAAAGGATTGATGCCGAGCTGCTGGATGAATTGGAAGAAGCTTTGATCGCCGCTGACATCGGGGTTCCGACGACGATGCACGTGCTCGAAACTGTGCGTCGGGGCATCAGCCGCAAAGAAATTGATGACATCGAAAAACTAAAGCAGTCGATCAAGTCTGAGCTGTTGTCGATTCTGCAAGCCTCAGAGAAACAAGGTGTCGCATCCGAAGCCAGTGTGCCGGAAGACATCGCGCCGTACGTGATGATGATCGTCGGTGTGAACGGCGTCGGCAAAACGACCACGATTGGGAAGCTGGCCCAGCGAATCAAAGCTGAAGGCAACGACGTTTTGATTTGTGCGGCCGACACATTTCGCGCTGCAGCTTCGGATCAACTGGCGATTTGGGCAGAGCGCACCGGTGTGCCTTTGATTCAGCAGAAGCAGGGGACTGATCCTGCGGCGGTTCTGTTCGATTCAATGAAAGCCGCGAAGGCCCGCGGCTCAGACGTCTTGATTGTCGATACGGCCGGACGTCTGCATAACAAATCGAACTTGATGGCTGAACTCGAAAAGATGAAGCGGGTCGCCGGTCGAGAAGTTGAGGGCGCGCCGCACGAGACTTTGCTCGTCGTTGATGCAGTCACCGGACAGAACGGTTTGGAGCAGGCGCGACAATTTTTGAAAGTTGCCGGCGTAACCGGAATTGTTTTGACCAAGCTCGACGGGACGGCGAAAGGTGGAATTGCGGTCGCGATTGCAAAAGAACTGGGCTTGCCGATTCGTTATGCGGGCATCGGCGAAAAGGTTGACGACCTGGTCGTGTTCGACGCTGAGACGTACGTCAACAGTCTGTTTAATTGAGGGTCGACTGCGGCCCGATTCATTACCTTCGTGGACCGGAGTCAGCACCATCCGCGTCAGTGGATGGGATAAGGAAGTCGCGCGTCTGACCTGGTTGCGTGAGTGATCCATCAGCTGACGCGGATGGTACTGACTCAGCTCTGCTGACGCATGGTGATACCGACTAACATCTCTTCAAACGTGTCCGAGTTAACGAAACAAGACGAACGGATGATGGCCCGAGCCCTGGAGCTGGCAGCGCAGGGCATCGGCCAGGTAAGCCCCGGTCCGCTCGTCGGTACTGTCATCGTCGATGCGCGCGGAGAGATCGCCGGCGAAGGATTCTATCTCTACGATCGAGTGAAGCACGCCGAGACGCTCGCGCTCGAGCAGGCCGGCGAACGGGCCCGCGGCGGCACTGCTTTTGTTTCGCTCGAGCCTCATGCACATCAGGGTCGCACCTCGCCCTGCACTGAAGCGCTCATAAACGCGGGCATCAAGCGCGTGGTGGCGCCGATTGAAGATCCAAACCCCAGGGTTTCAGGTCGTGGCTTTGCTCGTTTGCGCGAAGCGGGAATTGAAGTTTGCACCGGCGGCATGGCCGACGAAGCAACCCACCTGAACGAAGCCTACATTCATTTCATGCGTACGGGCCGGCCTTTCGTTCATTTGAAGATGGCGGTTTCGATAGATGGAAAAGTCGCGACGGCTTCCGGAGATTCACGCTGGATAACCGGAGAACCCGCGCGCGCGCAAGTTCACGAACTGCGCCATCAAAGTGACGCAATCATGATTGGCGGACGCACCGTGCGCATTGACGACCCGCTGTTGACTGATCGTTCAGGGAGAAAGCGCCGGCGCCCGCTGGTGCGCGTGGTAATCGAGCAATACCTCCGTCTGTCGCCGGAGTCTCAACTCGCGCAGACGACTGAGGCTGCGCCTGTGATCATCTTCGCCGACGAGGAACCGGAGCCGGATTCGACCGGCGCGCTAAAATCGCGGGGCGTGGATGTCGTCGTGCAGGATTCTGCGCTCGACCTCAACAGCGTGATGGAGGAGTTAGGCAAACGATCAATTCAAAGCGTTTTGGTTGAAGGCGGCCCGTCTTTGGCCGGCCTGCTAATGGAAGCCGGGCTGGTTAATAAAGTCACTTTCTTTGTGGCGCCAATCATCATCGGCGGTCAGGATGCCCTTTCTGCTATCGGAGGTAGCGGCGCTGAAAAGATCGCCGACGCACTTCAACTTGAACAAGTCGAAGTCAGGCAACACGGTCGCGATATCGAAGTGACTGGCTATCCAAAGTTCAAGTCGGGGCAGTAGCCCGACGTTAATGAGGGCTTGGTTTTGTCTTCTCAGGAACACTCAAGCACTTTCCCCAAGCGGCGATTTGGGCAGAATTTTCTCGTCGACAAAACAGTCATCGACCGAATCATCTCCGCCGTCAGTCCCCAGCCTGTCGAAACCATCGTTGAGATAGGACCGGGACGCGGAGCGCTGACTTCGCGACTGGTGGACCAGACCGGCCGGCTGATCGCGATCGAGTTCGATCGCGACCTGGCTCCGCAGTTGCGCAATCAATTGTCAGGCGCATCGAATGTGCAGGTGATTGAGGCCGATGCCCTAACGGTTGATTTCTGCAAAGCAATCGAACCGGCGACACAGGCGCGCGTCGTTGCCAACCTCCCTTACAACATCGGGACCGCAATTCTGCAGCGGCTGATCGAACAACGAGCGTGCATCAGCGAAATGACGCTCATGCTGCAGCGCGAAGTTGTGGACCGGATCCTGGCCCAGGCCGGGTCGAGCGAACGCGGCTACCTGTCAGTTCTGGTCGAAGCGTATTGCGAAACCGAAAAGCTCTTTGATGTTTCGCCGCAAGCCTTTCGTCCGGCGCCGAAAGTCTGGAGCAGCGTCGTGCATTTGCGTGTGCGACAAAAGATTGGCGCTGAGGTGAAAGATGAAAAGCTTTTGTGGCAAGTTGTGAGCGCCGGCTTTGCTCATCCGCGCAAGACGATTCTGAACAATTTGCGTGAAGCTCCGGAAGGACTTCAGGATTTATTGAAGAAGCATGGCGGCGCCAGCATCGTTCTCTGCGAGGCTTGTATTACGCCTTTGCGCCGGGCTGAGACGCTTACCTTGGAAGAGTGGGCGTTGCTGGTTAATGCGATGGTGTAAGAGTACAACGCTTGGCATCGGCGGGAATTAAGTTGCGAGTTGCGATGGCCCCGTTGAAGGCCGTCCTTTGTAGTTTCTAGGGAAACACTCTTTTCCTACCAACCACAAAAAAACATCTATTTCTCTTAAAGAGAACTTCGCAAGTTTGTAGTAAGTTTGAAAGCTTTTGATAATTTCCATGAATCGATCATAGTTTTTGAGATCATCCTTTTTAAATTCGCCAAACCCACTAGTCGACTGGTAGTGAAGAAGCATTTTCTCAACGAAGAAGTCATATATTGGAAAGGCTTCGGGTCTGTGATGGCTACAGTACTTCGACGCGAACGCATAGAAATTCCTTACCTTCCCTTTGATCGGCACTCTTGCAATGTCGTTCACCAGTGAATAATCCTTCGCCTCAAGTCTGGAATCTACATTTAAGTTAAGGATATGCCTCGCTGTTGAATAAGTGTCGAATATGTTTGTGCTATAAAAATCGTTTAGCGTGCTTACTTTCAACAGAATATGCTCAATCGATTTGTTTTCAGGACAGAGTTTATTGAAGAGAAGACTCAAGGAGCTTTCCTGTAGCCTGTAGTTTTCCAACAGTTCCCAGCGTTCCAAATAGTTGAAAACAACGGCGGAGCTTGGCTTGGGGGGTTCTGGCATCCAACAAACCTTTCTGTTTGCGATGAGATTTACGCTGCCGCCGGAGCTACCTCGCGTTTGATTCTCTTAGCGTTTTGAATCTCGGCGACGCGAAGGTCATAGGCGGTTTGCAAATTCAGCCACGAGCGGGCGTCTCCACCAAAGTAGCGAGCCAGTCGCATCGCAGTGTCTGCATTGATCGCACGGCGCTCGCGGACGATGTCATTGATACGCGCAGCCGGAACGCTCAGTGCTTTCGCTAAGGCGCTCGCGCTCAAACCGAGCGGCACCAGATAGTCTTCGCGAAGTATCTCACCGGGATGGACCGGCCTCATGCGGTTCTTAAACATTATTTATTCCTCAGTGATAGTCGACGATCTCGACTTCTGCTGGGCCTTCCTGAGTCCACCGAAAACAAACTCGGAATTGATCATTTATTCGAATACTGTACTGACCTCTGCGGTCGCCTTTCAAGGATTCCAAACGGTTTCCGGGCGGTGACCGCAAGAACTCCAGAGTGTGCGCCGCGTCAAGCTGCGCAAGCTTCCGAGTTGCAATCTTCGCGATGGTTGAGAACCTCTTAGATCTTCCGGTCTCAAACAACGCTTGCGTCTCGGGACAACGGAAGCTATGAATCACATGACGAGCTTATAACGCGTAACATTCAGCAGCAAGAGTGGAGGACCGCTCTACGACAAACAAAAGAGCCGGCTACTTTCAGCCGGCTCTTTCGCCTGATCAAATCGATCGACTTACTCGGTTGGCTAATCGAGCAATGCGGCGAGCTTTTTCGGCGCCAGATCCTGATAAGCGCGGCGTAGACTTTCGGTCACCGCGTCCCAATCGACTTCTACGAGATCGAGCCTGATTCCCAGCCAGCCTTTCGCTCCCAAATAATCGGGCACGAAGAATGTTTCCGCGTCGGTCCTAATCATCCGGCGCTGATCGCTGGGATTCGATTTGCAAACCAGAGAGATCATGCCATCACCGTGATGATCGAATTGATAATACGCGAGGGTCTTTTTGCGAATGCTGATTTTGAGATGTTCGTTGACTGGTTCTACGGTGACTTCAGGAAGAGCCTCGCACATTCTAATGAGGCGTTTTCGGCGTTCAGTTGCGGACGCGAGTTGATTCGATGCAAGAGTCATAGTCAGAAATCGCTTTGCGCAAAAAAGCGTACAACAGGCTGCCAGCCTGTTGTCGAGTCCGCGAAAGAGCTGAGAATCAAGGCGATAACGTCAGCAGGCTGGCAGCCTGCTGTAGACTCTTTGTGCAAAGCCGTCAGAAAATCTTATCCCGTCAGTTGCCGAACGGCATCGACAATGTCGATGCCTTCAATCAGTTCGAGTCCGTGCTCGAGGGCCAGTTTTCGCGCGGTGCCTGGGCCAATCGACGGCTGGAGCCAGAGTATTCCGGCGCCGAGAGGCAGAACCTGATTCACAACTATTCCCTCGTGCTCCGGTTCCGGTCGATAGACATTCACGATGTCGACGTGGGGCGGGGCTTCGGCCGGTCTGCGAAACAGCAGATCCGCGCTCGTCTCCCTCCGGAGGAAAAACGTCGCCGTCAACGATTCCATCAGGCGGCTCGCGCACAATCTCGACAACTGAGTAACGCCCGCGCGAAGCACAGAACACTGTGAATCCTGCTGCGACAAGTGCGCGCGGAATTCCGCGATTGGCCCAATCGATCAGCAGGATGCTCTGGGCGGCTCGCACGATTTGACCCGGCTCTTGCTTTGCGCTCTCTTCGTTCAAGTAGGATCTCCTCAGCGATTCCTTACCGTCACCTCAACCCCATCCTTCGGCCGCAGAGACATCGCCGGATAAATCTCGAGAGGTTGATCAGAAGCAAGTTCAAGGCGAAAGTTTTGTCCGATTGTGGCCAACACCAGCATCATTTCCATCATCGCGAACGACGCGCCGATGCAGGCCCTTGGGCCACCACCAAAAGGGAAGTAAGCGTACTTTGGCAAACGTTCTTCGAATTCCTGAGTCCATCTCTCGGGAATGAATTCATCAGGCTGATCGTAGAAACGCGGGTCGCGCTGCGTCACCCACTGAAACATAAAGACTTGTGTCCCAGCAGGCACGGGATAGCCGCCAATCTCGCAATCGGCGATCGCTTCGCGGCCGAGCCCGTACGCCGGCGGATAGAGTCGCATGCATTCTTTGACAATCTGTTCGGTGAATTTCAGACGCGGCAAATCCGCCATCGCCGGCGCGCGTCCGGCGAGCACTTCGTCAAGCTCTTCATGGAATTTCTTTTCCGCGTCCGGATTTCTTCCCAGCAAATACCAGGACCAGGCCAGCGTGAGCGCGGTGGTTTCATGGCCTGCGAGAAACAGCGTCATCACTTCATCGCGCAGTTGCTGGTCGGTCATCTGACTGCCGTCTTCGTCGCGCGCCGCCAGCAGCATCGAAAGCAGGTCGCCTTCATCTTTTCCACCGGCCCGCCGTTCGGCGATGATTCGATATACAACTTCGTCAATTCGCCTGACGAACTTTTGAAAGCGCAGATGCGCGGGAGTAGGCAGCCGGTTATCAAGAATCCATTTCAAAGTTGCCTGCGCCGCAAACGGCTTAACCAGCTCTTTCAAGGTGTCACCCACGTGATCGACGTCGTTCGAGACATCAGCGCTGAACAAACAACGCACGACGATCTCGAGTGTCAGGCGCATCATTTCGCGATGCATGTCGCGCGTTTCGCCAGGCTGCCAATTCGCCATCAGACGACGGCTGTAATCGACCATGGTGTCGGCATAGGCTGAGATTCGATGTCGATGAAATGCCGGCGACGAAAGACGGCGCTGGCGCTTCCACTCTTCACCTTCGCTGGTCAGCAAACCGTTGCCGACCAGCGTTTGAAAAAAATTCGAGCGCAAAGACATTGCCTTGCGAAAATTCCGGGGATTGGTTGAGAGGACGTATTCAACCTCGTTTGGGTGATAAAGAAACAAGGCGGGCACGTAGAGAAAACGCATCCAGACGATGTCGCCATATTCGCGTTGAGCGCGTTCGATGAAGCCGAGCGAGTCGCGATTGAATTCGCGCATCACGCCCATGACTGGCGTGCCTTTCGGTCCCGGCGGGCGATTCGAGGCGTTCGACCTTTTGCCGGCCGCCATCACGCGCGCGAGTTCGCTGATCGAAGGATTCGACTTCATTCGGACTTTATTTCAAAAGGTCAGTGTAAATTCCCGGCTCGCTGTCAGGGATGACGATCGCGCCCACGGTTTGCTGATAAAACTCTACCGGACCGGCGGCGCCGATGATTCCATAGACGTAGCCGAGCTCGCGTAAACCCCAGAGCGACTCCAGCAACAGCACTTTGCCGATTCCGCGACCGCGCTCGCTTTCAACGACACCGGTCGGCCCAAAGAAAGCTTTGCGCGTGCATTCGTATCCGGCAAAACCAATCACGCGGCCGTCGCGCGTCGCGATGAAAACTGTCACGGGTTTGTTGGCAAAGCCAACTGAAACCTCGTCGGCCCAGGCACTGGAAAAATTATGCCTGATGAATTCTCGTAAGCGCGTAATCTCGAAAGGTTGCGCGCGCCGAATGTTGATGCCGGGTTGAGTAAGGGTTTCGCGCTCCGGCAACTTTAGTAAATTAACCAGCAAGTCGGGCATGAATTCAGTTTAGCGCGGAGAAGCGGATGAGTCGAAAGAGCGATGAGCAATGGCTCTGCCACGCCGATGCGTGGCAAGTCCACGACTTGCCGGGATCGCTTCCCTTTTTCTAAGGGTCTTCGACCCAGCGGTCATAGACCGCTCATTTTTGGAAAGGCCCCTCGGCAAGTCGTAGACTTGCCGCGCATCGGCGTGGCACGGCCAGAGCCGGTAGGGCGTCCCGTGGATTTGAGAATCGATTTCAAGTCGTAACCTGCGGCGCGACAGCATGAGAGCACCACAGTTCTTACTCAATCATATCGCCAATTGGTACGCGCAAATTTTCAAGTTAAGATGTGATTTGCTTTAAAAGTTCTCATGAGTGAGTTTTCGCCCGAAGTAACTGATCCCCTTGAGACACAGCCGTCAGACCACAGCGACGAACAGTCGATGTTAGGTCGCGACGTCGGCCCCTATCGCATCGAGCGCGAAATCGGACGCGGCGGCATGGGCACAGTGTATGAAGCCCGGCGCGCCGACGGAGAGTTTCAGCATCGCGTCGCCATCAAGCTAATCAAGAGCGGGCTGGATCGCGACTTCGTACTGCGTCGTTTTCGTAACGAACGCCAGATTCTCGCGGCACTCGATCATCCCAATATCGGACGCCTGCTCGGCGGCGGCACAACCTCGGATGGCAATCCTTACTTTGTCATGGAGTACATCGAAGGCCGGCCGTTGTATCAGTACGCCGATGCCCAACGATTGAACCTCAGAGATCGGCTGCGTCTCTTTATTCAGATTTGCGATGCGGTGCAATACGCGCATGACAAGCTGGTGATTCATCGCGACATCAAACCGACCAACATTTTGGTTTCACAGACGGGAACGCCGAAGCTGCTCGACTTTGGAATCGCGAAGTTGCTCAATCCGGAATTGGTTTCAGATACGACGCCGCAAACCACTCTCGGCGTACGTTTGATGACGATCGAATACGCCAGCCCCGAACAGGTGCAGGCGTTGTCCGTTACTTTTCGCAGCGATGTTTACAGTCTCGGGGTGATTCTGTACGAGCTTTTGAGCGGTCATTCGCCATATCGTTTTCGAAATCTGATGCCGCACGAAGTGGCGCGCGCGATCATTGAAGACGAACCTGAACAACCAAGCGTCGCCGTGTCTCGGCCCGGGCCGAGTATCCCAGTGAGCTTTGTTGACCGGGATGCGGCTACTTTGTCCTCGGTTGAAGATACGAAGCCTCAACTGGTTGCGAATTTGCGACAAGAGCTCGCCGGGAATCTCGATAACATTGTGCTGAAAGCTCTGCGTAAAGAGCCGTCACAGCGTTATGAAACGGCGACAGCTTTGCGCGATGACATCCTGCGTCACTTGAACGGATGGGCGGTGCTGGCGCCGGCCTATGCACCGTTGCGCAAAACTGATGGCGACGTGAAATCGATCGCGATTCTGCCGCTTAAGCTTCTTAACCTTGGGCCAACCACCGACACCGGCGAGAGTTTTCTCGGGGTGGGACTCGCGGACGCGATGATTACCCGGCTGAGTGGCGTGCGTTCCCTGGCGGTTCGTCCGACCAGCGCAATCGTGGGGTACGGCGAAACGACGACGGATCCTTTGCGCGCCGGTCGCGAGTTGAGCGTGGACTATGTGCTCGATGGCCGGATCAAAATGGTCGGTAATCGCGTGCGCGTCTCGCTTCAGTTGCTCGACATTCAGCAGGGTGCGAATTCGTGGGCGGATCAATTTGATGAAAATTATTCGGACGCACTCGATCTGGAAGATTCAATCTCGGCCAAGGTCGCGGAATCGTTGCTGCCGCAACTGACGGAAACGGGCCAGGTCAGATTTCGTAAACGCGGCACAGATAACTCGCAGGCTTTCGATGCTTATCTCCGTGGGCGGTATTTTTGGAATAAGTTTACGCCGGGGTCTCTGCCTAAAGCGCTGGCCTCGTTCGAAGAGGCGATCAAACTCGATCCCAATTACGCGTTGGCGCACGTTGGGTTGGCCGACTTTTACAATTGGGCTTCGATTTACGGAATTTTGCCGCCAGGCGTCACCATTCCGCAGGCCAAAGCGGCCGCGAAACGCGCGATTGAATTGGATGACTCGCTTGGTGAAGCCTACGCGACTTACGGTCTTTCAATCGAGACGGCGGATTGCAACTGGGAAGAGACCGAGCGGGTCTATCAACGCGCGCTGGAATTGAATCCGAATTATCCACTCACACACGAATGGTATTCGAGTCTGTTGGTGGGCACCGGAAGATTCGAAGAAGGGCTGCGCGAAATCATTCGCGCGGAGGAATTCGATCCGCTTTCATTGCGCGAGATGACGCTGGTCGCATGGTCCTATTACCAGGTCCGTCGCTTCGAAGACGCTATCGATAAAGCTCAGCAAATCATCGAGCTCGATCGAAACTATCCGCAGGGACACTTCCAGCTGGGGAATGCTTTGCTCGAAGTCGGCGAAGTGGAGAAGGGTTTGGCGGCGCTCCGTGAAGGAGCGAGTTTAATGGGCGGTTCGGCGTTGCCGATGAGCATCCTTTGCTTTGGGCTGGTTGTTGCCGGCAAACGTGACGAAGCCGAAGCTGTGCGGAACGATCTGCTGAAGCTGGCGTCCACCAGCTACGTTAAAGAGTATTTCCTCGCGACGGCGCACCTGGCGCTGGGATATCACGATGAAGCGCTGACGTCTTTGGAGAAAGCAGCGGCGGAGCGGGACCCCTGGTTGGTTTGGTGGGGCACAGAAACGAAACTCGATCCGCTTCGCAACGAACCGCGGTTCATCGAAGCCTTTCGGTCGACAAATAATCCGATGGCGTTTAAGTGAAACTCAGTACAGTGCGTCAAACGCACCGCTGGAGCGTTTTCCCGAGAGCCAATGATAAAGGTTCGATCGCTGCAGCCTAGTGCCTACATCCAGCAACGCAGCGCCGGTAGACCGAGATGCAGGAGTGCTCGCTATTCTTCCCGCCTTCAAGTATGCATTCGTACAGCAAACCTGTGCAGTAACTCACACAAGCCGGATCGATTGGCGCCGGTCCCTGCGGTGACGAACTGGTTGTCACTCGTGAAGCCAGCATGGTGACAACGATGAGGCACAGGAAAACGAGGTGTCTGAAAAACTTCTTCATGGGATCCTCCCTGGGTATTCTTAAGTTGGTTTGAGAGGCAGACAATATGCCTGTTTGGAGATCGAGTCAATGTGCGGACGGGAGAGTCTTAGTTTGGCTTTGCGTCGGCGCCTCAGCGCCCTTGCGTGGCTTTGCCTAAAAAGTATGCGGACACTGAAAACAATGGCCGCTTACACTGGGAGCGCGGACGCCCTCGTCCGCAACCTAAGGTCAAAACTTACTCGAGTCTCGCGGAAAATGCAGCACTCGTGCTGATAGTCACGGCGGGCGCCCGCGCTTCCAGTATTAGCCCGCTTAAAAAGGCGCAGAGATTCGCAAAGAAAAACTGCAAAGTAAGAGACTTACTCACACGGGGAGCGGGAACTGAGCATTACCTGTCTGGCGATTTGGATGTCGACGTGGGCTCGGTGCTGTGCGCAAACGGCCACTTACTTTTCAGTTCCTGAATGGTCCCGTTAAAGACATCCACGTCCATGTCGTACTCGGTCCCGGGAACGGTGTAAAGGCAGTTGCTTCGATCCGCGGCATTGCAATTCATCTCGCAGGAAAACTGCCAAAGCGCGTAGGTCTTCCAGGTGCCTGCCGGAAAGTCCGTCACGCTTTTCTTGAATCGCGCGTACCAGAGATGCGTCTTCGCGAACACGTCGTCTTCACCAAAGTGATCCGCAATCGCTTTCGTCACCAGGTTGTTGGCGTAAACGACTGGATAACGTCCGGTCTTTTCTTTGATTCGATTGATGAAAAGGCGAGCTTCTTCAAAGCTCATGTGTTTTGTGCTGTCGGTGCTTTCCAAATCGAGCGCAATTAGATCGTCGGCTTCAGGCTTCACTGTTTCGAGAAAGAAGTCGGCTTGCTTGATTGGATCGCCGGGCTTTCCGTAGTGATAGCCGCCCCATTTGTAGCCGCGCTTCTTCGCTTCAACCTTACGCTCGGCGTACTTTGTATCGACGCGAAAGCCAATGGTCGCGCGATGAATGATCGCAACGACGCGCTTGTCGGTGGCGAGCTGCTGCCAATCAATTGGGTTGCCTTCGAACGGATCGATGGCGAGGGCGATGTTGGGATTCTTCCATGGTTCGGTGAATTCGGAGGATTGAGCGAAGACGGTGTGCTCACAGCAGATAATGAGAAGAATGATCAGTGACAGCTTTTGGATCATGTAACAATTACGCCTGGGACCCGTCGTCTGAGGGTGCCGATTCAGGCTCAAGATAAAGATTGATTGCTTCGAGAATGTTTTGAAGCGCTTCCACTCGAGTTTGGCCCTGCGACCAGCACCCCTTTAGGGAAGGAACATGAGCAACAAAGTAGCCATCCTCGCCGGCCACAATTACAACTTTGATCTTCATTCTTTAAGCCTATAACTCCTAACTGCGTTGCTAAACAGCCACTTTCCGAGTATTAGGACTTGAAGTTTAGAAAGGAACGTCGTCAATTGCGAATCTAAATGGTCCCGTGTATCGGTACCATTTGGCCAGAGCGTCGGCTACTGCCCGCTTGGCTTTTGTATCTTCGTTCAAGAAATCAATTGCTTCCTCGCTTACCGGGACCATAACTTCCACAAGGCTTTCCTTATTGCGCCAATAAAGCCACGTGCCCTCAAGTTTGGCGTCTAGATGAAGACTTGATCGCAGCAAGCGTATCCAGAGGGTTTGCCTTATTTCCTGTCCGAATTCTTCCATGAAAACTTGAGTACGTTTCCCGTCAGATAGAACAGATTCATAAAACTCATCGCAGCTTCCAGAGAAGATCTTGCAGTTAGCTGAGTGCAGTCGATCATACTCTTTAAGAGCCGTTTCAAATTTGCTCGCGCAAACGAAGTGGATTCTAGCAAAGGTATCTCTCTTATTGACGATGTACCTGGCGATGTAGTGTTCTTCATCAACTGCCGTAGCTTCGTGTGAGGTCTTCTCAAAAAACAGTCGAATGAGTTCGGTATCGACGACGTTGACAAGATTAAACTGGTACACAGAAGAAACGGTTTTTCGCCGTAGCAAAGCGTCCAATTCGTACGATTGCGCTTTCATGAGTGACGTAATCGAAGAAAATATCGCGCGGTCGTTTTGAGGACTTCCAGACTGTCGGTTCATTTTCCTGAAACGCGAACACCTCGACGGCAGGGTCGGAGAGTATGCGTTTGACACCCAAATCATGGGCCCTTTCGTAGTATTCGCCAGGCCACCTTTTTTGAGAAAGCATGAAGGAAAGCGCTTTGTCATTTGTCCAAATGTGGACTGGCTGACGGTCTAAGTTGGGATCAAAAGCGTCGTTCTTTCTCGCAAGTAGCGCCCAAACATTTTGCTCGCTTTTCTCTTGCAGCTTATGATCAGCGTGGTAAAGACTTTGAAATGTTGAACCTGACGTACTTTGTAGGCGACGAGGTCAATTTCTCTTATGCTTTCTTCCTGATCATCCACATAATACCTGTTGTTGATAACAATCCATCCGGAAGATCTAAGAATTTCGCCGATTTTGTGTTCCAACGGAAACCCAGTCTTAGTGATCTGCTTTTCGAAATTCTTTAATTCCATGTCCCTCTCTAATCATTTTCTACTTCGTCTTGACATCCGGGGGCCAGCTGTTTTGAAGAACGATGAGTGTTATCAGAATAGCACTCGCACGAGAGTCGAGTAACCGTCTTAGTGTAACGTCCTCGAAATTAATCACCTCGGCGACATCGGCGAATGCACGGGCGTCCCGCCCGAGATTCTTTCTTTTTCACGCGCAAGATGCGCGTGCCACCGATGCCTCCTGCCTGTGAGCCTACCTCGCACATAAGATGCGCGCGCCACGTTCAGTCAATCCAACCCACGTCCAATTCTTGAGTCCAGCCTTGATGGGATTATCCAAAACGTATCGCACCGCGTGACGAAAGTCAGCTTCATTGCGGATTAGGTGGTCGTACGATTCGGCTTGCCAGAATTCACCGGCACGATGCAACAACTTGTCGGCCTCCTTTGCACTAAATGATTTCCAAGAGTGAAGTATCTCGGGAAGGTCCGAACGTGGCACGGGCGTCCCGCCCGTGTTTCCGCTGAACGGCTGCACCACCACATGCACGTGGCTCGGCATCACGCACCATGCGGCTAGTGAACAACGCACACCGTCGAAGTGCAACAGCGCATCTCGTACTTGGTCCGCCACTTTTTCATCCTTCATAAAACAAGAGCCGTAGCCATTATCGAGATAGCGCTCGACCTTCTCAGAATAAAGATGGGCGAGTCTTCGTTCTTCGTGTTCGCTTAGTGGGCGTTTCATTTGCTCCGCGGTTTTCACAGTGTTGTTGCGCTCGAATAGCCAGCTTTCAATTACATGTTGAGGGAGGGAATCCCAGAGACGAAAGGTGACTGCATACCATCCACCCTCTCGCGTCCAATGTGGCAGGTAGGCCCCGCGACGTTTCTTGATCTCGGTCACGGGCGGGACGCCCGTGCCACTTTCTTTGCCGCTCTCAGTTTCCTTAACGGATTCGGTTTCCACGCCAGGGAAGTATTGTCAAATTGGAAAATCTGGCAAGTAATGGAATTTGCATACCGGATTGGAAGAACCATCACGGGCGGGACGCCCGTGCCACATCGCCGTGCTATACTTCCGCATCCCCTCCAGAGAGTCGAGTCAAAATCTATAGTGGCTAACGTCCTTGAAATTATTCCCCTCGGCGGCATCGGCGAGTTCGGGATGAACTGTACCTTGATGCGCTTTGGCGACGAGATGCTCATTCTCGACGCGGGTATGGGGTTCCCTGAAGAGAGCGCTTATGGCGTCGACGTCTGCATTCCTGATTTCGAAATCCTCGAACAATACCGCGACGACATTATGGCGATCATCCTGACGCATGGTCATGAAGACCATCTGGGCGCCTTGCCGTACGTGCTGAAAAAGATCAACGTTCCCGTTTACGCGTCGAACTTTACTTTGGCGCTGGCGGAAAGCAAGTTGGATGAACACGGACTTCTCGGCGACGTGCTGATGCATCGCGTCGAGCCGCGGGACGTCGTCACGATTGGCTCGTTCACCATCGAATTCATTCGCGCGTCGCACAGTTTGATTGACTGCTTCCACCTGGCCATCAAGACGCCGGTCGGCACGATCATTCATACGGGCGATTACAAGGTCGATGAGACGCCGGTCATTGGCGAGCCGATCGATTTGCGAAGCCTGCGACGTTACGGACAGGAAGGCGTGCTGGCGCTGCTTTCTGATTCGACCAACGCGACCGTTCCCGGGCGCACGCCTTCAGAACGCGCGGTCATCCCGGCCTTTGAAGAAATCTTTGCTGAGGCCCAGGGACGCATCATCGTCGCGGCGTTTGCCTCCTCGATTCATCGTATTCAAATCGTCTTTGATGTGGCCCAGCAGTTCAACCGAAAAGTCTGCGTGCTTGGCCGTTCGATGCAGAAGAACGTCGAGATCGCTGATCGGCTTGGCTATCTGGACATCCACGATGGGATGCTGGTCAGCGGGAACGACACGAAGACGATGCGCGATAACGAAATCGTTTTTCTCGTCACCGGCTCACAGGCCGAGCCGCGCGCCGCGCTTTATCAAATGGCTACGCAAGTCTACAAAGGCCTGACGATTGAAGAAGGCGACACGGTGGTCCTGTCAGCGCGCATCATTCCGGGCAACGAGCGGGCAATCTCCAAGCTGATCGGTTTCATGTACAAGCGTGGCGCGAACATCATCGAAGAGAAGCGGCGGCTGATTCATGTTAGCGGTCACGCGTCGCAGGATGACATACGCATTATGACTGAAGCCGTGCGCCCGAAGTTTGTCGTGCCGATTCACGGCGAATATCGCATGCTGTTTCGTCACAAAGAATTTGTGAAGAACCATCTGGGCATTCCCGAGCACAGAATTATTCTGATCGAGAATGGTGATGTGCTGGAGTTGGACGGCGAGCGCTGCACCATAGTTGATAAGCGCGATACCAAACGTATCTTCATCGACGATTCAGGGTTTGAAGAGATCGATTACGAAACTGTCCGCCAGCGAAAGAAGATGGCCTACGAAGGCATTGTCACCCTCATCGTTACGATCAATGGTGAAAGCCGTGAACTGGAAACGGCCCCGGAAATTGTCGCGCGCGGCGTGCGCGGCCTTGACGACTCAAACGGGTTTATTAAATCCGCGCAAACAGTTGTCGCCGATGCTTTTTCGAAAGCCTCGCCCGCGCAGCTCGGGGATTCGACGCTGCTGAAAGAGTACCTGCGGCTCGAGCTCAAACGTTTCATTCAAGCCCAGACTGGTTCACGGCCGGTAATTACTCCCGTCGTCCAGCAAATCTGAGTACCTCGACCTCAGACCTAACTGTTGCGTTGCTTGCAGATAGGTAGACACGCGAAAATCCTTTCCTAGTAGAAATACGGAGCCTCATAGCCCAAAAAGCCGCAGATTTTTGTCGCCCAGGTCAAGCTGTTTGTTGTATTCTAGTTAGAGCCGACGCCCTTCGGCCCTCACGGCAACATCCATTGCCGCCTGGTTTCCCCTTTTCCAAATTAACTGACCGTCGAACGTAATTGTCGAACTCACCAGACCGAAACCTCAACACAGATGGATTGGACTAATAAGGTTGTTCTTATCACAGGCGCATCATCCGGAATCGGACGCGCCATGGGAATCGAGCTTGCGCGCCGCGGGGCCTCGGTAGGATTACTTGCGCGCCGTCGCGAAGTGATCGAGGAAATCGTCCATGAGATCACGAAAGCCGGAGGGCGAGCTTTGACGTTGCCGGGGGACGTAACCGACTCTGAGGCCGTGCGCGGTGCAGTATCTGAGATGCGTCGAACCTTCGGCCCCATTGACGTCCTGGTGGCGAATGCGGGCATCAACGTGAATACGTTTGTTCCAGATCTCTGTGAGAAGAAAATCGCGGAGCTGATGAACGTCAACGTGCTCGGCGTGGTGAACAGCGTCTCTGCCGTTCTGCCAGAGATGGTCCGCCGCAGAAGCGGCCACCTGGTCGCAAACTCCAGCCTCGCAGCATATCGCGGCCTTCCGAAATCTGCGGCTTATTGCGCGAGCAAGGCGGCGATCTCAACTTTCTTCGAAGCGATCAGGATCGATCTGCGCGGCTCGGGCGTCGACGTCACCACGATTCATCCCGGCTTTGTCAAAACACCGCTGATTGCAAGCATCAGACGCACGCCGTATGTAATGGAGCTGGATTACGCAGTGAACAAGATCGTTCGCGCGATCGAGAAGCGTAAGAAGCGATATTCGTTTCCGTGGCAACTGGCCACCATGGCGCGCGCGTCCAAATTGCTTCCCACACCCATGTACGATTGGATCGCCGAGCGCAATTCGTTTCGGGGCTAGCTTAATTTGGGCCGACGCTCACGCAGCCCGTCAAAAAAGCTCATCTCACTGTCATTCTCTCCGTGTCTCTGTGCGGTCTCAGTGCCTCAGTGGTGGAATCTTCTTCTAAGTATTTTCACCACGGAGACACTGAGAATTAACCGAGGCACAGAGACTCTCCGACAGACTCGTCACACGAAGTCTAACTTCCCAAAAACTGTTCTTAGGTTTGATTGAATTCCGTAGATCGTGACCTTTTAGTTGTTTCCTTGGAGGTGTAAACTGCGCGTGACGTGATGGATTGGTCTGACAAAGTTGTTCTGATTACCGGAGCATCTTCGGGAATCGGCCGCGGATTGGCTGTCGAACTTGCGCGGCGCGGCGCCAAGCTGGGCTTAATGGCCCGCGGTGTGGCCGCGCAGAAAGTGCTCGGAGCGGCGGTCGGTGGCCGGCGCTCGACTGATCGACCGGTTCCAATCGTACCGTCTCCCGCTTTGGAAGAAGTTGTTAAGGTGATCGAAGAGACGACTGGCTCGGGCGGTGAAACGTCTGTGGCGCGGACACTGTTGTTGCCTGCGGACGTGCGTGATCCGAGAGCTGTTGGAGCTGCCGCAGATCGCCTACGAGAAGAGTTCGGAAGAATCGATGTCTTGATCGCGAACGCCGGTGTGGGCGCTACTACCGAAGCTACCGAACTGGATCCTGAAGACGTGGCGCGGGTAATTAGCGTGAATGTCCTGGGAGCGGTAAACAGCGTCGCGGCTGTATTGCCGGAAATGGCAGCGCGCGGATCGGGCCAATTGGTAGCTATATCCAGTCTTTCCGCCTACCGCGGACTTCGTAAATCGGCCGCTTACTGCGCGAGCAAAGCTTCACTCTCATCTTTTTTTGAAAGCTTGCGAATAGACCTGATCGGCTCAGGCGTGAATGTGACCATTATCCATCCCGGCTTTATCAAGACGCCTTTGACGGCCGGCCGTAAGGCGGATATGCCCTTTCTGATGGACTTGGATTTTGCCGTCAACAAAATCATTGGAGCCATCGAGAAGCAGAAGAAGTCATACGCCTTCCCTTGGCAACTCGCCACCATCGTGCGCGTCGCAATGGTGATGCCTAACTTTATGTATGACTGGATCTCCCGCAGGAATTCCTTCCGCGAATAATTTTTCGTTTTAGGTTTGCGATTTGAGATCGGCGGTGTGATACTCGGCGTCGTTCGATTTTCAAATTACGAATCGCAATTTTAAGACTCAAAATACGAAATGACTTTGATTCAGGCTATCCTGCTCGGCATCGTTCAGGGCCTCACTGAATTCATCCCGATCAGTTCAACTGCGCATTTGGTGCTGGCGAGTCGCGTCCTGGGCTTGTCGCTCAATCCGGAACAGTTGACGGCATCGATTGCGGTGATTCAGTTGGGCACACTAATCGCCGTGCTTGTCTATTTCGCCGCCGACATTTGGAATATTTCGATCGCGTTCGTGCGCGACCACGTGAAATTGCTGACGTCCGGAAGGCAGGGACCAGGCGTTTCGGGTCTCTCGCATGAAGCAATGCTGGGTTGGCTGATCGTTATTGGCTCGCTTCCGGTCGCCGTCGTCGGCTTACTCTTTAAGAAACAGATCGAAGGCACGTTCACGAAGAACCTCTGGGTGATCGCGACGATGATGGTTGTTGTTGCGCTGCTGCTGGCGTTGGCCGAAGCAGTCGGCAAGAAACAACGTCAGATGAAAGATCTCGGTGTCAAAGACGCACTCATCGTCGGGTTCGCGCAATGTCTGGCGCTGATTCCAGGGTCCAGCCGCTCAGGCTCGACCATCATGGGCGGCCTTTTTGCCGGCGAAGCCAGAGACACCGCGGCACGATTTTCATTTCTCCTTTCGATTCCGGCGATCGCCGCCAGCGGTTTGCTGGAAATGAAAGAAGCTCTGCACAGACTTCCACAGGGCAGCCTGACGGCGCTCGCGGTCGGCACGATCATCTCCGGCATCGTCGGTTATTTATCGATTTGGTTTTTGATTCGTTACCTGCGAACGCATACAACGGGCGTGTTCATCGGTTACCGGCTGATCGTGGGCGCGGCAATCCTCCTGCTGCTATTTATGGGCCGCATTACCCCGCTATGAATTTGGAGTGCGCCGGCAGAGCGAAGCGGCGACGGATGACTGGAGCGCAAGCGTCCTCGCTTGCCCCTCGCGCTTTGTCCCAATGAATGCAAGCGAGGACGCTTGCGCTCCAATCATCCCGGCACTCCAAAGTTAGCTCTTAGGTCCAACAACAAGTAAACTCCCAGAATGACCGCCGCGCCTTCCCTCAAAAAGAAGAGCAAGAAGTGGATTGTTCGAAACGCCGATCATTCGCGTGCGCGAGAGCTCGCGAAGCAACTCGGCGTTTCGCCGATCGTGGCTGATTTGCTGGTGGCGCGCGGTTACCAGGACGCGGACTCTGCGAAGAATTTTCTTAATCCGTCACGCGATCAGCTTCACGATCCGTTTCTAATGCGCGGCATGCCGGAAGCTGTAGAGCGCGTGCTTCGGGCTGTCGATCAAAGCGAACCCATTCTCATTTACGGCGATTACGATGTTGATGGAACGACGGGTACGGCGGTCTTGCTGCGCGCGCTGCGTATGTTGGGAGCGACCGCCGGTTCTCACGTGCCGCACCGTTTCACGGAAGGTTACGGAATTCAACAACCTGCTTTAGAGAAAGCGGCCAAAGATGGTTACAAGCTGGTCGTCAGCGTTGATTGCGGCATACGCGCGCACGAGCCGCTGGTGTGGGCCCGTGAAAATGGGTTGGACATCATCATCACCGATCATCACTTGCCCGATGAAGACGAAGGATCGCCGCCCGCGCTCGCGGTGCTGAATCCAAATCAGCACGGGTGCGATTATCCTGACAAGAGCCTGGCCGGCGTGGGCGTCGCTTTCAAATTGGTCCATGCGCTGTTTCGTGAACGCGGGAAAGAATCCGCCGTGCCCGGCTTTCTCAAGATGGTCGCGATCGGAACCGTTGCCGACGTCGCGAAGCTGGTTGGCGAGAATCGCGCCATCGTAGCGCTGGGACTTTCTGATTTGCCGGGCGCGGTTAATCCCGGGTTGCGGGCGCTGATCGAGATTGCCGGATGCGGCGAGGATAGCGAGATGACGGCTTACGATCTCGGCTTTCGCATCGGTCCGCGCATCAATGCGGCGGGGCGCATGGACGCGGCCCGCGCGGTGGTCGAACTGTTTGAAGCAAAAGAACCGCAAGAAGCGCGGCGTTTGGCAGAACACCTGGACACGCGCAACCGCGAGCGCATGGACGCGCAGCGAGAGATTTTCAATCGCGCGATTGAAGAGTTCGAGAGCAGCGGCACAGACATGAGTCTGTGTTATGCGGCGGTGATTGCCGGTGATGGCTGGCATCGCGGAGTAATCGGTTTGGCCGCTTCGAAAATCGCTGAGCGATTGAACCGGCCCTGCGTTGTGATTTCGCTCGACGGCGACACTGGTCACGGCTCAGCGCGCAGCATTGAGGCCTATCACTTGTTTGATGGACTGACCTCATGCCGTGATCTCTTGGAAAAGTTTGGTGGGCACTCGCACGCGGCGGGTCTTTCGATTCACCGCGATCGCATCGCAGATTTTCGGCGGCGCTTGAACGAACATGCGGCCTCGTGTTTGACTGAGGATGATCTGGCGCCGTCTCTGTCGATTGATGCGGAACTTGACGCGACTGAGCTGGGATTTCAGCTTTCGCAGGATTTGCGGGTGCTCGAACCGTTTGGGGCGGGGAATCCGCGGCCGGTATTTGTGACGCGGAACTTTCGCGTCCTGAGCGAGCCCCAGATCATTAAGGAGCAGCATCTAAAGTTGCGTGTGAGCGGCGCCAACAATAGACCGATGGAAGCAATCTGGTGGCGCGGCGTGGAAGAAGTTGAAAGATCGCCACAGATGAATGACCACGTCGACCTTGCTTACGAGTTCGAGGCGAACCGGTGGCAGGGTGATATCAGATTGCAGTTGAATGTGCAGGACATGCGTTATTCAAACAATGGATAGATCGTTTAGAGGCGGGCTACCGCCCGCCGTCTTTGGTTATGAAGCTTTTCAAATCAAACGAGACCAACACATTTCATTATTTGACGCTAGCCACCTATGACCGCGTCGCGGTTTTCAGAAGCGATCGCGCCTGCGAGATCTTCGTTAATACCCTGGAAGAAGTTCGGCGACGTTATCCCTACAAATTAGTTGGCTACGTGATGATTTGTGCAGTCATCCTGCGGATTGGAAATGGTCGAGTTATCGAGCCTGTCTGCCGCACGAGGCGGGTGACGTGCCGATTGAGATCGATTGGCAAGCCTATTGGAAAGAGGAAACAATAGGCGAAAACAGGCGGGCAGTAGCCCGCCTCTAAACGATCGAAAATTATGCAGGCAGTTACGCCAAAGAGAAGAATCACCGCAGTTGATTTGCGTGCGCGCGTACCGGCGATTGCCCGCGCGCTGGCTCTGATTCTGCTGGTGGGCGGCGCGATTTTTGTCGGCGTGTCTTATTACAAGATGCGCAACAACACGCGGTTCCACATGCTGGGAAAAACGCCCGCGCTGTCAAACGAGATTACCGGCATCATCAATGGATACGAGCAGCGCATCACTAAAAATGATCGCTTGTACTTATGGTTGCGCGCGGCGCGCGACGTGACGTATGCGGATGGTCATCACGAACTGGAACAGGTAAACCTGCAATGGTTTCCGCCGACGGGCGACAAGCCCCATCAGATTATTTCAGATCGATCGATCTACGATCAGAAGAGCGGTGTGCTGCAATTCAATGGGAATGTTCAGATCGATTCTAACGATGGGTTAAAAGTCAGGACTGATTCGGTCCAATTCAATCAGGAAACGAAGATCGCCGAGACGGCCGCGCCGGTCAGCTTTGAGCGAGAAAACGTCTCGGGCCAATCGACCGGCGCGATGTTAGACAACGACAAGAAGCGTCTGGAGTTGCGGAGCGCCGTCGCCGTCACTATTGCTCCTGAAGCATTCAAAAGTCCAGATTCGAAGAATTCCAAGCCGCTGACAGGCACGCGGGCAAAGCCGGTAAACATTCATTCCGCCCAGGCAGTTTTCGAACAGTCGACGATGCGCCTGACTTTTTCCGGCGGCGCGACGGCTGAGCAGGAACAGGACATCATGAGCGGCGACTCGCTCACGGCCATCCTGAACGACAAGAAGAAACTCCAGAAGATCGAGATGCGCGGCAACTCATATCTGCGGTCGATGGAGCCAGGGCACGCGGCCGAAGCACACTCGGTCGACATGGATTTTTATTTTGACGCCGATCAGCGGCTGACGCGCGCTTACGGCGCGCGGGACATTCGCGCGCAAACCCTGAACGCGGATTCGGATGTGCAGCTAAGCGGCGCGAATACGCTCGACATGAGTTTTCAGGCGGTGGGCGATCAGAGCCTTTTGAAAGAGATGCGCACCGAAGGCCGTTCAGTCGCGACTATGTCCGCGCCCAAGTCGCGGGCCAACGATCCGCGCGCCGCGAGCAAGCGTCTGACCGCGGACTCAATCAAGTTGGGCTGGCGCGCGAACGGCAAGGATTTGGAAAAAGCTGAAGCCGTCGGCAACGCTGAACTCTACATCGAACCGGTGCAGAAAACTGCGAAGAACGATCGCAAGACATTGACGGCGCCACGCTTCGATTGCGATTTCTTCGAAAGCGGAAACATTGCGCGCAACTGCACGGCCACGGGCGGGGCGAAGGCAGTTATCGATCCTTTCCAGGCGAACGAGAAACATGGCCAGCAAACAATAACGGCGCAGAAAATCGCCACGGTTTTTGTGCGCGAGACTCAGGACGTCGAGCGAGTTGACGCTACCGGCGATGCCAAGTTCAACGAACTGGATCGCAACGGGACTGCGAACGGCATTTCTTATACGGCCGCGGATCAGATGGTGCGAATGCGTGGCGGCGATCCAACAGTTTGGGATTCGCGCGCCCGAACGAAAGCCGTCGAGATCGACTCGAACAACGAGACTCATATCTCAGTCTGCCGGGGCAAAGTGCAGACGACTTATTACAGCCAGGAGCAGACGAACGGCGCCACTCCTTTCCGCAAGGTCAAGAGTCCGGTTTATCTCGCCGGCGATAAGGCTGAAGTCGATCATGATTCCGGCCGCGCGGTTTACACCGGTTCAGCGCGCATGTGGCAGGACGACAACTATGTTCGCGGTGATTCAATTACGCTCTATCGCGAAGAGAAACGCATGGAGTCCTGGGGTCATGTGCAAAGCGCTCTGTATCAAGCCAAACAGAAAAACGCGAATTCAACAGAAGCTGTGCCGGTGTTTGTCACATCTGAATTCATGAAGTATTCGGATACCGAACGTGTGATTCATTACGAAACAAACGTGGACATCAAGCAGGGAACCGATCGTCTGACCTCTAACGTCGCCGATGTTTATTTGCAGAAAGAAGCGAACGAAGTCGAGCGCACCGTGGCGCAAAAAAACGTGACGATCGTTCAGCCCGGGCGGCGGGGCACGGGCGATTGGTGTCAATACACGACCGCGGACGAAGTGGCGGTTTTAACCGGAAATCCTGCTCACGTGGAAGATGCCGAACAAGGCACCACCGACGGCAATCGACTGACAATGTATCGTCGCGAGAACCGCGTAGTTGCTGACGATACGCGTGGGTCGCAGTCGCCGGGCCGCGTGCGCTCGACGCATAAAATTACAAAGCCTTAGATGCAGTGTTGAGAGTTCAACCTTTAGGTTGTTCTTGTTTGGATCGCAAGCTAAAGCTTGAACTCTGAACAGTGAATTCAATCACACAACCTGATTCGCTTGGTCACTGGGGCCGCTACGGCGGCCGCTTCGTGCCTGAGACTCTGATGGCGCCGCTGGAAGAACTGACGGCCGCTTTCGAATCAGCGCGCTCGGACGAAAGTTTTCAGACCGAACTTGATTCTCTTTTACGAGATTTCGCGGGACGGCCCACTCCGCTTTTCTTTGCGAAGCGTCTTACCGAACATGCCGGCGGCGCGCGCATCTACCTCAAGCGCGAAGACCTCCTGCACACCGGCGCGCACAAGATCAACAACACTCTCGGACAAATCTTGCTGGCTCGGCGCATGGGAAAGAAGCGCATCATCGCGGAAACCGGCGCGGGCCAGCATGGCGTCGCGACCGCAACCGTTTGTGCTCTGTTCGGATTGCAGTGTGTCGTGTACATGGGCGCCGAAGACATGCGGCGTCAGGCGCTGAATGTCTTTCGGATGCAGTTGCTGGGGGCCGAAGTGCGCGAAGTCGATGCCGGCTCGAGAACTCTGAAAGATGCGATCAACGAGGCTCTGCGAGATTGGGTGACGAACGTTGCCGATACTTATTATTTATTAGGCAGTGCCCTCGGTCCTCATCCTTATCCGCTGATGGTGCGGGATTTTCAGAGCGTGATTGGCACTGAAGCGCGCGCGCAGATTCTCGAGCAGGAGCATCGTCTGCCCGATTGTTTGATTGCTTGTGTCGGTGGAGGCTCAAACTCGATCGGATTGTTTCATCCATTTCTGGCGGATAAATCAGTGCGCATGATTGGAGTTGAAGCCGGGGGCGTGGGCGGCGAGTTGGGGCAACACGCCGCGCGATTCAATGCCGACGGCGGCGGCCGCCCCGGAGTTTTGCAGGGCACGATGAGTTACGTTTTGCAGGACGAGCGCGGACAGATCGCCACGACGCATTCGATTTCCGCCGGTCTTGATTATCCGTCAATCGGTCCGGAGCATGCGTTTCTGCATGACGAGGGCCGCGTCGAATATACATCTGTCTCTGACGATGAAGCTTTATCTGCCTTCCAAACTCTGTCGAAGCTTGAAGGAATTATTCCGGCCTTGGAATCAGCACACGCCGTGGCGCACTCATTGAAAGTTGCGAGCGAGATGAAGCAGGATCAAATCATGATCGTGAATCTGTCCGGACGTGGCGATAAGGATGTGGACACGGTGCGCGAAAATCTAACCACAGAGGACACGGAGGTTCTCAGAGAAGATTGAAATATTCTCTGTGTCCCTCTGTGGTGAAATCTTTTGAATCGAATCGCGGAAAAATTTGCCAATCTCAAACGAGAGAACCGTAAAGGCTTCATCCCTTTCATCACTGCCGGCGATCCGGACCTCGAAACCACTCGCAAATTAATAATCGAACTCGCGCGCGCAGGCTCAACCCTCATCGAACTTGGCATTCCGTTCACTGATCCGATGGCCGATGGGCCGGTGATTCAACGCGCCTCAGAACGCGCGTTGCTTCAGCGCGTCGGCGTTGCGGAAGTCTTCGAGGTCGTGGCGGACGCGCGCAGAGAGACTGATGTACCAATTATCCTTTTTAGTTATTTCAATCCGCTGCTGCAATTTGGAGTTGAGAAACTCGCCAACGAATCGCAGCGAACCGGCGTGGATGGAATTCTGGTAACCGATTTGATTCCGGAAGAAGCCGAAGAATTTGCCGCCACGATGCGCCAGAATGATCTGGATCTGATCTTCCTGGTCGCGCCGACGTCAACCGATCATCGTCTGAAATTAATTGCTGAACGCGCGAGCGGTTTCATTTACGCAGTCTCTCGCGCCGGGGTGACTGGCGAGCGCGCAGAGATGAGCGCCGAAACCGAGAAGCTGGTACAAAGGGTCCGGCAGTTTTCAGATTTACCGGTGGCCGTCGGCTTCGGCATCTCAAAAGCGGAACACGTGGTTGACGTTTGGCGCTATGCGGATGCGGCCGTGGTTGGATCGGCTATAGTCAGTGAGATTGAGAAGGCTGAATCACCGGATGATGCAGTGAGCCGCGTCGGCGCATTCTCTCGGCGGCTCTTAACCAGCCAGCCCAATGGCTGATAGCCGCGTCCTCGCTGAGCGCTTGCAACCTGCTTTTAGTGTCTTTCGTTCGAAGGAGTTCCGGTCAATCAAATATCTTTCTCGACGAAGATCGAGTCTTGCGCTATCCTTCCCCGGCCTTTTTTGAAATTAACCGCGTTGCACGCGTGAAACACTGTTCCATTTGCGCTTGAGTTGTGTTATGCTCGCCCCGTTAAGCCGTGGGATGCCCCGAGACACAACTTGAACCGAAGAGGAGCAGAAGAAAAGGATGCCTGTTATGCCTGAAGACCGATTTGCAGAACGCAGCCGCGCTATCGAAGCCGCGCTGCTCAACATTGAAAAGAGATTTGGCAAAGGATCGATAATGCGCCTGGGCGAGCGTGAGATTTCCGATATCCCGGCGATTTCGACGACCTCGCTGTCGTTGGACTCAGCAGTTGGTGTCGGTGGCGTGCCGCGGGGCCGCATCTGCGAGATCTATGGCCCGGAAAGCTCCGGCAAGACCACGCTCGCTCTTCACATCGTGGCCGAAGCCCAGAAGGCCGGCGGCGTCGCGGCTTACATCGACGCTGAGCATGCGATGGACGCCGACTATGCCCACAAGCTGGGAGTGAACGTCGACGACCTGCTGATCTCGCAACCTGACTCGGGCGAGCAGGCTTTGGAGATTGCCGAAGCCCTGGTGCGATCCAATGGCGTTGATGTGATCGTCGTTGATTCGGTTGCGGCTCTGGTGCCGCGGGCTGAGTTGGACGGCGAGATGGGCGATTCCTTGCCGGGACTGCAGGCGCGTCTAATGTCGCAGGCGCTGCGCAAACTGACGGCGATTGTGGCCCAGTCGAACACCTGCTTTATCTTCATCAACCAGATTCGCGAAAAGATTGGCGTGATGTTCGGCAACCCTGAAACGACCACCGGTGGCCGCGCGCTGAAGTTTTATTCTTCTCTGCGTCTGGACATTCGTCGCATTGGCGCCATCAAAGACGGTGATCGCATCGTCGGCAATCGCACCAAGGTCAAAGTCGCGAAGAACAAAGTCGCGCCGCCGTTCCGCGAATGTGAATTCGACATCATGTACGGCGAAGGCATTTCGCGCGAAGGCGATCTGCTGGACCTCGCATCCAACAATCGCGTCGTCGAGAAAAGCGGCGCGTGGTTTTCCTACAAGGGCGAGCGTCTGGGTCAGGGTCGCGAGAACGCCAAGCAGACTTTGAAGGACAATCCCGAAGTCTTGAAACGCATCGAGAATGACGTGAGGCGCGCGTTGGGCATGCCAGTGTATGGCGAAGTAGCGACGGCAGAAGCGGCGCCGGCTGAGCAGAAGAAAGCGGCCGCGGCATCGGAGAAGAAATAAATAAAAGCATGATGAAGCAATTCATTGCGATCATTGGCGAGGCCAAGTCTGGAAAATCAACCATTATCCGAAGTCTGACCGGCTGTCCGACGAAGGACTACCGCGACTTTATTCGCGACGGCTTTTCTAACGAGAGCCTGTACGTTGTCTGCGGTTCTCCCCAAGAGCAGAGTATGTCTCTTGAGGATCTGAAGGCTTTGCTGAACGTGGTCTGTCAAGATTCGAGTTGTCGGGGCATCGTAATGGCGATTCAGCCAAAACTGACGAGAAGTCGACTTTCAATGGAAAAGATCCTTCAAGAGGTAGCAGTCACTGAGTCATTTCAGACGAGGGCGTTCTTCGTCAATCCTGGTAGAGTTAGCGGACCGGCGGATTCATCGGTGATTTCTCGCGTGAACGACCTCGTGGTTCAGCCATATATCTTGGACGGGCGTCGCTTTGCGATTATCAATGCAGAGGCAGTTAATCGGGTGACACTTCGCGAGCGGCCATTAAGCGAAAATGTGAGAGCTTCCACTGTTGCTGCGGGCCTAACACTTTCTTGACGGAAATTAAGCCACTCGGTATGTTTTGATCATGACCTCTGAGCAGCTGATCGCACATGCAATGGCTCTTCCGCTCGCCGAACGGATCTCACTCGCGCAAGCGCTGTGGGAGAGTATTGACGGATTACCTGACGTTGATGAGCGTTCCGCGGTTGCTCAGGCGATTCAACGCGATGTTGACCTTTCGTCAGGCAAAGTAATAGGTCGCACCCATGAAGAAGTAATGCAGGCAGCGCGACGAGCGCTCGAATGCGACTGATCTACCATCCCGACGCGGAAGCCGAATTAATCGAGGCAGCGCGTTATTACGAAGGCCGCGTCTCAACTCTAGGCGCTCAGTTCCTTGATGAGGCGGATCGCGCAGTTACAAAGATCCTGGAAGCGCCCGGACGTTGGCGAATCTTGGAGGCAGGCGTACGAAGGTATTCGATACCGCGTTTCCCATACGCGATCTACTATCGCGATTATCCAGGCCATCTCCACATCCTTGCTTTCAAACATCACGTCCGCCACCCTGACTACTGGCGATATCGCATTTCCGAATGACCTGTTAATGCTTTGCAGATCTTCACTAAATCCTCTCATAATCCGCGCAGCGCAATTTCAAGCCTATGACCGACCCCATTCTCATCAAGAACGGCACGATTGTGACGATGGACCAAAAGAATTCCATCGTGCGCGGTGATGTGCTGATTCGTGACGGACGCATCGTTAAAGTCGCGACGGAAACCGATGATGCGGTCGACAATGTAATCGACGCGGCCGGCTGCGCAGTCCTGCCGGGTTTTATCCAGACACACATTCATCTTTGCCAGACGCTCTTTCGCGGCGCGGCCGACGATCTTTCTTTGATTGATTGGCTCAAGAAACGAATTTGGCCGATGGAAGCGGCGCACACTCCCGAATCGATTCGCGCGTCGGCGCAAGTTGGAATCGCGGAAATGATCAAGGGCGGGACGACTTGTGCGCTCACGATGGAGACGGTGCGGCATACCGAAGAGGTTCTGCGCGTCGTCGAACAAACCGGATTCCGGGCGACCGTCGGCAAGTGCATGATGGACAAAGGCGACGGGGTGCCCGCCGAACTTCATGAACAGACACGGGCTTCGATTGACGAGTCCGTCGCGCTGATCGAGAAATGGCACGGTCAGGCTGATGGCCGCATTCGTTGCTGCTTTGCGCCGCGTTTCGCGATCAGTTGCACGCGTGAGTTGCTCTCAGAAGTGGCTGAATTGGCAAAGCGGCATAACGTCATGATTCACACTCACGCCTCAGAGAATAAGAGCGAATGCGAGATCGTCGAAGGCGAAGCGGGTAAGCGAAATATCATGTATCTCGACTCTGTCGGGATCACCGGCGCGCACGTCGTTTTGGCCCACTGCGTTCATCTCGATACGGAAGAGATGGAGACGCTGATGCAGACGAAGACCAATGTCTCACACTGTCCGTCTTCCAATCTGAAACTTGGATCCGGTCTTGCGCGTGTGGCCGAAATGTTGGCGCGCAAGATTCCGGTTTCACTCGGCGCCGATGGTGCGCCTTGTAACAACCGGCTCGACATGTTTACGGAAATGCGCACGGCGGCTTTACTTCAGAAGCTTGCGCACGGGCCCGAGGTTTTACCGGCTGCTCGGGTGCTCAGAATGGCGACTATTGATGGCGCGCACGCTCTGGGCCTCGATCAGGAAATCGGCTCAATTGAAGTCGGAAAACGCGCGGATGTGATTGTGGTTGACCTTAATCAGCTTCATTCGAGCCCTTCGCCCGATGTTGTTTCCGCGTTGGTTTACTCAGTGCAGTCCTCTGACGTGCGCACGACCATCATTGATGGACGTCTGGTGATGCGCGATCGGAAGTTGCTAACGTTGGATGAATCAGTTGTGATTGAGGAGGCAAATCACGAAGCGAGCGAGCTCGCCAGGCGTGCACGTTTGTAATCAGCCTCTTAGGAATCTGTAGTGCCCCAATTTGAATGACTTTTCGTAGCCCAGGCGTTTACGCCTGGGGAGTGAAAAAAGGCGATAGTTTAGAAGCCCCATTAATGGGGCTTTAATAGCGCAGCTTGTTTCTCCCCCAGGCGTAAACGCCTGGGCTAGAGAAAGCCTTACGATGAAACCAGGTCACCACCCAAAGATCTGCTTGTCTGATTCAAACATCACACTTCCCGCTTTTGCGAAAATCAATTTGAATCTGCGCGTTTTGGGTAAGCGTACGGACGGCTATCACGATCTCGACACGATTTTTCAAACGATTAGCCTGCACGACACAATCAGAATCACCGCGACCGACGATTCCGCGATAGTGCTTTCGTGTGATGACCGCCGGTTGGCGATCGATGAAACCAATCTGGTGATTCGGGCCGCCGAAGGTTTGCGCGCTCAATTTGGAACGACGAAAGGCGCGCGCATTCGGCTCGAGAAACGGATCCCGGTCCAGGCGGGACTCGGCGGCGGATCTGCAGATGCAGCGGTGACGTTGCTGGCACTGTCCCACGTGTGGCACTTGAGCCCAACTAAACAGGATCTGATGGCCGTCGGTTCTCGGCTTGGTGCGGACGTGCCGTTCTTTTTGTTTGGCGGAACGGCTCGCGGAACGGGGATCGGAAACAAGGTCGTGCCGCTTCGAGATGCGTCCGAAAAATTTCTCCTTGTCTTGAAACCGAATGCGAACACCAGGACGAGTGAAGCATACAAAGCTCTGGATGAACGTTCCTTGACAACGCGAAACTCGAAAACTATTCTTTCAAGTTCGCAACCGACAGAGCATTTTGATAATGGAAGTTTTGCTTCGCTCGAAAATGACTTTGAGGAAGTTATTCTTAACCTCGAACCGGAGATTGCGAGAGCGAAGGTGGCTTTAATGCGCGCGGGTGCAGCCGCCGCGGCTCTGGCGGGCAGCGGGTCGGCGGTTTTTGGGATTTTTGACAGCGAAGATGCGCAGCGACGCGCCATACAGGCAATCGAACTCGAAACTGGCTGGCGCGTCTTTTCTTGTAAAACGGTTGGGCGCGACGATTACGCAACAGCGTTAGGCGACCTAAATCAGTTTCTGGCGTAGAATCAAATGTGCCGGTATCATGCCGGCTCTCCGATGGTGGGGCGTCGCCAAGTGGTAAGGCACCGGTCTTTGGATCCGGCATTCGTAGGTTCGAATCCTTCCGCCCCAGCCAATTTCTAGTGGCACAGACTTCAGTCTGTGATTCATATACATGAGATATGCACAGGCTGAAGTCTGTGCCACTGCGTAATGGGAACCACTGGCGGAATAAAAATCTTTTCCGGGAGCGCGCATCGCACCCTGTCCCAGGAAATCTGTCACGAGCTGTCCTGTGACCTGGGTAAGGCGACGACGGCACGCTTTTCTGACGGCGAATTCAACTTTCAAATTGAAGAAAATGTGCGCGGCACCGATTGTTTTCTGGTGCAGCCGACCTGCCCGCCGACCGATGCCTATTTGATGGAGTTGCTGGTGATGCTCGACGCGTTCCGTCGCGCGTCGTCAGCGCGGATTACGGCGGTGCTGCCTTATTACGGCTATGGCCGATCGGACAAGAAAGATCGGCCCCGGGTGCCGATTTCGGCAAAGCTGGTGGCGAATCTTTTGACCACGGCAGGCGCCGATCGAGTCCTGACAATCGATTTGCACGCCGCACAAATCCAAGGGTTCTTTGATATTCCGGTGGATCACCTTTACGCCGCGCCGGTTTTCATTCGCTACTATCAGGAAGCGCCGCTGCCGAATTTGACGGTCGTCGCGCCCGATACCGGCGGCGCCGAGCGAGCTCGGGCGTATGCCAAGAGACTCGACGCGGAACTGGCTCTATGCGACAAACGTCGAGACAAACCTAATGTGGCTGAAGTGATGAACGTGGTCGGCGATGTTCAGGGGCGAAATTGTTTGATAGTCGATGATATGTGCGACACTGGCGGCTCTTTGACCAAGGTTTCCCTGGCCCTGAAACAAGCCGGCGCGGCTCGGGTTGACGCCTGCTTTACCCATCCGGTACTCTCAGGACGTGCCGCACAGCATCTGGGTAGTTCAGGTATTGAGCAAATAGTTGTGACGAACACGATTCCGCTGAATTCAAAAGCCGCGGAGTTGAAAAACATCAAAGTCTTGAGCATTGCGCCTCTTTTGGCGAAAGCGATCAAGTCGATCCATGAAGAGACCAGCGTCTCTTCGCTCTTCGTTTGAAGTAAGTGGCACAGACTTCATCTGTGATTCCACCTAAAGGCTACAGACTAAAGTCTGTGCCACGGCGAAGGGCAAACACTGAAAGTCGAGTAGCCGTCATACGCGGCCGGCAGCAAATCAGCTGTCAGCTTTCAGAGAGAAAAATTGAGTGGAAGATGTGGCACAGACTTTAGTCTGTGATGTTCTACGTGCGGAACACAGACTGAAGTCTATGCCACCAATTCAGGAGAGCAATCATGGCAGAGAGAAAAGAGATCATAATTCGCGCCACCGCGCGCGAGGGCCGGGGAAAAAATGATGCCCGGCGCGCGCGTCGTAACGGTCAGGTGCCTGTGACAATTTACGGCGGGGCCGGAGAAGCAGTCGCCGCTTTGGCGCCGTTGAGCGAGTTGGCGGCAATTCTCAGATCCGACACCGGCCGCAACACAATTTTCACGGTTGATATCGAAGGCGTTGAAGCGACCGAAGTAATGTTTGTCGATCGCCAAATCGATCCCGTGCGCAGTCGTCTGGTCCATGCTGATTTCAAGCGTCTGGTTAAGGGCGAGAAGATTGAAGCGACGGTGCCTTTGCGACTGGTAGGCGAGCCCGTCGGCGTTCGTGAAGGGGCCGGCGTGCTCGAGCAGCTTTTGCGCGAAATCGAGATTCGTTGCCAGCCGCGCGATATTCCTGAGCATATCGACGTTGACGTGACTAACCTGGCAGTAAGTGACGTGCTGCACGTCTCAGACATTCCGATCGCTGAAGGGGTCGAAATCCTGGCAGAGCCGGATACGGCGATTGCGACGATCGGCGTCGTGAAGGAAGAGCCGGTGGCCGAAGCGCCTGTCGAAGGCGAAGTCCCAGCCGAACCCGAAGTCATTGGCAAGGGCAAGAAGGAAGAAGAAGGCGAAGGCGGCGAAGCATAAGGCCATTGCCGATTGCCAATTTAAGATTGCCAATTGGTTTTTGGAGTACGCTCGCGTGGTGACGTCAATCGGCAATTGGCAATCGAAAATCGACAATGTATTTGATCGTCGGACTTGGAAATCCGGGAGATGAGTACGCTCAAACGCGACATAATCTCGGGTTCATGCTGGTTGATAAATTGGCTGCGGATGCCGGCGTTAAGGTAAAGCGGCACGAGTGCCAATCGCTGGTCGGCAGCGCAATCGTCGAAAACCAGCGAGTTAAGTTGGCGAAGCCGCAAACCTTCATGAATCTGAGCGGTGAAGCGGTTAGTTGTTTGATTGCCCGGGGTGAAGGTGGCGCAGCCGATTCGTTGATTGTGATTAGTGACGACCTCGCGCTGCCGTTTGGGACGATTCGTCTGCGACAGCGTGGCAGCGCCGGTGGCCACAACGGCTTGAAGTCAATCATCGCGGCGCTGGGCACCAACGAATTCATCCGTTTGCGGATTGGAATTCAGCCGGAACATCCGCTTAGCGATACGAGAAGATTCGTGCTGGACGGGTTTAGCAAGGCTGAAAGGGAATCGTTGACAGATATTTTAGAACGCGCGGCCGACGCGGCGCGGACGGTTTTGCGCGACGGCGTCCTGAAAGCGATGTCGCTGTTTAATGGCTAAGAGCAAAGCGCAATGAGCAAAACGGGAACGAGCGACGTCAGTGAAGACTTAGCTCTTAACCCTTGGCTCTTTGCTCTAATTGGGGAGGAATGGTTTTGAACAAACGAACGTACGAAGTGATTTTCATCGTTGACCCGGCTGCGGCTGATGAAGAAGTGATGCGCCTGAGTGAAGGCGTGCAGAAAATCATCACCGGCCAGGGTGGCAGCATTGTGAAAACGGAGATGATGGGCAAGCGCCAGCTCGCGTATGAGATCAACCACAAGAAGGACGGCACGTACGTGCTGCTTGAAGTGGAAGGGTCCGGCGGCGAGATTGCCGAAGTTGAACGCCGCATGCGCGTCAACGATCAAATTTTGCGCTACATGACCGTCCGCGTCGATGAGGCCCGCCGTCGAGCCCAGAAACTTAAGGACAGACGCGCTCGCAAGGCTGCTAAGCAACCGTCCCACGGTAAGGCCAAGCAAGCCGCGGCTGACGCAGACGAAGAATCAGCCGAATAGAGTTCGCGGCTTAAAGAGAGAAGGGAAAGAATATGTCATCAAATTACGAGGATCGCGATCTTGGGTTCGACCGCGGATTCGATCGCGGATTCGATCGGGGATTCGAGCGAGAATACGATCGCACGATGCCGCGCGGACCAAGGCGGATGCAGCGGCGAAAAATTTGCCGCTTCTGTATCGAGAAGGTCGATCTCATCGACTGGAAAGATGTGAAGCTGCTGCAATCATATATTCCGGAACGCGGAAAGATTTTGCCGCGCCGAATTTCCGGCGTGTGCGCGGCGCACCAGCGGATGCTGGCGGAGGCAATCAAGCGGGCGCGCAACATCGCGCTGCTGCCTTACGCTGCCGACTGAGGAATTAGTTCAGAGTTCAAGCTTCAGCTTGTCGGATCTTATGAAGCAACCTAAAGGTTGAACTCTAAACATTGATGGGAGTTCATAAATGGCACATACACAGGTTCTGTTACGCGAAGACATTGATAACTTGGGCGCACGCGGCGAGATTGTTCGCGTGAAGGCAGGTTATGCCCGGAATTACTTGCTGCCGCGCAATCTTGCCGTCGAAGCCACGGCGAATAATATGCGCCAGATCGAAGGCGAACGCGCCGCGCTGGCGAAACGCGAAGCGAAAGAGCGTTCGTCCGCTGAATTGCAGGCCGATCAGCTGCGCAAACTGACTTTGAAGTTTGAAAGAAAAGTCGGCGAGGCGGGCGTGCTTTACGGCTCAGTAACTTCGATGGATGTTGCGCACGAGCTGAAAGAACAGGGATACGAAATCGATCGGCGAAAGATCGTTTTGCGCGAACCCATCAAACGCTTCGGCACTTACACCGTGCCCGTGCGTTTGCATCGCGAAGTAACGGTCGATTTGCCTATCAGCGTACTCGGCGAGGGCGGCGTCGAGGTTAATGTCGAGGAGCCGCAGGCGGAGACTCCGGTGGAGACACCAGCGGTCGCAGAGCCTGAAACTGATTCAACCGAAGCTGAGGCTGAAAGCTAAGCTAATCCTAAACAGAGTTGATCGACTCGCGAAGTGGCATGGGCTTACAAATCCGTGCCACTTTTCCTTGCCCGGCAGTGGGTAAAAGTGAGGATATAAAGTTGCACGGGACTCCCTCGTCAACGAATTTCGCGCAATACGCACCGATAACCGGCACGAGTAAGACGTAAAGACCTAACAGGAGTTTCGGAAATGGAAAACTCAGCATCTTCCAATGAGACGACCGTTGTTCCGTCCGTGTGCTCAAACGAGCGTTTAGGTGGAGAGTCGAACGTGTCGGTAAACCATCTGAGCGCGACTGAATCTTCAGAGATGTCGAATATACCAACTAACAAGTTCTTGATATACGGTTCTGATGAAGGGCGAGTAATCGACAGATCCAGTCTCGCGCCAGCATCTTTCCACGCTGATAAGCAATTCAGCACTTCATCTAATGAAACCATATGGTTGTCTGCGATGATCTCCGATGGTATGCCTAACGGTTATCGTTATGACTTTCGTTGTGAAGCGCCGAAATGCCTGCACAACTCAGGGCACTCGCTACTCAAATTGACGCAATGTTACAAACCAAAAAATAAGGTTTCGTGGTCGTAGAGGCATCAAGGCAATTGCCCTTTACGTATCTGCCTGCGTAGGCATAGACTGTTTTTACGGGCGTTTGATCTTTACGATCACGGTAGGGGAGATTGCCTACGGGATAATCAAACCGAGGCTGCGCGAGTTCCATGCGCAGCGACGCCCCTTACTTTGTTTTTCTGGATCGCTTCAGAATAGAGGCCTCGCGCCCGGACCATAAGATTCCGGGCAACCTGGCGCTCCCGCGCTATTCGCGGCAGAGAGAATATCATAACGTTACAGGCAGTGAATAAAGGTGCATGGCTATTAGTTCTGCTAGTACCCGTCGTCATTTCTGCGCAGACCAAGCGCGCCAAATCTTCGATATCACCGAGACCGATCCGGTTGTCATGTACCAGCGACGTCAAGCCGGAAGACTGGATGCCTGGCCGGACGGGAAAAGCCACTCCGCAAGGGTGGTGTTATGTTACGTCCTCAAAAGATGAAGATTTTTACTATAAGACGAGTGCGATCAGAACAGGCGGCGTCATTAAGGTATGGATTAAGTCAACTAAGGAAGATAATGACACGACGATCTCTATGGAACTCAACGAGATTAATTGCCAAACGTACCAATCACGCTCAACCCAAGCCGTGGAATATGCTTTAGATGGTCGTGTTCTGGACTCATACGTCAACAACCGGCCTATGTGGCGCGATCCCGTGCCCGGTTCAATTGGGGAGACTATCGTTAAGAGGGTGTGCCGCAATCAGCCAAAAACTAATTGATCTCTACTCCATAAATCCACTACAATGCGTTCCGTTTGAGAATTTCACAATAGAGGCCGCTTAGGTCATAGAACCAAGTCGCCCCGTTTTATCGAAGGCCATGCAAAGTCCATCGCCTTCATGAAACGGGGCGTTTTGTATTTACGGGCTTAACACTTCCAAGCTATGAGCGACCACGAGCAAATGGCAATTATTGGTCGGATGGTTGTCGAAAAACAGCAACTAGATCGACGAGGTGTTGCCCTGCATGAGGAATTAAGAAACATTGCTAAAGGTCTGCAATCAATTGCGACTACGCTGGAAAATAGTGGCTCAATTTATAGCAAAGACTTTGTGCGTTTAACCGATGAGCAATCTGTATACTTGAATGCGAGGCGTATCACAACTCTGCTTAATGAGATCGAGGAATCTGGTAAGCGGTATCAGGAAATCAGCACCGCGCTCAAACGCGCAGGATTTTGATCGTATTTGAGACGATGTAAATCAACGGAAGGGAAAACGAAAAGCCGGGTTGCAGCCACATTTACCCCACTACCCCTTGCCCAAAAACCTTGTTTCCCTCACAGAATCCTGCTAAACATGACGCCAAAGTTTTTCCCCTGGAAGCGGTTTTCGCTTTTAGCAATGCGGAATTGGGCGCGTCATTTCAACGCCAAACCTTCAGGCGCCTTCAGGCTATCGTCTCATGCGGAAGTCCCTTTTCATTTGCATCGCGCTGGTCTCGTGCATTGCGCCGGCGCGAGCTCAAACTGCCAACGAGATTCTGGCAAAAGTGACGTCGGTTTATGCCGGCTGCCGCACGTACTCAGATGAGGGCACGAGCAAAACCGAGACTTCGGGCGTTCGCGGCCGCCATTCGTATTTTCGCAGCGCCTTTGTCCGGCCCGGCAATTTCCGATTTCAATTTTGGTTCAATTCCGACAAGCCCGGCAGATCGAATCCAGCAGTCGTCTGGAAAAACGGCGACGTGATCCAAACCCAGGGGGTCTCTTCAAGCACCTCGGTTCAGAATTTACGCTTTGACACTGCTCTGTTGCGCCTGGCTGCGTTTTCAGCGGGCGCCTCGGTCGCGGTCCCGCAGTTGCTTTTGCCGGTTGCATTTCGCTCCGTCCAGTTCTTCAGCCTGATTGTGGACGCAAAGGTCGCCGGTGAAGAGAAAATTAACGGTCGCCAATCCTTTCGCATCGAGGGCACGATGGCGGGCTTGCCCATCAAGCTTTGGATCGATAAGGCTCAATATCTGGTCTTGAAGACCTATCGAAAAGTAGACGTTGGCAACAGTCAGGAAGAAGCAACCGTCGAATATAAACCCAGGCTCAATGTGGACGTCCCACCCGAAGACCTGACCCTGCCGCAAATGCTTAATCAAACTATTGCCGACGCGTCTAATTCCAAATCGATTGTGCGTCTGCCGCCGAATTTTGGATTATCACCGAGGCTGCAAGGCTTCGGTTCGAGCCTGTCACGTTCTGAGAACGCGAGCGGAACCATTGCCCGGCCTGCAGATGACGAAGATGTCGTTCGCGTCGAGACGGATTTGGTAGTTTGCCCGGTGCTGGTTGTGGATGCTCAGGAAAAAATTGTAAGCGGTTTGACCCCGGAAGATTTCATCGTCAAAGAAGACGATAAATTGCAGGAGGTCGCCACTCTCTCGCTCGGTGACAACAAGGACCTGCCACGTTCAATCGTGCTGGTCATTGATTACAGCGGCAGCCAGTTGCCTTACATCAAGACCAGTATTGAATCCGCGAAGATGCTGGTCGACAAGCTTAATCCGAAAGATCGAATGGCGGTGGTAACGGATGATGTGAAACTGTTGGTCGATTTCACCAGCGACAAGCAACTGCTAAAGACGCAATTGGAAACTCTGAAGACTAGTGCGCTTTCCGGATTAATTGGAGCCAGTGACCAGTACGATGCGCTACTGGCTTCGGTCAATGAGCTATTTAACAGCGAAGACGTGCGGCGGATCATCATTTTCCAGACTGACGGCGATCAGCTGGAATACCTCAATGGTAGCGCTGGCAAGAATTCAGATCCTTATTGGCCGCCGCGAAAATATAGTCTCGAAGATATTTTCACGGCGACTGAAAAGACCCGAACCACGGTTTACTCGGTAATTTCCGGCATAAAGTTCGCCGGCGTGCCGGAGGCTGATTTGGCCGGCCGGGCCCGAACGGATTGGGACAAACGGCAACATGCGACCATCGATTTGCTGCGCACACAGAATTTTCCGATGCCGAAAATAAAGCCAACCGAGCCACCGGACCAATTCTTTACAACCTATGGCAGTAATTGGCTGAGGCGGCAAATGGCTTTGATGGGGCTGGCGAAGTTTACCGGCACGATTCCCGAGTTCCTCGAAGAACCCGGTCAGGCTGATGAGATTTACACCCGCGTTTTAACCGACATCGATCGACGTTATGTGATTGGCTACTATCCCACGAACCGCCTGCGTGACGGCCAACGAAGAAGAATCAGCATTGAAGTTCGCGGTCATCCTGAATACACAGTGTGGGGGCAAAAGTCGTACTTCGCGCGGAAAGAGCAGTGACTGGAGCGCAAGCGTCCCGCTTGCTCCCTCGCATCAATGAAACTAAGCGGCAAGCGAAGACGCTTGCGCTCAAGTCGTCGAGTCTATCTTGTTGCCGTCCGTTTCCCTTGTTTCGTTGCATCCATGGGATGGCGTTGCGTGGACTGGAGGGATGTGTTAAGTTTTGCAACGTGTTCGGCGCCAAAGTGCGGAGCCGGATCCACGGAGAGTAAAGATGGAAGATGTTGTTGATCTCGCCGAGCAAAAGTTCTTACGGGCTTTGAATACCGCGATGAAGTTCTTTGTGGTCGAGTACACGCTTCGAGAAGACACAACCAGTATTCGAACGTTGGAGAATGTACTCCGAGACAATTACAAGCGAATTCGGAACGGCGCCCCGAAGGATTATCTTCCCGTAGCAGTATTCAAGACGTACGCAGAGGCTGAGCGGTACAGTCTATATTTCCAGACTGTTGTTGCTCCGCAAGCACAATCAGCGTCGGGAAGTCGAAATTGGAAGCAAATTGGTGATTGTTTTGAAAATGAACTCGACAGGCTTTTGAGAAGCGCGGAGCCTTACAAAAAGTCGATCGGGGACTCGGAAAAATAAAACCTCTCCGAAGCTTGACAAGATAAAACACTTCCACCGTAGAAGAATCGCTCTGCGCGGGGTATCTTGGCCTTTCTCACATTCGTACCTTCTGAGATGGCTACACCCAATCCAATTCGCGATCCAGTCCTGGATCGACCTTTGCCAAACAGCCCAGACACGGAGCGTGCAATTTTAGGATCAATTCTTCTTGATAATGCACTCGTAGCTCAAGCGGTCGAACTACTCCGACCGAATGACTTTTACGTGCGCTCCCATCGGCGCATCTTTCAGGCAATGATCTTCTTGTTTGAACATGGATCTGAGATTGATCCGATTCTGATTGCTGAAGATTTAAAAAAAGATAATTCTTTGGAAATGGCTGGGGGCATGATTTCGTTGTCAAATCTTACCAATGGATTGCCCCACGTAAACACAATCGTTCCCTATGCGAAGGTCATTCGTGGTAAATCATTACTTCGTCAACTTATCAAAACGGCTGAAAAGATCACCAGCGAAGCGCTCGAAGAAGAGGACGAGCCGCAGAACATTCTCGATCATGCCGAGCACGCAATCTTCGCTCTCGCTGATGAAAGAATTCGGCAGGGCTTTGAGCACATCAAACACCCGGCCGAAAGAGTCCTGGAAAAAGCGGAGGCAGTCGAGCATCGCGATCTCGTGGTCACGGGTGTACCGACCGGCTTCCGAGGTCTCGACTCGTTAACGTCGGGACTGCAAAAACAGGATCTGGTGGTGATCGCGGCGCGGCCCTCGATGGGTAAGACCAGCCTGGCGCTGACACTCGCACAGCACGCCGCGATCGAAGGCAACGCGGTTGTCGGCATCTTCTCTCTGGAAATGTCGGCTGAGTCTCTGGCGATGCGCATGCTCTGTTCGGAAGCCAGCGTCGACGCGCAAAAGTTTCGTAGCGGCTATTTATCGAACGAAGAATGGTCGCGCCTGGGGAAAGCCCTGGGACGTCTGGCGGACGCGCGGATCTTTATCGATGACACGCCGGCGATTTCAGTGCTCGAGATGCGAGCGAAAGCCCGGCGGCTGGCGACTGAGCAAAAGCAGCTCGACATGATCGTGGTTGACTACCTGCAGTTGATGTCAGGTTCTGCGGGTCGTTTTGAATCGCGTCAGCAGGAGGTTTCGCAAATCTCGCGCGAGTTGAAAGCGCTGGCCAAGGAATTGAACATTCCGATGGTGGCGCTGTCACAGTTGTCGCGCGCGCCTGAGAATCGTACTGACCACCGGCCGCAGTTGGCTGACCTGCGCGAATCCGGCGCGATTGAGCAGGACGCGGACGTTGTCGCTTTCATCTATCGAGAAGAGCAGTACAACAAGTCTGAAGAGAATCGAAACATCGCGGAACTCATTGTCGCCAAGCAACGCAACGGCCCGACCGACACGGTCTATCTCGCCTTCCTGAATCAATTCGCCAAATTCGCCGATCTCGATCGAGATGCGCTCGGCTCTTATCTCAGTCGCTTCGATCGCTCGAAGGGCGGCTCGCCGCGAATTAATCGTGGCGATGAAGGCTTCTAAGAAATCATCCACAGATTTGACAGATTACACAGATTGCAAAAAGTCCTCACCAGGATTTCTTCACCCGCTGCCGAGTCATGCCGTTTGTGAATCTGTGAAATCTGTGGAATCTGTGGATGAATCTGCCCGGCTTTTCGGTTTCAAGCGATCTGTGATTGACTGTATCCCATTCAAATGAAGAAGCAGGAAGTGACTGCCCAGCGGCCAACCTGGGCCGAAATCGATCTCGATGCGCTGGCGCATAACTTCGGCGTCATTCGCAATCAGGTTGGGCCGGACATGAAGATCCTGGCCGCAGTGAAAGCCAACGCCTACGGTCACGGCGCCGTTGAATGCGCGCGGCGCTTGGAAGCCGAAGGCGTGGATTGGTTTGGCGTGGCGTTGCCGGAAGAGGGAATCGAGCTGCGCGAGTCCGGAATTTCCAGGCCGATTCTTTGTTTGGGCGGATTCTGGCAGGGTCAGGAGGCGGCTTGCCTGCAGTATCAGCTAACTCCAGTCGTCGATCGCCTGGATGAAACCGAAGCGTTCGATCGCGCGGCGCGGGATGCAGGAACAACCGCGAATGTTCATTTGAAAATTGACACGGGCATGGGGCGTCTGGGTGTGCGAGCCGAAAAAGTTTCGCAGTTCTGTGAAGGGCTGAAACGGCTCGCCAACATTCGCGTGGATGGTTTGATGACGCACCTGGCTGCTGCCGATGACCAAGCTCTTGAGGCGTTCACCAGGAATCAGCTTGAGAGATTCGAGGACGGCGTCCGGGTATGTCGTGAACACGGGATTGAGCCCGATCATGTCCACGTCGCGAATTCAGCAGCGACGTTCGCTTTATCAAATCGTGTGGGAAACATGGTGCGGCCCGGCGGTTCTCTCTATGGCTTTGTTCGTGACGTGTTTCCGGCCAACATCGTCCGTCCGGCGCTCAAACCGGTGATGTCTCTTTACTCGCGAATCATACTTCTGAAGACGGTAGGCAAGAACGAAAAGCTTGGCTATGGCTGCACTTTCGAAACCAAACGCGAATCGTTGATTGGGACAATCCCCATCGGCTACGACGATGGCTATCGCCGGTCGCTTTCGAATCGCGGAAAGATGATTGTGCGCGGGTGCTTTGCGCCCGTGGTGGGTCGCGTCTCAATGGATATGACTTTGATCGATGTGACCGATGTACCCAAGGTTGCGATTGACGATTACGTAACATTGCTCGGAAGCGAAGGCGATGTTGCGATCACGGCCGAAGACCTGGGTGAACTTGCGGGAACGATCTCGTACGAAATCACTTGCGGCATCAGCAATCGCGTACCGCGGATTTATTTGCCCTGAACGCCGTGTCCGACAGTTAAGAAGTCTTCGTCGCGGAGCGACGGCTGAATTTAGCCAGGCCTTTCAAGGCCTGGATCGGAGAGATAGGCCAAGTCACGTCGCGTCAGCGACGCTTGAGGAAATGGTTCAGTCGTCGCTGACGCGACGAGCTTTATACTCCGGTGCTGATCCCGGCCTTGAAAGGCCGGGCTAAATTCACTCGCCGCTCCGCGGCGAAGAAAACGGGCCAGGCGAACTCTCGAAACTCTCCCGCACCGTTGACTAGGTAACCACCTACTTATGCACCGGATATTTCGGTTTCTTTGGCGCCCACACTTGAGCTTTCTTCAGTTCTTCCATGCCCACCTGTACGGCCCGCTCGAGTTGCGGGTCGCGACCGGCCATCCAATCCTTCGGCGTGATCTCGACTTCGATGTCAGGCGAGATGCCCGCGTTCTCGACGCCCCAGGACAAGCCTGACGGATCGTACGCAGCGCGGTTGGGAAGCTGTACATTGCCGCCGTCGATTAGCGATGGCGTGAAAACGTAAGGCCCGATGCCGCCGCCACCGGTGCGCAGTCCGACGATCGGGCCGACTTTGGCCAGCTTGTACATAAACGCAAACGTTTCGGCCGCAGAGAAATTATTCTCGTTCGTGATGAGGACCTTCACCGGCGGACCCGGATTGACGGGAACTGGAATGTCGTCACCTTCGCGGAAGGTGTAATCGTAGAGCGGCTTTCGACGCAGCCATTCAATCAGGTAATCAGGAGTGATGCCGCCGCCGTTGAATCGTTGATCGATGATCACGCCGGCGCGTTCGCTATAACCAGCCAGCCCGCGCATGAAATCCAGAATTGACGGGCCATAGTCTGCGACATAGATGTAGGCGAGTTTGCCGCCGGCCATTTGTTCGACAATGCGGCGATTGTTTGCGGCCCAGTTGGCGCGCCGCGTTTGGTTCTCGGCCCCGCCGGTAATCGCCGGGACTGTCAGTGTGCGTGACCCGGCGCCGTCCGGACTTGGGCCAACCTTGATCTTGATCATCTGCTGCGCCTTGCCTTCAAAGTAACTAAAGATACTCTTTGAAGCATCAACGTTTTGATCTCCGACTGCGAGCAGATACTCGCCGTCCTTTACTCGATTGCCGGGAAAATCCAAGGGCGCCGGCACAAACCCGCTGGGCGAGTTGAAATAGCTTGTGCGGTAAATCCGTTTGAAGCGATAGCGGTTCTGGACGATTTCGTAATCAGCGCCCAGCATGCCGGTGCGATCGGGTGGAGTGGTGGGTGGAGGCGCATCACCGCCGCCAACTCCCAGATGGCTAACGGAAATGTGGCCCAGCATCCGATTGAAGAGCGCGTTCAAGTCGGTGCGACGCACAATGCCCGGAAGATATTCCGCGTAGTGACGTTCCAACTCAGCCAGGTCCTGGCCGTGATGATTGGGATCGTAAAACCAATCACGCATGATCCGCCACGATTCGCGATACATCTGTTTCCATTCGGCGCGCGGATCTACTGCGACTTCCAGCTTCTTAAAATCGAGCTTGCCTTCGTCGCTCTTCGGAGCGGCGTCAGACGGTACGATGAACCAGTTTTGGTTGCCTTTGAGATAAATCATCCGGCTGCCGTCAAACGACACGTCGAAAGCGTTGATGTCATCCAGAAGTTTTTCCAACTTAGGAGGTTTGGAAAGATCGTAAAGGTAGACCACTTGCGTCGGGCCAACGTTTAGATTGGGTGACCGTGGCCATTCATAAATCATTACAAAGAGTTTGCCAGGCTTGCCGGTAACGAGTTGCGCGTAATCGGCGAGCGGTTGCGGCAAGTCGATTATGCGCTGCCCAATGTTTTCAAAATCGATCTGCGGCTTATTCGCCGGCTGATCGGCTTTCGCGTCCGGATTCGGCCCAACGGGCGTAATTGGAGCAGGCTGGTCATCCTGTAGCATGACTACATGCAAACGCCGCGTCACCAAAGGCCGGGCCACGACGCCGTTCAGCACGCCCCAGCCGTATTCGCTGACGCCGGCGTTGGGGCTGGAAATGAAGTAAAGATATTTTCCTCCGCGATCAAAAACAGGGCTGTGAGCGTTGGTATGACCATCGGTTATCTGATGAACCTGCCCGTCTTGTGCGTCGTAAATAAAAACCGTGCGCATGCGGTTAGGCATGTTCTTGGAATAAGTCAGCCAGCGGCCGTCAGCCGACCAGTTGGGATACCAGCCTTCCTGATAAGAGTAGGTCGAAGTGTCCACACGTTTGGTTGTTCCGCGCTCGACGTCGGCGACCCAAAGCGCGAGGCGTTTGTCCGTGAATGCCAGACGTTTTGAATCCGGAGACCAGGTCAGTTCACGATAGAACGAAGCCTTTTGCTCGATCGGGATCTTTTTGATCGTCCCTTCGCCGGTGAACGGACGAATGTGCAGAACGTATTCGCCTGACTCGTCAGAAAAGTAGGCCAGCCAGCGTCCATCAGACGAAATAGCTGGATAGCGTTCGGCGATCCCCGGTGTTTGCGTCAGGTTCTTTGACTCGCCCGTCGCCGGGTCAAATTGAAGTAATTCGCCACGCGTGCCCCATACGACGCGATCAAAATTTGCTGTGGCGGATGCCCATTCGATCGTGCGAGCAGCATTGACCGTGCGGGCTTTCAATTCGGGCGCATCCGGACTTACCCGAACATTCAGCATCTGCGTTTGTCCGGTGCTCGGGTCGTGCAGGTGAACGCGGCCGTCGCGAACAAATGCGATCACGCCTCCGCCGGCGGTGGTCCAGCGGATTCCGTGCTGCACATAGTTTGTCAGCTGCTTCGTCTGCTTGCGTGCGATGTCATAGACATAAAGGTTGTAGGCGCTGGTCCGATCTGAAATGAAATAAATCTTGTCACCGACCCACATTGGCTGATCGTCGTTATAGTCACCCGGCGGCAATTTTTCGACGGCGCCGTCTTTGATGTTTGCAAGCCAGATTTGACCTCTGGATCCGCCGCGATAGAAGCGCCAATCACTCACTCCGCCCATCGGCTCATAGGCCACGCGGACGCCGTCGGGCGCAAAGCTGCCGACGATTGCTTTGGGAAAGGGAAGTGCGCTGGGATGAACTCCATCCAGTCGAATCGTATATAGCTGAGGCTGGAGGTTGCTGTTAGAGCTGAAGAGAACGCTCTGGCCGTCCGGCGACCAGCCACAAACGAGCTCACCCCGCGGATCGAAAGTCAGCCGTCGCGCGTCGCCGCCGCTGACGGGCATCACGTAAACATCCCAGTTGCCGCCAACCTGTCGCGAGAATGCGAGTTGTGAACCGTCGGGAGAGAACATCGGAAAATTTTCTTCAGCCGGATGGTTGGTCACCCGCCGCGCGTCGCCGCCGGCGCGATCGACAATCCAGATGTCCCCGGCATAAGAAAACGCGATGTGTGTTTGGTTCACCGTCAGCCGGCTGAAAAGCATCGGTCCCGGTGTCTGACCAAAACAGACGGCAGCGGTGCAGAGGAGTAGCGCGGCTACGAGCAGAGATCTCAGCATGGGTTTCTCCTTAGAAAAGTCGAAAGCTTCAGCTATGATTCAGTTCCGGATTGCGGGTTATCTTATTACAGAAGACGATCAAGTTTGCATACGCTGAATCTTTGATGGTGGTTCAGTTTTTTGCGCGGCTTGTATCGCAGACTGTCCAGTCCGCGAGTCTTGCGCCTTTGTGAGGGAGGAGCAGACTGGACAGTCTGCTCTACATTGGTGACATTTTGCAGCGCACTACGTAACAATGAGAACGCTGGCGAACGATATCGACAAAAAAGCTCTGTTGGATCGATTGCAACAGGTTAAGCCGGACAGTGAGCGACGTTGGGGAAAGATGACGCCGCATCAGATGATTTGTCATCTCAACGATTCGTTCAAGTCGGTGATTGGTGAGCGGCAGGTTAGTGTTCGCCAGACCAACGCGGCGGCCCGCACGCTGATTCGATGGATTGCTTTGTACGCTCCTTTGAAGTGGCCGCACGGCGTGCCGACGATGCCGGAGAACGATCAGGAGCGAGGCGGCACGCCGCCGGAAGCGTTCAAACGCGACCTCGCTGCGCTGGCGTTCATGATTCAACGGCTCACTAATCAGCAGCGTGATTTTCAGTGGCAGCGTCATCCGCTGTTCGCGGAAATGTCAGAGCGCGATTGGATGCGTTGGGCGTACCTGCACGTCGATCATCATCTGCGCCAGTTTGGAGTTTGAATTTTCAATGACCGAACCACAAAAACTAACCATTGCAGTCGCCGAAACAGACAGCGTGACTGCGACGCTTTATTCAGCCGCAAAAAACAATCGGGCCGGGGTGACGATCCTGCTTGGTCACGGCGCCGGAGCAGATCAACTGAGCGGCTTCATGCGGATGGTTGCTGCCGGTTTAGCCGCGCGCGGTCTGGACGCGATGACTTTCAATTTTATCTACAAGGAGAAGGGCAAGGGTGCTCCTGATCCGAAAGCGAAGTTGGAGTCATGCTATCGCGCGGTCATTGAGGCGGCGCTCAAGCAGAAGAAACTCAAAGACAACAAACTGGTGATTGGCGGGAAGTCCATGGGTGGGCGAATCGCTTCGCAGGTGGCCGCCGCCGAAGGCAATCGCGTTGCGGGTTTGGTTTTTCTCGGTTATCCGTTGCATCCGCCGGGCCGGCTCGACAAGATGCGCGACGAACATTTGAAAGAGATTAAAGCGCCGATGCTGTTCTGTCAGGGCGCCCGCGACGCGTTTGGAACTGAAGAAGAAATCAAAGCGATCATCAGGAAGCACCGCCTGCCGGCGACGCTCTATGTGATTGAGAGTGGCGATCATTCATTCAAAGTTCCGAAGAGCGTAAAGCCGCAGCAACAGGTGCACGAAGAAGTCATGGACGAGGTCGCGCGCTGGTGCGGCGAACTGTGAGCCGTGTCAGAACCGAGAGCGATAGCGACCGGATCAATCGCGCCGATTCGGTTTTGAGTTTCTTGATAGTGCAACGTCACGCTTGATCCGGTCGCTATCGCTCCCGGTTCTGACACAACGTGACGACCAGGATTGCAAGCGAGGACGCTTGCGCTCCAGTCAGGAGAAACAATGCCAACTTACAATTTCATTCAACTCGACGTTTTTACCGATCAACCGTTCTGTGGTAATCCGCTGGCCGTCTTTCCAGACGCCCAGGGTCTTACCGATGAGAAAATGCAGCAGATTGCCCGCGAAATGAATCTGTCCGAAACGGTTTTCGTGCTGCCTTCGGAAAAGGAAGAGGTTCTGCGACGTTTGCGGATCTTCACCCCGACCAGCGAACTTCCGTTCGCAGGCCACCCGATTGCCGGCACATGGAATTGCCTGGCGCGCGAAGGCATCGTGCCGTTGCCCGAAGGCGGAAACGGCTGGAGTCGAATCAAGCATGAAGTTGGAATTGGTGTCCTGCCGGTCGACATCGAATTTAAAGACGGCGAGCCGGTGCGGGTGGTGATGACGCAAGGCAAATTTGAGATCCGCGCTGAGATCGATGATGGCCAGGAGCAGGCCGAGATTGCCCGCGCTCTGGGATTGGCGCGCGAAGACCTCGACGAAACGTTGCCGATCCAGGCGGTATCAACCGGGAATACGATGCTGCTGGCGCCGGTGCGCTCGCTGGCGGATCTGGGAAATTGTCGCGTCAATCAGACTCTGCTTGACGATATTTTTGAACGCAGGGAAATTCTGCGAGGCGTGACTGGGTGTTACGCTTTCTCTCGCGAGACGATTGAGATTGGCGATGCGCGCGCCCACGCGCGGTTCTTCGTAGGACAAAACATTGGCGAGGATCCGGCGACGGGCAGCGCGGCCGGTCCGCTGGGCGGCTACCTCGTCCATCATGATGCCACGCGAGTTGATCCGTCCGATGGTGTCTACAAGTTCGTCATCGAACAGGGTGATTTCATCAATCGTCCCAGCCGGCTTGAGTTGGAAGTTAAAGGCGCGCCCGGCAAGGTTGAAGAAGTTCGCGTGGGCGGACCGTCGGTGGTGGTGGCGCGAGGGACGTTGGAATTTTGATTTGTGTCAGAACCGGGAGCGACAGCGACCGGATCAGGACTGGAGCGCAACCATCCCGGTTGCTGAACAGGGTCGTGAGTTGATTGCAAGCGAGGACGCTTGCGCTCCAGTCCTGATCCGGTCGCTATCGCTCCCGGTTCTGACACGGCGATTTCATAATGAACAAGCTTCTCGACCTCTTAATCATCGGCGCCGGACCGGCCGGCTTGTCCGCTGCGGACGCCGCGCTGACTGAAGGCCTTTCTTATCTCGTAATCGAGAAGGGCACCATCGCCAACACGATTCGGCAGTATCCGGTTGGGCGCACAATGTTCTCGACGCCGAATGAATTGGAGATGCGAGAAGGCACACTGCGTCCGGTTCGAGAAAAGCCCACCCGCGAAGAGTTGCTTTCACACTATATTCATTTTGTTCTCGATCATGATCTGCGCATTAACACCGCCGAAGAAGTTGTGGACGTTGAGACGGAGACGGACGGCTTCATCGTTAAGACGCGGCGCCGAAGCGTTGATGGAAGCACGCCAGAAGAAACTTATCGCGCCCGTAACGTGCTGTTCGCGATGGGCGCGATGGAATTTCCGCGGCGTCTGAACATTCCCGGCGAAGACCTGCCAAAGGTGCATCATCGTTTCGTCGAGCCTTACGCATATATCCGCCGAGAGGCGCTAGTCGTCGGTGGCGGCAACAGCGCCGCCGAAGCGGCCTTGTTTTTGTCGGAAGAGGGTGCGCGCACGACCATGGCCATCTGGCGCGAGGATTGGGAGAATCGCGATCCGAAAGCCGGCGCGATGAAGCATTGGGTGCGCAAACCGCTGGAACGCGAAATTGCCGAGGGCCGTTTGAAAGTGATTCTCTACAAACAAATCGATGAGATTACGAATTCGTCGGTGAGGCTGACTACCGACGAGGGCGAAGAAAAAACTATCGCGAACGATGTGGTGTTCGTCCTGATCGGAAGCGACGCC
>Ga0207653_10000026_pt1 | contig 114420 bp, 70 predicted proteins | sample KBSK5251metaG_FD_184341 | JGI IMG/M metagenome (GOLD analysis project Ga0207653, IMG submission 184341) | Corn, switchgrass and miscanthus rhizosphere microbial communities from Kellogg Biological Station, Michigan, USA - KBS K5-25-1 metaG... | ecosystem: Host-associated > Plants > Roots >... | reverse complement strand
CTCTGGTCCTTCAGTGTAGGCGTCCAGGTTGATCGGAATGTCGATCGTCTTCTGTGTTTCATTCGCCGCAAACTTCAACGTGCCAAAGACTGAAGTGTAATCGCAGCGCTGTGCTGCCAGACCGGTGTTAAGCGCCGCACAATTGGTTGAGGACCCCGTGTCGTCCGTGGCGTAATCAACATTTGCAGCCTGCGATACGTCATTGGTGCGGACGACCGTCAGCGTCACTATGCCTGTGCTCTCGTTGACGTTGGTGTTGGCCTGGCTGAAGCTGATGAACCCACCCTGCGCATCGTCGTTCTGAATCGTTCCCAGCCCCTGATTATCGCTAATCGTCGCGTTCACAGGGTTCGACAGGTTCACTGTGAATGTCTCATCCGGCTCGAAGTTAACGTCGCCGTTGATCGTCACACTAACTGTGCGCGTCACGTCACCAACCATCGGATTGAATATGAAGTTGCCGTTTGTGGCCACATAATCAGAGCCAGCGGTCGCCGTACCGTTCGCGGTGGCATAGTCAACGCTAACCTGCAGATTGCTACTCGCCGACAACGTGACCGTAAAGTTCAGAACCTTCGTGCCAGCGTTGCCTTCAGTAATCGAGACATCGTTGATCGAAAGCGATGGTTGTCCTCGTACCACCTGACCGCCGGGTAAAGTGCCGGAGCTCGGCAGGAAGTTCGCATCACCGCTGTATTCAGCCGTGATGGTATGCGTCCCGACCGTCAGAGACGAAGTACTAACGATCGCCGTGCCCAGGGTATTGAGAGGCGCCGGCGCACCCAGGTTGTTGCCATTGTCCTTGAATTGCACCGTACCGGTCTTTGCCGCCACCGACGTAACATCGGCTCTGAAGGTCACGCTCTGGTTCAGATCGGATGGATTGACTGACGACGACACCGCAGTGTCGGTCGCGGCCTTGTTATTGGTCAGGCTGAATGAAGCTCCAACCGCTCCAACTGAAGAAGCGTTGACATTATAGGGACCACCAGCGAGAGCGTTGGCGGTAGCCCCCGTTTTTGCCTGGCCGCTACCGTCGAATGCCAGGGTTATCGTCGCCGTCCCGCTACCTAGCGTGGCGCTCGGCCCACTGGATGGCGCCGTAAACGTGACCACACCTCCCACGACCGGCTCACCGAAAGCACTGCTGACCGTCGCCAGCAAAGGTGAACCGAAGGGCAGGGTGATTGTGGTGCTCTGCGGCGTACCGCTGGTCGCTAAGATCGTAAACCCACGCGACTCGAACGCGCCGATGTCCACGGCACTTCCGACCTGGCGAGCCAAAGCTCGCTGATCCGTGGTTAGCTGCGGAATACCAGCGTCGCCGCAATGAGCCACATCCGTAACGCAGTTGTTCGCTGCGTCGATCGCCGGCGAGCCGGGCAGTAACGCATGTGTCCGGGTCGGTCCGCCATAATTGCCGAGCGGCGCCATCAGCGCGTTGAGCGGCGAGGCCAAGGTACCAACCTTGTCGTTATTGACGCCGTTGGTGAAACCGGTGCTGCCGTCATTGGCACTGATCAGGTTGTTGCCCAGCGAGGTAAACGCATTCGCCACGTCCGGGGACAGCGGCGCGGTGTTCGCCGCGACGATTGTGTTCCGGATGCTTGCCGTTCCCGCACCATTGTAGATGCCGCCGCCGAAAGCAGTTCCGCCACTGACGGAGTTGGCTGAGATCGTGCTGTTTGTAATAGCCAGCGTGCCGTTGTTGAAAATGCCGCCGCCGAAATTAGAGGCGCCCGCGCCATCACTCGCCGAATTGCCGGAGATCGTGCTGTTGATAAGCGTTAGGCTAGCGGCGTTGTAGATCGCGCCACCCTGGTTCCGGGAGCTGCCCGCGCTCGCGGCATTACCGGAAAGTGTGCTCGCGACAATAGTCAGATTGCTGTTATTGAAGATCGCGCCCCCGAGACTGTCGACACTTCCGGTCGCATTATTTCCAGAGAGTGCCATACCTGAGAGCGTAAGAGTTCCGCTGTTGAAGACGCCGCCGCCCTGACCTGCTCCATTGATCAACCCGTTGGCAATCGTCAATCCACTGAGCGTGGCCGTAAAGGCGCCGACATTGAATACCCGGCTGGTGTTATTGCCAGAAACGGTCAGCAGATTAGCGCCCGGTCCCTGGATCGTCAGATCCTTATTAATCGACAGTTCACCACCGGTCAAAGTAATTGGACTGGTCACGTTACCCGGTGACATGTTGAAAGTGATCGTGGCGCCCGGGCACGCGTGGAGAATGATGTCTCGCAACGATCCGGCTCCGCTGTCGTTGCTGTTCGTAACCACGGTCGGTCCGCAGTTGACGGTGATTGTCGCAGTCGCCGTGCCTCCGGCCAGTCCGCCGACGGTGTTATTCAGCGAAGCCTGCACGTCGAAACTGCCGCTGGCGCTGCTGTTAAGCGTGGGCGTGAACTTCAATCCTGCGTTGCCTTCGGCAAAAGTAATGAAGTCGTCGTTGTTAATCTGCGTAGTGCCGTTGTTCTTGAATAGCGTGCCGTTGGCAATGTTCGTGATCTGGAAGTGAGTCACCTCAGCGCCATCCGCCGCATTCCGGCTTATCACCAGGCCCGAAGTGCTCTGCGTGTTCACCGTCGTCGTCGCGTTCGTAACCGACGGCGTGTCGGGAACGCCGGTGACGTTAATGGTGAAGACTTGCGGCGCAGAAGTGTCAATGCCACCGCTGGCCGTCCCGCCGTTGTCCTTCAAAACGATCGTAATCTGGGCCGAGCCATACGCGTTCGGTGCTGATTCGTAAGTCAATGTTCCGGTGGAATCAATCGCCGGAGCAGCGCTGAACAGACCCGCGTTGGTATTGTTGGTGACGATAAACTGGACTGTCTGCCCTGCCTCGTTTGCCGGTCCCGGCGAAATCGTATTGGCAAAATTAGCCACCGTCTGCGGACCGGAATCTTCAGCCACAGTCTGAGTTCCCGCATTAAAGAAGGACGGAGCATCATTGACCGCATTCACAGTTACGTTGACATCTGCAGGGTCTGAATCAATTCCGCCGGCGCTTACCTTGAACTTGAAAAAGTCAGGACCGTTGAAATTGGAATTCGGCGTGTACGTAACCGTCGACGTACAAGTCATCGACACAGTGAAAGTGCAATTGGCCGCCGTCGGCGTTAGCGCCGCAGCATTCGCCGGTTGCTGGGTGATCGAGAAAGTCAGCGGGAAGTTCTGCGAATAGGTGCCCGTCAGCGTAATCACAACCGCGTTGTCTTCGTTCGTCGAAGGATCGGGCGATGGCGGAACAGCAGTAGGCAGACAACCACCGGCGCTGGCAATCTCGACCGCGCCAATATCCGATCCATCACCGCCGGCCGCATTCGGATAGACGCCGTCAGCAAAATCGAACGGTCGCGTAGCGCCGCGCTGATCGTTGGTCAGGCCGAAAGCCTTGCCCTTGTCGATTGCCGGGCTGGTGCACTGGAGTGAATGCGTCTGGGTCGGGCCGCCGTTGTCGCCCAGCGGATCCAATTGGGGACTGACACCGGTGATATCCGGCCCGGCGCCCGGATTCAGGTTGATAATTCCGCCGGTCGCGTCCTGAATCAGATTGAAGCCATCCGACTGGAAGGTCGAGGCGAGGCTACCACTGTAAACATCCGGGCCCGCGGCGGCGTTGTTTCCGGCAATAATGTTGCTTCCGATCGTGGCAGTGGCGCCTGAAGTGATCCCCACGCCTCCACCGGCAGTAGCGCTGTTATTGGTGATAGTGCTATTGCGAATCGTGATTGGCGAGACGGCGAAAATGCCGCCGCCATTGCCGCTGGTCGTGCTGTTGCCGCTGATCGTGCTGTTGGTAACTGTAAGGGCGCCGCCGTTATTAAAGATGCCGCCACCATGAGCGGTCGCACCAGTTGACTGGTTTCCGCTTACCGTGCTCTCGATCAGATTCAACGTACTGCTGGGAGCTACCAGAATACCGCCGCCACCACCCGCGCCAGTCGCGCCGTTCCCGGCCACGGCCACCCTGGTGAGCGTAACAGTGGCGGTATCACCGGCATTGACGCCGATTTTCATTCCGCCGCCATCAAGATCGCTGCCATTGTTTAAGGTCAAGCCGGAGACGGCCACGGTGGCGCCGCCATGAGCCAGGAAAATCCTGAAGGCCCCGGCCACATTGCGCTTGACGGTGAGCACGTTCGCACCGGGACCATTAATCGTCATGCTGGTAGTCAGATCAGGCAGAACACTTCCCAGATTGATCGTGTATGGCCCGGGCGCCGCAAATACAGTCGAGTTGAAGGAAATTGTTTCCGCACCCGCGTCGGTGTTAGCCGCGTTAATCGCTTCGCGCAGAGTGCAATCCTGATTTCCGGGACCGGTGCCCAGCGGCGAGCACGCGCCGTCATCGGTGTCAGCCGTAGAGTTAACTTCAAGCGTCGTGAAGTTATCGACGTTGAAGGTCACGGTCGCCGTGTTTGAAGGAGTCGTGACATTACCGTTGCCGGCTGCGTCGTGAGCGACGCCGGCCGCAATCGTTATGGTCACCGCGCCGCTGGCAGTCATGCCTTCGACGGCTACGTTGTATGTCGTTCCCGAGCCGGTCACGTTTGCGACCGTCGCCCCCGCCGTTCCGGAAAGGGCCACGTCAGGCGAAGTGAAATCCGCCACGGCTTCGCCGAACACCACGGTGAAGTTGATTATCGTGCTGCTCGTCGGTCCGGTAACAGGGTTAGCTTGCCCCACCGCCACCGTCACGTTGACGCTGGGCGCCGTGGTATCCATCACCCAGGTCTCGGTCGCGTCTGAGGTCAACGGAGTCGACGTGGAATCGATGATGCCCGAGCCGGCCGCCGTCAGCTTAAGATCGTAGGTGCCCTCGGCGACGGTTATGCCGGCGAGATTACCCAGCGTCCAGGTGATGTTGTCACCGCTGGTCAGCGTCTGTGCTCCCGTTAACAGATTCGCTCCGCCATTGAGCTTCAAGGTGAGATCGGAGAGATCGAATCCGGTCACAGGCTTATTGAATACGATCTGAATCGACGTCACCGCGGCGTTTCGCGGGTCGGGTGAGACAGGCGTAATCGAAGCGCTCAGCGCCGACGGATCAAAGGTTCGATTGAACTGGACCGCCGCCGAATTAGTATTGCCTGCCGTATCCGTCGCCGCGCCGTCGGGTATGTCAGCCGATACCGGGCCTGCGGCCGTGGGCGTCAAATCAAAACTATAATTGGCATTGCTGCCGGCAAAGTTGGTGACCGGGCTTGTGGCATTCGAAACCACGACGTCACTGGCCACGAATCCCAACACCGACTCACTAAAGGTTACGGTCACGGGAATCGGCGTGGTCGCCGTTGGATTGCCAACACCTGAACTCATCGACACCGAAGGCTTGACTGTGTCGATAACGACTTGCAAAGCGGTGGAGGCGGTAGAGACATTACCTGCGAGATCCGTGGCCTGCACCGTGATGTCATACGTGTTGTCGCCGAGGAGACTGCTCGCAATGCTCCAGGCGCCGCCGGACGCTGAGCCATTGCCGACCAGGACGGCCCCTCCACCGTTATTCGCAAATAGCTGCACGGCCGCGTTCGCTTCGGCCGTGCCGGTGAAGGTCGGCGTGTTCTTGTTGGTGATGTTGTCGCTGCTGGATATTCCGGAATCATCCGCAGCAATCAGATCCGGTGTCGAAGGCTGACCAGGCGCTTGAGTGTCTATGACGACAGTCAGAGGCGGCGCGGACGCCGTCGACTGGTTGCCGGCCAAATCAGTTGCCTTAGCGGTAATGGCGTAGCTACCGTCAACCAGAACACTGCTGAGAATGCTCCAATTGCCACCGCCATCGGCCGTGCCGGTTCCTATCTGAACGGCTCCGCCACCGTTATCGGCAAACAATTGAACGCTGGCGTTCGGTTCAGCCGTTCCGGTGATCGTCGGCGTGGTCTTCTTAGTAACGTTATCGGTATTGGAAGCGCCGGTGTCGTCCGCAGTTATCAGGTCGAGCGCTAACGGCGCAGCGGGAACCTGATCATCTATCGTGACGCTCAGGGGAGTAGACGCTACTGAAGTGTTGCCGGCCGCATCGCTGGCCTTGGCTGTGACCTGGTAAGTATTCGCCGCGAGCGCACTGCTGGTGATGCTCCAGTTGCCGCCGGTTGCCGTGCCTGTGCCGACCGCGACCGGGCCACCGCCACTGTCCGCAAACAATTGGACGCTGGCGTTGGTTTCGGCAGTTCCGGTGAACGTCGGCGTTGTCTTATTAGTAATGTTGTCGTTGCTTAAAGCACCGCTATCGTCGGCCGTGATTAGATCTGGGATGGATGGCGCACTCGGCGGTGACGTGTCGATCGTGACGCTCAGGCTCCCTGACAGCGCCGAAATATTCCCGGCCACGTCGGTCGCCTTCGCCGTCATTAGATAGGTGTTGTCTGTAAGGGCGCTGCTGGTAATCGTCCAGAGGCCGCTGCCGTCAGCCGTCGCCGATCCTGCCGGATTACCGTTAGCGAACAGTTGCACTGAACTGTTAGGTTCCGCCGTGCCGGTAAATCTCGGGGTCGTATTATTCGTCAGGTTGTCAGTATCGAGAGTGCCGCTGTCATCAGCATTCAGCAAATCCGGTGTTGACGGCGCAGCCACCGTCGTGTCAATCACCACCGGCGTCAAAGCTGTCGAGGCCGCGCCGACAAACGAGCCAAACACTTCTTTGGCAGTGATGGTGTAAGTGCCTGCGGCCAACGCGCTGCTGGTGATGGTCCAGGCGCCTGCGCCGTCCGAGGTTGTGCTTCCCACGAGCACGGGCCCGCCACCGCTATCAGCAAAGAGCCGCACCGTGGTATTCGGATCAGCCGTGCCGGTAAACCTCGGCGTCGTCACGCTGGTAATGTTGTCGGTGTTGGTGCCGCCCGGACCGGCCGTGTCATCAGCAGTAAGCAAATCCGGTGTCGATGGTCGTGTATCAACCGTAACCAACTGGGCACTGGATGTCTGCGAGTCGCTGCCCACCGTCTGCTTCGCCGTATAAGAGTAGGCGCCGTCAGTGGTCAACGTGTTGTCGGTAAGCGACATGGTCGCCCCCGTCGCAATTACTGTGGTCGCCGGACTGGTTGGATTACCGTCGCGAAGCAGTTCAACCGTGGCGCCGACGATTAGGTTTCCAACCTGAAAATCGGGCGTGCTATCTCGAGTCGTAAATGACGGGCCGCCGCCGTTAACGGATGTCAACGTGATGGTCGGGACTGGCGTCGGTCCTTGTTTTTCGTAGGCTCCAATATCCGATCCGTCGCCGCCTGCGGCATTGGTGATCGCCAGATCGTCAAACGGCCGCTGGAAGCCGCGCTGATCAGTCGTCATGGTGAACTTGAAGCCTTTATCCATCGCCGGCCCACCGTCCACCAGTTTGTGTGTCCTGGTTGGACCACCATTGTCGGCGAGGTTGAGATCCAGAACCGAAGCCGTGCTGACCGTTCCCGTGCCGGCGTTACCTACCTGGTTGTTGTGAACCGCGTCAGTCGAAACGTCGATCAAACCTCCGGCGGTCGCACTATCGCCAATCAAGTTGTATGAGCTGGCAGAATCGACAGTCCCGCTGATGTCGTCCGGCGAAGCGCTGGCCACTCCTCCGGTCGTATCCGTTGAGGGCGTCGTATCAGTCAACCCAGTGCAAGTGTCGTCCTTGGTCTCAATATTTAAGCCCGGATCGTTTGCCGCCGAGATTAATCTTGTCAGGATGATTTGATTCGTCGAGCCGGTGACGCTGAACTTGGTGTTAACGTCCGTGTCCGCTGCCAGCGCCGCGCGGATCTTCGACGCCACGTCATCCTGATTGTCCGGCTTCGCGACGGGAACGCTGAGGGTCTTTGTGCCACCCGGCAACGCCGCCGCGGTCACGATCACTTGCGCATTGCCCGACGATACGCCCGGAGTAGTATCCGTGCTGTCGTTGTTGTTCACTCCGACGCCCGGCCCGTTGCAGGTACACCCGGTGATTGACAACTTGATGTTCGTGTCGTCAGCGGCCGCCGCCTTCCTCGTGAGTATCACGTCAGCTCCGGAGCTGGTGACGGTGAAGAAGTTGGTAATGTCGGGATCTAAATTAAGCTTGTCTCTAATGTCGTTGGCTACGAGGTTCGGCGCCTCATCGGCGATCGTAACCGTCAGCGTCTTCGGCGTGCCGGTCATTCCCGGAGCGATCAATGTTAGTGAAAGATCTCCGGCTCCGGAGGTGGCCGCGACGGTGGTGACCGTCAAAATATTCTGTTGCTGAGTACCGGACGTGACGCCTGTTGGAGCGACCACGCCGCCGGTTTCCTGCTGCATCACCCCGCTGCCGACGCCCTTGAAGTTGCCGGCTACGAGCGTGTCCTGCAAAGTGACCGTGCCGCTCTCCCGGCGAAGGCCGCCACCGGCTCCGGTGTTGTCGTTATTGTTGTCAGCGATGTTGCCGGTAATAGTGAGACCCGTAAGCGTCGCCGGACCGCCGTCGTTGAATATGCCGCCGCCAGATCCGCCGGCCCGGTTGCCGCTGAAGGTGCTGTTCGTTAGCGTCAGCGTCGCGACGCCGGAATTCGCAAGACCTCCGCCTGAGCCATTGCTGGTCAAACCGGCATCGTTGCTGCTCAACGTGCTGTTGCTCAAGTTGAGCGTGGCCGAACCGGCCTGGCCATTATTGAAGATGCCACCGCCATTAGTATTGGCAACATTGCCGTTGATGGTGGTGTTCGAGATCGTCAGCGAGGCGCTGCCTGCGGTCCCGCCCTGATTGTAAATACCGCCGCCGATGTCAGCCGTGTTCCCGCTGATCACACAACTGGTCAACGTCAGGATGCCATGATCGTTGTAGACGCCGCCGCCGAGATTGGCCGGACTAACCCCGCTCGCCTTGCCGTTACTGATCGTCGTGCCGGAGATCGTGACGGTCTTACCAGACGTAATTTCAAAGACGCGGAAGTCAGTAGTCGCGGCAGTATCTCTTCGCACGGTCAGGATACTCGCGGCTGGTCCGGTGATCGTGACGTTCTTGTTGACCAGCAGTTCACCGCCGATGCCCACACCGCCCGGATCGATTAGATTGATGAAGTTCGGACCAGGCGCCGGGAAGGCAACGGCGTCGAACGTGATGGTTCCGCCATCACAAACATCCACAATCGCCTGGCGCAACGTGCCCGCGCCGTTATCGGCATTGCTCGTCACGACCACTGAGGCAGGACAGACCGGTCCAACCTGCTGCGAAACTGCACCGGAGGTACTGGTATTGAAGGTCGCGTCGCCACTATAGACAGCCGTGATGCTGTGCGTGCCGTTAGTCAACGCAGTCGTCGAGCAGGTCGCGTCACCCGAACCATTTATCGGTTGGGCGGCGCATCCCGCGATCGTACTTGCTCCGTCCTTGAATTCGACCGTTCCGGTGTTGGTGAAAGTAACGCCCGAAGAAGTCACATGCGCGGTGAAGTCAACCTGTTGGCCCGAAGTTGACGGGTTAGGCACACCGCCGACTCCCAGCGAGATTGTGGTATCTGATTTGTTGACAACCTGGCCGCCCGACAAAATGGCGCTGTTCGTACTAAAGTTGGCATCGCCAAGATATTCAACCGTGATGGTGTGCGTGCCGGCGGTCAACGAACTGATCGCATCACTATCGGCGCAGGCATTGCTGGCAGGACACGCGCCGCCGGTCGTCAGCGACTTGGTCGCTCCGATTTGCGTGCCGCCCACCGGACCATCCCAGAATTTCACACTACCAGTCGGCGGTCCGGGAACCGTCCCCACGTTCGCCGAAACAATCTGCACCGTGAACGTGACACTCTCGCTCACCTTCGACGGATTGAGCGACGACAGAACCGTCATCGTCGTGTTTGTCTGGTTGACCTGTTGCACCAAAGAATTGCTGCTCGCATTGAAGGTGGCGTCGCCGAGATAGTCCGCCGTAATCGTGTGAGCTCCCGCCGCCAGCGAGGAGATCGTCGCGCTGGTGGCGCAGGCTTTGTTCGCCGGGCAGGCGCCGCCGGTCGTCAAGGCTACGGTACCGAAGTCTGTCGCTCCCTCATGGAACTTAACACTGCCGGTCGGCGGCACGATCGAGGTCAAAGATGTAATTGTCGCCGTGAAGGTAACGCCCTGACTGGCGGATGACGGATTCTGTGAAGACGCAATGGCGGTCGAAGTATCCGACTTGTTAACCGTCTGCGCCACCGAACCAGAGCTCGCCAGGAAGTTACTGTCGCCGAGAAAATCAGCGGTAATCGTATGCGGCGATCCGGCGGCATCCAGCGACGAAATAGCAATCGAGGCGCAACCCTTATTGGCAGGACAGCTGCCACCCGTCGTAAGCGCAACCGGCGCTCCAAAGTTGGTTGCGCCTTCGCGGAACTGCACGGTCCCGGTAGGCGGCACAATCGCCGTCGAAGAAGTGACCGTCGCGGTGAAGGTCACGCTCTCAGTAACTCTCGACGGATTGGACGATGAAGCGACGGCGGTGGTAGTGCCTGACTTGTTGACTGTTTGCGTGAACGGCGTCCCGTTGTTATTGCTGGGATCAAAGCTTCCGTCGCCGCTGTATTCAGCAGTGATGTTGTTATGCGTCCCGGTAGAAAGCGCCGACGTGATGCAAGTGGCCTGATTCGAAACTACGTTCTGGTTGCCGCCAGAGCAGGTAATGGTGGTTCCGTTATCCTTGAATACAACCGTACCCGTGCGATTGGTCGCGGAACCATTAGGCGTGCCACTGGTTCCAATGGTCGCAGTCAGGGTCACTGGCTCGGTAGTATTCGACGGATTCGGCAACGACGTTACTGTCGTCGTTGAATCGTAAAGGTCGACATTTGTCGCCGTCGGATCGGTCGCTCCGCCCACCGCCGTGTCGTCAGTGACGATCGGGTTACCGGCGAAGGCGCCGCTCAAAGTACCCTGGGCCGAAACCTTTGGAACTGCCGGCGGCACACCGCTCAGCGCCGGCGGCGCATTCAGCGTGGCTTTGAAAGTAATCGTGGTCGACTTGCCGGCCGGAAGTGTAAATCCTGAACCCGTGCCATTGACCGGGAACGTGCCCGGCGGCGGCGACATCATCACCGGCGCCGTGGTGCTGTGATTCCGAGACGCGGCTCCCTCACCGGATATCTTCGCTCCTGCGTGATTAGCCTTGACCGCCAGTCTCTGATCTCCGATCGCCGACTTCTGATTTCCGGATGACTGGTAATCTCTCGGCTCCGCGCGTTCGATACGGATCGCCGATTTCTGACTTCCAATCTCCGTATTCGCTTCCGTGGCCGCATGCGCGGCGGGCTCGATTAACGAACCGACAGTCCGCGCGAATTCGCCAAGGGAATTTGCGGCCCGAGCGATCACGGGCATCGTCGCCGGCGCTTTGCTAACGACCCTCTCACCTTCACCCGCCACAGTAGCGGCGAGCGAGGTCGATTGAGCAGGCGCAACAACCGGCGACGTCACCGATTCCGCGTTCCTATCATTTTCGCGAACCACCGAAGCAAGGTCGTAAGCTCCGCCGATCAACGGGAACAACGAATTATCAAGGCTGGCAACTTCGCCGCGCAGATTTGGCGCACCGGGCAGATCCGCCGGGGATGGTGCAAAAGTGAAATCAGACGACGTGTCAACCACCTGGCACACGCCTCCCGGAGGAGCAAGCGGTCCTACCGCCGTACCTGTCAGGCTCGCCGCGACCTCACTGCCGGCGGCGCTCACGGGAAGGTTAGATCTACCGTTCCAGGTCGCTTCCGTGTCTTGAAGAGCAGTGCCCGCCTCGACAAACCCTCTGAGGAACATCCTGTTGGTGTTTGAAAGGTCGCTTACGCGAATGCGGAACGCGCGAAGGGTGTTGCCGGCGGCGTCGGTCACATTATTGCCCAGGCTGGTTCCGCCGACGTCCGCACAGGTAATGTTCGATTCGCCCGCCGTAGACGAGCCCGAGATCAGGTTGATGCCGGCGATACCGGTCACCTCGCCGGTCACAGTATTGCGAGTGATGGTGACGTCCGCCCGCGCTGTCTGGAAGCGCGACTGAATGTCGATGTCCGTGTCCTCGGTGCCGTTGACGTTCGAAACTGTGTTGTTGTCGATCAGGACGATGGCGTTACTGGTCTCCTGGGCGACGACCCGGACGGGGATGCCAGGGCCTCCCAGGACTTCGATGTCCGGGTTGTTGTTGACGCGTCCTTCGATGTGACCACTGAGGAAGGAAGTGATGTTAACAGCCGCGCCGCCGCGGCTTTGAATCGTAGGATTGCCGGTAATATTAAAATTGAGGGTCGAGGTGTTGTTTGCGTTGATGTCGATGCCGGTGCCGATGTCGGCCTGAGCGTCGATTGTGTTGCCCACGATGTCGAGGTTGATGGTCGAGGTGTCGTTGGAGAAGACCTGGATACCCTGCGTGCGCAGTCGCAGGAACGAGCTGTTGAGAACGTTGATGGTCGTCGTCCCCGTGCCAAAGGAACGGAACTGGAATCCACCCTCTCCATTGGTGTTAACCGCACCGCCCGAAGACACCGTCTGGGAGTCGCGGAAGGTCGAGCCGCTAATCGTCAGGTTTACCGGCGTGCTGGTGTTCACAACGGCGAAAGCATCGGTTTCGGAAAAGCGAATTTCGGTGTTATTGCAGGTGGACGTTCCCGAAAGGTTCTGCGCCTCGATTCCGCTCTCGTTCGGATCGTTGCCGGCATTGTCAATCAAGCTGTTGTCGAACTTGAAGTTGGCAACACCGATGGCCGTAATGCCGTTCTCAACCATCGTGCCCGTGATGTTCAGGTTGTCCAACGTTGCCAGGTTCGTCACGCCGTTCATGAAAATCGCGCTATTACAGCCGGTCAGGGTCAGGTCATCGCAGACACCGGCTGCGCCCCCGTCGACTGAATTATTAGCGTTCGTGAAGTTCATGTTCTTCAGCGAAATTTTGTTGGTGGTAAGGAACTCAGCGCCGCGCGTGGAAATATTTTGAATCGTGCCGCCCGTGCCGTCCGTGGTGCCGGTGCCGGTCACGGTCAGGCCGCCGTTGCCCGCTGCCTGGCCGGTGTTGTTCAGGATTATTCCCTTCGCCCCGCCGTTGGCAGAAATGCTTTTGAAATTCAAGCCCGTTGAGCCAATGCTTGTGTTGACGACACTCAAGGCCGCGCCGCCGGTCGACGAAAGAACATTGTTCGAGCCGGTATAACTAATAGTCTGCGTGCCGCTAAAATCGACGGCCGTGCCGGTGCCCGAAGTAACACTCACATCGACTACGCTCGAGGTGCCGGATGAAAAGCTTGACGTGATGCCTTTGGTTCCGGCGGCCGCCGCGCTGGTGTTGATGTCCACGCCGTTCACGACAGTGTTGTTACGCATGGTCACCAGACCGCGCACTGTGGTTCGCGTCGCACTATTTATTCCGGGTCGCGCGATGGTGTTGGCCGGTGGAGAAATACCGAAGAAGGCATCAAAACTCGCGCCGGTGGCTGCCTGACCGATCAACCCCTGACTTGCCTGTAGACTGGCCGCGTCGTTAAGCGCAGCTTGCGTCTTGGTGTTGTCAGTCGTGTAAAGAAAGATTCGCTCGTTCGTACCCAGCGACTGCAACTTCGTATTTGCCGACGCGAGACTATTGAACGGAGTAGACAGTCGCCCGTCACCATTACTGAGTAAGCCAAGATCCACAAACCAAATCACCGGTCCGGCGACGTTGACGGTTACAGTGGTCGCGGGGGAACTCGTTGCCGTCCCCGGACAACCAGTATCAGTAACCGTATAGGTAAAGGTCACCGCACCAGTTGCGCCGGGAGGCGGATCAAAATCGAATGTCCCTGTTGACGCATTAAGATTTGAAATTGTGCCGCCAGCCGGAGTGGTCGCGCTGACATTCGACACTGAAAATGTCGGATTACAGCCATTAACGCCAGTGTCCGCGTCAGTCACACTAGCCAACAACCCGGTAAGCCCGGTTCGCTTCATGTTGGCCTGAGCAGAGAAGGCCGCCGGCCCGACCACGACCGGCGCATCGTTCACAGCATTCACGGTAATCGTGAATGTTTGATCGGCAGAGTCCTCGACACCGCCGAGGAGGGTGCCGCCATTGTCATGCGCATGATAAGTAATCGTGGCGGTGCCGTTCTGATTGGCCGCAGGCGTGTAGGTCAGCGTTGCCGTTTTGGGATAGCTCGCTCCGACAACGTTAAGAGCCGGGCCGGATGAGAACAAACCTGCATTCGTGTTGTTGGTGATTACAAAGCTGACTGTCTGAGTATCTTCGGTTGTGTTGCCGACCTGCGCGGGCCTGACGCCGGTGATGAAACTCGAAACGGATTGCGCGCCCGAATCTTCGTTCACTGCCGAAGGATTTCCCGGCACAGTAAAAGTCGGCGCATCATTTACGCCGTTGACGGTTATCGAAACGACACCCGTCTCGTTCGAATTTGCCGTGCCATCGTTAACCCGGAAGTTGAAACTATCTGAGCCGAAATAATTTGCGTTCGGCGTGTACGTCGCAGTCTGTGAGCAAACACCGGCGCCATTGCAGGTTGGCGCGCTCCAGACGCCTAACGTACCGTTCGGCGGCGAGCTGATGCTTACAAAGGTAAGGTTGCTGCCATCGGGATCCTGGCCTTGAATCGTTATGCTGACGCCGGTGTCTTCGTTCGTAGTAACTGATTGGTCGAAAGCGACAGGCGTGCTGTTGAGCGTGCCCGCGACCAGCGTCGTGTGCGAATCAAGCGGATTGGAAAAACTTAGTCCGGTTCCACCGGCGCCGCTTGAAGTAAGCGTGGCGGTGTAGTTGATCGTTTCAGTGGTTCCCGGATTCGGATCGATCTTGGTATCACCATCGTCGTTCTGGATGGTGGCGGTCATCGTCGCGGCCATGTCGCCCGCAAACACAGGCGCAGCTAAGGGTAGCGGGGCTGGCTCCGGACGGGCGCTGGGCAGATTTGCTCCGGCTTTTACTTCGATTGGATTAACGAAGACGTCGTTGGCTGCTGCCTTGCGGGTATTCTCTGAAGCTGTTTCTGACTTCTGACTTCTGACCTCCGGCCCGCGAATTGAAGCGGCCATTGCGGCGATCGGTGTAAGGAGAATATTAAAAGAGACTAAGCACGCAAAGAATAGTCTGAGAGTAGTAGGTGGTTGACCGAGAGATTGCTTCACGATGATTAATTCTGAAGGATAGTCCGTTACCGTCGCGGTTAAGATCAAATTCGGGGCAGAAAAGAAGCAAACTTCCTTTCGGTGAGCGACAAGACTAATACACAACAAAAATAAGGTCAATGCAAAAGTCCATTTTTGCTTTCTTTTTCGACTTCAATCGGAGTTTGGCCGGGGATAGGACAATGCCCTGCCCTTCCTTAGACCCAGCTTCGTCTGAAATCAGAACGCTCTGCGGCCTATGGGCTGAGCCGTACCTTCAAAAAAGTAAAAGCACTATTTCGAAAAGCAAAGGCTTTGGGAACATGCTGCGCCGGACCTAACTGAAAGTACCTTCTGCAACTCGCTGCTTTGCGTTTATTTAGGACTGGGCGAGGCTTTGGCTCTGGCTTTCGCGCGTCGATCTTTCAGTTCCTTATCAGCTGCCAGATCACGTATTAAGACATAATTGAGATTTCCGCCTTCGCCGCCGGCAAAAACGCGTATCTCAAAATCCTTGCAAGGGAGAGTCTTTAATTGAGTGTCCATGCCGGGGTACGGCTGCCACTGATCCGGAGGAGGAAGGTTCGTTCCGGCAACAAATTTCGTTACAAACTCATCGACATGTGAATATGCGGGCCCGTCGTAACCAACATTGACGGTCGAGGCGCGACCATCCAGGAAATTAAATGTTACCTGACTAACACCCGCAAACTTGTCTCTGGATTCAAATTTGGCCGGACGGATCGCCAAGTCGGAAACGCCAAGCGGGTTCGCCGGCTTCGAAAGGCGAGCCCGCACTTCCGCGTCTTCTTTACTGCCCGGAAACAGCGCCAACACTTCATCCGGAGTCATACCGAGCTTGAGTCCTTTGAGAACCGGCGCCGCCGCCATGGTAAGGGAACAAGTTGCGTTACTTTGAACCGTTGACCTGGCCGGTTGAGCGGAAAGCTGATTGATTGGGGTGTTGTTGTTCGCAGTTGATGGGGCCGACTTGTTTGCTACACACGCGATTGATACTGCGAGAAAAGCGACGGCAATTATGAAAAATGATTTCATGGTTTCCATGATGCCATGAGAAAGAATCGACACACAATGTAGCTTTTGTGAGTGCGGCGACGAACTCCAAAAGTCATCCATACCAACTAACGATTGAATACCTCTCGCCGTGCGTAATCGGCGTAACCTCGTGAGTCGTTTCAGAGCGGAATGCGACCAACGTTCCGGCTTCTCCCTTGAAACTGAGATTGCGGCCGTTACGCCAATTAGAAAAAGTCAGCGAGCCGCCGCAAAACGAGTCGTCCTCCGGTGCGTCACTTTGCCGATTAAGGAAAATACTCACCGAGACACGACGCAACCTGTCGCTCTCGAGATTTACCAGCCCCGTGTTGCCGTCCTGATGCGCCACGAAAAAATCACCGGGCCGGTAGCACAGGAACTGCGGTTCTTCGCAACGACTGAGGCTCACGCCGAAATGTTCAGCCGCGTTTGCTCGCTGGTCCATCAGACGTTGCGTCACCAGTGCCACAGTTCCGGCTGACGGTTGCACGCGGGAGACGCGGCGGACATTTTCATTAATAACGCCCGCACTTTCCTGGCCGTAAGTGAGAGCCCCGCCGGCGGGGGAGCTTCGCAGCTCGCGGATCAATTCGCGGCAAGTCTCGTGGTCGAAAAAATCTCTGACAACGTATAAGTCAAAGTCATCGTGTGGCATTATTCATTCACAGAGTACGCAGATTTCACGGATAGACAAGAGAAAAAACCGACGTGGCGCAAAGGGATTTCAGCCGTCTCTTGTTCATGCCAGGCTGAGTAATCTGTCTAATCTGCAGATTAAGAGTCGCGATAAAACGAAACCGCCGGCGCGATCTCTCGATCACGCCGGCGGATTCCAACCTCTGATCTTCTGATTGCGGGCCTACGGCCGTTGCGGGAATATGCCCTGCAGCGCGATACAGAAGTTCAACGTCAGGTAGGGCTGCATATTATTGTGCGGCAGGCCACCCCCTGCGGGCGGTAAGCCCTGGAAAGCCATCAAAGTGGTCGGATTAAGATTTGCCGTATACGCATTGCCGTTTTTCGAACGGCACATGGCATTGTTAGTAACGTCGTTCGATTCGGCTGGATCTGCGTTGTCTGCATTCAGCACATGGGTGTGGAGCGGCATCTCAGACACGAGTAACGTAATAGACTCAGTTCCCGACAGCTCGCCAAGATCGCGCAACGACAATCCCTGACCCTGCCCCGGTTGCATCGGGGCGTTACCCTGCATGTCCGGCAGCGCAAAAGTGGATTTACCGTCCCCGCCATAAACTGTCCCGAGAAGCGAGAAGAGGGCAGTGTTCTGTGAAATCGGCATCAGCTGGCCGTCACAGAACGCCCAGCCTGTCGGTGGAAAATTAAACGGGAAGATTCTGATTTCCGCCACGAATTGATCTGACATGATTAATCTCTCCTTCTAGGTCTGCGACGGGAAAACGCCAAACAGCGAAATGATGAAATTGATACAGAGAAACGGTTGACAGTTCTCGTGAGGCTGACTGCCGCCGGCCGGGGTAATCGCCTGGCTGTTCATAGCATCGCCGGGCACGGCATTAATAAACATATCGACCTGCGTAGACTTGCCGATCACATTCGAAGTTGGTGATTGGGACGATGCCGCATTCGTGGATCCCAGGAACGGATGTGTATGGTTCGGTATCTGCTGGACCGTGAGCGTTTCCTGCTCAGTACCAGCCATCTCGCCAATTTGATAGGTCGTGCCGCCTGTACTGGTTCCCATGTGGATGGGAACGCGACTCGCTAAATTGGGAAGATTAAAAGTCTCCTGCCCGTCGCCGCCATAGGTTGTCCCTATCAATTGAAACAACACCTCATTTTCAGAGATGGGTAAAGGTTGGCCTTCGCAAAACATCCACCCGTTGGGTGCGAAGTTGCCCGCAAACATTCTGATCTCACCTACGTATGGTGCCATGACTTCTCTCCTTTTTAGTTTTGCGACGGGAAGATGCCCTGAAGCGCGATAATAAAGTTCAGCACCAGGTACGGCATCATGTTGTTGTGCGGCTGCGAGCCACCAACGCTTGAGACAGTGGCCGGGTTCGCAGTCGCAAGAGCAGCAGGTCCGGTATACAAATCATTCGGAGCACTGCCACCCAACAACGTAGTGTTGTCGGGAGTATCAGTGGCAGCCGCGTTCCCGGAAGCCTGTAGCCCGTGAAGGTGCGTCGGCAACTGCTGGATGTTGACTGTGACGCTGGTCGATCCGGCTTTTTCACCGAGGGTGTGTCCACCACCCATATGTATCGGCACGTTGCCCCGCAGGTCAGGCAGCGCAAAGGTAGTCTGACCGTTGCCACCGTAGGTCGTGCCCAACAAGGCGAACAACGCCTGGTTCTGATTGATGGGCAGGAACTGTCCATTGCAAAGTGCCCAACCCTTTGGCGGAAAGTTAAAGCTCACGATTTTTATTTCGCTCATGAATGGTTCTGACATAATTTTCTTACTCCATCAGATTGAAGTTGGAGTTACGTCAAGCTGATGCTTGACTGCTAACGAAGAGCATGGAAAAACCGATCAGGCAATATCGACAGCAAGTTAAACGAAATATCTTCAAGCGCCTGAAGTTGAAAGTGGCGCGGATTCTAATCGTAAGCTTGGAAGAATGCAAGCAAAATTTTTGCAACCGAAAGAAATGATCACTTGCTAGAGGCGTCAACCGATTTAGCGTTGGGCCAATATGCAAATCAATTTTCGCGCACCGAGGAAAGGGTCTCCGCAGCACGCCCTCAGAGACGCGAGAACGAAAACCCGTAAAGATAACTCTTGAATGAGATCAGACCTATGACACTTGTCGCTGATCGACCGACTTCCACGACGGCTTACGCCTCGACTTGCGATTGGCTTTGGGCGCTGTGGCGTCGGGTGCAGCCGGTTGGACCACCGCAGGCGCGGCCACCGGTTCGACCGTCGTAGCCGGCGACGACGCAGGCGTGTCAACCGGCGTAGTCGTGGACGGTTTTTCCGAAACTATTCGGCTCGGTGCGGGATTATTCATCACGTCGCCATAAGAAAGGCGGTTGATCGTTGCCATGTATCCCTGGGCGCCGTTGCGGTCCGCGCCGGTCGGAACCAGCAACAACGAGAAAGTCCCCAACGACGGATGCGTCAGCGCATATGTATCCTGTCTCAGGGCCCGACTGCCGCCGCGAAACACCAGCGCAAAGGTCTCGCCATTTCTGGGTGACGGCAAATCGTCAACCTGGGTAAGGGTTACTGCTACCACGCCAAAAGCAGTTTGAAGTTGGAAAATCGAATTCAGGTAAGATCTAAAAGCCGCTTTGGAATAGTTGCTTAGAGTATCGTTCTGCTGAGCTAGAGCGTCGCTCGGATTTGCGTCCTGCTCTTTCCAGCTCTGACTTAAAACACTCTTAACCGGACCCACGGCAAACAGAGCCGTAAGCATACTTGTCTTTAGAAATCTCCGCCGGGAAGTTGACATGTGGCCTCCTGATTTTTTTGCCGGGTGGAGGGTCGATCCGATTCACCGGTACGGCTGTGAGGGCCGTGTTTACCAATTACGGGCGTGCAGTCTATTATCTTTCTGCTTAGGATTCAATACAATTAACATAAATTGTCAGAGTGAGCTAAATTCCCAATGAACAATAGCATGAGACAGTTTTCCCTGCCCCGCGGAGGGCAACTGGCCCTCCGACCCGTTACAAATATTGATGACGAGTTCCTGCTCTCGGTTTATGACAGCACCAGGGCGGAAGAACTCGCCCAGGCCACATGGCAGCCGGGACAGCGCGAGGCCTTTGTTAAGTGGCAATTTGAGATGCAACGAGCGGAATACCAGGTTCGTTATCCGGATGCGGAGTACGACGTGATTCTGATTGATGATCGACCGGCGGGCCGAATCTGGATTGGCCGAGACGCCGAGCAAATCAGATTGCTTGATATAGCATTGCTGCCGGAGTTTCAAAATCGCGGCGCCGGAACGCTGTTATTGCACTGGCTGATTGATGAGGCAAGGGCTGCGAACAAGGTCCTGCGCCACATGGTATTTGTCTTGAACAATAACGCTCATCGCTTCTACGAACGTTTGGGATTTGAGGTTTTCGAGGAGTTCGGAGCTTACAAGCACATGGAATGGAAGTCAGAGCCGACCACAGTCGCAGGCAGTCCTGTTATTTGAAAGAATTAAACACCGCCTCGTACCGATAACTCCTCTGGTCATCGGACACCGGCACCAGAAAAAGATCCAGCTGCCCAATGTGCTCGTGTTCCAGGTGATAGAGACCTTGCGGCAAAAGTCCGGGACCGTCAAAGAATATCGAGAAGCGCTCCATGCCGCTTTGATCGGTCGGTAGTGCAGCGTACCCTGTCACTTCTACCAACTGTAGTTCAATAACACCGTCGGTGAGTTTCAGTTGGAATTTTGAATTTAGGTGCTGCGAAAAATCTTTCTCGGTTAATGTAGGTGCCATGATCGGTGAACTATGGGGTGCGGCCTTTACTTGTCCTGCTGGTCGTGAAGCGTCGTGAGTTTTCTCACTTCAAAGCGGCGTGTTCCTGACGGAATACTGACTACAACTTCGTCCCCTTCTTCTTTTCCCATCAAGCTGCGACCAATCGGAGACACAGTCGAGATGAATCCTGCCGCAGGGTCGCTCTCTTCAGGAGTCACCAGTCGATAAGTGACTTCCTCTTCGCGCTCGGCATCAAAAAGCACCAGCGTCGAACCGTACCCGGCTTTGTCGTGCGAAATCCGCGAAAGGTCGATCGAAGCAACTTCGCTCATGCGCTGGCGCAACTCGCGTATGCGCGCTTTGACCATTGTCTGGCGCTGCAGCGCAGTTTGATATTCCGAATTCTCGCGCAGGTCGCCGAACTCGAGCGCGCGTTTGATCTCTTTGGGCAGGTGTACGCGCAACTCGGATTCTAACTTGTCCAGTTCGGCCTGGAGTCTTTGTTTTACTTCAAGAACCATGAATGAATTGAATCATTGCTCATTGAACCAATGAATCATTGAAATCAACGAATAATTTGTTTAGCCCTTACTATTCAAAGAGTCTTCAATCGCCTGACGCATAAGCTGCGGTGTCGAGTAAACGTTGAACCCGCTGAAATATTTTACGATGTGACCATCGCGAGATATCACAAAACTTTGAGGGATCACCGAACGCCCCTGGACCGCCTCCACGAGTGGCGCGGCTAAAGTGCCGTCGTCCCAAATGATCTTGTAAGGAACGTTCTGAGCCTTTACATAATTCTTGACCCGCTGCGGATCGTTCTGCTCGTTGTAAGTAGTCGCGATGCCGAGCACCACCAGACCGCGGGTCTTATACTCGTTACTGATCTTAACCAATTCCGGCATTTCCAAACGGCAGGGCCCACACCAGGTCGCCCAAATGTTCAAGACGACGACCTTGTCTGCATAGTCCGAGAGTTTCAGCGATTCGCCGTCGATGGTTTGCACCGAAGTTTCGCGCAGCCCCACCGGCAGAGGGACCACCGCAAGCGGAGCCGTCCTTGCCGGCGGTTGACTTGTAGTTCGAGTCACCGTTGGAGTGGTCCTGGTAACGTTCCCGCCTGAACTCCAACGTGAAATTGCATAGCCAACGACTAGTACGCCGACAATCAGAGTGATTGCGACGCGACCGGGAGTCCAAAATGAACTTTTCTCTTCTTCCTTCGAGGTCACCTCGGTGGTCTTCTTTGTTGATTCGGTTACAGCCATTCTTCCTGCTTTCCTGCTTAGTCTGCCGGCCCAGCGACGCGAAAGCTAACTACGCGATTCAGGTCTGCGCCAATAATCGCATATTCCCCCGGCATGAGCGAAGCGCGCGGGCGCAGTTCCATGAAAACTTCTTCGCCGTTCTTGGCCAAACCGCGCGCGGAAGGCTTCACAATTTCTTCGGATGAGATCGCAAAACCCTTCAGGCCCTTTTGGGCAATAGCCGTCACTCTGCGAGCTCCCTTGCGCGGTGTCAGCCAAACCAACAAAGGAGGATGGGCGCCGCCATGATCAATCGTGAAGAGAAAAATTCGCGTGTTTGCCGGCAAGACCGTGGCCGAGTGTTCACCTTTCAACTCGATGTAACTGGACTTGGTGCTTTTGGCAATCTCTTCAGGGTGAAGCGGCGTTTCCGCTTTTTCAAAAGGCAGCGACATCAACTGGTTCTGCTGATCGAGCACATAAATCAGGCCATGGTCTGCGGGTGGGGCCGGCAGAAACTCCTGAGCAGCTCTGATGTGCAAAAAGAAAGCTAGCAACAAAGCAAACGCAAGACATTTTAAGGATGACCGAGTCTTCATAACGTTTAAACGGTAGGCGCGCCAGCGGCGTGCCTACCAATTCAACCTATGACACCAGATACTTGTCGTCAAGCAGTGCTAACATTAGACTCTGCTGGTGGATCATCAAGCGAGCGAGTAGTGGTACAGTTTAGAGTTCAAGCTTCAGCTTGTACTGCGAAACAGCAGCCTGAAGGCTGAACTCTTAACCGTCCGAGCGTCGACGAGCTTGCCAGCCAACAGCAGATCCGGGAGCAAACTATGATCAAGTCTTCAGTTTTTACTCGCGTGCTCGTTATCACGTTAACGTCCGCGTTAAGTTTGAGCACGACGGTCGCACAACAGGATATCGCCGGCGGCGCCGGAGCCTTGTTGGCCGGCGCTGAGGTCGAGGCCAAACTGGGAAAAGGCATTTTCACGCCGTCGCAAAATCGCACGCACGCGACCAAACAGTTGGAAAAGAAAACTGTAGCCCGGTCGGCTCATGGCTCGTCGAGACAAACAACTGCCGGTAACCGTCAAGGCAACAATAGCGGACGAGGATCAAATCGGAATACTAATACCGGCAACACTACGACAGGCGGCACGACGACTACGCCGGCGCTTGATGCGGAAGACTACAACGAACAAGGCGACGAATTCTTTGACGCCGGGAAATTCGATAAAGCCGTCGCGGCTTATCAGCAGGCTATTAAGTTGCGCCCGGATTATCCTGAAGCGCACCTCAATCTCGGTGAGACCTTCTTCAATCTCGGCCGTTACGACGAAGCGATTGCCGCGGACCAAAAAGCGATCGCGCTCAAATCAAATTGGGCGGAGGCGTATCGCGCACTTGGCACCGCTTACCTGAAAACAGAAAAATCGCGCGAAGCGCTGGAAGCGTTAAAGAAGGCCTACGAACTGGGCGCCAGGGATTCGGAAACGAGTGCGGCGCTTAGTCTCGCTTACTATGATGAAGGCGTCGCGGCGTACAACTCAGAAAAGTTTTCTGAAGCTGTTGATGATTATCAGCAGGCAGTTAAGCTGAATCCGGTTTACGCGGAAGCCTATGACAATCTCGGCGATGCTTACCGGCGGATGAACAAACTTGCCGAAGCCGCCGATGCGTACAAACGCGCGGTCACCATCAATTCCAACCTGCTGGAAACCTACAGCAACCTGTCGTGGACTTTAGACAAGTTAGGCCGTTATCCGGAAGCAGCCGATGCCTACAAACAAGTCATCCGGCTCAAGCCTGATGATGCGGAAGCCAACAACAATATGGGTTACGCTCTCGGCAAGAGTAAGCGCTGGCAGGAAGCGTTGGTCGCTTTTCAGCGCGCGATTCAGCTCAAGCCCGATTACGCCGAGGCCTACAGCAATCTGGGTTGGGCCTATAACAACCTTCGAAACTATCCAGCGGCGGTTGAGCCACTGCGGAAATCAATTCAGCTAAAGCCGTCGCTGCCGGAAAGCCATTTCAATCTCGGGCTGTCGTATTTTAACTTGAAGCAAAACAACGAGGCGCTGGCAGAATTTCAACAGACAATTCAATTGAAGTCTGACTGGCCCGCGGCCCAGAATAATTTAGGAGTCGCGTACGGCACGCTGGGGAAATGGAAAGAGGCGGTGGCTGCTCACAAGGAAGCGGTGAGGCTAAATCCGAATTACGTCGGAGCCTACTACAACCTGGGTGTTGATTACTGGAAGGTCGGCGACAAGAAGGCGGCGAATGAGCAGTATGAAAAGCTGCGGATCCTGAATCCGAATAACGCGAAGGCGTTGTACCAGCAGATGTATAACAAGCCGGCCCCGAATTGAGATTGAGAAGTCAACGTGGGGGGCGATGCCACGGGCAAAGCGGCTTGCCGCTCTCCAGCGCGGTAAGGCTTGCCTTACCGTTCAGCAAATGAAAAAACCAGGAGGCTCAGCCTCAGCCTCTCCACTTCATTTTCCCGATATCCACCGTCAACGGCTCATCCTCGAGCGGACATCTATTCCATAGCCGAATACTTGAGTAGCGATATTCGTCCGCCTTCTCCACCAGCCCCAACCTAACCGGGTTCTGATGAGTGTAATGAACCCGCTGCATGAACATGCTTTCGCTCGTCAACAAACGCACGTTCGGGTGGTGATCCCAAAGTGAATAATTATGACCACGACTATCCGATTCACGTCGCAACTTCTCCAGCGAAGTCTGATGCCCTTCACTCTTCAGAAAATCAATCACTCGACGACTGATGAGTCCATTGACAAAGCGAAGAACAACCGAAGCTTTTTCCTCGCTGTCGCTAACAACGTGTAAGTGATCAGGCATGATCACGTAAGCCAGAACTAAGAAACCGCCGGAACCTCGGGCTTCATTGAGTGCAGCACAGGCGATTGATTTGAGTTTATCGAGCCGAAAGACTGGCAGTCGATTCCTGGTAACGGAAGTAAGATAGAAAGCAGGATTATCGGGAGAAATATGATTCATGTGCGAGGCGCAGCCTCGCCGGGAAATTAGTGGGATTTCGCCGGTAAGGCAAGCCTTACCGCACTGGAAAGCGGCAAGCCGCTCATTTAGTCGGCTTTGGAAACACTTGAAACTCTATTATCAGAAATGACTACCGCTCGGCCTACAGAATATCCTGCGCCCGCAGCGTAATGATCGTCGCAATCACCAGCCCGAAGAACATCAGCATCAGCACAAACGGATCGAGGATGGCGTTGCCCCAGGGATGCAGGAAGTTTATGTAGTGGCTCAGATCCTCGGGAAGTTTGTCGGCTTCATGAATCGTCGGCACCGGCTTTAGTTTGGGAGCCTCAGGTTGTGTCGACTGCTGACCGCTTTGCAGATCCTTGATGTAATCCTTCATCTTCCGCTCGTATTCTTTCGAGTCCTCTTCCGCGTCCTTTTTATACTTATCGACGTCTTCGCGAGCCTTCGCGATGTGATCGTCGTTCAATTCCTCGTAATGCTTATAGAGTCCCTTGCCTTTGTTTTCGCCCTCGGGATCAGATCCTTCTTCGTCGAGCGTATCCAAAGTCGAAAATCGCTTGATGCCATCGTAGGCCCACGTCGCCGGCACCACAGTGCTGATGACGCGCGCCATGTTTTCCGGTACGCCTACCAAGCCGCAAAACAGAATCTGGGGAATCAGAATCAGCGGCACCATACTGGTGGCCATCTCTGACGTTTTCACGATCGCCGAAATGAACAAGCCAAGCGCGATGCCCACCATCGCAGTGAGCAGCATGATCGTAACTTGCGGGATGGCCCAGCCCGGCACGCTCATCAGACCGGTGTAGTGCATGAACTTCAGCGAGCCGTAAAGCAGCAGACATTGCAAAGACACGATGATCGCCAAGACGAATAGCTTTGATCCGACGTAAGGCAACAGCCGCATATTGACCATGCGCTCGCGCGTGTACACTGCGCGCTCGCGAATGATTTCGCGCGAAGCCACGGACGTCCCAAACCAGATAGCCACCAGGGCCATCACGAAGTAAGGAAAATCGCGCGGCAATTTGTCGCCCACCACCAGAAAAGTAAGAAAGGCGATGATTGGCGCCTGGCCGAACAGAATCAGCAAATTGAATTTGTCGCGCGTCAACACTTCCAGATAGCGGCGCGTCAGCGTGCCCCACTGTCGCACCGCATCGAAGATGCTCATCCGGCGCTTGGGCGGCGCCGCCGCGCGTCCGTCGCGAGGCAGACCGCTGAGCGGATCGACCACGTTCTTTCGATACTGCTCAGTCTGCTGAAACTTCTTCTTCCAGTCTTCGGCTACCTGCTCTGAGATTTGCTCGCGCTGTCTTTTTCGCTCACCCGCCTGTGCTTTACTCGCGTTCGGCGGCAGCGGTGGCAGGGCCGCCAGCTGCTGGTCTACCGGGCCTTCCAGTTTGTCGTAGAGGTCTTTGAAGCTGTCCGCTTTGACGTGGGCCAAGGCTTCCTGGGGCGCGCCGTAGAAGACGAGTTTGCCGCGCATGAGCACCACGATTTTGTCGAACAGCTTGACGTTCTCCATCGCGTGCGTGGTGAGAATGACGGTGCGTCCGCTCTCCGCGATTTGGCGGAAGAGCTTCATGATCTTTTCTTCAGTCGCGGGATCGAGGCCAGACGTCGGCTCGTCGAGAAAGATCACCGAAGGCTTGGTAATCAACTCCACCGCGATCGAAACGCGTTTGCGCTGGCCACCGGACAATTGTGAGATCGGAACGTCACGGCGTTCCGACAAACCGGTCACGTCCATCACCTCGTTAACGATTTGATCGATCTCACGTCTCGATACGTCGCTCGAAAGACGCAGACGCGCGACATAGTAAAGCGTGCGATAGACAGTCAGCTCACGATGAATGATGTCGTCCTGCGGCACATATCCGATCGATTGTTTCAGCGAATCAAGATGCCGGTACAAATCGAGGTTGTTGATTAGAACGTGCCCGCTCGACGCCGGGCGCATGCCGTTAAGCGAATCCATCAGCGTCGATTTGCCTGCGCCCGAAGGACCGAGCAAACCGACAAATTCGTTTGGTTGGATCGTCAAACCGACGTCATCCAGCAATCTGATCGAGCCGCCGCCTGATCGATTCTTGACGATTTTCGCGATGTTGATGCAGTCGATGCGCGTCTTTGAACGCGTGTCGTAAACCGCAACTCCCTGCGCCGCGTCGGCCTGCAACACGAACGGTCCGATTTGGATTACATCGGAAAGTTGGACCGCGCGACGGCCACTGATTCGTTCGCCGTTTACGTACACACCGTTGGTCGAGCCTGCATCTTCGACTGAGACGTTGCCATTCGTGCGCACGAAACGAGCGTGATGATTCGAGATTTGCAATCCGTCGAGACGAACGTCGTTGTCCGGCGCGCGACCCACGGAAAGTTGCGGCCTCGTCTCAAACGACAAACGCGCCAGCAGCTGTGGCTGCGAACCCGCTTGAGGCGCCACCGGTTGCAACGTCCCCGAGGTCGAAACAATTGTTCCGCCCCGGGCCATCGCGGCAATTTGATTGAAGGCTTCCGGAATTACGTTCTGACTAGGAGTTGGCGCGCCGGGTTGGATCATTCGGTGCGGCGGCGCCGGGTGAGAAGGATCGCTCAGACGCATCGTTGGACCGCCGGCCCCGAGTTGAATCTCATCGCGATCAAACAAAGGCGCCGATTCGCTGATGCGTTGATTGTTGACGAGCGTTCCGTTAAAGCTCTTGAGATCGGTGATCGCGAATTGCTCGCCGCTTTTCCTGATCTCTGCGTGACGGCGCGAAACAACTGCCGCATCGGCGTCGATGACGACTTCGCCTTCGGGATCCCGGCCAAGGCGCGTCACTTCTTTGTTCAGCTCAATCCTACGCGTCTGCCCCGTGCGCGAATCAACGAGATCGAGATAGGCCGGCCCACTTCGCACCGGGGGCGCGCTCGGCGTTCGTGGCGGAGGAGTTGGAGTCTTCGGCGCCGGCGGTGGCGCCGTTGCCGGCGCCGGATCGATTGCCAGACCCGGATCGCGAAACGTCTCCATTCGCGCCATGCCTGATGACTTTGGATCAACTTCGGCAATGGGCGTCTGTTCAATGCTGACAATTCGCAGGACCGGACCGCCACTGCCGAACTGAACGAGGGCGCCCACGCGCACTTCAACCGGCGCGCTGATTTGCTGCCCATTGACGAAAGTGCCAAAACGCGAATTGGCATCATGCACAGTGACGCGGCCTTCGCTCAGTCGAAACTCGGCGTGCTTGCGCGAGACCATCGGCCACTGCTCCTGCGAAAAGAAGTAATGGCACACCGCCGGGTCGCGACCAATCAGGACTTTGTCGTGGGCGAATGAACGCTCACCGTGCAATTGGCCGTTGCGATCTTCTGCGAGAACAATTTTCATGATTTGTAACGCAAGCTGTCAGCTTACGTGGACTTCGGGCCATATGACTTGCAAGAGATTGAGGAACCTTAGAACGCAAGCTAACAGCTTGCGTTACTTTTCAAAACGAAATGAATCGAGCATCATTGGCAGCTCGCCTTTGACGCCAACGTCGTTGACAGTTTTCAGTTCTTCCGCCAGCGAAGTCGCCAGCATCAAGAGCGTCACACCGCTGGTTCCGCCATTGACCGGTGGCAGAAAAATTACGCGGCCCCAGATCTTAATGTCGCCATGCTCGGTATTGCGCGAGATACTCTCGAAGCGAAATTCGTAACCGTCGTACGCTCCGACTTTGACGGAGCCTTCAGAGACTTTGCGATATTCGCTAAAGCCTTTCGAAAACTGTGAACTAAGATTTGCGGCCAGACCGGGAAAAGCCGCGCGGTCACCTTCTTCGGAACCGGCCGAGGCATACCAACCGACAGCAAAATTCTCCTGAGTAAAGTCCGGCGGCAAACGTCGCTCGACCTTGGCAAAGTTGCTGGCGCCGGGGACGCCGGCTTTAGGATCCTTCTGCCAGTGTTTCGGGTAATAGAACGAGAAGTCGACGTAGTGCTCGGCGAGTTTTCCATCGAGCCGGTCCTTGGAATTTACAAACTGAACCGCGTCGGCCGGCGGCGAGTAAGGCGGAACCTCTTTCACGCTCTCCGTCTTTGGCGACGCCGATTCGTTAGGCGTGCTTTCAGCATTTGGTGTTGGTTTTGCCGGTTCGGGATTAACCAGCGAGCCGGCATTCCTGGCCAACATCGGCCGCACCACAAACCAGTAAGCTGCGCCGAGTCCGCCCACACCAAGCACAAACAGAACGGCCAGGATGCCAAGCACCAGCGGCAGCTTTGATTTCTTGGTCGCCGGAGCATGAGCCGGTACCGGAGCCGTAGCCGTGGCCACGGCAGCGTTGGTTGGAAGTGGACGGCTCGCGGCCAACGGCGGCGGAGCAAACGAAGCCATCGTGAGCTGACCCACATCGTTTGAAGAATTCTGCAGCGGTTGAGACGGGTTGCTGATTGGACCAGAACCTTGCGGTGGCTGCAGCGGCGCGCTCGCAGGCGGCTGCGGCAGCGGCGCACTTGAAGGTGACTGCGGAAGCGGAGCGCTCGGCGGTGGCGGCGCACTCGCTGGCGGCGGTTCAATTGGCCCGGAACTTCCAGTTGACCATGGCGAGGGTTGCGGCGGCATCGAAGCCGGCATCAAATCACCGGTAGTCACTGAACGATCAGATGCAGTGTCCGGCGGCTTCGCCATGATCGTCTTAAAAGGATCAAAGTCGCCGGTCGATTCTGACGGTGTTTCTCTGGGGATTACTTTAGTGACTTCAGGATCAAACTGTGTGGTACCCAATTCTGCGGAATCCAGTCGCACAGTCTCGCCCTGGGCCAGGCCGGCGGAGACAGCTACCAAAGATGTGCCGTCTTTGGTGCAAAACTTCTGCGCGTCGTTTGTGTAGGTGCGATTACAATTAGGACAACGTTTCATTTGGTATCTCGACGAATTTAGGGGGTTGCTTTTGCGCGCGCCGCAGCGATCTTGGCTTGCAAGTTAGCGTTCAAAGGTTCGATTTTCAAAGCACGATCATATGCCCGCAACGCGTCCTTTGGCCGGCCGGCTTTCATGTATCCGTCGCCGACTCCGCCAAATCCAAAATTGCCGGCAAGCTCTCGGCGATCAGCATCGTACGCCAGCTCAACCGCCTGATCGTAAGCGGCATAGGCATCATCCCATTGTTCCAACGCCAGGTACACTCGACCGAGGAGGTTGCGAGCCATGAAGAACTTTGGATTGACTTCAATCGCATTCTTCAGCATCGGCTCAGCTTCAGTGTACTTTCGCGTCGCGGTTAGATATCGGCCCAGCAGGAACAGAGCGCCGGGGTTCTTCGGATCAAGTTGTAAAGCGCGTCGCAGAACCGGTTCTGATTCGGGCCACTGATATTCTGCCTGCATCGAATCGGCAATTAGCACAAGCGTCGGCGCATCCTGTTGCGCTTTCTCGATCGCAGCCTTGAAAATCGGCTCAGCTTCCGTCTCACGTTTCAGCCGGATCAGCGCCCGCGCCAGGTGTACCTGCGCAACGACATTGGCCGGATCCAGCTCGACGGCGCGCCGGAATGCAGCTTCCGTGTCGGCGTTGACGATGCCTCGCGCAACCATCGCAACGCCTACGCGATCAAACGCGACCCCGTTATTCGGTTGTAATTGAGTAGCGCGCTTTGCGTACATTTCGGCGTCAGCAAAACGTTTCGCATTTACAGCGCCGGTGCGTGGCTGGACCAGCACGAAACTGAGCGCGATTAATGCGTCAGGATTGGTCGGAGCAAACTCGACAGCCTTTCGGTAAGACTCTTCGGCATCGTCCCAACGCTGCTGATCGACAAAAACATTTCCCAGGCCCTGAAAACCGCGCGTGTCGTGCATCTTCAACTTAAGGGCCTCGCGATAGAACTTTTCCGCAACCGCGTACTGGCGTCCGTCGCGCGCGTCGTTGCCGTTGGAAATCAACTCCAGAAACTTCTCTTCAATCTCCGCTGGATCCGGGGTGGTATCCGGGCGCGTTGTAGGACCAGGGCGCGGACGCGTCGGGCGATTCGGATTTGTGGCGGGGCGCTTGGCTTCGGGATTTTTGGGCCGAAAAATTCCGGCGCCTCCCACTAACGCGCCTCCCGTGTCCTGTGCTTGCGCAACGGCGCCGCAAATCAAAAGTAAGACGCAGAAGAAAACGACGCGAACCTGAATTGACTTTAATGAGGGCCGGTATTCCTGAATCATTGATGCCTCCGTATTACGTGTCAGAACCGCCAAAGTTCGCGGCGGATGTCTTGATCATTCAACGCAGGGTTGATTCTGCACGAACGAAACGAAGTGAATAATCTTGCGCTTTGATTTTGAGGAAACCCGCTTGCGAAAGCAAGTTGCGGACGATAAGAGGACGTCGCTAAGAGCTGACCTTTACCAGCCTGAAGCCGAGCACCGGGTTCTTATAGTTAGGAGCAAACCAGTCGCGAAACGTACTGTAAACTTTGGTTGATGGGGTACCGTAGCTGCCGCCCCGCACGACTATCCAATCCTGCATTTGCGGTTGAATCGAGCCTGGATTGCCTTTGTATACGGATGCTTTTGATGATGTCCATTCGTACACGTTGCCCATCAGATCCTGTACGCCCCAACGATTTGCTCCCAATGGATAAGTGCCCACTGGTTGCTCTTTGTTCACGCCGGTTTCGGCCGTCGCCGCGCGTCCCGTCTGCCAGGTGTTGCCCCACGGATAGAGATTGTCCTTATCACCGTTGCGAGCTGCATACTCCCACTCTTCTTCGGTCGGAAGTCGATAAGTCACTCCATCGCGCTTCGATCGCCACTCGGCAAACGCGACTGCATCGTTGTAAGAAACGTTCGACACGGGCAGATTTTCCTGACCCACCGGAGCCCTGGGGCTGCCCCACTGCTCGGGGGGCGTGTGATTGGATTGCTTCACGAACTGACCGTATTCAGCGTTCGTGACTTCATTCTTGTCCATCTGAAAACCGTTCAACGTCACTTCATGAGCCGGACCTTCGGTGGGCAGTGAATCGTTGCGACCCATCTGAAATTTGCCGCCGGGAATGTCGATCAACTCGGCCTTGATCGGCGCTTCTCCGGGATCGTTCGTCCTGCCTGGTCCAGTGGTCGTCCCCGTATTCTTTGATTTGAGCAGCAGATAGCCCCCCACGCCACCACCAATTAACAGAACCAGCAACACCACCAGCACAATCGGCAACACCGGGCTCTTCTTTGGCGCCAACCCGACGTCGACGCGCGGGAAAGGGTAAGCCGAGGTGCCCGGGAAACTGACATCGCCGCCGGTGGTCATGCCCGCGCGTTGAATCTGGGTAGAGTCCGGATCGATTGCACCGGTCGCACCGGGCTTCGGCGTCATGGTTGAAGCCAGTTGGGTCAGCTTCTCTTCCAGAACTTTTGTCTGCGCGGCAACTATCTCTTCCAGATGCTTCCGTTCTTTTTGTTTCTCGGCCTCTTCCTCTTGACGCTTCTTGTCTTCCTCTTCAACGAACTTCTTTTTCGCCGCCGCCTCGCGCGCTAACTCGCGTTGCGCAAATAAGGTTTTGTGGTCCTCTTCAGCCAGCGACGCCGCGCTGATGGTTCCGGCATGAGGGTCAAACGCGGTAGTCCCTCCCGGCGGTACTGTCTCGTTCGCCGGAGCAACTATGGTCTTTGAAGGATCGATCGCGGCGCTGCTGTCGCCGGTGCGCTTCAGGTGCGCGCTGGCCATCGACATCGCTTCACGCAATTCTTTGGCAAACTCGTCGGCGGATTGAGTTCGATGCGAAGCCTCTTTCTCGAGCGCATGCCGGACGACCGCTTCGATTTGATGCGGCACCTCGACGCCCTTTGACTCGAGCGAGGGGACATCGGTGGTCAAATGCTTTTTCATGATCGACGGAATCGAACTGCCTTTGAAAGGCACTTCGCCGCAAAGCATTTGAAAGAGCATGACCCCGAGACTGTAAACATCGGCGCGCGCATCCGGCGGTTCGTCGGACCATTGCTCGGGCGCCATGTAAAAAGGCGAACCCATCAAACCCGTTGTCTGCGCCGCGATGAACGAGCCCAGTAACTCGCCCGACTTAATCTTGGCTAAACCAAAATCGAGAATCTTCACCGCTTCCGAGATCGGCATGTCGTCACAAATCATGACGTTGAGCGGCTTCAGATCGCGATGAACGATTCCCTGCCGATGCGCAGCGGCGATGCCCGCGCAAATCGGCTGCATCAATTCAAACGCCCGCACCGGAGACATGGCGCCTTCTTCCGCCATGAGATCCTGCAACGACGCGCCCTGGACAAATTCCATCACGAGAAAAGGCATCGTGCCGCGCACGACTCCAAAGTCAGTTACGGCGATGATATTTTGATGGCGAATCGCGGCGGCGGCGAGAGCTTCCTGGCGAAAGCGCGTCACCAGGTTCGGATCGTTGCCGACCAGGTCGGGAAGAATGATCTTGATTGCGTGGGCTGTCTTTAGAAAGATGTGCCGGGCTTTGTAGACCACACCCATACCGCCCTGCCCCAGCCGCTTCTCGAGCTGGTAGCGGCCGTCAAGGATCGGTTCACCTGTAATCGACGTCGCAGTTTCCGCCGCGTCATCCGGGCAGAAAGCAACGTCGTCGGGGAAACAGGTGCGACAGGTTGGACACTCTTTCATCCGATGGTTCTAAACTAACTGCGGTAAACCCCGCGCGGGTTAAGACGTTCGCAAGAAAGATTTTAGCGGTAGATGCGAAAGCAGGCAAGAAGCTAATTCGTCAGTCTGAACGTCGCTACCGGCTCAAGCGCTTTCATTCACACCTCGCTTCAGCGACGTGTTCTCGCGGGCATTTATTCTGGCTAACCGTTTTAACGGTTTCGATTCGAAGCCGTTGAAACGGCTTCCAACGAATCACGCGCACGGCTGCACCTCGCCAAAACGAGCTGTGAATAAGAAATTACCAGCACTTCCTAGTTCACCACCACATTCACCAATCGCTGCGGCACCACGATCACTTTCACCACCTGATGTCCATCAATAAAGCTCTGCACCTTGGCATCAGCCAGCGCCAGCGTCCGCAGGTCAGCTTCGGAAATGTCCGGCGCAACAACCACGCGCGAGCGCAACTTGCCGTTGACCTGCACCGGGATTTCCAACTCATCTTTCTTCGCTAACTCGGGATCGGCAATCGGCCAGGGCGCACCTTTCAACAAGCCGCCTTCATGACCGAGTCCTTCCCACATCTCTTCAGCAACATGCGGCGAGAATGGCGTCAGCATCACAACCAGAGCTTCAATCGCTTCCCGCGCCGCGAATGCCTCGCCCGGCGAAGCCGATGCCGGATCTACATTGAATTCGCTAAGCGCATTTAACAATTCCATCAGCGCCGCGACGTTTGTGTTCAGATCGAGCTTCTCGAAATCGCTGGTTACGCGCGCGATCGTCTGATGTGTTTTACGCCGCAGAACGCGGACCGCTTCGGTACGCAAGCCTCCGGCTTGCTCTTCAATGGAATCATTTCCCGCTGCTGCACGCGGAACGCGTGCGTACCTATGGACCATCGTCCATACTCTTCGCAGAAATCTCACCGCCCCTTCAATTCCGCTTTCCGACCAGCGCAGTTCGTTTTCGACCGGCGCCGCGAACAGGACAAACAGACGCGTCGCATCCGCGCCAAAGGCTTCGATCATTTCGTCCGGGTCGACGCCGTTGCCCAGACTCTTCGACATGGCTTTCCATTCGCTGGTTCCTTCGACCAGATTGGTCACCATGCCCTGGGTCAACAAGCGCTTCACCGGCTCGTTGAAAGTCACCAGGCCCATGTCGCGCATGACCTTGGTCCAGAAGCGGGTGTAGATCAAATGCATGACCGCGTGCGAATCGCCGCCGATGTATTGATCGACCGGCGTCCACTTGGCCGCGATCTCAGGATCGAAGGGCATCGCGTCATTGCGCGGATCGAGGTAGCGGAAGAAATACCACGACGAATCGACAAACGTATCCATCGTGTCTGTCTCGCGCTTCGCCGGCCCACCACATTTTGGACAAGCAGCGTTCAGAAATTCCGGCACGTTCTTTAACGGCGATTCGCCTGTGCCCGTGAACGTCGCCTGATCGGGCAACAGCACCGGTAAATCTTTTTCCGGAACGGGCACCATGCCGCAGTCATAGCAGTACAGAACCGGAATCGGCGCGCCCCAGAATCGTTGACGCGAAATACCCCAGTCACGAATTCGATAAGTTACGGCCGGCCCGCCAAAATTCTTTTCCTCAGCATACCGGGCCATTTCGCGAATGGCGTCCGTCGAGAGTTTGCCGCTCCACTCGCCGCTGTTAACCAGCACGCCATATTCGACAAAGGCGTCCTTCATTTCCATCGATTGATCGCCGCCGGGTGAAGTCACAGCCGGTTCGTTTTGTTGGCCATGAACCACCGGCGCGATCACCTGTCGAATCGGCAGCGTGTATTTTTGCGCGAATCCAAAATCGCGTTCATCATGCGCGGGCACGCTCATCACGGCGCCGGCGCCGTAATCCATCAACACATAATTCGCCACCCAGATTGGCAACAACTCGCCGTTGAAAGGGTTGATGGCCAATTGGCCCGTGTTGATTCCCAGCTTCTCTTCTTCCACGTCTGCATCCGCAGTCTTGATTGCTCTCGCCTCTTTCACCTTCTCGGCGAAGGCGTCCACTTCTTCTCCCAGGGACGAGCCTGCCAACAACTTCGCCAGCAAAGGATGTTCAGTGGCCAGAACGATCGCCGTCGCACCAAAGATCGTGTCGATGCGGGTCGTGAACACACGAATCTTATCGTCGTGATCTTTTACTTTGAAGTCGATGTAAGCGCCCTCGCTGCGACCGACCCAATCACGTTGCCGCTTGAGAACTTTTTCCGGCCAGCCGCTTTCGATCTCGTCGATTCCGGCAACCAACTCTTCCGCGTACTTCGTCGTCCGCAGAAACCATTGTTCAATCTCTTTCTTCGTGACCGCGGCGCCGCAGCGCCAGCAGATTCCACCGGACGACTGCTCATTCGACAGCACAGTCTCTTCTTTCGGGCACCAGTTGACGGCCGACGTTCGTTTGTACGCCAAACCGCGTTCCAGCATCTTCAGAAAGAACCACTGGTCCCACTTGTAATAGTCAGGTCGGTGCGCAGCGATTTCGCGCGACCAGTCATAGCTGACGCCCAGCCTTTGCATCTGTCCGCGCATGTGCGCGATGTTTTCTTCGGTCCACTCACGCGGTTGAATGCCGCGCTTGATCGCGGCCTGCTCAGCCGGCTGGCCAAAGCTGTCCCAGCCAATCGGATGCAGCACGTTGAATCCGCGCAGGCGTTTGTACCAGGCCAGCGCGTCGCCGATCGAATAGTTGCGCACGTGGCCCATGTGCAAAAAACCAGATGGGTAGGGCAGCATCTCGAGCGCATAAAACTTCGGCCGCGGATCTTCTTCGCTGGGCTCAAACGAGTGCTCTTCAGCCCAGCGCTTCTGCCATTTTTCTTCAATCTTTTCCGGAAAATATTTCTCGTCCATGGTTTCGGTCCTTACGGTAATCTGCGTCAATTACGAACGCGGATCGCACAAAGCTTTATTAAAACATGCTCGCACGTGCGCGCCTAATTCTTGAATTGATTTGGAGATTCGCCGCCTTTGCCGGCCGAGCTTAGGCCCGGCGCAAGAGCGGCACCGTAAGAAGGAGTTTGGTAAATGAGGAGGTCTGAAACATTCGACTCACCTGATAAATTGAGTCTAGCGAAAAATCATGCCTACGTCCAGAAGCTTAGCGTGCTTCAGCCGCATTTAAAGAATCCGCCTCATCACTTCACCGGCCGTAACAGACCGGCCTGGCCGCCAATCTCACGCGAAGTATCTGGGCCGGCATCCTGATCTCTGCCACTTCGTTTGCGGTGGCCCATGACCCGGACGGTCATAGACCACTCAGTCCGGGAAGACGCGTTCGGCAAGTCAGAGACTTGCCGCGCATCGGAGTGGCAGAGCCATCGTTGAAATATCAAGCTTGGCTGGGGAACTTGTCTCATCGCAGTTTTCGCAATGTCGACAGTTCAGTTCACCCGTTAACAAAAGATCGCAACGCTTCCAGGTTTTTTAGATCGGCCCGCGGATCATCGTAAGGAGTTTCCAGAATGAACGCGGCGTGTGCCAGCGCCGGGTGTTGAGCGAAGCGGCGCAGCGCGTCGCGTCCAATGTGTCCTTCGCCAATATGCCAATGCCGATCGACGCGCGAATTGTACGGCGCGCGCGAGTCGTTGAAATGAACGGCGCGAACATTTTTTAGCCCCACGGTGCGGCGGATTATTTCAATCGTCGCTTCCAATCCTTCCTCTTCGCGAATGTCGTAGCCGGCGGTAAACGAATGCGCCGTGTCGATGCAAACGCCGAGCGGAAGCTTCGGACACTGTTTCATAATCGCTTGTAAATGCTCGAAACGATGACCAATGCATTCGCCCTGACCGGCAGTGTTCTCGAGCAGAATGCGCAGCCGGCCCAGCTTGAGACCCTTGCATGCAACCCGGAGGCTGAGCGCGCAGATTTCGATCGCGTCTGCCTCGCACGAACCGCGCGCACTGCCCGGATGCAACACCAGGTAATCAACGCCCAGTAGAATCGCGCGCTCAACCTCTTCTCGAAACGACGCGATCGATTTCAAGAGCAACGCTTCGTCAGCCGCGGCCAAATTGATCAGGTAGTTGGTGTGAATGAGGACAGGTGACAGCTTGGTCAACTTTCTGGTCTGCTTGAAAAGCTCGATGGAATCCGCCGTCAGCGGCTTGGCCATCCACCCGCGCGGGTTACGCGAAAAAATCTGTACCGCGTCGCATCCGGTTTCTTTGGCGACGATTAAGGATTCGTGAAGGCCCCCTTTGATTGGCGCGTGAAATCCAATCCTTGGCCTTCGAATTTGAGTTTTGGTCGGCATTTGTCTTTGCGGCTTTGCCGCAGCAACATGGCGGTAAGGCTCCGCCTTACCGGTCAATGCTCTATTAAAACTAACGCGAGGCTATGCCTCGCGACATCATCGAGGCGCAGCCTCGAAGAATTAAGATATGTCGATCGGAAAGGCGAAGCCTCCGCCGTGTTGCAGCGGCAAAGCCGCAAGTTCAATTCTTCTCAGTCGCTTCCATCACGCGGAGCATATTCCCACCCAGAATTTTGTCGATGTCGGTTTCTGAATAACCGCGCTTCAAAAGTTCCTTCGTCAAATTCGGCAAGTCCGCAACCGACTTCAAATCAGCGGGCACGACCTGCACGCCGTCAAAGTCTGATCCGATACCCACGTGATCAATTCCGACCAGCTTCACGATGTGATCCATGTGATCGACGATTCGGGTTACTGACATCGGCGGCAGGCGCTTCAGGTACTCCGCACTGCGTACTCGATCGCGGGCGAGTTTCTTCTGGGCCACCCCGCCCTTCTCTTCCTCTGAAGCGCGCTGGACCATCGGCGCAATTTCGGCATCGACTTTTTTCTTCTTTTCGGAATAGCCGGGTTCGATGTGTTCCGGATAAAAGATCACGTTCACGACGCCGCCCGTCTTTGCCAGCGCCACAATCATTTCATCCGTGAGATTGCGCGGCACGTTAGTAATCGCGCGGCAGCCTGAATGCGTGGCGATCACAGGTTTAGTCGAAGTGTTCACAATGTCCCAGAACGCTTTGTCCGAAAGATGCGAAACGTCGACCATCATGCCGAGCCGGTTCATTTCGCGAATCACCTGCTTACCAAAATCGTTCAGGCCGCGGGTCTTGCCCGCTTCATCGCCTGACGAGCCGGCCCAGCTCGTGCTCACGCTCCACGCCGGGGACATGTAGCGCACGCCCATCAGGTAATAGCGCTGGACGTTTTCGATCTTTTCATCAATCGCATACCCGCCTTCCAGGCCCATCAGCGCGGCAATCTTGCCACTCGTCGCTATGCGCCTGACATCGGCCGCGGTGGTCGCCAACTCCCAGGTTTCCGGATGACGTTTCGTCAGGTCGCGCACGGCTTCGATTTGCACGTCGGCGCGTTTCACCGCGTTTGCGCCACCGCCTCCGAACAGGTCCGGCTCGACCCAGATAGAAAAGAACTGCGCGTCGAGTCCACCCTCTTTCGCGCGCACTGCGTCAAGATGTCCGTCGCCGAGACGCGTTTGCAGATCGACATTCTCGTCGACCAAACGTTGCGTGGTGTCAGCGTGCATATCAACCACAAATGCGCGGCGATGGATGGAAAGCGGATCATTAGCCGAAGGTTGGGTTTCCGAAGTTGTCATTGGTTTGGTTTGCAGGTTTTCAGTTTTCTTTGCCGGGGTACAACTGCTCGCGAACAGGAGCGAGATCAGGCCGATCAGAAGCACCGGGGCCGGCCCGTAAGTCGCCCGTCGAGTCCGAAACTCGAGGTGGTTGGACATTCTCACTTGAACTCAATTGCAAAATCGAATCCTACGAAGCGACGGAACCCGAAAGCAAGCGGCCACGGTACGCACGCCTCCGGCATGCTCGCAATCAGCCCCACGCCGCGCAACCGAGCACGCCGCAGGCGAGCGTACCGTGATCCCGATCACGGACAAATTCGTTCACAAAATTGTATCGTAAACCCAAAATGTACGGGCGGCGATCCATCTTGCAAAGCCCCGCGAGTTTAGAGTATCGTGCTGTCTTAAATCAGGCCGAAAAGATATCCCGCGTTTTTAATAAACAGTCTCCAAAGGAGAACATATGTTCACAAAAGGGAAAGGTAAGGACGTGAGCACTCCAAGCATTTGTGACGTTGTCTGGCACGACGGCGAGTTCATTAAATGGAACGACGCGCGCGTGCATGTGATGTCGCACGTTCTGCACTATGGATCGAGCGTTTTTGAAGGCATCAGGTGTTACGCCACCAGGCGCGGCCCGGCAATCTTCCGTCTGCGCGAGCACATGCAACGTTTCCTGAACTCGGCGAAGATTTATCGCATGGATCATGACTGGACGATTGATGATTTCTGCGATGCGTCGGTTGAACTGGTCAAACGCAGCGGCCTCGAACAGTGCTACATCCGTCCAATTCTTTTCCGTAGTCTGGATGAAGAACATCCGGCGTTTGGCGTGAATCCTTTTCCCAATCCGTTGGCTTGTTACATCGGCGCCTGGGACTGGGGCAAATATCTCGGCGACGAAGCGATCGAGCACGGCGTTGACGTCCAGGTCTCGAGTTGGAATCGCCTGACGCCGAATTCGCTCCCGGCCATGGCCAAGAGCGGCGCGAATTACATGAATTCGCAGCTGATCAAGATGGAGGCGCTGCTGAATGGATTCGCCGAAGGCATTGCGCTCGACGATCGCGGCTACGTTTCTGAAGGTTCCGGTGAAAACATCTTCGTCGTGGCTAACGGAATTGTTAATACACCTCCGCTCTCTTCCTCCGTGTTGCCCGGCATTACCCGCGACAGCGTAATTCAAATTTGCGGCGAGTTGGGGTTGACGGTTAAAGAGAGAACTATTCAGCGCGCCGCGCTCTACGTTTCGGATGAGCTTTTCTTCAGCGGCACGGCGGCAGAGATTACGCCGATTCGTTCGGTCGATCGGATCAACATCGGCAACGGGAAGCGCGGAGAAATCACCGCCAAGATTCAGAAGATGTTCTTTGAGATCACTTCCGGCGAGCGCCAGCCACCAGGACCCTGGCTGACTTATGTGAAAGATCAGGAAGCAGATTCAGGCGCCAATGGATTCAAGGAAAAAGCAGCCGACGAGTTGAGCAAGGCGAGTTCTACCGCGGTCGAACCTGCTGCGACCTTGCGAGCAGCAGCTCTGAAGTAAAGTTGAATTCATTTAGGAAGCTAAGAGCGGCGCACCGGCGCCGCTTTAGTTTTTTCAGGCTGCGATGAGCTGCGAAGCAGCGACAGAGTTAAGCCCAGGGCGAGGCTTTGCGAGCCTTGGGTACACTGTGCTTCATTGTCAATGAGCTGCGAAGCAGCGGCAGAGTTAAGCCCACGGCGAGGCTTTGCGAGCCTTGGGTACACTGCGCTTCCTTGTCAATGAGCTGCGAAGCAGCGACAGAGATCAAAATGTACCGCAGGCTGTCCAGCCTGCGGATCGATTAGCAAGCAGAAGCTGATTCATGACAGACGAACCGCAGACTAGACAGTCTGCGGTACATTTTTATTGTTGCTGCGACGTGCTCTGCGTTTCGAGTGCGTCGGTTTCCGCAGTGGAAACCTTCTCGCCCAGGACGACCCGCGCCTCGTGCGTCAGACCGTCGTTGCTCAGCAGAATCACATCGTCAGGTTGCATCACGTCATCGAGTTTGATGCTGGCCACGCCCCGACAGAGCGAGTGCGGGTTTTCAACTTTGATGTGATAGGTCGTCGTGCCGCGCCGGTACGTGATTTCAAACTCGCGCCAGAAACGCGGGATGCGCGGATCGAGGCGCAGACGGTCGCCGCTCAACTTAAAACCAAGTATGTATTCGAGGGCCGCCCGATACATCCACCCGGCTGATCCGGTGTACCACGTCCAACCGCCGCGCCCCGTGTGCGGCGGCACCGCATAGACGTCTCCGACAGCCACGTAAGGTTCGACTTTGTACTTGTGCATGCCGGCGCGCGTCGAAGCGTGATTGATCGGATTCAAAAGTCCAAAAAGCTCGCCCGCTCGATCGCCATCTCCCAGCATGGCAAAAGCAATCACCGTCCAAAGAGCAGCGTGAGTATACTGCCCTCCGTTTTCGCGCACGCCCGGCACATAGCCTTTTATATAACCAGGATCGAGTGCGCTCTTATCGAAAGGCGGACTGAAAAGAACGATGAGTCCGTCGCCGCGACGAACCAGGTATTCATCCACTGAAGCCATCGCGCGCCCGGCGCGATAGTTATCGGCAGCGCCTGAGATCACCGCCCAGGTTTGCGCGATCGAATCGATGCGGCATTCGTCATTCTGAGCTGAGCCCAAAGGCGTGCCGTCGTCAAAATACGCGCGGCGATACCAATCGCCGTCCCAGGCTTGTTCGAGGGCTGGTTTAAGTTTTTCAAGATAGCGGCGGTAACGACTTGCACGATCGCTGAGTACCTTCTTCGATCCGGTCGCTGTCGCTCCCGGTTCTGACACTGACTTGTCACAGAGCGGCAGGAACGCTTCAATTACCGTGCACAGAAACCAACCGAGCCAGACACTCTCGCCTTTTCCTTCAACTCCCACGCGATTCATCCCGTCGTTCCAATCGCCCGATCCCATCAAGGGCAATCCGTGTTGCCCGGTGGTGAGACTGCGATCGATCGCGCGCGCGCAATGCTCAAACACCGTCGCTTTCTCTTTCGACACTTCCGGTTGCAAATAGTTTTCGACGTGATCAGGTTCGAGCAGCGGCCCTTCGATAAATTGCACTTCCTCTGCCAGCACCGAATCGTCGCCGGTCACGGCAACATAGAATGCAGTGACGTACGGCAGCCACAACAAATCGTCTGAGAAACGCGTGCGCACTCCCCGACCGGTGGGCTCGTGCCACCAATGCAGCACATCGCCTTCTTTGAATTGACGGGCGGCGGCGCCAACGATCTGTTTTCGCGCGACGTCGGGTTGTGAATAGACCAGCGACATCACGTCCTGTAACTGATCGCGAAATCCGAACGCCCCGCTCGATTGATAGAATGCCGAACGTCCGCGCACGCGACAGGCTAATACCTGGCACAACAACCAACGATTTATCAGAGTGTCCATCGAAGCGTCGGGTGTCTTTATTTGCACCTTGCCCAGCGTGTCGTCCCAGAATCCGAGCACTCGCTCAAAGGCTTCGTTCACGTTGTGTACGTTGCGAAATCTTTCCACGACTGAAGCAGCCGTCTCTCTTGATTCTGCTTCTCCGAGAATAAAAACAACCTGGCGGGCCTCGCCCGGAGCTAGTTCGATCGAGGTCTGAATCGCCGCGCATGGATCCAGTCCGCCACCGTCGCGTCCGCTCAGCGATACTCGACCCAACGCCGCCGGTTTGGCGAGCGAGCCGTTGCGGCCGATGAACTCTTTGCGATCGCAGGTCATGGTAAAGCGCTGCTCGCTGGTGGCCACGAACGCGACGCGCCCGGCAAATTCGTTGTTATAGGAATTGCGCGCGAAGATTGCGCCGAGATTCTCTTCCAAATCTGTAACGATGTGCGGCGCGGTGGATTCGCGACTGACACCGAGGGTCAATTCGTTGTAACTGGTGAGCGTCAGCTTGCGCCGGCGATCGGTGCGGTTGCGCAGGCGCAACAGCGAAACCTTAACTGGCGCGTCCAACGGCGCAAACAACAGCAATTCCTGCGACAAGCCATGACTGGCATGCTCAAAAACGGTGTAGCCCTGGCCGTGACGAACCAAATAACTTTGGGCTTCGCGAATCGGCAAAGGCGTAGGCGTCCAGGTGTCGCCGCTTTCTTCGTCACGAATGTAAATGACTTCGCCCGGAGGATCGCTGACGGCGTCGTTGGACCAGGTCGTTAAGCGGTTCTCATGACTATTGATTGACCAGGTGAACCCTCCGCCGGTTTCGGTCACCAGAAAGCCAAAATCTTCGGTGTTGGCAATCACGTTGGACCACGGCGCGGGACTCCACTGCCCTTCGCCCAGAACGCTGACGTATTCGCGCCCGCCGTGAGCAAACCCGCCGAGGCCGTTGAAAAATGAAAGCCCTGGCGCTTCGACGATAGGCTCCGGATAAGCCTGCGAGGCGGTGCGCGGCACAAAAGCCGGCGGCATTTCTTCTTCAACGGGCCGGCGGGTTAACTGATCCTCGAGCGATCCCCGTTCGCTGACAATGACAATGCGCGCAACTGCGTGGAGCAGGATCCGCTCCTCCTCTTTCAACAAATCGGAACGACGAACAAAAACACCGCCGGGCTTATCCAATAACATTTGTGCGCCCGACGCACGCACGGCCGCCTGCAGATCATCCTGAAGGTTCTGCGCATAGCTCGACGGATGATCGTTAAGAATCACCAGATCGAATTGCAGGCCCTTCATTCGCAAATACTGGTGCCCACGCAAAAGCTGCCGCGCCATCAACACATCTTCTTCGCGTTCGAGTCGCAGGATCACGATTGGCAAATCGCCGCTGATGCCCTGCCCCCAGAGCGACGACTGCGCCAGCTTATTCAGCGCCAGCACGTGAGGCTGTGGCCGCAGCGATGGATCGATGTAAAGAATTCGTCCGCCGAGTCTTTGAAACAGATGCGCTTCGTCCGGATCGATGTGCAGGTGACTCATCTCGACCTGCGCGCGCGTCCAGGCCATCCGCGATTCGCGCTCGAAAATGTTCGCGTCGTAATACTTCTCAGCGAGGGCGATTGCGTGCTCGCGCGACCGGGCGACGCCGGTAGTAAAAACAATCTGAGCAGTTTCATTCGGCTGTAAGCGAACGCGGCAACGCAAACTGAAGACTGGATCAAGCACGGCGCCGACGGTATTCGAAAGCGGTCGATCCTCGATGATCGCAACCGGGTTCGCGGTCGTATGGCCACGGCCGACAAAACGCGAGCGGTCAGTCTCGAATTGGATTCCACCAATCGTGTCGCTCGGCGTGGACAGCACGTGAACGCCCCAGACAGGATCGTCTTTTGATGAGCGCGGACGACGGTGGGCCAGCAGCGCGTTGTGCGCGGAATGAAAAGAGGTTTCGATGAACAGGTTGCTGAACGCTGGATGAGCGAGATCGTCACTGCGCGGGGCCAGGACGATTTCAGCATAACTGGTTAATTCTATTTCGCGGGGGCGGTTTGAATAATTCGCCAGCGAGATACTGCGCATCTCGGCATTGTCTTCGGCTGAGACAATTACTTCCATGTGAGTAATGATGCCGGCGTCGCGCCGCCAAAAATCAGCCTTGTCTTCGGAAAATGCGACTTCATAACTCTGCGGTTTCGTTCCAATCGGCTGATGCCCGGCGGACCAGACTGCGCCGCTGCGCAGGTCGCGCACATAAACGAACGCGCCCCAGTTATCGCGAATCACATCTTCGCGCCAGCGGGTTACGGCGCGTTCGCCGCACACTGAATAACCTGCGCCCGCGGTCGTGACCATCACGCTGTAGTTTCCATTCGATAACAGTTGCGTCCGCGGCGTGGGCAAATCCGGAGAGTCGTAAGTACGCGTCACCAAACCCGTGAGAGTCCGCACGATGCGTCCGCTCAAAACTTCTTCAGCGCGCGGATGCGCGGCCGGCACGCCTCGCGGGATGCGTTCCTGCAAGAGCAACTCAGTCGCCTGCACAGCCGGGTCGCTATGAAATCGATGCTCCATGATCCGGCCATTCAACAAGTTGTCGAGCGCGATCAAGCTCATCCCCTGATGGTGTGCCATGAACGCGCGCACCACCGTACAGTTCTCACCCTTCTTCACTCGTTCGGGCGTGAAATCCAGCGCCTCGTAAAGTCCGTAGCGCGAGAGCGCGCCTTCTCGTTCCAGTCGGCGCAGGTTCTCCATCGCGCGCGCCGGCGCAATCAACGACGCCAGGATCGTGGAGTAGGGCGATATCACCAGGTCCTCGATCAGTCCACGCTTGAGCCCGAGACCGGGAACACCGAATGGCCCGTACTGATAGTTAAAGGACAAGTCGCGCGCGGCATAAGCCGACTCGGAAATTCCCCACGGCACGCCGCGTTCGTATCCATATTCGATTTGTCGATTGACCACAGCCTCGTAGGTTTCGCTGAGCAACGTGTCGGGATAGTTGCGCATGACGATCAAAGGCATGAGGTACTCGAACATCGTGGCGGTCCAGGAAATCAGCGCCCGCCCGCCATCGACCGAGGTAAGCTGCCGGCCCATGCGAAACCAATGTTCCTGGGGCACGTCGCATTTGGCGACAGCGATGAAACTCGCGAGCCGCGCCTCAGACGCCAGCAGATCATAGAAGGATTTGTCGTGATGTCCTTCAGTTACGTTGTAGCCGATCGTGAAAACTTTTCGTTCGGGATCGAGCAGGAACTTGAAATCAGTGGCATCGACAAGTTGCTGACACTGCGCCGCGGCTTTCGCAATCCTGGTTGAAATCGTCCGCGCCGGTTCGGCGGCTTGTTCGAGGGCGACGGTGAAGGCTTTCAATTCTTCCAGGGCCGCGTCGCGATGAGACTCGGGCGCACTCTTTTCAATTTCCTGACGAAGCGCCGCCAGTTGGACCAGCGCGCGGTCGGACGTTTCTGAAAGCTCGGCGAGGGACGGCACGCGATGCAATTCTCTTTGAATGCTTCGCCAATTAACCGCTGCGTTCAATTCTCTGCCGGTCATACTCAGGTTCGTTACCGGCAGGCTGGCCCAGGGCGTCAGCAAATCCACGTCGCGGAGATAATTGCGCGCTTCTTTCACCAGCGCACTGGTCCACCAGCGCACGTCGGTGAATTGTTCGCCTCCATGTTCGTGCGAAAACGCCTCCACGATATCGTCGATCGCATGGGCGCGCTGGTTTACCTGATCCAGCAACGCGGCCCATTTGGCGAGAGTTTCGGGCGCGTCGCGCGCGAGCAGCCGGGCGCATTCTTCAACCTCAGCCGTCAGTTCCTTCATGGTAATGGCCGAGGTGCGCTGCCGCGGCGCCGCTAAAAGAGACAATTCGAGTTTGACAGCGTTAAGCGTATCGCACATTCCGACCAGCGCGCCGCTATCCAAAAGTTTCCGATCGGGCAACTCGATGAGGCCCTGCTTGAGCGCGATGAGACTGCCGGCGAGATTTCCACTGTCGACGGTCGAGACGTATTGCGGCCACAAAGGCTGGAGCGTTCGGGTGTCATGCCAGTTGAAGAAATGGCCGCGAAATTTTTGTAGTTTATCGAGGCTCGCAAACGTAAATTCCAAACGCTCAACCAGCTCAATCAAGCCAAGGTAGCCAAAATCGCGCGCCGCCAAAGTCGAGAGAAACAACAAGCCAATGTTGGTGGGCGAAGTGCGATGCGCGATCACCGGCGGATCTTCCTGAAAATTATCCGGTGGCAGCCAGTGATCTTCGTCGCCCACAAAAGTTTCAAAGAAACGCCAGGTGCGTCGCGCGACGATTCGGCCGGCCCTCACATCCTGCGCGCTCAGCGGTGTATGAACTTGCACGCGCCGGCGACTGACGTAAAAAGCGATTAACGGAGACAGAATCCACGTCGCCAAAACCAACCCGGCATAGGAAAGCGCGCGAGGCTTCAGCGCGATGATCAGCACAACGATCGCTAAACAGATCGCTTCGGCCGGCCACATGAATCTTAGGAACGAGCGGAGATCGTGCTTGTTCGATTTTTCAACCCGGGCCTGCGTCACCCATTCAAGCAAGTAACGTCCGGAAAAGAGTTTGCGATAGAGCGTCCGGACAATCGCGTCAACCATTAGCCCGGACTGATGCGCGATAAAAACGATCTCGATAACCAACTGGGCGGTGCCGGTACGAAAATCACCCCAGACACTCCAGAAGTGACTGGTCCAGGGCACGCCGCGCGGATGAATCAGCAGGCCGCTGGTCAAGTGGGCGTAAACCGGAAACGCGAGCGTCAACAGCACAAAGAGACTGATCCAGACGCCACTGCCCGGCAGGATTGTCCAACCGGCAACAAGCAGGAGAACTATTGCCGGCGCCAGCAAACTGCGGCGCAAATTATCGAAAATTTTCCAGCGCGAGATCGTCGAAATGTCATTTCGCTTTTTCTTGCCGCTACTGTCACGGACCGTGAGACCGATCCATTCGGCAATTTGCCAGTCGCCCCTGGTCCAACGATGCTGACGCCTGGCGTACGTGTCGTACTGCGCGGGATAGTCGTCAAGGAATTCGATGTCGGAAACCAACGCAGCTCGCGCGAAGACCGATTCAAACAGATCGTGGCTCAGCAATGTCTCGTCGGGAGCTCGTTGGTCTAACGCGCGCTCAAAAGCGTCGACGTCATAAAGCCCCTTGCCGGTGTAAATGCCTTCGCCAAAAAGATCCTGATAGGCATCGGAAGCCGCCGTCGTGTATGGATCGATGCCGGTATTGCCGGAAAAGACGCGCGCGAAAAGAGATCGCGAGCCGCTCTCGAGCGAGATGCTCACGCGGGGCTGAAGAATCCCGTAACCACGCACCACCATATCGGTTTCGGAGTCGAACCTCGGTTGGTTCAAAGGATGAATTGCCGCGCCCAGTAAGCGCCACGCGGCATCCCTTGGTAATTGCGTGTCGGCATCCAAGGTGATGACGTAACGAATCTTTGACAGCAGCTCGGTATCGGCGGTGGCCACCACGAAGCTGGTGTCGGCGGCTCCGCGCAAGAGTCGATTGAATTCGCGCAACTTGCCGCGCTTGCGTTCCCAGCCGATCCATTTTCCTTCCGTTTCGCACCATTGCCGGCGACGATGGAAAAGATGAAAACGAGCCGGCCCGCCATCGTTGTAACGCTGGTTCAATCCCTCAATTCCCAACTTCGCGGCGTCGAGAATCTCTTTGTCCGCGGGCATTTCCGCCTTCGCGGCATCCGCGTAATCACCCAGCAGGGCGAAATACAAGTGCTGGTCACGATTAGCGAGATAGGTGACTTCGAGTTTGCCGATCAGCGTCTCGATCGTGGCGAGATCGCTGAAGAGAACCGGCACGACGACGATGGTTTGCGCTTCGGCGGGAATGCCGCGAGAGAGATCGATCTTCGGCAACAGTCGTGGCTCAAACAAATGTGTGATGTCCCAATTGAGCACGCTGAGCGCGAGCTCGCTGGCAGGAATCAAAGCGAGCAAAGCGATGACCGCCACCATGGCGACGCTGCCTCCACTCGCCACGGTAGCCAGCATCAGCAGACCGACCAACAAGCCGGTCAGTAAAATCAGTCCACCGAGATAAACACCCGTTGCGCGCCGGGCAATGCCGCGGCGGACAAACTCGCCGACACTCAATCGACATGAGACCTCGCCCTCGAGACGGGGCAAGCCTTCATCGATCAGAAAATATCCAACGTGGGCGCGAGTTGAATCCTGATCGGCGTCGTTCGCGGCCTCAGCCAGCGCCAGGACCTTTTGGGCGATCTCGAGTTCGCTCTTTCCCGTACGTTTACTTACGCGTTCGATCACGTGCCGGTATCGATCACGCGTGGCGAAGTCCATCCGCGAATAGACGCCGGCCGGATCTTTGGCCAGCTCCGGATCGATCAGACTGACCGTTTCAAAGAAGTCTTTCCAATCCAGCGTCGAGAGCAGGCGCATGCTGGTGATGATGTTGCCCACCGTTACCTGCGCGGCGGCTTGCCGGCGATGCTCGTCGCGAACGATCTGTTCGATCGTGACCTGTTCTTTGGACAGTTGCTTTTCCATCCATTCGAAAACAATCAACAACCCGGGATCCTGTTCGCGCAAACGTTGCGTAAGCTGCACGGCAAACGTGTGACTCATCTGCTTACGCTTGCCGTAACGTGAGTTAAGCAGCGGCACGATTTCGTCGGGCTGGCGACGGACGAGCTCCAACAATCTGTCGGCGAGTTTGTCGGCTTCTTCGCGTTCAGCGCGAGACCCGACGATGCGTGTAGTGAGGCGACGCAGGTTTTCAACCAGGGCAATACGCAAACTGATCGGCACCGCCCACAGCTCGCCTATCGAAAGAGGCGATACGGTTTGATAGGCGTTGATGAATCGTCGCAGAGTTTCCGTATCGAGATGACTATCGGTGTGTGCCACCAGGGCAATCGAAAGGGCATAGATGCGCGGGCAATCTTTGTAATCACCTTCGCCGAGCTTGGGCAGTTCGCGGTAATAGCCCCGCGGCAAGTCCTCGCGAATTTCACGCACTTGCTCTTCGACAATATGAAAGTTATCAACCAGCCATTCGGCGGCGGGCGAAATCACATGCTCCTGCCGAATCGATTCCGCGAGTTCTTTGTAAGCGGCGATCAGCTTGCGGCTGTTTTCCTCCAGGCGAGGCAGCAGCAGATTAACTCGGCGGCCTTTTTCCGCGACTTTGTGTTCGGCGGCAAGCGTCGCTGCGTATTGTTCCAGGCGCTCGACGCTGAGCAATTCTTCGCGGATCGGTGTCTCGCCGCCCGAAGACGTCCAGAACTTTCCCGTCAATGCTTTGAGCCAACTAGACATACTCATCTACCAACGGGGGATAATTTTTTAGGGGATAAGCTGGGATGACTTAGGATATCACGACCACGGCTTTATGGAGTGCGCCGGCAGAGCGAAGCGGCGACGAGACTGGAGCGCAAGCGTCCTCGCTTGCATTTGGCGGGTTCCGAATCTGACAGGCAAGCGAGGACGCTTGCGCTCCAGTCGTCGACCCGGCTTGCCGGCGCAAACCAAATTTTTGTCAGAGGCCCGATCGCAGGGGAGAACTCTCGGGTGAGCGGAAGCGCTGAACCAGTGTCGAACTGAGTTCGATTAATCCGGGAATTATGTAAAAGACAGCCACCGAACTCAGCAGAGCCCCGGTCACGAACCGAGACAGATGGTTGTTGTGCCAGATGTTGAAATAGCCGAGTGAGAAATCGATCGCCAGCGGCATCGCCGCCAGAAACAACCAAAAGAGCCGGGGCGTGTCAGTTCGTTTCAAGGATCGCACGAACGGATAGATCAACGCGGCCATCGCAAGTCCCGAATACAACCCGGTGCAGCGGGAACAGACCCCGAACTTGTGACCTGCCAGATGAAACGAGCGTTCCGGAATCTGGTGACAGACGAAACTGAAGGCTGAATAGATTGCCGCGGCGAAGTCTGGATGACCGTGAGCTCGAGCGAGAGGCGCGGCAAAGATTAGCGCCACAATCATCAGTGCGAAAATCACAACCAGCGCCCAAACAGTCAAGCCCACGGCGCCGGAGTCGTGATTTGCCAACCGGACTGGAGTCGGGCTTTGAGAAATCCTCCAACCCATTATCGAACCAGAAACACGTCCCACGCCCAGCGGCCAAGTTGGGCGCCGTGTACGTCCTTGACCTTCGCGCGATAACGAAACTGATTGCCGAAGTGACATACTTGTCGAACGACCACTTCCTATTGAGGTTGGCAGGCAGTTGTGGCAAACATACGTATCTGAGTGAGGAAACCAAGCGAGTCGTTCGAGCTGTCCTTTGCCAGTTCATCACGAGCGGCTGGACCCAGCGCGAGAACTCTCTGACCCTCTAGCTGGAAGGTGCCGTTCCCATACATTAAATATGCGCCCGTAGCTGGAATGAAGCGAAGAAAGAGCAGATAACGCTGTCCGACAATCGGGGGATCGAAATCCTGGCGCTTGGCACGAAAGATTCTGTTATCTAACTCGATGGTGCCGCCGTCTCTCGTCCCCGTGATCACACCTCCCGTTGAAATCGGCGCAACTGAATTGTCTTTTATTATCTCCCCGACAGTTATCTGGTAATCGGTAAACACAAAGTTCCCTTCGTCGGTCAGCTGTGATGACTTATCGCTTGAGACTCCGATGACCACCGCGTCCGCATTACAAACAGCCGAATGAAACACAGGTCGTTGAGGACCGGTCGCAGGCATTCGCATAATCAAGCCAAGACCTTCTTCAACCTCTACATCGCCGTCCTGCCGGGCTGCAAGATCACGTAACTTCGCACCCGAATGCTTGAAGAGCTTGCTGTGCTGCTTTTGCTTTTCGGTCATTTGGCCTTCCTGGACCTTGTCCGCGCGCTCTTGGGCGTTCGCGTCTACCCGCTTTTGACCTAGTCCTCGAAAGATACCCGGGGCGGTCGCGCCAGCGACGGCAACCACGGCAAACAAGATTACGGATATTGCCTTACGTTTCATTTGTAAACCCTACACCCTGAGACGAGTCTCTTGTCGCAAAAGTGACAACCGAACGGTCACTAACAGTTAAGTGGGAGCCATCCTATTCGAGCCTGGCAAAACTTGTCAAAATCTTTCGTTTAAGTCTTTAGCCATACGGCAAGCTAAAACCTAATCACCGTATCGGGTCCACCCTCGATATGAATACTATCGACGAAGCGTATGTGTTTCGACTCGCTCGTCATCACTAAAGAGTGTGTCCGCTTTCCGGATCCAAAGAAACGTACGCCACGCATCAGCGCTCCGTCCGTGACACCAGTTGCGGCAAAAATAATTTTCTTGCCCGGCGCCAGGTCGTCGGTGTCATAAACCTTGGTGTGATCGGGAATGCCCATTGACTTGAGCCGCTCGATCACTTTCTCAGCCGGCGGCACCTTATCTCTATCGACGCCCAGTCTTTCCGGATCGAAAACCAGACGCGCCTGAATCTCGCCATTCAAACACTTGACTGCCGCCGCGGTCAGCACGCCTTCAGGTGCGCCGCCGATACCGATACACGCGTGAATGTTGGTGCCGGCGACGGCCGCCGAAATTCCCGCCGAAAGATCACCGTCCGAGATTAGCCGAATGCGCGCGCCCGCATCGCGAACGTCATCGATGATCTTCTTATGCCGCTTGCGATCCAAAACGATCACGGTTAAGTCTTCAACGTCACGGCCCAGCCGGCGCGCGATGTTGCGCAAGTTGTCTTTCACCGGCGCGTCGATGTCGATTACTCCGCGAGACGAAGGCCCGACGACGATCTTGTCCATGTAGATGTCCGGCGCGTGCAACAAGCCGCCACGTTCCGCCGCCGCCAACACGGCAATCGCATTGTTCGCGCCCAGCGCACAAAGGTTCGTGCCTTCGAGCGGATCGACTGCTATATCAACTTCGGGACAGGATGCAGCCATCTCTTCGCCGACGCCGAAGCCGCCGCCCACTTCTTCACCGATGAAGAGCATCGGCGCCTCGTCGCGTTCACCTTCACCGATGACGACCCGGCCGCGCATCGGAACTGAGTCCATGACTTCGCGCATAGCCTCGACCGCAACCTGGTCGGAATACTTTCGATCGCCCTGGCCCATGGTGCGCGCGGCGGCGATCGCGGCCGCTTCGGTCACGCGCAGAAAATCCAGGGACAACTCGCGTTCAGTTCTCACTTCTGGCGCCATATTGGTCTCCTTTGCGCAGAAGAAATCTCTGCGATAAGTGCGATTTTGATAGGTTGAAGAAAGCGGCGACATAGTATCAGAGGAGCGTTTCGTTTTTCCAAGTGGTTCGCAGAGAAATGTTTTGTAGACGTTTGATTTACCGTGTACGCGTGGGCCGGAAAATGTCATCACCTCTGTTAGTAGTCGTGCAGTTTAGAGTTCAAGCTTCAGCTTGTACTGCGGAACGGCAGCCTGAAGGCTGAACCCTGAACCGTCCGGCGAACGATTCTTTGGGTCACGACTGTTCACTTGCGGGACTCCGCCTTTCGGCCTCATCCGTGTTCGAAGGCTTGTCCGAATCCATCCAAAAACAGCCCGGCTCATTGCACTTTTCTGAAGATATAGCAACAGTTACGAGTATTCGCATAGATTCTTGCGTTTTGGCTGGCCTCTTTGGACGAAAGTATCTAGAATGGCCGCCTATGGCGAATATTTTGATCGTCGACGACGACGACGCCGTCCGCGGCATACTTCTGGATCTGCTTTCGGAGCACTATGACTGCAATGCCGCCAGCAGTGCCGAGGAGGCATTCCAGTATCTCGAAATTGAAAACTACGACGCGGTGTTAACCGATATTGGAATGCCTGGTTTAACCGGCGTGGAACTGTTGCAGCGAATTCAGCTCAAGGATTTAGACACGCCGGTAATTCTCATCTCTGGCAAGAATGACGAACAAGACCGTGAGGCGCTGATTAAGTTGGGCGCGTTCGCCTGCCTGGACAAGCCTTTCAGCCTGGATGAGATCGAGTACATCGTCGAGCGCGCCGTTGGGACTGATGACGGATCCGCTCAAAGATGATCTGGTGATAGTGTTTATCTTTGAAACCTAAGGCAAAGGCCGAAGCAGATGCTTCGGCCTTTTTGCTTACGTCAGAAGCCCGCGCGTTAGCAAGGGCTCCTCCTCGTGCATAACGTGCCCTCCGTGACGGTCGGGCTTCTGACACGATCTACAAAGCGACGGCGCTGGATTCTTCCGCTCGCCAGGCGGGCAAGGTTTTGCGCGCCGGCTTCTCCTTTTTCAAACCCAGAGCCCAATCGGCCTGCATCAAGGTATGGATGTCCCGCGTCCCCTCATAAATTACTGCCGCTTTACAGTTGCGCAGGTATCGCTCGACTGGATAATCATTCGAGTAACCGTTAGCTCCGTGAACTTCAATCGCCATTGACGCAGCCTTCTCGCTGCGCACGGTCGCTTGCCATTTCGCCAGACTGGTAGCGCGGCCGTTTGGCTTGCCCTGGTTCTTCAGCCATCCGGCTTTCAGCCAAAGCAGGCGCGACATTTCATAATCCGACTCCATCTCAGCGATTTTTTGTTTGACGAGTTGATGATTTGCGATCTTTGTTCCGAAGGTTTCCCGGTCCAGCGCGTAGGCGACCGACGCGTCGCGAGAGGCGCGAATCACACCGGTCGCGCCGGCGGCAACCGTGAATCTTCCCTGCTCGAGGGCGAACATTGCGATCTTGAAACCTTCACCCTCTTCGCCCAACAAATTGTCTTTCGGCACGCGCACGTCCTGCAAAGAAAAGTAGCCGGTGTTGCCGGCGCGAATGCCGAGCTTTCCGTGAATTGTTCCTGAGGTGAACCCTTTCATGCCTCGCTCAACGATGAAGCAGGACATGCCCGAATGATCGCGCTTACGCTTTTTCTCTTCATCCGTCCAGCAGAAGAAAAGGAAGTGGTCAGCAAAGTCAGCGAGACTAATCCACATCTTCTCGCCGTTCAAAACGTACTCGTCGCCTTCGCGTCGCGCAGTCGATCGCGCCCCCACGACGTCCGAGCCGGCACCCGGCTCAGTCAACCCGTAAGTTGAAAGCTTCTCGCCCTTGGCCTGCGGCACCAGATATTTTTGTTTCTGCGCTTCCGTGCCCCAGGCGTAAAGCGTCAGCGAATTCAACCCGGTGTGAACGGACATGGCGACGCGCAGAAAAGTATCAACGGCTTCCAGTTCTTCGCAGACAAGTCCGAGCGAAATGTAATCGAACCCAGCGCCGCCGTATTCTTCGGGAATGCAGACGCCGAGCAGATTCAGCTCGGCCATCTTTTTGAAAATCTCGGGATGCGACTCTTGTTTCTCGTCCCATTCTTTGATGTAAGGCGCAACTTCTTTCTGCGCGAACTCGCGCACAGTTTGCACCAGGGCTTCGTGGTCATCAGTCAGTTGAAGGTCAATCACAATTCTGGCTCCTAAACGTAGATTAGCTGATTCTGAATTTCTTCGCTGGTGGTGGAATTTAAGATCGCAAGCAAACGCCGGACAATTTCGTTTGGAACGCGACGTACGGCAATTATGATCCCGCAATGTGTCCGACCACCCGAGAAGTATTGTTGGGCAAGCGCCTCAAAATCGGCTCGGTTGTGGGTTAAGAAGGTTTTCCCGCTCGTAATCGCGTATTCAAGTTGCTCGCGATCACTACACCCTAAGTTTCCGACTTCCACAGTGGTAGTTGCCATGAACCCGCGCGCGCGCAACAAATCAGCAATCAAGACGCTCACATCCTCATCCAGGTACAGTTCGATGAATATTTGGTTCAATGGCGGGACGAAGACTAATTGACGAGACTGTCAGGGACACGATTCCGTTCAATATGTTCATTAATCTCGTCCTGATGGTCGCTGTAATAACTGAGCGCATCGAAAATCTGAGCGAGCTTCAGGTGCGGTAAGTGCCGGCAAATTTCCTCAGGTGCTGTGCCTTGCCGCCATAACTCCACGATCGCACGCACGGGTGTCCGCGTGCCTTTGATAACCGGTTCACCACTCAGAATCTGGTCGCTGCTCGTAATGTAAAGATGTTCCGTTGCCGTAGACATTGCTCACAAATTAAAGCACAAAGCGGCACATGAGCAAAGGCTCAGTTAGATGTCAGCATCTGTTGCGCGGCGGCCTTCGCTTCATCAAGTGTCCGCACGCGGCCATCCAACTGCATCTCATAAACCGTCTTCGTAATTTCGCCGATGCGCGGCCCCGGATCCAGTCCCATTTCCAAAAGGTGCCGGCCCAGCAGCATTGGCGCCGGTGCTTGTGATTCGACATCCAATTCACGAGCACGCGCGATGAACCACTCCTGCGCTTCAGCGTCGTACCATTTTTCGCTTGGCACCCATTCGGCGTTGCGCCCGAGCGAATCTGCTTTGGCGACGCGATACAAAAGATCAAGCTCGCACTTGCGCGCCAGACGCCGAAACGCGCCGTCGCCGACCTCATCACGTTTCTTGTAAAACTCGCCGGGTTTCAGATGATCACGCACCAGCGCGACGACCTGTGCGCGGACATCAAATCCATCCAGCGTGTGAATATTCACTCGATCGAGAAAACTTTCGGTTGGCGGAACGCCCGCTTCTTCATGCTCGCGCGAACGCGTGTGACCGTCGATAAACGCCGTCGTCGCCGGCTTGCCGAAGTCGTGACATAGCGCCGCAAGCATTACCGTCACCTGTTTCGGGTAAAGTAAATCGTCGATCAATTCGCGGGCCCGATCCACAGTCAATCGCGTGTGAATGAAAACGTCGCCTTCGGGATGCCATTCGGGATCCTGCGGCACGTTGATGAGCGCTTTGATTTCCGGAAACAGTTGATCCAGTACGCCGAGTTCATGCAACCAACCTAAGCCAATCGATGGATGCCGCGCTCGCAAAAGCAGTTTCTCAAGCTCTCCCCAGATTCGTTCCGGAGGCAAGTCCGTCAAATCTATCTCGCGACAGAGCTCCGCAGTCCGCGGTGCAACACCGAATTCAAACCGAGCGGCAAATTGTGCGGCGCGCAGCACGCGCAGGCTGTCTTCCGTAAACGTTTTACTTGAAACCGCGCGCAGGACTCCGCGCTCGATGTCTGTGCGACCATCAAACGGATCGAGGATTTCCTCGGTAAGCGGATCTTTCAGGATTGCATTGACCGTAAAGTCGCGCCGCACCGTCGCTTCGTCTATGGTCATCGACGGGTCGCCTTCGATGACGAAAGCTCGATGCCCGCGTCCACTCTTGCGTTCACGGCGTGGCACCGAAACATCAAGGTGCGCCCCCAGTTTGTAGACGGTGAACGCTTCACCGACGACGTTTACTTCGCCGAAACGATCCAGCAGTTCGCGCAATCGCCCGGACTCAATTCCGTAAACTTCCAGGTCCCAATCCTTCGCCTGGCGGCCCATTAACTCATCGCGCACACATCCGCCGACGAGCAACGCACGGCCACCTTCGGCGCGTACTGCCTGGGCAAGGTTGATTACTTTGTCGGGAAGGGGCGTCATTTTGTGTCCAATGTCCAATGTCCAATGTCCAAAGTCAAAGGCCGGACGCGGACGTTGAGTTTTCGATTTTGGACGTGGGACTTTGGACGTGGGACTAATCTTGAGATTGGTCGCCGATGATGACGTTCGTTCCGCGCGTGGAAGGCAAACAACTGATGATTTGCGCGCGTTCGATCTTCGTCAGCTCAGTTCCGGCCGCATGCCAAAGCTTCACCCAGAACGTTCGGGTCTCGCCATGGATTGCGAAGGTCGAGCCATCGTTCATCACGGGCACTGGCTCGGCGGTAGTTCCGGCTCTTAACTCTTCGAGCAATTCGGGGATGTAAGGCTTTAGCTTTTCGAACTGCACCAGCACGCCGCTGTCGTCGATTTCGGCCGGCGGCAATTCAACCGGGTCTGCCGATTCGAGCAGCAGACGTGATTCGGTCTGGTGATCGCGTTTCTTAAGAATTGGCATGGTCTAAAGCGTTGGCGAGTCAGACATGCGTTCCGCAAGTGATGCCCTTCCTGACGGTCGGGCTTCTGACACCGCAATCAAATCACAGTGTGGTCAAAACTCAAAACGGCTTGACTGGAATGACCGGGTCGCTTACATTGGGCCTGCGCGCGCAGCGAGCGACGCGAATTGTGATGATCGGTCAAAGCCACAGCTATCGCTACTATTATTATTACGGTCCGCTCTCCACTTGGAGGGACGGTCGGGCGCTGAGCTGTCGCGAGACCATCAGGTAACTCGCAGACAAGTTTCAGAAACCGGCCATCGGTCCTTCCAGGCGAAGGATCGGTGGCCGGTTTAGTTTTTGGCGTGCGCCGCCAACGCTTATGAATGCGGCTTTGCCGCCGCCCATGGCGGAAAGGCTCTGCCTTTCCGAAAGGGCAACTTCTTAGTATCAGAGTCGAGGCTCTGCCTCGACGTAAACGGAGGCGCAGTCTCCTTATCGGAATCGCCAACTGCCGGTGAGGCAAAGCCTCACCGCACTATGCGGCGGCATAGCCGCGGCGAGAAGAGGTTGACACAATGACGACTGAACCAGACTCTTTAACCACCCAACCACAGGGAATCCTGCTCGATCACGTCGATGCCCGAATCGTGACCGGCGACTTGGACGAAGCCATTGCCGATCGTAACGCGATCGTGCAACTCGATCCTGATCACCCGGGATTTCGCGATCCTGAATATCGCCGGCGCCGGAATCAAATCGCGCAAATCGCGATGAACTATCACCCCCGCGACCCCATTCCTGATGCTCCTTATACAAACGAGGAGCATCAGGTTTGGTCAGTAATCTGGAGAGCTCTGCGGCCGGCGCATCGGCAGCACGCCTGCGCTGAATATCTCCAGTCGATCGACAAACTGAATTTTTCCGACGATCGAATCCCGCAGTTGCGCGAAGTGAACGAGAGAGTTCAGGCGATCAGCGGCTTTCGACTTGAACCGGTGGCGGGCCTGGTCCAACCGCGTGTCTTCCTTGAAAACCTCGCCGACGGAGTCTTCCTCTGCACGCAATACATCCGTCATCACTCGACGCCGCTCTACACACCTGAACCTGACGTGGTTCACGAAATTGTCGGTCATGGTGTGACTCTGGCGTGCCCGCGTCTGGCTGAACTTAATCGCCTGTTCGGTGAGGCGGTCAAGCGAACCAGCTCGGCTGACAAACTGGAACGGTTGTCGCGAGTTTATTGGTTCACGATTGAGTTCGGAGTACTGCGCGAAAACGGATCCATTAAAGCCTATGGCACTGGATTGTTGTCGTCGGCCGGTGAAATGGAAGAAATGCACAAAGCCGATTTGCGGCCGCTCGATTTAGGCGCTGCCTCGAACGAGAAATACGATCCCACACACTTTCAACCAGTTTTGTTTTGCGCTGATTCGTTCGATGCGTTGTATCAAACGCTCCGCGAGTTTCTGGTGAATTGGTGAATTAGATCCCCGACTGGAGCGCAACCGTCCCGGTTGCTTTTCTCTCTGCACGCTCTGTGATCCTCAGTGTCTCTATGGTGAATGTTGCTGAGAATTTTCACCAGAGAGGCACAGAGTCCCACAAAGATTCTGAAATAAGGGCGCGACCTGCAAGCGGGACGCTTGCGCTCCAGTGATTGTGGATCTCGGAGATTCTCTGAAAATTTGAATTCACAAATCCGTGCTGGGAGTGGACTGCCCCCAAATCATTAATAAATCCGCTTCGACACCGCTCCATCTCACGGCATCGTCGTTGCATAGGCACAGGATCTCCCCAAAGAACATAACGATGTTCAGCATTCCAAAAGCTGAACCCGGCCACTCCCCCCGAAGGAGGTACCATGCTAATCAAAACTAAGCTTACGTTTCAGATCATCGTCTTCATGTTTGCGTTGTTGTGCTTTGGCGGTATTTCCCTGGCCCAATCAACGGCCACGTTGCAGGGAACCGTCAAAGACGAAAAGGGGTCCGTGGTCCCGGGGGCAAAGGTGACGGCTCGGAACCTGGCCACGGGAATTGAACGCACCGCCCAAAGCGATTCTGACGGCAACTATCAAATCGCTTCTTTGCCGGTCGGTAATTATTCCATTGGCGTCGAAGCCTCCGGCTTCAAGCGCCAACTGGTGAGTAATTTGAGCGTCGAGGTCGGCCGCACGATCGAGAAGGATTTCTCGCTCGAAGTTGGGACGCTCGAACAGAACGTCAACGTCACGGCCGATACTCCGATCATTGAAACCACAACTACGTCAGTTGGCCAGGTGATAAATCAGCGAACCGTCCAGGAGATTCCTTTGAACGGCCGGCACTTTGTTGATCTGGGATTATTGATTCCGGGTTCGGTGACGCCGCCGCAAAACGGATTTCTGACAGCGCCGCTGCGCGGTCAGGGCTCGTTCGGGCTGAACACTGCCGGCGGTCGCGAAGACACCGTGAACTTCATGATCAATGGCGTCAATCTCAACGACATGGTGCAGAACCAGATCACCTTTCAACCATCAATCAACACGGTGCAGGAATTTAAGGCCGACAATTCAACTTTCAGCGCCGAGTACGGGCGCAACTCCGGAGCCATCGTAAATATCGCCACCCGGAGCGGAGGCAACGAATATCATGGCGAGCTGTTCGAGTTCCTGCGCAACGACGCGCTCGATGCTCGCAACTTCTTCAACTTCTGTCCGCCGGGATTCGCAACCTGTAAGAGCCAGGGAAAACCTCCCTTCAAACGCAATCAGTTTGGCGCGAATATTGGCGGTCCGATAAACCTGCCGCACTTCGGCGAAGGCGGCTCTCCGTTCAGTTACCACGGCAAGAACCGGAGTTTTTTCTTTTTTAGTTATGAAGGACTGCGCCAACGTCAGGGTCTTACACTGCCAACGGTTACAGTTCCTACAGACGCACAGCGGGCCGCGGTGACCGATTCGTCTATTCAAAAGTTGCTGGCGCTGATTCCGAGATCGTCGACCGGGCTTACCAGCGGATCCGCGACTGCGCCGGTGAACATCGATCAATGGACGCTCGACGTTAGTCACAATTTCAATGCGAACGATCGATTGCACGGCTACTATGCTTTTCAGCGAGACCTTCGCGGCGAGCCAACCCTACAGGGAAACAACATTCCCGGATTCGGTGACACTCGCAAGTCTCGCCGTCAGATCTTCACTCTGAACGAGACTCATATCTTCAACACACAAGTGGTGAATGAAGCTCGCTTTGGCTTCAATCGCATCCACATTCTTTTCAGTCCGAATGCGAAACTCAATCCGCTGGATTTCGATATTCAGGATGGCGTGACCGATCCAATCGGCTTGCCGCAAATAGCCGTTGGCGGTGGCGGAATCAATATGGGCGGCCCCACTGGCTTTCCGCAGGGCCGATCGGACACCACCTTTGTTTTTTCGGATACGCTGAACTATCTGCGCGGAAATCACTCGTTGAAATTTGGCGGCGAGTTGCGTCGCTTTTACAACAACAATACCAATCGCGACACTGGCAGTTTCACCTTCGCCAACACGGCCGCCTTTCTGGCGGGGAATGCGAACGGTTTCACTGCCACACTCGGCGACGTCTCAACCGCTATCGCCCAGGGCGCGCTGGGTCTGTTCGTCCAGGACAACTTTAAGGTGCGACCGAATCTGACTTTGGAGTTGGGCTTGCGCTGGGATTGGTTGATGTCGCCGACCGAGCGCTACGACCGGTTCGCTGATTATGTGCTGGAAACAAACTCACTGGTGCGTGTCAATAACGGCATTGCGCCGGTCTATCACACCAACTGGAAGAACTTCCAGCCGCGCGTTGGCTTTGCGTGGGATCCATTCAAGGACGGCAAGACGTCGATTCGTGCGGCTTACGCAATCCTCGCGGATCAGCCGGTCACGAACCTGGTCACCGGTAATGCCACGAATCCGCCTTTCGCGACTTCGGTGGCGTTACCGATTACGATTCCTACGACCAAACTTTCCAACGCCACGACTGTGGCCGTTCCCGGCGCAACTGTTTCTCCGAGTTCGTCAGATCCAAATTTTGACAACGCCTACGTTCAATCATGGAACTTGAACATAGAACGCGAAATCAAACCGGGTCTGGCCGTCTCGGCCGGATACTATGCTTCGAAGGGAACGCATCTGCGTCTGACGCGAAACCTGAATCAAACTTTCCTGAATGCTGCGCTGGTCGCCACGCGGCCGTTTCCGGCGCTCTCGCCGACCAGCCCAATCGCGCCGGGCGTTCCTCTGCAAAACATTACCTTCCGCGAAGGCACAGGTAATTCGAGCTACAACGCTTTATGGGTCACTGCCACTAAGCGTTTGTCCAAGGGTCTGCAATTCAACGCTTCGTACACCTTCTCGAAATCGATTGATGTGAACTCGCAAAGTTCGCAGGGGGTTACGTTCCAGGACAGCAACAACCTCAGCGGCGATCGTGGCCTGTCAGATTTCGACGCGCGCCATCGCTTCGCAATCAGCGGCCTGTATGAATTGCCCTTCAAGAAAGATAGTGTGCTCGGTGGTTGGCAGTTGTCCGCCATCGTGCAATCGCAAAGCGGCAACCCAGTCACACTTTTGGCCGGCAACGCCGGAGCGATCGCCGGAGGCGCTCCCGCCGCAAACGCCAATTCACTAACCGGCCTTGCTACTCTGCGGCCGGATGTGGGCGCTCCGATTACGATCTCGCCCGCTGCGGCCGCGACTGGCAACGGGGTTCAATGGTTTCCCAATCTGGTCTGCGATCCACGGCCCGGCGGATCATGCCCAGCCGGCGCCGTAGCGATTTTGCCGGTGGCTTTTGTCAGCGGTAAGACCATCTATCACTTCGGCAGTTTCGGGCGCAACACGATCATCGGGCCGTCGTTCAATAACACCGACTTCTCGATCATCAAGCGCACAAAAGTCGGCGAGAATAAGATCATTGAGTTTCGTTGGGAGGTCTTTGATCTTTTCAACCACGCTAATTTCGGTCAACCGGGTCGAACCGCGCAGGTCGGGAGCACGACGTTTGGAGTAATCACCAACACGAGATTTGCCACCGGCGACTCCGGCTCGTCGCGGCAAATGCAATTCGCTCTCAAGTTCAAGTTCTGAGGGTGACGAGCAAGGGGAAAAAGGAAGCGCGTCGATCATTAGAGGTCGGCGCGCTTTTCATTACGAACGACTTTAGGAAGAACTTCTAAATTTAACCGTCGGTAGTCGCTTACTTCGCTGGCCGCGTCAGAGTACCGACTTTAGGGCTTTAGATCAGCTGCGTAGCAGCGGCAGAGGTAAGCCCAAGGTGAGGCTTTGCGAACCTTGGGTAATGGTTAGGTGGATTCGGCGAGCCGCGAAGCGGCGACCGAGCGTTTGTGAACAGGGTCGCGCTTCTAAGTAATCGCTGTCGCCCCTTCGGGGCTCGATTACGTCGGGTGGTTGACCCAAGGCTCGCAAAACCTCGCCTTGGGCTTAACTCTGATCGCTGCTACGCAGCTCGTTGAAGACCCGCGAAGCCCGACACTACCCACCTCAGCCCTCTCCTTGACACCCTTTTCCGCCAGCGCCTATAGTTTTTGCGTGCAAGAAACCAAACCAGTGATGCCTTTGTATTACTACTATTACTGGTGCGCCTGTACCTTTGCTTCTCGTCAGCGAGAAGCGGCCGGGCGGAACTTGCGAGCGTGCCAGAAAATCTTTTAGGCAACAGCACCAGCAATTCTAAAACCGGCCGCAACTTCCAGGTTCGCGGCCGTTTTTGTTTGGCGTTTATGATTATCGAAGCAGAGTTCGCTATACAATCCCCGCGCCGGTTCGACGTCGAAGCGCAGATTGGCAACACGCCGCTCCTGCGTCTTCGCCGGGTTACGCAAGACTTGCCGGCGGGCGTGGAGGTATTTGTGAAAGCCGAATACCTGAACCCCGGAGGCTCAGTGAAGGATCGTCCCGCGTTGGCGATGATTCTCGATGGCGAACGCAGCGGCCGTCTCTATCCCGGTAAGATCATTCTCGATGCGACCAGCGGAAACACCGGAATCGCGTACGCAATGTTAGGAGCAGCGCGCGGATATCGCGTGACGCTGTGCCTGCCGGCGAATGCCAGCGCCGAACGCAAACGAATCCTGCAACTTCATGGCGCAGAGATCGTCGAGACCGATCCGCTGCAAGGTTCGGACGGCGCCCAGTTAGTCGCGCGCGACATGGCCGCGCGTGAAGAAGAGAAATATTTCTATCCCGATCAGTATAATAACGACGCCAACTGGCGCGCCCATTACCAGAGCACCGGTCCGGAAATCTGGAAGCAGACTGAAGGGCGGATAACGCACTTTGTCGCGGGACTCGGGACGTGCGGCACGTTCACCGGGGTGGGGCGAAAATTGAAAGAGTTGAATTCATCGATTCGCCTAATCTCGATGGAGCCGGACTCTCCAATTCACGGATTAGAAGGGTTGAAGCACCTGCCGACTTCGAAGCGGCCGGGCATCTTTGATCCGGCACTGGCCGATCAGACAGTCGAAGTGGCGACTGAAGAAGCGCAAGCGATGACGCGACGCCTGGCACGCGAAGAAGGATTGTTTGTCGGCGTAAGTGCCGGCGCAAATGTTACCGCCGCACTCGCGCTCGCAATGGGATTGCCGGCTGGATCGGTAGTGGTGACAATTCTCTGTGACGGCGGCGAAAGATACATGAGCGAACGCTTTTGGACTGAATAAAAAGATGCCCGACTAGTGTCAGGAGCTTTGGTCCCCATGAAAACTTCAAGCCCATTCATGGTCAAGACAAAGGCGATGACGCTCCTACAGGGCCTTTGGGGTTCGAGCCCCTTCGCCGTGCTATAAATATTCGTCCCTACGGACTTCAATAGCGAGTCGACAAACTAAACTTTGTCGGACATTTTAAGCAAAGATGCCAGCTGACAAATACGATATCGCAACCGACGTAGTGCATCTGGGCGAAAGAGCGGAAGGCTCGCCCGGCCAGCCAACCTCGACGCCTATCTATGCTTCATCGACTTATACCTACGAGTCGATGGCAGAGATGGACAAAGTCTTCGGAGGCGAACTGCCCGGATACACCTACACGCGTTACGGAAATCCGACCACGGCGGCCATGGAGGAAGCGGTCCGCACAATTGAAGGTGGCGCGACTGCGTGTGCTTACGCGTCGGGAATGGCGGCGCTGCACGCGGCACTGTTTGCCTGTGAATTGACGACCGGCTCAACCGTGCTGGCTTCGCAGGATTTGTATGGAGCCACGACAAATCTGCTGCAGAATATTTTTGGTTCGTTTGGAATCAAGACCGTGACCGCTGATTTCAGCGATCTCGACGAAGTACGCACTAAGGCAGCCGATCTCAAACCCAGAGTCCTGATCGCTGAAACGATCTCGAATCCGCTGTTGAAGGTTTGCGACATCGATGCTTGCGCTGAGATTGCGCACGGGGTTGGCGCTCGCTTCATCGTTGATAACACCTTCGCGTCACCTTATCTTTGCCAACCGCTGAAGCATGGCGCCGACATGGTCGTGCACAGCGCAACTAAGTTTCTCGGCGGGCACGCCGATGCGATGGGGGGAATTGCGATCTCGTCTGACGAGTCGGACAGCATGGCGTTGATTGGGGTGATGAAACTCGTCGGCGGCGTGTTAAGCCCCTGGGAAGCTCACGAAATTCTGCGTGGCGTAAAAACTCTCGCGGTGCGAATGGACCGGCACTGTGAAAATGCCCAGTCGTTGGCGGATCGTTTGCAAGCCGATCCGCGTATCAGTCGTGTTTATTTTCCCGGCGTCGCAGACGGCACTCGTCGAGCCATCGCCAGGCGAGTTTTGCGCGAGCCGCACTGGGGCGCTCTGGTTTCAATTGAATTGAAAGACAACACGCGCGCGGCGGCGTTTCAATTCATGGATGCGTTGAAGCTTTGTGTGCGGTCGACAAGTTTGGGTGATGTATTTACGAGCGTGCTGCATCCGGCAACAGCGTCGCATCGCGATCTGTCACCGGCGCGCCGGAAAGCTTTGGGAATAAGCGACGGCCTTATCCGTATTTCGGTCGGAATTGAAAACGTAAACGACATCATCGCCGATATCGAGCAAGCCCTGGCGGTATCAGCAGTGTCAGAACCCGGAGCGGTAGCGACGGGATCAACGAGATGATTGAGCTAAACGATCACCAGTTGACCGAAATGCGCGAGCACGGCCAGCGCGATTATCCATTCGAATGCTGTGGATTAATGCTCGGTAACTTTGAAGCAGGCCGCAAAGTCGTGGTCGAGACTTATCCAATTTCGAATGCGCGCGAAGAGGAAGCCAAGCGCAACCGTTTCCTGATTCGTCCGGAAGAATTAATGCGCGGCGAAAAATACGCGCGCGAAAACGGATTCGATGTAGTAGGCTTTTATCATTCGCATCCCGACGATCGCGCGGTGCCTTCGCAATATGATCTCGAACACGCCTGGCCGACCTACTCATACATCGTCGTTTCTGTCGAGAAGGGTCAGGCCGTCGATTTAAGATCGTGGGAAATGGAAAGCGATCGCTCGCGATTCAATGAAGAAGAAATTGCAATCGTGTCAGAAGCCCGACCGTAAGGGAGAGCAGGATTACCAATCGGGCCCTCGCTGACGCGCGGGCTTCTGACACGTACTTGAGAGGAACAAACATGCCAGTAACAATCGCCATCCCTACTCCGCTGCGACAGTTCGCCGCCGGCCAATCCGAGATCCAGGTCGAGGCGCAAACGGCGGGCGAGGCTTTAGACCAACTGACCTCGACGCACAGCGAACTGCGCCGCCATCTCTTCAACGATCAGAACAAGCTTCGCAATTTCGTGAATGTCTACGTAAACGACGAAGACATCCGGCACGTCAGCGGTCCGGATACGCCGGTGAAGGAAGGCGACACGATTTTGATCGTGCCTTCGATTGCCGGCGGCTCGGCGGTTTTAGATCAGGCGACGAACGAAACACCTGCGAGCCGTCGTCCGGATCCGGGTGCTCCTTTGCCGATGCTTTCAAACGAAGAAGTCGCGCGTTACAGCCGTCATTTGATCATGCCTGAAGTGGGCATGACGGGTCAGCGCAAGCTGAAAGCGGCAAGCGTGCTCCTGATCGGCACCGGCGGTCTAGGCGCGCCGCTGGGAATGTACCTGGCGGCGGCGGGTGTCGGACGGATGGGTCTGGTTGATTTCGATGTCGTGGATGCTTCGAATCTGCAGCGTCAAATCATCCATGGGACCAAGGACGTGGGCCGGCCAAAAATTGCTTCGGCGCGCGATCGCATTCAGGACATCAATCCACACGTGGAGATTGAAACGCATGAGACGCGCGTGACCAGCGAGAACGCGCTGCGCCTCTTTGTTAACTATGATGTCATCGTCGACGGCACCGACAATTTCCCCACGCGTTACCTGGTCAACGATGCCTGCGTGCTCACGGGCAAGCCAAATGTTTACGGATCGATTTTTCGTTTCGAAGGCCAGGCCAGTGTCTTTTGGGCCGAACGTGGCCCGTGCTATCGTTGCCTCTATCCTGAACCACCGCCGCCGGGCTTGGTGCCGTCATGCGCAGAGGGCGGTGTGCTCGGTGTGCTGCCGGGAATCATCGGCGCGATTCAGGCGAACGAAGCGATCAAGATTATTCTGGGAGCGCCGGACATCATGGTTAACCGGTTGCTTCTGTTCGATGCGTGGCGGATGCGCTTTCGCGAATTGAAGCTGCGCAAGAACCCTGATTGTCCCGTGTGCGGCGACAATCCCACGATCAAAGAACTGATCGATTACGAAGAATTCTGCGGCATAACTCAACAACCGGAAACCAAACCAACTATGGAAGAAATCACAGCAATTGAACTTAAACAGCGACTCGACAAAGGCGACGACATTCAAATCATCGATGTGCGCGAGCCGCATGAATACGAGATCGGCCAGATTCCCAACTCGAAATTGATTCCTTTGGGACAGGTGCTGAACCGCATGAACGAGATCGATCCCGATCGCGAGACAGTCGTCCATTGCAAGATGGGCGGTCGCAGCGCCAAAGCCATCGACGCGCTGGTACGCTCAGGCTTCCAGGGTAAGCTGGTGAATCTGGCCGGCGGGATTACCGCGTGGTCGAATGATGTGGATCCGAGCGTGCCGAAGTATTAGTCGAGATGGCGTAGGAATTTGGGGCGCTGAAACACGACTCCCAGGCTAACTCATGCCCGGCGCGCATTACAGCGGCAGGTGTTCGACGCGGTCTATCCATTCATCAGGTTCACTATCCTTAGCAATGATTTCAAGGTCGTTAACGCACTCACCAATCGTCACGTATAGTTGGTGCGTATAAACAATCCCAAAGAAAGTTTCTCCCGCCCGATGCCGTCGCGTTGCTTCCGTCAGGAAATCCTCGTCTTGAGTAACAAGTATTCTTCTTGATTCAGAACGCGATCGAGCATTGCGGGATCTTCGACTCTGCCGCTCCGTCTTCTTGCGCCGTAAGCACATCGACGCCTCGAAGACGCAACCCGTCGGCGATTGCCCGCGGCACTTGAACATCAAAGTAGAGATGAACGCTCACGCTTCAATGCTCGGAGTCTCTGTCGCAAAGGAGAGTCGGGTTGCTGGGCTCTTAACTCTTCAACGTACCTGGTCTGTCGCTCCATGTCGGCGTCGAGTTCATCTTGATGTTCATAATAGTAAGCAAGCGCCGCATGAATCTGCGCCATCGATAGGTGCGGATGTTGGTGGTGCATTTCTTCCGGACTCCAGCCGTAAGCCATCTTGTCGAGCACGACTTCGACGACCTTGGTGTTCGCGCCTGTGATCCACGGTCTCCCATCCGCATCAAGCTCGATTAGAGAATTCAGCACAGCCACCATCCGCAACCGGTAAATTCCGGATGTTTGAGCGGCCGGGCTCAGGGCGCTCTTTCGGGTTTGCATATCAGCTCCGCGGTATTTTCTTAAGGACCTTCTCAACCCGTTTCTTTTGCGACTCTTTGTCCAGGTCGCGAGCGCGTTTCTCAATTACATTACAGAACCTTTCTCGATTGTCCGCGTCAATCACCGGCGCACACATCTCGACGTACATCGGGAATTGATTGTTCGGGCAACTCAACAACTGTTCAATCAACAGCGCGACCGAATCCTTCTTATAAGGTTTGAGTGTTGCCAGCTTAGCCAGAATCCCTACGGCATGATCTCTGGCGATCACTGAACCGCGGGTGTCGGCGACCTCGAGAATCTTCGATAACATGCCGTGCACGCCCTTCGGCTCTTTCAAGGCAATCGTGTCGAGCGCGATCATTGCGCCCCAAACCAGGCGGTTGTTCTTGCTCTCAAGCAGCCGGCCAAACTCCTTGTAATATTTCGCAATCAGATCAGGATTGGCTTCGCCGCTTTCGTACAGCACCTTGATGCAATCGCTCTGAATTCCCCTGTTCTTGTTATTCAAGTTGTCGATCAGCTCTTTTACCGCAGCAGCGTCGCGCTTGCTTACTATGTTCCGGGCCAACTCCTGATTTGGCACTTCATCCCGGCGGCCAAGTGCCGTCGCTAACCTGTCCAAAACACTCATGGGTTCTCTCCGTTATTTCCGGAACGCCGGCCTCCGGTGTGCTATCACTCTGATCCCGTCGACAGCACGCCAGAGGCATGTGTACCGGTCGCCCGCTCATTCTAACTTCTTCCGCTCGCTTTACAGTTACGGATCTCGCTCCGGTAAGCAATGAAACCTCGGGGTGTGACTCGGATCACTCCCAGCCTCAGTTTGCTCCGTCCCCCTGCTGCGTCCTCCGCCGTCTCAGTGTATGATTAGACCCGCCTTAATCCCTGCAAGAGGTAGAAACAAACTGTGACTGAAGCAAACGAATCGACTGAGTCCCAACCACACAAGTGGGTTTATCTTTTTGAAGAAGGAAACGGCGAGAATAAATCGCTGTTTGGCGGCAAAGGCGCCGGCCTCTGCGAGATGACGCGCGCCGGACTGCCGGTCCCGCCCGGCCTGATTGTCACTACCGAAGCCTGCAACGCCTTCTACGCCAACAACAAACAATTTCCCGACGGCATGTGGGAGCAGGTCAAGGAAGCCCTCGCCGAGATCGAAAAGAAGGTCGGCAAGAAATTCGGCGATCCGAACAATCCTCTGCTGGTGTCCGTGCGATCGGGCGCAGCCTTCTCGATGCCCGGGATGATGGACACGGTCCTGAACCTTGGCCTGAACGAAGAAACGGTCCACGGCCTGGCCGAGCAGACCGGCAATTTACGTTTCGCACTGGATGCCTATCGGCGCTTCGCTTCTTTGTTTGGAGAGATTGTGATTGGCGTCGCGCACGAAAAGTTCGAGCGCATCATGGATCGATTCAAGGGTCAAACGAAGGGTGGCAAAGATACCGATCTAAAGCCTAAGGACCTGAGCGGAATCATCGCGGCCCAGAAAGAGATCATGCGCGCGGAACATCATGACATCCCCGATGATCCTTACGAACAACTGCGCGTGGCGATCGCTGCGGTTTTCAATTCCTGGATGGGCCGGCGGGCCATCGACTATCGGCGCATCAATCGAATTCCTGATGATCTCGGAACGGCAGTGAACGTCCAGGCCATGGTTTTTGGCAACATGGGTGCGAACAGCGGCACCGGCGTCGCCTTCACCCGCAATCCGTCCACGGGGAAGAAAGAGCTGTACGGTGAATACCTTTTGAATGCGCAGGGCGAAGATGTCGTCGCCGGCACGCGCACGCCCAATCCGATCAGCCAATTGAAAAAAGAGCTGCCGAAAGTTTACGAAGAGTTCAATGCGAGAACGCAACTGCTCGAGAAGCATTACCGCGACATGCAGGATTGCGAGTTCACCATCGAGCGCGGCAAGCTCTGGATGCTGCAGACGCGCACCGGCAAACGCACCGGCGCCGCCGCCGTGCGCATCGCCGTCGACATGGCCAGCGAAAAGTTGATCGATCGCGCGACCGCAGTGCAGCGCGTAACACCGGAGCATCTCGATCAGTTACTGCATCCGACGGTTGATCCGAAGACTGACGCGCAAGTACTCGCGACCGGGTTGCCCGCCAGTCCGGGCGCCGCGCAGGGACAAGTTGTCTTTTCTCCTGATGAAGCCGAAGAGATGGCCAAGGACGGCGCGAAGGTTGTGCTGGTCCGTTCAGAAACCAGTCCTGACGATTTTCACGGCATGGTCGCGGCCCAGGCGATCGTCACCGCACGCGGCGGCATGACCAGTCACGCGGCGGTGGTCGCTCGCGGCATGGGTAAGACTTGTGTCTGCGGCGCCTCAGACATTGACGTTGATTACAGTCAACAGCAATTCACCGTCGACGGCGAAGTGGTTACCAAAGGCGAGTGGATCACGGTAGACGGATCGACCGGCCGTGTCTTTCTCGGCAAGGTGCCGACGATTCAGCCATCACTCGGTCCTGATTTTCACGAGCTAATGAAGTGGGCTGACAAATTTCGCCGGCTCGGCGTGCGCGCCAACGCGGACACGCCGCTGGATGCGAAAACTGCGCGCGGCTTTGGCGCCGAGGGCATCGGACTTTGCCGCACTGAACATATGTTCTTTGGCGATCAAAGACTGGCTGCCATGCGCGAGATGATTCTCGCCGACGGTGTCGGTGCGCGCGAAAAAGCTTTAGAGAAACTTCTGCCGCTGCAGCGCGGCGACTTTGTCGGCATCTTTCGTGAGATGGCCGGTTTCCCGGTGACGATTCGCCTGCTCGATCCACCTTTGCATGAGTTCTTGCCGAACATCGATGAGCTGTTAAGCGAACTGGCGGAATTGAAGATGGCTCTGAAGCATGCGAAGACAATGGTAGAAATGGACCACCTGCTGGATGAGATTGACGAGAAAAGGAATCTGCTTAATCACGTCAACAAAATTCGCGAAGCGAATCCGATGCTTGGATTTCGGGGCTGCCGTCTCGGCCTGCTGTATCCGGAAGTCACGCGCATGCAGTGCCGGGCGATCTTTGAAGCTGCAATTCAGGTCAAGGGCGAACGCAAGCAGGTGACGCTCGAAATCATGGTGCCGCTGGTTTCAGTCAGTGAAGAGTTGAAACAGCAAGCCGACATAATTAACGATGTCGCACGCGAAGTCATGGGCGAACATGGAATGCAGTTCGAATATTTGGTCGGCACTATGATCGAATTGCCGCGCGCGTGTTTGACCGCCGACCGCATTGCTCAGCACGCTTCATTTTTCTCGTTCGGGACAAACGATCTAACGCAAACGACTTTTGGCTTGAGTCGCGATGATTCGGGACGGTTCCTGCCAAGCTACGTCGATCGCAAAATCCTGTCTGAAGATCCCTTCCAGGTTCTGGACACCGAAGGAGTGGGTGAACTCGTACGGATCGGCGCCGAGCGCGGGCGCAGCGTAAAACCCGATCTCAAAGTCGGCATCTGTGGTGAGCATGGCGGCGACCCGCGTTCAATTTCTTTCTGCAACGAGATTGGTTTGAATTACGTGAGCTGCTCGCCCTTCCGCGTTCCGGTGGCGCGCCTGGCGGCGGCGCAGGCGGCATTAGAGGCGGAAGCAAAAGCCGCGGCGGAAGCTGCTGCAGTGGCCGCAGCAGATGAAGACGCAAAGACGCGCGAGGCGGTTGGTGCGTGAAGTTAGTGCTTCGTATTTTGCTTGCGAATTGGCGATGATTAGAAGCAATCAGGAACTTGAAGCAACTCTGGAGCGAATTCGATGTTTTCAATGGCAGGTTGAAAAGCTTCGGCAAACCGAGACGAACCCTGCGAATTACCGGTTGTCGGCCGGAGGATATCTGGCGGAAATTGATCGGATGAATCTGGAAGTTCGTCAGTACTTCACATTGCAACCGGGCGAATAAACGAAGCTGCTAGAAGAGCTGTTGAAGAAGGCTAAGTCCGAACTCAAGAATGTTCGTTTATCGACCGGGTCAAGAGCGAAGCCCAAGATAGGGCGACAGAAGAAGCACCGCCTTTCTGCTGAAGTGAGGAATATGCTCTAGTGGATATTGAGATCATTCGTCAGCGAGTACGCAATGACCTTTATCTAATCAAGAGCCACGCGATCGTTCACGCATTGAAGGAAGGATTCGATCGTCAAGACATGGTTGAAGTGGTCTTGGGCGGAACGATAATCGAGGACTACGCCGACGAGAAAAGAGCGTTGATATGTGGAAGGAGCAGCATGTCGCCGAACGTCGATATTTATTTGCACGTCGTCTGTGAATATGCGGATCCTGTTTACCTTGAGTTTGTAACAGCGTACATTCCAGATCAGCAGGAATGGGAGAGCCCACCATTTCGGCGACGCGAAAGAAAGAAGAAGTGATTATGCCGAGCCAATCAGTTCCAGTTTGTGGTGAGCATCACGTCTCGAAAGAGTGGCGTGCGGCCACGTTCGAATACGGTGAGGATGGCGTGTCGATTCGAGTACCCAACATCTACGCGTGGGTTTGCCCGCAGGATGGTGAACCCTCTTTCACGCCCGAAACAGTCGATGAACTAATCGTTACTGTCCGAGAAATGATTGAACCGGCCAAACATGCCCGCGAACGCCGATCAATGCCCACCGAGTACATTGTGTCGATTGGCTGAAGGTCGCCGTGCGGTGCCTTTGGTCAAACTCAATCCTCTCCGCAAATCCATCACGCAACGGTCGCGAGAGGTCAGCTCACGCTGTTATACTCCCGCCTGCCAGGTAAAGGCTTTGACGGCAAAATACCTCCTATACATCGACATACTTGGCTTCTCGGATATGGTGAGGTCCGAACCAGCAAAGGTCGCTGAACTTTATCTAATCCTAGACTCGCTGACGGTCCATCGTCATGAAGCCTTTCGAACGATAGTGTTTTCCGACACAATTCTTGTGCAACGATTTAGATCCAAAGAGTGGGCAAGATCATGACTATGTCGTTATGTATGCTTGCGAGTTTGTGCAAGACCTACTCTACAGAACGATCAGGAGAGAGATCTACTTTCGGGCTCTCCTCCGATATGGAGAATTCAATCATGATCGGCTTCAGAATATCGAGTGTTTCTACGGAGAAGCGTTGATCGATTCCTATCGGAAGGAGAAAGGAATTGGTTGTACGGGCCTGCTCATCCATAGCAGCTGTCAGAGGTTCAATAAGATCTTTCCGATGAGCAAGTATGATGACGAAGTGAGCTTTGTATACTTGAATCAGTCGCTTGAGCGCCTGAATCTTGTATCCCAGGGATTGCTACCCATATCACCGATTTACTTGGAAGGAGCGGATGAATTGTGGAGAATCGTTTGGGATGTCAAACTCTTAGAGAACATAAACCGCCTGATGACTCAGCACGGAGATCCAAGAGTCAGGGCAAAGTTTCAAGCTACGTGGCATCTCTACGAAATGCGCTACCGCGACCTGCTACATGCTCTGGAAGAGAATGATTTCAACCTAGAATCAATATGCCCGAGGTACGATTGGACACGGAGACTCGATCAGTTTGCGGAGGAATGAGAAAGCGGTCACGAGTACTCAAGTGCGGGGTTGGGTAATCGGTAGCACCCAGGTTTTCAGTACATCGTTCGCCGAAGAAGGTGATGGATATGCGCTATGTGCTTCTGTTATGCCTATGCTTGATGATCGCTTCGCCACTCACGCAAATGACCCCATCAGCCCAAACTCAATCACCCGCTCCAAAACCTCCTGAGACCGTCTATCTGCTGAAGCCCGCACGCATCTTTGATGGCGAGGCGATGCAGCCCCACGGGGATTGGGTAGTCTTGGTTCGCGGCGAGAAGATTGAAGCCGTCGGACCAACCAGTGAAATCAGAGCGCCGGCCGACGCCAAAGTGATCGATCTGCCGAACACGACGTTGATGCCCGGCTTGATTGAGGCTCACTCGCATATCCTGCTTCATCCTTACAGTGAAACAGTCTGGAACGATCAGGTGGCGCGCGAGGCTTTGAGTCTGCGCGTCGCCCGCGCGACCAATCATCTCCGCAGTGAATTGATGGCCGGCTTTACGACTTTGCGCGATTTGGGAACTGAAGGCGCGGGCTACGCTGATGTGGGATTGAAGCAGGCCGTGAATCAGGGAATCATTCCCGGGCCGCGCCTGGTTGTCGCGACGCGCGCGATCGTGGCGACCGGAAGTTATGGACCCAAAGGTTACGCGCCCGAATGGGATGTGCCACAGGGAGCCGAAGAGGCCGACGGAGTTGATAGTTTGACGCGAATCGTCCGCAGCCAAATCGGCAAAGGCGCTGACTGGATCAAAGTCTATGCTGATTATCGCTGGGGCGCCGGTGGCGCGGCCCACGCGACGTTTACTTTGGAAGAACTGAAACTCGCGGTTGAAGTTGCTAAGAGCGCCGGCATTCCGGTCGCCGCGCACTCGAGCAGCACCGAGGGAGCGCGACGAGCGATCCTTGCCGGCGTGGAAACGATCGAACACGGCGATGGATTGACGCCGGAACTATTTCGCTTGATGAAAGAGCGCGGCGTCGCTCTTTGTCCCACGCTGGCAGTCGCGAGCGGACCAAACATTGAAAAGAAAAAGGTGGTTTTCAAACAAGCTCTCGAAGCCGGTGTAACGATCGCCAGCGGCAGCGACGTCGGCGTGTTCGCTCACGGTGACAACGCGAAAGAGATCGAGCTCATGGTCGCCTGGGGTATGCCGGTCGTTGACGCTCTGCGCTCAGCGACATCAATCGATGCTCGCGTGCTTCACCTGGAAGACAAAGTTGGCCGGGTAAAGACCGGTCTGTTCGCCGACCTCATCGCGGTTGAAGGCGATCCGACGCGCGACATTACGGCGCTGCGTCATGTGCGGTTCGTGATGAAGAACGGCACAGTTTACAAGCAACCTTAACCACTCGCTGGGGCGACTACCGATGATGGTTGCATATAGCCGTGAATCTTCAACGAGCGGAGCTGCGGTCAGCGTTAAGCCCAAGGCGAGGCTTTGCGAGCCTTTGGGTCAACCGCTCGCTCGAGGATGATCGAGCCCCGAAGGGGCGACGGCGATGACGGGTAATCAAGCGAACTCTGTTTACTACTCTCTGTCGCCGCTTGGCGGCTCTACCAATCCAACCAACCTAACCCAAGGCTCGCCAAACTCGCCTTGGGCTTAACTCTGACCGCTGCTCCGCAGCTTAATACGGTTCGTGTTTGCGGTCTGGGTATCGATGATCCACACGTCAACCGCCGCTGGGGCGATATAGGTGGGATCTCCGAATCGATGGTTGTCGATCCCGATTCGATCGCGCAAAGTGCCCGAGGTGACGGCGAGCCATCTTCCGTCATCGCTGAGATCGGCGATGTTGACGTTCGCCACATCGAGAAGGTCATCAACCGTGAACGCGACGCCTGGTGATTGCGCGCGCAAACGCGGCGCTACAGCGCTCAGGCTCAAGGCAAAGACGATTGCTAACAAAGCGATGATGCTACGAGATTTTGACAGGCTCATAGGATTGATCTCCGAGTCGACCGGACTGTTGAATTTATTATTCGCTGAAGGCGGAGCTAATCTACAACCGGCCCTGGTCAAGGTCAAACTCTTTGGATTGGAGGAAAAAGTCAAAGAGCTTCAGCGAGGCTGCGTCACAAAGATCTGCAAACAAACCCTTCGCGCACAGTGATCACGTCTAGCCTGCGGAATCTGAAGGCGCAGACTGGACAGTCTGCGCTACACACATCACAGCGGCAATCCGGTCCGTCTTACGAATTCATGAAATCGCGCGTCTCCGCGCAGTTCGTTCAAGCGAGGATCCCAGCGCAGCGAAACCGGCGAGAGCGTCACTAAACCAACAGGGTTCACTCAGGACATTCTTTGCATCAGGGCTTATGGTCAACCGAGTTATGAAATGTACGCAGGCTGTCCAGCCTGCGGCCGGGCTATCTAAAATGCGCAGACTGGACAGTCTGCGCTACAGGAATCACCAGGTCACGAACATTCCTACGGCCGCCGCAAACATCAGCACCGCCGTTCCCCAGCCGAGAATGTTCGTGAGCGGCCCGTTGGTTCGCTTACCCATCACCTTCTTGCTGTTTGAAACCAGCATGATGATCACAATCAGTGGCGGCGCCAGCACGCCGTTAATTACAGCCGTCCAGAATAACGCTGTCACCGGCGGAATCTTCAGGAACGTAATCAGTATGCCAATCAAAGTCGAGATCGCGATGATCAAATAGAAACGCCGCGCACCGTGAAACTTCTCATCCAGTCCGGCTCTCCAGTCGAAGGTTTCACAGACCGCATAAGCGCTGGAACCAGTCAGAATAGGCACCGCGAGAAAACCCGAGCCAATTAATCCCAACGAGAACAGAATGGTCGCAAGCCCGTGCGATAAAGGACGCAGTGCTTCTGCCGCATCTGTGGCAGTTTGAATATCGGTTTTGCCACTCGCGTGCAGCGTCGCCGCCGACGCCAAAACCACAAAATAGAAAACGGCGCTGGCGAAGAGCATTCCCGCGTCTACGTCAATTTCGGCGATGCGCAATTCGCGATCAGTTGCGCCCAGGCGCTCAGCCAGGGTTTGGCGCCCCATGCTCAATTCCTCTTCGACTTCCTGGCTGGCTTGCCAAAAGAAAAGATAGGGCGTGATCGTGGTGCCAAAGATTGCGACCAGAGTCATCAGGTATTGATGATCGAACCGCACAGTTGGAATAAAAGTCGCCTTGAGGACTTCACCCCAATTAGGTTTGGCCAGAAAGGCGGCGACGATGTAGGCAAACAGACTCAGCGTCAGCCATTTGAAAATCCTGGCAATCAAATTGTAAGAGCCGAGGATCAATCCCGCGATAATTATTAACGAGATGGGCACCACCAGAGCGAGCGCCGGCAGCGACGGCACGAGTAAGTTAACTGCGGCAGCAATCGCGCCAATGTCAGTGCCGGCGTTAATCGTGTTCGAAATCATCAGGAGACTGATTGCGACAATGACGACCCAACGCGGATAGTGTTTCCGCAGGACGCCCGCCAACCCCGTGCCGCAAACCATTCCAATTTTCGCGCAAATGAACTGAATGGCCGCCATCATCGGCAAGGTCACGATCGCCGTCCAAAGCGTCGCGAGTCCCAGCGAAGCTCCCGCGGTCGTGTAGGTGCCAATGCCCGAAGGATCGTCGTCTGAGGCGCCGGTAACGAGACCGGGCCCCATCACCATGAGAAATCGTTTGAGCGGATTTCGTTCCCGCTCGAGTTTTGATTCGAGCGATTCCTTCGGCTTCTTTTTGTCCTGACTCGAACGCATTGTTCAGTCATCCAGGCGGCGCTGAGGTTCCCAGAGCGCGCGCCAAAGCTTACCCAAGAGTAAACGAGCGGCCAAAGTTCGCCGTCGCCTTCGTCGTTGAATTCTCGTCGGCCATATCAGAGATAATGCAGTGGCGTCGAGAATTCGACTCCCGTGGCGACTTGCCAAAAAGGTCAGCTGATTAAGTTTTTCTTGATAAGGTATTCGCGACTTTTTGGTTCGAGCGAATAACGCTCGACGCCGCCGATGCTCCAGGTACTGAGGTAATCGATTTCCCTGAGTCGTTCCAAACGAAACTCGACCGTCGCCAGGTCGAGGTTGACCTTCGCAGCCAGGTAGGACGCCGCGGGCTCGCTGGTGAGAGCAATTTCTTTCAGGATGAGAACGTCGGTTTCATCAAGCTCAGAATGATGCGTAAACTGATCGAGCTTTTTTTCGAGTCTTAATATTTCAGCCTTCGCTTCGCGCAGGTCATCTTTGAGAATCACATTATCCGTCTTGAGCGCGTCATTCTCCGCCTCAATCGTTGCCAGCTTCTCGCGAAGTTCAGCCGACAGCGGAACGTCTTTGAAGATATCAGTGAGCCAACCCATGGTTCAGGTCAAAGATGAGAACAACAACAACAACAACTCAATGCGAAGGCTAAGTTTTTGGCTGGGAGGCAGGGACTCGAACCCCGATAGCCAGATCCAGAGTCTGGAGTCCTACCATTGGACGACCTCCCAGCAGCGAAATCGAATTTACGTAACTCCGAGAATCAAGTCAAACGCCGTAATGCCTGTTATGGGAAGCTTTTCCTCAAAAGATCCGAAAGACCTTTCATTCACACCGGGCTTTAGCCCGGTGTCAGCTTGGCAACAGATCAGGAAACCGTTTCAACGGTCCCCCTGCACGGCGGCCGACATTAACCTCTAATTGATCAACGGCATCAGTGTGGTGACGAGGAGAGAAAACCGCCGGGCTTAAGCCCGGTGTGAATGAGATGTCACAGTTTCGGCTTGAGGCAAAGCCCTGCTAGGCTTAGTTTTGAATGTGGCACGCGCATCTTCCTTGTGATTCACCGCGGGACGCAGTTATGCCGTGTTCAAACGACACTACTACAGTCATAATTGTGATTTGTTTCCTGGGCGAAGTTAAATTAATGTTAACATCCGGTACGATTTGAAAAAACTACTTGCGCTCGTATCGTGAGAAAAAGCAAAATACGAGCGCGGCGTCCTTACGCTACCGCTCCTTCACGTTCGTGCTTTTGATTCAACACCAGTCAGGACATTAATGAGCGAATCACAAGATCCCCTTGACGCGAACGAAGTGGCGCGCTTGCACGCGCTGGTCTCAGAGTACGAAACCAAGCTGACCGCCGCCGCCGCGCTGGTGGCGCGGGTCAGGCATGAAATCAACAACCCGCTCGCCGCTCTGCTGGGTCAGGCCCAATTGCTTTTACGTGAAGACTTGAGCGACAAGACGCGAAAGCGCGCGGAAACCATCGAGAGCCAGGCCAAGCGAATTGAAGAGATCGTCGGAGAGCTGCGCGACATCCAGATACCCGTGGCCGCGTCGCATCGGCAACAGGAATAGCCGCCCGAGCCTAAGCCAAATCGAACAGCAGAACTTCAGCCTGATCGCGAGCCGTGATTTTCAGTTCGCTTTCCTGGCTAATGGCCCCGCCGTCGCCCTGGTTCAATTCCACTTCATTCACCGTAACGCTGCCACGCGCGACCTGAAGCCAACCATAACGATCGGCGTTCAACTCGTGAGTTACCGTATCTCCTGCAGCAATGATCGCGGCGTAGAGGCGAGCGTCCTGATGAATCTGTACCGAGCCGTCGCTGCTATCCTGTGATGCAATCAAGCGCAATCTTCCGGTTCGTTCCTCATCGCTGAAGAATTTCTGTTCATAACCTGGTGTTAGTTTTTTTGCGGCGGGCAGAATCCAAATCTGCAGCAAGTGCACCGCTTCATCGGGCGAGGGATTGAATTCACTGTGGGCTACGCCCGTGCCGGCAGTCATCCGCTGCACGTCGCCGGGGCGTATGACCGAACCGTTGCCCATGCTGTCGCGGTGCTCGAGCGCGCCTGACAAAATGTAGGTAACGATTTCCATGTCGCGGTGCGAGTGGGTGGGAAACCCTTTGCCGGCGGCGACGCGGTCTTCGTTGATCACGCGCAGTGCTCGCCAGTGCGAGTGCGCGGGATCGAAATACTGATCGAACGAAAATGTGTGATAGGTATCCAGCCACCCGTGATTCAGGTGACCGCGTTCTTCCGATTTGCGAATTTTGATCATGTCTGGAGCGCCGGCATCAGGCTACCGGTACGCAGGCCTCCGCCTGCAATTGTAACGGAATGCTCTCAATCAATTGTGTCAGATCGAACTGAGTAAAGATCGGCAAGCCATCTATGTTGAGATCGATTGCCAGACCGCTTCGCCATTCTTCAAACCGCTCTCGGGCGGTCACCGGATCGCAATCATCAATCGTGGACAGGTAAACAGCATCGGCTCGCTCCAATGTTCTGCGCGCCGAAGTCTTCAATTTGTTCTCGCCCGCGCGCGCGCATGTGATCGCGAAATCGGCTGCGACGTAATCAAGAAAACTGTTGCCCTCGACGACCACGCCAGGCGATTCGACGCGTGACAACGCTTCGTTTATGCCTGCCTCAACCTGATCCTCGCCGACAATTACCCAATGAACGTTCGCCGCTCCGGCATCCCAGAAGCGGCCTGTGTCCTTGCCCTTTTCATAGTTCGCTTCGCGACCGGAGCGAATCAAAGGCTCTTCGCGCAGCAAATCGCTGACGCAGCATCCATTCGGATCTTTCCCGCACGAGCGATAGTGCCCCCGCGTCAATTTGATCGCTTCCCAACCAGGCAAACGGCGCAAAAGCTCACACGCCAAGGTTGTCTTGCCGGTATTTGACGACAGACCGCTGACAGCGACAATAGTTGGAAGAGTCTTCATTCTGACGAAAGCAGGATGCGCACTAGTGTTTCGAGACCGGCCGCATCTTCCTGATCGAATCGCGAAGGTCGGGGGCTGTCGAGATCGAGCACCCCGATCAAACGCGAATCCTTCATCAACGGTACCACGATCTCGGAATTAGACGCGCTGTCGCAGGCGATGTGACCGGGAAACTCGTGCACGTTTGGGACGATGACCGTTTCGCACTTAGCCGCGCCGGCGCCGCAAACTCCCTGACCCAGCTTGATGCGCACACAGGCGGGCTTACCCTGGAACGGGCCCAGCACCAATTCACCGTCTTTCGCGAAGTAGAAACCTGCCCAATTCAAATCAGGCAACGATTGAAATACGAGCGCCGAAAAATTCGCCGCGTTGGCAATCAGATCGCGCTCGCCGGCCAGCAGGCTGGAAAGCTGTGCCGCAAGTTGATCGTAGAGTTCAGCCTTTGATTTATCTGCCATTCAGTTAATTAACCACAGGACACAGAGAAAACTTTTTTAAGAGCTTAATCTTTCTTCTCTGTGTCCTCTGTGGTGAAACTTCTTCCCGGTCGAATACTTATCACCACCGACTTCGAAGCCGGCGTGTGACTCTTGTCCGCGAAATATTTCACCGGCACCAAAACATTTGCCTCGGGAAAATAGGTCGCAGCGCACCGTCGCGGAATATTGTAAGGCACCACCCGAAAACTGCGCGCGATCCGCTCTTCACCATCGTAATTGCTTAGCAAATCCACGACTTCTCCAGCTTGAAAACCACTTAAACGAATGTCGTCGGAATTCAAAAACACTACGCGGCGACCGTTACGAATTCCTCGATAACGATCGTCTAGGCCGTAAATCGTGGTATTGAATTGATCGTGACTGCGCATCGTCATCATCAGGAACTGGCCCTTTTGCAGTTCGATCTTCGGCAACGGATGAACTGTGAAATGGGCGCGTCCGTCTTTCGTTTTGAATTCACGTTTCCGAATTGGATTGGGAAGATAAAACCCACCGGGTTGCCGCGCGCGCTCGTTATAGTTTTCAAAATCCGGCACGACGTGCTCGATGTGAACGCGAATCCGATCGTAGTCTGAAAGCAAACTATCCCAATCAATGCTGGCAACGCTGGATCGCTTCGCCAAAACAGCTTTGGCCAAACCCGCGACAATCGCCGGCTCGCTCAACAAATGATCCGAAGCAGGCTGCAGACGTCCCTGCCATCCTTCAACCACCGCCATTGAGTTTTCGGTCGTCACGAATTGCGGCCCGCTCGCCTGCTCATCAATTTCGGTGCGACCGATGCATGGCAGAATCAACGCCTGCTTGCCGGTGATCAAATGCGCTCGATTCAATTTCGTTGAAACGTGCGCGGTCAAACGACATCGCCGCAAAGCTTCGGCCGTGTATTCAGTGTCGGGCGTCGCCGACAGAAAGTTGCCGCCCAGTGCAAAGAAGACTTTCGCTTTCGATTCATGCATCGCCTGGATCGCATGCACCGTGTCTAACCCTGGTCGGCGCGGTGGTTCGAAATTGAATTCTGCGCCCAGCTTGTCGAGAAAGTCTTCGCTTGGCTGTTCCCAAATGCCCATCGTGCGATCGCCCTGCACGTTGCTGTGGCCGCGGACGGGACAAAGGCCGGCGCCGGGTTTTCCTATCTGCCCGCGCAGCAACATTAGATTCACGATTTCCTGTATGTTGGCAACCGCGTTTTTGTGTTGAGTCAAACCCATCGCCCAACAAAAAATCACACGCTCAGATTCGATGAAGACGCGCGCAGCGTCTTCAATCGTCACTTTGGTGACGCCGGCTTGTTCGAGGATGTCTCCCAGATGGACCTTACGCAGCGCCTCTCTGAATTCCAAAAATCCGGTCGTGTGCCGATTGATGAATTCATGATCGAGGACCTGGCCCGGCCGACGGTCTTCGGCATCGAGGACTTCTTTCATCATGGCCTTCAGCAAAGCCACGTCGCCGTTGATGCGAACCTGAACAAACAGATCGGCGAGCTTCGTACCATTACCCAACCACGTCCAAAACTCCTGTGGATGCGAGAAGCGTGTCGTGCCCGCCTCGGGCAGCGGGTTGATATGGACAATTTTGCAGCCACGACGCTTCGCCTGCTGCAGCGTCGTCAACATACGCGGATGGTTGGTGCCGGGATTCTGACCGATGACGAAAATCGCATCGCACAAATCGAAATCTTCGAGAGTCACCGTGCCCTTGCCAAAACCCAGGGCTTCTTTCATTCCGGTGCCGCTGGACTCGTGACACATGTTCGAGCAGTCGGGCAGGTTGTTGGTTCCGAACTGCCTTACGAATAGTTGATAAAGAAACGCCGCTTCGTTGCTGGTGCGACCCGAAGTGTAAAAGATCGCTTCATCAGGCGAGGCCAGCGCATTCAATTCGGCTGCGATCAAAGCGAACGCATCCGGCCAATTGATCGTTTCGTAATGACTGCTTCCTGCGCGCAAAACCATGGGATGAGTGATGCGCCCCTGTTGATTGAGCCAGAGGTCCGACTGTTCGGCTAACTCTTTGACGCTCCACTTCGCAAAAAACTCCGGCGTGACGCGTTTGGTGGTGGCTTCGTCGGCAACGTGCTTGGCGCCTTCTTCGCAAAATTCAAAATGCGAACGCTCGCCGTCCGGCTCAGGCCAGGCGCAACCCGGACAATCGATTCCCTGCTTCTGATTGAGTTGCAGCAACGTGCGCGTGGCGCGAATCGGGCCCATCTCGCCAAAAGCAAAACGCGCTGCGGCGAGCGCCGAGCCCGCGCCGCCAGCGACTTTGGGAACTGGCTTGACCTCAGGCGGCGCAGACTCCAACGGAGGCTGAGCGCCCGGCGAATCGTGTGACGAACCTTCTTCCGACAGTTCTTTTATCTGTTGCGCCATTTTAATTCTTGTTTCAGAGACTCCTCTCGATTTTAGAACCGCAGCCGAATTTTGCAAGCAAGCGATTTACCGCTGCGCCGGTCAATGCGGGAATTCGGAGCTACTTGAAATATGGCTCCGCCACGCCGATGCGCGGCAAGTCTCCGACTTGCCGTCAGCAGACCTAATTGTTATGAGCGGTCTTAGACCGCAAATTGGAGTTTTCCGGCAAGTCGGAGACTTGCCGCGCATAGGCGTGGCCGAGCCATTGCTCAAGTCGCCTTCTGCGAATTGTGAAGTGAAAAAAATATCGATCGAGTCACAGATCTTTGGTTGTTAAAAGCCTGCCGTCATTGACTTACTTCCACGTTTCCCTTAAAACCATCTTCTTCTCTTTAAGAATCGATCAACGTTCCAAACATTTCATGTCGCCACTCTTCAGGAGTCACAAAATGAACCTTAAACGGATCAGCGGCTTGCTGTCGGCAAGCTTTTTATTTATTTGCGTCGCCGCGTTCACAACCAATGCCCAGAACGGTTACGCCCGCGATACTGCTCAGCCAGTCGACGACGAATACACTAAGAAGATCGCTGAGTACACGACGGAAAAGTTTTTCAATTCGCCGCTAACCGATTATCTGCCGGCCTCGCCGAACGTGCCGACACCAAAAGCGGTGCTCGGCGATGTCGCCGGCGCGCCGGGCAAGCTGCCTTACGCTGAAGACGTCTACAAGTACATGCGCATGCTCGAGAAGGCGAGCCCGCGCGTCAAAGTCTTTTCCATCGGCACGACCGAAGAAGGCCGCGAGATGATCGCGGTTGCCGTGGCCTCGGAAGCATTACTGGCCAGGCTCGAAGAGAATCGCGCGCGGCTGAACAAGCTCGCTGATCCGCGCATGATCAATTTGGACGATGCCGAAGCTGATCGGCTGGTCGATCAATCATTCCCAATCTATTACATCACGGGAACTATTCACTCGCCTGAAACCGGCGCGCCGACCGCGCTGATGGAACTGGCGTATCGTCTCGCGGTTGATGAAAGTCCATACATCAAATCAATTCGCGATGGCATGGTCACACTAATCACGCCGGTGGTCGAAGTCGATGGCCGCAATCGCATGGTCGATGTTTACAACTGGCATCTCGCGCACCCGGGACAGAACTGGCCGCCGCTGCTTTACTGGGGACACTACGTGGCCCACGACAACAATCGCGACGCGATGGGCCTGTCGCTGAAACTGACGCGCAACATCATGAACGTCTATCTCAATTGGAAGCCGCAAGTGCTCCACGACCTGCACGAATCAGTTCCCTATCTTTACGACAACACGATTGGCGATGGCCCGTACAACGCCTGGGTCGATCCGATTTTGACTGATGAATGGCAATTGATCGGCTGGAAGAACGTTTCTGAAATGACCAAGTTCGGCATGCCGGGTGTCTTTGCCCATGGAACCTTCGACACCTGGTCGCCCGGTTATTTGATGTTCGTGGCCGCCACGCACAACGGCATCAGCCGCCTGTATGAAACGTTCGGCAACGGTGGCGCGGACACTCTGACGCGGACTCTTTCACCGGACGAGTATCAACGCACCTGGTACAAGCAGAACCCGCCTTTGCCGCGCGCGAAATGGTCACAGCGCAACAACAATAATTATGAACAGACCGCGCTTCTGATCTCGCTCGATTACTTCAATAAGAACAGCAAACTCTTTCTGAAGAATTTTTATTTGAAGTCGAAGCGCTCGATCGAAAAGCCGAAGAATGAAGGACCCGCTGCCTACGTCTTCCCGGCAGACGATCCACGCACCGGCAATCAGGCGCGGCTGCTGCGCCTGCTTCAGGCCCAGGGCTGCGAAGTTCATCGCGCGACCGCGTCTTTCACCGTCACGATGAAAAAGAAAGCCGCCGCCCGACCCGCGAACCGCGGCGGTGCTTCGCCTTCGCCGGCAGCATCTCCGGCAAAAGCCCCGGAAACAGAACCCCGGACGTTCCCTGCCGGCAGCTACATCGTGCGCATGGACCAACCCTATAGCCGCATTGCCGACGCTCTGTTGGATTATCAATATTGGAGCCCGCGCGATCCGCAGCAAAGCATCTACGACGATACCGGCTGGACGTTTGGCGAACTCGGCAATGTACAGGTCGAACGCGTGACCGACACCAAGGCTCTCAGCCCCGCGATGGAACGCGTCAGCGGCGAAGTGCGTTCTCCGGGTGGCGTCAGTGGGACCGGATCGATTTTCATCGTCAACAGTAATGCTGACACGAACCTGGTAACCCTGCGATACCATTTGAAGCAAGCCGCGTTTGAAGCAGCTGAGGAAACTTTCGACGTGTCCGGCCGAAAATTCAATCGCGGCTCATTCATTATTCGCAACGCTTCGCTCGATCAGGTGAACAAAGCCACGTCCGAGTTGGGCATACCCGCGCTGGCGGTGGCTGTAGCTCCGACCGTGAAAACTCATCCGATGAAAGCCGCGCGCGTCGCGATCATGCATACCTGGCTGAGCACCCAGGACGAAGGCTGGTGGCGTTTGGCTTTCGATCAAATGGGGGTTCCGTTTGATTACATCAGCACGCAAGACGTCGCGAAGGATTCGGACCTGAACAAGAAGTACGACGTGATCATCTTTGGTCCCGGCAATGGCAACGTCAACGGCGTCATCCAAGGCCGGCCCATGTACGGCAATCCGATTCCCTGGAAGAAGACTGAGCTGACGCCGAACCTCGGCGGCTTTGCCTCGACCGATGATATGCGGCCCGGGCTCGGATATACGGGTCTGATGAACCTGCAAAACTTTGTAAAGAACGGCGGAGTCTTTATCGGCGCCGATGATTCGGCAAGCTTTGCGGTGGCGACCGGTTTCACGCCCGGCGTTTCAATTCAAACCTCGACCCGTCTGCGCGCCATCGGCGACGTTTTGAAAACGCGCATGGTCGATTCGGCGAGTCCGATTGGGTATGGCTTCGGCGACACGCTGTCGGTGTACTGCTTCAATGGACCAATCTTTAACATCAGCAACGTCGTTGGCGGCGGTGGTGGTGGTCGCCGTGGCGGGTCCGCTCAACGAACCACCGGCCGCGGTACTGCCGACGATCCCGACGTGGTGCAAGGCCGTCCACCAACAGAGATGCCGGAACAACCGCCATCAACTGAAGTTTGGGAAGCAGCCCCGATCATGGAAGAGCAGCGACGTAACCTGGTCGGTTTGATTCCCCCAAACTTGCGCCCGCGCGTGATCCTGCGTTGGGGCAATGCTAACGAATTACTCGTTTCAGGTTTGCTGGACGGCGGGGACGAGATCGCTCAACACGCTGCAGTCATCGATTCACCACTCGAGCGAGGACACGTGATTCTCTTTTCAATGAATCCATTCTGGCGCGGACAGACGGCGGGAAGTTACGCGCTCGTCTTCAACACGATCCTGAATTTCGACAACTTGAATGCCGGCCGGAAGCTGGACGAGAAGTGACTGACTTGCGGCTTGCCGCTGCCCAGTGCGGTAAGCCTTGGCTTACCGCGCGGCCATTTAACAGATTTGGAGGCTTCGCCTCCGAGTGAGGCATAGCCTCGGAGCAAACTGGCTCTGACGGTGAGGCAAGCCTCACCGCACTGGGGCGCGGCAAGCCGTCATCAATCACATGGTTGTGAGCACGCAATCAGTCTCTAGTCATAACAAATCGAACTAATGCGAATCGCTATCATCGGCGGCGGCATTGGCGGTTTGACCGCAGCGCTGGCGCTGAGGCAATTCGGCTTTGAACCACAGGTTTTCGAGCAGGCGCCGGAACTCCTCGAAGTAGGCTCAGCCATAATCATCTGGCCCAATGCGATGCGCGTTCTGCATCAACTTGGGCTATCTGAAATGGTTCGCCATGATGGCGGCGTGCTGGAAGAGGCCCGTTGGGTGAACCAGGACGGGCGGCTGATCAATCACTTCGCGTTGCCAAAGACCGACCTCCCGGCCATCGTGCTTCATCGCGCGCGTTTGCAAGAGGAACTGCTGCGCGCTCTTCCTCGGGAGTCAATTCACCTTGGTCACGTCTTCGAATCTTTCGAACAGCACTCGGATGTCGTCGTCGCGAAGTTTACTAACGGTACGTCGCTCGAATTCGATTTGCTGATCGGAGCCGATGGGCTTCATTCACATGTGCGAGCGCAGATGCTGAACGACGGCCCTCCAGACTACCGAGGCTACATCGCCTGGCGCGGTGTCGTGGACTTCACACCCAAGTCGCTAGCCCCGGCCAGCGCAATCGAAATCTACGGCAAGGGAAAACGATTCGGCATCGGACCAATGGGCTCCGACAAAGTTGGTTGGTGGGTCAGTGTAAACAAACATTCTCCGGACGGTGAGGCGCACGATGCGACGCCACGCGAAGAGCTCTTGCGGTTGTTTGACGGTTGGTGCGAGCCGGTCCCTGAATTGATCCGGGCCACGCCCGTGTCTTCTCTAATCCGCAATCCGGTATTCGATCGTCAACCGGTAAAAAAATGGAGTGAAGGGTCGGTGACTTTGATGGGCGACGCTATTCATCCGCTCACTCCGAACCTTGGTCAGGGCGGATGCCTGGCTGTCGAAGACGCAGCGATTCTGGCCCGCTGTCTTAACCAATATGCATCCGAGCCCACCGAGTCTGCGAGTTCGATTGCCGTTGCGCTGCGAAAATTCGAAATGCTACGCTTCGCGCGCACCGCAACTGTCGCGCGTTGCTCGCGAATGTATGGGATTGTGGGCCAGTGGGAGAATCCCTGGGCCGTCAGCCTGCGCCGCATGGCACTGTCGATCGTTCCCAACGTTTTGAGTCAACGGTTAATGCGTTGGCTAATTGATTACCAAGCTTACGGTGGGAGCATTTGACTGTGAGTATTGCAGCACTTGAGACCCGATCGTCAACAGCCGACTGCGGCTTGCCGCTCCGCAGTGCGGTAAGCCTTGGCTTACCGGCAAGGACTCATTCAAGAATGTGAGAGGCTTCGCCTCTGACGCGAGGCGCAGCCTCGGCTGAAAACAATGGCCCGACGGTGAGGCAAGCCTCACCGCACTGGGGGGGGCGGCAAGCCGCCCTGGACAACACAGCGTAGGACACTGCTAAACACTTTGACCGGTATGATTGCGGTAAACAGGAGAAGGAAAATGAAGCATCTCGCCGTCGCGTTTTTTGTCTTGTTCATCGTTGGAGTGAATGTCAACAGCCAACCGCGCTCAGCCACTGAAACGAGAACCCCAACCATCACCGAAAAAGTCGCCGCGATGCAAAAGTTTCCCGGCTACTTTCCTTTCTACTGGGATGCCAAAGCCGGAAGGCTCTGGCTGGAAATCGACAAATGGAATTCCGAGTTTCTTTACGTCGAATCTCTGCCGGCGGGAATCGGATCGAACGACATCGGTTTGGACCGGGGCCAGTTGGGCCAGTCTCATGTCGTGCGCTTCGAACGGGTTGGGCCAAAGGTTCTGCTGATCGCTTCTAATCAGGGCTATCGCGCGAACAGTGATAATGCCGACGAGCGCCGCGCGGTCAAAGACGCTTTCGCTGAATCGACTCTCTGGGGATTCGAAGTCGGCGCCGAAGAAGGCACGCGCGCGCTGGTCGACGCGACGGCATTTTACCTGCGCGACGTGCACGGCGTCCCCGGCACTTTGCAGCGTGGCCAGCAAGGCCAGTTTCGTCTCGACCCAACGCGCAGCGCCTTCTATCTCGCGAACACAAAGAATTTTCCCAGGAACACCGAAGTCGAAACGACGCTGACGTTTACGACTGAAGGCGAAGCGGGCCCGTTGCTTCGATCAGTGACGCCTAACGGCCAGGCAGTAACTGTGCGCGAGCATGTTTCGTTCGTTGAGCTGCCGCCGCCCGGATTCAAGCCGCGCGTCAACGACCCGCGCGCGGGTTACTTCGGAATTCAGTACATGGACTTCGCGACGCCGATCAGCGAACCCGTGGTCCGGCGCTATATCGATCATCATCGCTTGCAAAAAAAGGACCCTTCCGCGGCGATGAGCGATCCGGTAAAGCCGATCGTTTATTACGTCGATCGCGGCGCGCCGGAACCGGTGCGGTCGGCGTTGATTGAAGGCGCAAGCTGGTGGAACCAGGCGTTTGAAGCTGCGGGCTACCGAAACGCTTTTCGCGTCGAAGTCATGCCTGAAGACGCCGACCCGATGGATGTTCGCTACAACGTGATCCAATGGGTGCATCGCTCGACGCGCGGCTGGTCGTACGGATCGTCTCTGAGCGATCCGCGCACCGGTGAAATTATTCAGGGCCGCGTGTCTCTGGGTTCGCTTCGCGATCGTCAGGATTTTTTGATTGCGCAGAGTTTGCTCGCGCCCTACGGCAGAGACAAAACCGTAGTGAACAAAATCATGGAACAGGTCGTCCTCGCGCGTCTGCGTCAGCTTGCGGCGCACGAAGTCGGCCACACGCTGGGCCTGCAGCACAACTATGCGGCGAGCACGACGAATCGTGCTTCGGTGATGGATTATCCGGCGCCGCTGGTTAAGCTCGGCGCGGATGGCTTGCCGGAATTCTCTGACGCGTACGCGAAAGGCATCGGCGAGTGGGACAAAGTCGCGATCACCTACGGCTATCAGGACTTTCCGGGAGGCACAGATGAGACCGCAGCTCTCGATAAAATTTTAAGCGACGCCTTCACACGTGGTTTGCGTTATCTGACCGACCAGGACGCGCGGCCACCCGGCGCGTCGAGTTCAGTCGCCCACCTCTGGGATAACGGCAACAATGTCATCGACGGACTGGCAAACGTGATGAAGGTGCGCGCAGCGGCATTGTCTCGCTTTGGCGAAAACAACATTCGCGAAGGCGCGCCGATGGCCACGCTCGAAGACGTTTTGGCGCCGCTCTACATGTCTCACCGTTATCAGGTCGAGGCGGTGGCAAAGTTGGTTGGCGGTGAAGACTACACGTTCAGTCTGCGCGCGAAAGGTGATAAGAATCCGCAGATCGTCGCGCCGGCCGAGCAAAAGCGGGCGCTGTATGCCGTGCTCGATACTTTGAAGCCCGAGAATCTGGCAGTGCCCGAATCGCTTTTGAAGTTGATTCCGCCGCGGCCCCCGGGTTACGGCCGCAATCGCGAAGACTTTCGCATCCGCACTTCACCTACGTTCGACGCGCTCGCGCCGGCAGAAGCTTTCGCGAATCACGTCTGCGACTTTCTTTTCAACCCCGAACGCGCAGCTCGCATCGTTGAATTCCACGCGCGCGACGGTGCGAATCCGCCGTTGGGCGACGTGATTGACAAGATCCTCGCCGAGACCTTACGCGCCCCGGTTCGCGGCGATTACGGCGGCGAGATCCAACGAACGGTGAATGCGGTCGTGCTGAATGAATTGATGTCGCTGGCCGCGAACGAGCGCGCCTCGAATCAGGTGCGCGCGATTGCCGAGTATCGCCTTGAAGCTCTAAGAACCTGGCTGCAGCAACAAGTCAATCTCGCTCCGGATCAAAACCAAAAAGCATTCCTGCTCTATGCCGCGAATCAAATCAAACGTTTTCAGGAAGACCCGAAGAAGATGAATCTAACGAAACCCAACGAACCGCCCGACGGGCAACCAATCGGGATGGACTGGGCGCGCGGGAATCGGGACTGGTATGATTGGCAGTAGTTAATTCTTCTTTAGTCATCACTCCTCGCCCCAGGTCCAACCAGGGAGTGAAACCGTAAGAATTAGTCAGCGATTCTCGAGAGAGTCGAACCTGATCGCCTCAGCGGCTCCACAAGTGACCGGCCGGATGAGAGCGAGGCTGACCGAGTATTTGTCGAGGTATTAAGAATCGGTTTGTGGCGACAATCGGTCAAAAGCCGACCTTAGTCGATTGAAGCGCGACGCCCGCTGAGACACACTGGGCCGCCGAAACAGACTTTGGTAAGAATCCTATTTTGATGTCTTTTGAACAACTCGCCAGTGATGGCGAATGACGAGATCATGCTCTACGAGTTGAACGGCCTTTTGCATGTAGCGTAGAGCCTTCTGGCTTTCGTTGTTGAGGTGATAGAGCCAACCGAGGGTGTCGAGGTAGTTTCCTTTAATCAGACCTTTCGGGGAGAGCGCTACGGACACTTCGGCGTGGGCAATACATTTCGCCAGAAGTTCACCGCTGGCATTAAGTTTCGTCGCCTGGAGCCAGGCAAACTCGTTGTGCGCATCCGGTGAGCTGGGATTAAGTTGAATCGCTTTCCGGAGAGAATCTGCCGCATCGGACCAGGCTTCAAATTCCTGGAAACCGTGAGCGAGATTCATAAAAAATGCCGGATCTTGCTGCGACTCTGCGAAGGCACGGTTAAGCGCCTCCTCGGCTTCCCCGTCACCGCGTAGCTTTCGGAGCGACAGAACTCGCCCGGCCAGACCCAGCGATGGAAATTCGTTTTTGCTCGCATCATCAGAGACTTGCAATGCTGCCTCGAAGTTGCCGCTGAAGTACAGCGCCTTGGCTTTCTCTTTTAGCCCCCAGCCGTAACTGGGAGCCAAGCTGAGGGCCTGGTCCAGCAAAGCGATCGCCTCCTGATACCGTTTCGTCCTAATCAGGATTACTGCCCGGACTACGTGCGCCGTTGCGTTTTCAGGATCGAGCTTCAGAGCTGTGTCTACGGCCTCGAGAGCTTTATTGAGTTTGTTGGCGAGACTAAGCTCGTCGGCCCAGAGTCGCAGACAGTCGGCCTTGTCGGACCAGGTGTCCGAAGTCGGCCGCAAGGCGAGCGCGCGGTCGTAGGCCTTTGCGGCCCGATCGTAAGCTTTAAGAGACAACAACGTCGAGGCATATTGAGCGTGGGCATCCGCATCTTCCGGTTTCAGCCGAATCAGCGTTCGGTGATCTTTGAGAGCTGAATTGAAACTTTCGTAATAGTCGGCGAGACCCGCATTGCCAACTGCTTCAAAAACCAACGCCCGGAGGCTAAGGGCATTTGAATCGTGGGGGTCCGCCTTCAGCACTACATCCAGTTCTCTTTGCGCCGATTTGTAGTCTGCGTGACTGTAGAGGGCTCTGCCGAGGGCGGTCCTGATTCGAGGGTCAGTTGGTTCGAACTCCAACGCCTGCCTGAACTCAGAGATCGCGCGAGGATAATCCTTTTTTTCCTCGTACACTAAGCCGCGTCCAAAATATCCGTCCGCGACTCCTGGCGCCAATTCCACAACTTTCTCATAGTCCGCGAGCGCCCGGTCGGAGTGGTCTAATGCCATGTTCACGTCGCCGCGTGCCAGATAAGCACGCACGTATTGAGGCGCCGACTCGAGCGCCGCGTCGTAGTGCTTGAGTGCTTCCTCCAATTTGTTCTGAGCATCGTAGATTTGGGCGAGACCATAATGCGTTTCAGCGTCACGGTCGTCTCTGCGGAGAGCCTCCTGGTACATCTTCAGAGCTGCACTGATCTCTCCGCGCAAACGAAAAACATCGCCGCTGCGCCGGAAACCTAAAGCGGACTTTGGTGACAGTTGTTGGACTTTCTGAAACGCTTTCAAAGCTTGTTTGGTTTCGTCCAGCGCCAGATACATGTCACCGCACTTTGTGAGTCCGTTCTCCGGATCCAAAAGCGCGACCCGCTGATAATGTTGCAACGCCTTCCGGTATTCGCCCTGACCTTCGTAAGCCAATCCCAAACCGTTGTGGGAACGCAGATCGTTAGAGTTTACCTTCAGAGCCTGCTCAAATGTTTTGGCCGCTTCCTGGTACCTAAACAAGGCAAGATAAAGGTCGCCAATCGCATAGTACCCGCGAAGATCCGTAGGCACCAGCTCAATAGTCCGGCGATATTCGCGTTCGGCATCGTCGAATTTTCCCTGTTCACGGTAGACGTCACCCTGCAAGCCATGCCCATGAGGGAGATCGGGTGCAACTTTCACAACTTCACGATAGCTGGCGAGGGCCATGTCATAGTCCCGCTGGGCCTGGTGGATATTCCCGCACTTAATCAGCGCGTCCACGTTGCCGGGGTGGATTTCGAGAACCTTGCGATAGTAATTCAACGCATCTTTCGAGCGGCCCTGGGCTTCGGCCACCAGACCCAAATTGTAGTAGGCGGCCGCATCGTTCGGATCCAATTGAAGCAAGCTGCGGTAGGTCCGCTCGGCTTCCTCATGCATTCCCAACCTGAGACAAAGATCCCCTAAAGCGCCGGCGTAACGCTGATTTCCCGGATGTAGCTCGACCAGTTGTCGATACAAGTCCAACGCTTCAGCGGTTTTCGACTGTCCGTCCAGAGCCAGTCCCACCCCGAAAACGGATCGAGGATCGCCTGGACTCCGCTTCAGAATGCCACCGAAGACTTGCTCCGCCTTCGCGAATTTGCCCCAACTGAGGTAAAGATCTCCAAGCGCGTAACTTCCCCGCAGATCGTCAGGCGCCACTTTGATGGCCTTTCGATATTCGCGTTCGGCATCGCTATATTTTTTTTGCTGCAGCCAAAGATTCCCGCGCAAGCCGTAGCCGTGAGGCGCCTTTGGAGCCAATTCCACTATGCGGTTGTATGAAGCTATCGCCGCATCGACGTTCCCAAGTCTTTCATACATTGCGCCACACGCGATCAGCGCGTCGATGTTTTTCGGGCTGAGGGAAGCAACTCGCTGATAATGCTTTAAGGCGTCCTTGAAAAGCCCTGCCCCCTCATAGGCCGAACCGAGTCCCACGTGCGCTCGGGCGTCATTGCGATTCGATTTCAGAATTTCTTTGAAGACTTTTTGAGCTTGGCGATAGTTGCGCTGTTGTAAGCAGAGATCGCCGAGCGCATAGCGTCCGAGCGGGTCCTTTGGAGCTAATTTGATCGCCTTCCGATATTCCTGCTCGGCATCGTCGAATTTTTCGTTTCGTTGGTAAACGTGTCCCTTAAGAATGTGCGGGATGGCCAATTTCGGCGCCAATTCGATAACACGATTGTAATGTTTAATTGCCTTCAGCGTGTCGTTTTCGTCCGCGTATGCCTGACCAATTCCCAGATGAGCGTTCGTGCTTTTCGGGTCCAGCTTGAGGGCTTTCTGGTAAGTTTTGATGGCTTTTCGGTGCGCACCTTTCAGCCGCAACACGTCGGCATAACCGGTGTGGCCGGTGCTTGATTTGGGCGACGATCGAATAATTTTCTTGAAGACACTGGCGGCCCCGTCGTACTCGCCACTCGCGAGCAGCCGGTCGCCCAGTTGCGCGTGAGTCTCAGCGCCAGCCGAACTCTTTTTCGCAGCCGGCGCAACCTTCCTGGTCGCGTTGCTCTTCATTCTTGGCATCGCTTTAGCGTCATGACCCGGTCGTTTGCGGTGAGATGTTTTCGCCGAGGCCTTCACCGAAACTGGCGGGTAGGTTGGCGTCTACACCTGTGGACGAGGTTTGCGAGCTGGATGATTCTATTTGTCTATCAAGCTCGCTGATCTTTTCAAGATACTTTGCGCGTTTTGCCTTTAAGTTCTGAACGTTTCTTGACGATTCGACCGGCGCCGTTGCCGACGTGTCAGCCTTCGAAACGCGATCGGGAGTTTCGGGTTGGACAGCTGCCGGCTGAGAATCCAAACCCGTGGTCGCAGCAACGATCTTGGCTATTTCTGCGACGATGTCTGTGAGTTCTCGATTCGTCTTGGCGGCGCTCTTTTCCTCTAAAGGTTTTTTATCCCTCGGTCGTACGCCCAGGCGACTCAGCCATTCGACCTTCTCCCACAAACAACTTCTAACAATGATTGGGAAAATTCGGAGTCCCTGCTGATCTCGCAGCGTGAGTAATGTCTTTCTCTCTTCACTCAGAATTAACTTGGGATTCAAAGAACCGGCAGACACAAGCAAAACAGCCACGCAAGCTCTCCGAAGGGCTTCCTCGATCTTCTGAATCCGGTCTTCACCGGTTTCAATGTTGGTATCGCTAAAGACTTCCAAGCCGTCCTGCTCCAAAACACCCAACTGTTCTTCGAGGAGTTGCTTCCACTTTTTGTCTTTTTCGTTATAACAGATAAAGATGAGACGATCACTCATACGTAACTCCACATGTAACTTTAATCTGGCGCCGGAACCGCTTGGGTTTGGTCACTCCTGAATTCACGGTCGTTATTGCTTAGAGGAGTCGGCAATAATCTGGGCCACTTCCGTCACGATCTCCGTGATTGCTCTGGTCTTCTTCGCAGCGCTCATCGCCTGCAAAGCCTTGCCATCTCGCGGACGGGCCTGCATCGGGGCCAGCCACTTAACCTGCTGCCACGGACAGTCGCTAACGATAATCGGAATCACTTTGAGTCCCTCTTTGTCTCGACGCGTCAGCACGTCAGTGACCTCCTGGTCCAAAATAAACTTCGACGTAAGAAAATTGGCCGAAACCAAAAGGATAGCTACACTTGCTTTTTGCAAAGCTTTTTTGATCTCATCCTGCCAAGGCAGACCAGCGCCGATTTGGCGATCAGTCCAGACTTCGTAGCTGCCTTGCATCGCTAACACGCTCAGTTGGCTTTCAATTTGATCCTTCCATTTTTCATCCTTGTGGCTGTAGCTAATAAAGATCAAGGGTTTGGTCATGAGCATCTCCCAATTGTAGGACTTCCGGAGGAGCGACCTTGTTGGATTCTCCGCGGCTCTACGTGATAAGCAGTCCAAGCTGGTGACGGAGCGATGCAGTGGTCGCAGGCCTGAGGACCAGCCGTGACAAGCTTGTGTGGCAACCGGCCGGACAATATGCCAACCTAGCTTCAGAGTCAATAGTTAGATTCACTCATCACCCGATCGCAAGCAACGGCGTGGACTGTGATCAGCGTGTATTCTGACGATCCGAATCTTTCGTGGCAGTGTTTGCACGGATATCTCGAACCACTGTCCAGCTACTGAAGATTGTTTCGATCCACCTTCACCACCGCCCCCAACAAGACATTTGCTCCATTTTCAATATCCTTCGGCGTCGAGAATTCCTTCGGCGAGTGACTGATGCCGCCGATGCTCGGGATGAAAATCATGCCGACTGGACAGAGCCGCGCCATGTCCTGCGCGTCGTGACCGGCGCCGCTGGGCAGAACCTTGGTTGAAAGGCCAAGTTCTTTTGCCGAACTGTCGATGATGGCGCGGATGCGCGTGTCGGTGGGCGCGGGGATGTTGACGTTGATTTGTTTGAAGTCGAACGTGACTCGGCTTGATTGCGCGATCTGATCTGCTTCGGCGCGAATCTTCTGGTAGAGCATGTCGATTTTTCGCGCGTCGAGATCGCGCAGCTCCAAACTCAAAACTACTTTTCCGGGAATCACGTTTGGCGCGCCGGGCAAAGCCTGGATGCGACCGACGGTGCCAACCTGGCGTCCCGGCACACTCGTGACCACGCGATTTATGGCTTCGATGAATTTCGCCCCGGCCAACAGAGCGTCCTGGCGATTGTTCATCGCGGTCGTGCCGGCGTGATTGGCAAAGCCTTCGATCGTCACGTCCCACCAGTTGATGCCGACGATGCCTTCGACGATTCCAATGTCGATCTTCTCTGCTTCGAGCGTCCCGCCTTGCTCAATGTGCAACTCGAGATAAGCTTTGATACTTCCTTTCGAGCGCTTCACCGTCGATAGTTTCGTCGGATCGCCGCCGATAAACTTGATGCCTTCGCGAATCGTCTTGCCGCTGCGACTGACGAGATCGAGTTCTTTCTCTCCGAGTTCGCCATCCATCGCGCGACTGCCAATCAAACCGCCTTCTTCGTTTTGAAAGATCACGACTTCGAGCGGATGCCGCGTCATCACATTGTTTTCCGCGAGCGTCTGCGCAACTTCAATCGCGCCGAGCGAGCCGACGTCGCCATCATAATTCCCGCCTTCGGGCACGCTGTCGATGTGCGAACCAAACAGAATGGGCGGGAGGCTATCGTCATTGTTGGCAGCCGAGCGACGACCAATGATGTTCCCGGCCGCGTCAACCGAGACATTCAGTTTCGCGGCGCGCATCAAACCCATAACGTATTCGCGGCCCTGCCGGTCGGCTTCGCTGTAAGCAACGCGGCTGACACCGCCCTGCGGGTTCTTGCCAAACTCAGACAGCGCTTTGAGATGTTCATTCAGGCGCGCACCATTAATCCGCAATTTGGGTTGGGCCGCCGGCGCAGACCGATAAAGAGCAAATGCTCCGGCAGTTCCGAGCAGTCCATAATTGAATTGACGACGATTCATTTTCGTTTCTCTTTCTGAAAGAATACACGCATCACCGGTCAAGCACTCTGTGTCTCTGTGGACTCTCTGTGTCTCTGTGGTGAGATTTTTTCTGACGTATTTTTCACCACAGGGGCCAGAGGTATGCACAGAGCCACGGAGGAAAACCGACTAACGAAGGCCGGACTTCCTGTCTACACAGAACGATCACCCTTTCCAATCCTTCAACTCATCCACCACCCGCAAAACTTCGGCGCGCTTCTTTTCAAACACGGCGAAGGTCGCAATGATCGCGGCGCCGACCACAATGCCGGCCACGTACCAAAGCCAGGTCCAATGAAAATTGACCGACGCATAGTTGATCATCGTGGCGATTGCCAGCAGCAAAAACGTCGAGCCGAGCAATAGAAACGCCTGGACGCGAAAGATGATACCGGCAAACACTCCGGCAATAGACAGCGCTGCAAGCACCAACGGCAACCACGGCGAGCGCGCCACGCCGTTTATAAAAATATCCGCGGTCGACGAAACGTAGATCGTAATCAAACACAGATAACGAATGGTGGTCATTTGCGCCGGCGAAAAATCTTTGCGGTTCAGATACGCGGCGATTAGCACTGAGAGAGCTACGGGAATCAACCATGCTTGCGGATGCTGGAAGAAATGATAGTCAGAAGTTTCGTGCAGCAGATACCAGAGGCCGCCGTTTCCGGCCAGCGCTGCCGCCAATCCAAACCAAAACGATCTCCGCAGGATCGAGAGCAACCCATAGAGTCCGCCGACGACAAACAGCAACGTCGAGTATTCAACCTGTGATTGCGCAATCCAGAAACCGATTACCGGAAGCAACGGCAGGAACGCGCCGGTGCGCTCGATGGGTTGGGCCAAAACCTGAACGTTGCGCCGCTTCAGGAACTCGCTCACCGCGACGCCTGCGTAGGCGATCGCCAAAACCACCAGAGGCCAGTAGCGCTGGAAGAACCCGCCGAACAGCCAGGGCATTGTCAGCCGAATGTGCATGAACAGCAGCACCAGCGTAACTTCGGCGACGTACACATAGCTGCCGCGCCAATTTTCTGAGAGAGCGAGTGGATCGTGCCGCGGCGAAACTGCAAAAAAGATTAGGACGACCACCGCGGCGGCGAGTGTCAGCGCGACGGCAGCGACAGCCAGAAAGCTGACGCGGACGATGCCAAACTCAACCTGGTAGAACACCTCTGTGGTGAGCACAAACACGAGTGAAAGGATCGCCGCCACCGTCATCGCGGGGACGCAGTCGCGAAACGCCTGCGACCAATCCGGCTCACGCTCCACAAATCGATCCAGTCCGGCGCCAAACAGTGCGACGGCGGCAAACATCAAACTCATGACTATGACTGCGCGATTCAACCAGGTTCCGCTCGTCCCGGGAATCAGGAGCGACCAGCCAAGCAGCACTGTCCCGGTCAGAAACATGATTACGGCGGCGCGCTGCCACGTTCGACGTAATTTGCCTTCAGCCATTAAAACGAAGGTGAAGCCTGTCAGGGCAACTGCAACGGCGGCCGTCGCCCGTAACCACCAGTCCGCAAACGTTAAATCGCTCCGGAACGAAATGATGATTATCCCGACCGCTACGACACCCGTGAAAATGTTCAACCACTTCAATTCGGTGACGGTCGCCTCTATGCGCAGAGGGATTTTCAAACGACTCGCCCAACTCAGCACCGCTGCGCGGGCACGCCAAATCGCCGCCGTCGTCAACAGATAGGCAGCACCTGCAATCATCAGCGACCAGATTAAACGTTCCGGAGCCAGCTGAAGGTGATCCAGAAAGTTTCCGATCAACAGCAGGCCTGCCAGGTACAAGCCGGCTACGGCGTACGCGGCGTCGCGATCCCACAGACAGGCAAACATCAAGGCTGCGAGCGCGAAGACCGCCGCCCAATCCAAAATCGGTGAAGGCGTTTGTTGAAAACCAAAGATGTCAAATAACAAGCTAATTGCCACGACGGCGACGATCGCCAGCAGTGAGATGAGCGCCGCAACGTTATGAAAAGATCCGGCGGTGTCTGAACCGGGTTTGAGACGCCGGGCGCGCAGCTCAAGCATTAACCAAACGATCCCCGCCAGGCTCAAAGCGATAACATTTGCTTTGAAGAAAGCGGCAACGTCATCGATTTGATGGCCGCGATACTTGATCAACCAGACCGAGAGCGACACATTCACCAGGATTCCAGCCGCATAGAGATAAGCGCGCCGGAGAGTTATCCAATGAAGCGCGGCGGCGAGCCCGCACATCGTCAGCAATGCGGCGATCGACCACCACGCGCCTTGAGGATCGCTGAATGGCCCGCGCAGTCCAACCAGGACCGCGGCGCCTCCGATGATTGAAGCAAACAGAACTGTGTCTCGCTCCCAATCCGCGGACAGGCTCAAACCCAGACGTTGCCAAAACCTGACTCGCGGTTTTTGCTCATCAACTCGCAGGAATTTCGGCAGGTCTCTGGCAAAAACCAGCAACCACGGAATGAAAATAAGCGCGGCTAGTAGCACGTGGAACCCAGCCCAGCCGGCAACTCCGAATTCCGCAACCCCAAAGGCCATCAGCGAACCGGCCGCCAGCAAAGAGAGTGCTAACAGCGTCACGCTGAGCGTTCGCGAGAACAGCTTGTCAAACGCGGACGCAAACGCAATGACGAGCAGCAGCGCGAGCCACCCTTCAAATCTGCCCGCCGCGAACGTACCCGTACCGGCTTGATCCGGAAGAGCAATCAAACGCAATCCAATCGGCGCAATGAAAAATGCGACAAACGTGATGGCGATGAATTTCTGGAAGGTGAGCAGGATGCGTTCGTCACGCAACGGCGGATCGGTCTTCATCCACCAGGCTCGCGTAGCCATCCACGCGAGCGCGACAGATGCAGCGGCGATCGCATTCAGTTGCAGCGCCTTTACGAGCAGCACTCGATTCATCGGGCCATTGATCGCCGCGACTGAAACGATCAGCACCGAGGTCACTGTGAAATTGACGAGCAACCCGGCCGCAAAGACAAATGACGCCGAACGTTCGCGCCAGCCATTCAATCCCAGGGCAATGACGGCGAGGATCAGCGGAATGCCGTAAAGCGCCACGCTGCCCATCGCCTGAAAGACACCGGCTTGCGGACCGCGCGCGGGAACATAATTGATGTCATCGATGAGGGGAGAGAGGGTCAGCAGGATTAGCGGGCCGAGTGTGATCAAAAGCACGAAGCCCCCCATCATCAAATCTTCATCCGCCTTTTTCGCGGCTGCTAACCTCGTGCTAAACGAAAACGCGATGGCCGTTGCCAGCAGAAAAGTCGCGACGCTCCAGCGGGCGGCTGAGGCGGTCGCAAACTGCGACTCAAATCTACCGGCCACGAGCGGACAAGCAGTCCACAAGACCAGCAGCGCTCCGAGGCCAAAAATCTTTGCCTGGCGCTCTCGCAGATTTCCGAGCATCACTGCGAGAAGGATTCCCAGCAGCGCCAGCGCGCCAATTCCGAAAATCATCTGATGAGGGAATCCGGCGAGATCAAAAACCAGAGGCGTCCGCGCGGGACTGGTTAGTTCTTTGCTGATCCCGCTCGCCGCCCCGAGAACGATCAGCGCGATGAATCCAATGACCAGCATGCCTGCGAGCACGTGATCAAAAGCGACGGGCAGGTCGAGAACGATTCGCGCCACCCAACTCCGTTCCTTTTCGGGATCAACAGCCCGCGTGGCCAAACGCCGGCGCGCAAACATCCTGAATGCGATCCAGGCAAGGCAGAGTAACCCGAGGACAACGCCTTGAGTCTGCAAGGCCCACGGGTGCAGCCACGCGTCAGGCCGGAATGCATACCAGTCGAACCGTTGTAAGAAGAATTTCGTGAAGAGAATCGCGCCGAGCGTTAATGCTAATTGAAAGGCGACAAAGAAGTACGAAGCGTGAGTCAGGATTAGCAGGCCGAGCATCACGCCGGCCAGAATGAAGGCGTGCGTCGCGAACAACGACGAAGGCTCAAAGCCATTCCAAATTATCGCTGCCAACAAAAACAGCGACGCCACGACTGAGCCGATAGTGGCGGACTTTCGCAGCGGTCCAACCAACCAGCGCTCGACATCCGCATGGGCGAACTGTCGCAAAGCCAGAGTGCCGATGACGGTGGCCATCGCAAATAAGAGAAACGAAGATTCCCAGGGAAAGCGTGCCGAAAGCAGCGAATGACAAACCTGCGCCGAGGCTAGAAACAAAAGCACGGAACCGGCCCAGGCGAACGCCACGAACTTTTCCCGCCACGCAAACCAGAAAGCGCCGGCGGCATACGCCAAAACAATTGCTGAGATGTGGAATGGATCAGCGGGCGGGCCAATTCCGTAAACCGCCAGGAAGAGCAAGCTGGCAGACGCTACTCCGCACGCGACCAGCAAATATGAAAAGGCGTCGCGCGGTTTTGGTTTTCTTCTGAACCATTCATTCACCAGCGCAAAAGCCACGAAGGGAATCGCGAGAGCCTGCCCGGACCTGGCGCTCAGCATGACCCGCAAAAGCGAGGTCACTCGCAGGTTTTGCCACGGAACGTTACCCAGAACCACGTGAACTGCAACGAGGAAACCAAACGCCAGACAGCCTCCCGCGATGACGTGGGCCCGCGGCTCATCAAGAAAAATTGCGATCGCGGTGAACAGAGCGAAATTGAACAAAGCGGCCGGCACAATGCTCGCGGGATTTGGCCACGCCAGAAACATGCCCGCGACGGCTATCGCTGCTCCCAGGATCGCGATGGCTGCGCCGGCGGTTCGCGTCGCAACTAACGCCTTTCGCGCGCGCTGCCAAAGCAACATTCCGGTTGCCAGCAACGGCGCGCCGCCGAGCGTGATCAGCGGCGCGATATACATCAACGCATTGGCCATCGATTCAACTTTGTAGAGCAGTAGTGCGATTGGTAGTACGGCCGCAAAAGTCAGCGTGCCGAGCGTGATGAAAATGGCCGACGCTTCGTCATCGTCAATTTCGCCGTCGGCCAGAGCGATTTTCAACATCCACCCGGTCGCCACGACGTAACAAATGATCGGGAACGCAGCCAGCAGAATCAGCAACGTCGCAGAGTTCTCCGGAGAGGCTAAGTGCCGGATTAGCAGTTGGCCGACTGAAGAACCCAGCGCTCCCGCTGCCAAAAGGTGTGGCCACGCCGGCGTGATTACTCTGCCGGCAAAATAGATCAGGCAGAGAAAAATTGCCGGCGCGATGATCTCGCCGACGATGACGGTCGCTCCCAACGGCGTTGCGTTCGACGACACTGCGGCTATCGCCAGAAAATTCAGCGGCACAAGGAGCGTCGCGATCGTCAGTATGCCGCGACTGGTGGTGGGAAGTTTCCAGTGATGCTCAGTGTAGAAGCCGATTCCAAACAGAGCGGCCGTCACCGTGGTGAAGATCAAAAACTTCACCGTTGGCACGCGCGAGATTTGCGCCCAAAGGCTGACAACTAATGCGGTCGAACAACCAATGATTAGGAGGCCGCCAATAATCTCGCCCCAGCGAATGTTGCTCTGCTCCATGAACGAAGCGAGTACTTCGGCGAAAGGTTTACGCGGCGCGGGCGGATGGATGTGCGCCGTCGGCGGTACTTCGTCGGAATCTCTCGTCCATTCTCCTGCTGGTCGCGACTCGCCTTCCGGCGATCGCGTGGCAGCCGGAGGTTCGGTGACAGAACGAGGCGGCGTTGGTTCTGGCGTCGCGGGCGGCGCAGCCTTCTCTTGCGGAGTTGCCTCAGGCGTGAATAACGCCGGCTGTTTGGCGGCGCCCGGATGCCCCTGTGGAAACAGAATCTGTTCGCGCTCGCTGACAATCCTGGTTTTAAGATCGCCAAAATCCGGCTCTGACATAGCGCCCGATTTCTGCAGGCGCTCCAGTTGGCGAAGCGTGATTTCCAATTCGCGAAGATGTTCTTCCTGCTCCAGCGTCGGCCGGCGCGCGCCGCACACTCCGCAGTATTTCAGTTGGACAGTGAGTCCTTGCCCACAGTTCGAACATGGGTGTGCGGTGGATTCGTTTGCGGTGGATGGTCGCGCGAAGGGAGCACCCTCGCGCTCGCTTTCCCCGAGAGCAGTAAACCTCCGCGTACTTGAAGGCTCGCCTTCTTCCTGTCGTTCGCGTCCGGTCAGGGCGCCAAAGAGCCAGGCCAGCAGCAACCAGATTCCATGACCGACAAGAGTGATGATTATGAAGAGGATCCCGAGGACGACCAGAATTGGTATGAGATCTTCCATGAAAAGTCAGGTGCGCGACCTGGCCGGTATCGGCGAGACTATACTCTAGTTTCGCCGGGCGCAGCTATGAGTATCTCAGTCAAATTGTGACTGAAGGGTCGAAGACCTCCCAAAGAAAAAAGGTTCGTCGGCAAGTCGGAGACTTGCCGCGCATCGGAATGGCAGAGCCATTGGCGGGGTCGGTATCTCGTTAACGCCTCGTGTTATCATCCAGTCTTAATTTGGTTAAAACCATGAATCTTTTCGAAGAACTTGAATGGCGGGGAATGCTTTACGAAGCGACGCCTGACCTGCGCGAAGTGCTGGCGAAGGAAAAACTGACGGCTTACATCGGTTTCGATCCTTCCGGGCCCAGCCTGCACGTAGGATCGCTCTCAACGATAATGGGCCTGGCGCGCGCCCAACGTTTCGGCCACACGCCGATTGCGATCGCCGGCGGAGGCACGGGCATGATTGGCGATCCATCCGGAAAAACCAAAGAGCGACAGCTGCTTTCGCGCGATCAAGTGGAGGAAAACGTCGCCGGTATCAAAGAACAATTGAGTCACTTCCTCGATTTTAACGCGCCTGAAAATCCGGCGCGCATCATCAACAATGCAGAGTGGCTGGCTCCGATCACGATGATGGAATTCCTGCGCGACGTCGGCAAACATTTCACCGTCAATAATCTGATTGGCAAGGAAGCGATTAGCCGCCGCCTCGACTCGGAAGAAGGAATTTCGTTTACCGAATTCAGTTATCCGCTGTTGCAAGCTTATGACTATCTTGTGCTTCACGATCGCTACAACTGCACTTTGCAAATGGGCGGGAGCGATCAATGGGGCAACATTCTCGCCGGAGTCGATTTGATTCGGCGAGTGCGAGGCGCGAAGGCCCACGCCATGGTCTTTCCATTGGTGACCACCGCGTCCGGAGTTAAGTTTGGCAAGACTGAAGCCGGGGGCGTTTGGCTGGACGCGAAACTGACTTCACCTTATCGCTTCTATCAATTCTGGCTGAACACAGATGATCGCGAAGTCGTCGCGTATCTGAAGTTCTTTACCTGGTTGTCACAAGCAGAGATTGGCGAGTTGGAAACTTCGCTGCAAAATCAGCCTGAGCAAAGGAAAGCGCAAAAGGAACTAGCGCGCCAGGTGACCACGATGGTTCACGGCGAGACTGAGTTGGAAAAAGCCGTGCGCGCCTCGGAAGTCTTGTTTGGAAAAGAGATCAGTGGTTTGAGCATCGCTGAGATCCTCGACATCTTTGCCGATGTGCCTTCGACTGAAATCGAGAAATCGAAATTGGACGGCGACGGGTTCACGCTCGGTGAAGCGCTGGTACTTTCCGGACTCGCCCCTTCAAAAGGTGAAGCGAAACGACTGGTCCAGGGTGGCGGCGTGGCCGTCAATAACGTCCGTGCCGATGATGCCCGGAAATCAATTTCAGCTTCGGAGTTTATTGACGGGCAGCTATTGGTGGTGCGAAAGGGAGCGAAGCACTACCACTTGATCAGATTGAAGTAACGCAAACTGTTAGTTTGCGCCCTTGAGAATGGCGGATTGGTCTCTGTCCCACACGCAAACCAACAGTTTGCGTTACTCAGAACATCCCATTCTCGTTCGGCGAATCTTTCGGGGCTTCCATGCCCACATCCCAAAGCTCGGCGATCCGATCACCTTCAAATCTGAAAATGTGAACCACAGAGATTTCAGGCTGGTCCGGTGCGTGTAGCACCCGAGAGTGGATCGCGACCAAATCGCCTTCCGCGAACGTCCGCTGCACTTCAAGAGTTGTGTCAGGGAATTTCGTCGCGGCCTCTGCCATGCCCGCTTTCAGCGATTCGGCGTCACCGGCAAAATAAGGATTATGATGGCGAAAGTTCGCCGACATGTATTTCTGGTACGCCTCATCTACTCTGCCTGAGGCGGCAAGTTTCAAGAACGATGTGGCTGATTCCCTTCGATCCGATGTTTGGTGCGCTTCGCTCACAATCCCTCCTGCTAACGAATTTTAATGATGTCGCGGCGTTGTCTTCCGGGCCGCCTCTTTACGAGCTCTTCGGAAATGCAGATAAATAAAAACAAGACCCGTTGCCAACATGGCCAAACTTAAGACAACCGCTGATCCGCCCTCCATCGCATGACCGGTGCGCGACGTCAGGCCCTTTCCGGTGGTCAGGTACAAAATGTAGTTGATGGCGGAGGTCAAAAGCGTGAGTATGCCTCCGCCTAACCAATTGGCTCTCTTGAAGCGACGGTGAGGGGATCCGGCTTTGGACGGCTGCGTCACATTCTGTTCTTTATTTTTTCCGAATGACATACAGGTATCCGGAAAGACTACTCACAGGTTAGCCGTCACCCGTCCGTGCAGATATGTCGGGAGGTCAGCGACCTTCACGCGCTCCTGCTCCCAGGTGTCGCGGTCGCGGACGGTCACGGCTTCATCTTCGAGTGATTGATGATCGACGGTGACGCAGAAAGGCGTCCCGATTTCATCCTGGCGCGCGTACAACTTTCCGATTCCGCCCGTGTCGTCATAAACGGCGCGCAGAACTGGTTGCAACGAACGCTTGATCGCTTTGGCCATCCCGACAATTTCCGGTTTGTTCTTCGCCAGCGGCAGCACAGCCACTTTGATTGGGGCCATGGAATGATGAAGTTTTAGAATGACGCGCGTCTCGCCTTTGTCATTCGTTTTTTCGGAATAGGCATCCATCAGCAGCGCGAGCACTGTGCGGTTGACTCCCGCTGCCGGCTCGATCACGTAAGGATAAAAGCGCTGCTTGGTTTGCTCGTCGAAATAGGAAAGATCTTCGGTCGAGTCCGGATTCAAACGCTTCCCTTCACTGTCTTCCGGTTTTTTTGAGTGCGTCTTGAGATCGAAATCCGTCCGGTTCGCAATTCCCATCAACTCGTCCCATTGCCGTTCGTCGTCATCACGTTCGGGGAAGAAGCGATACTGAATGTCGACCGTTCGTTTCGCGTAGTGCGCCAGCTCTTCTTTCGGTTGTTCATAAAGCCGCAGGTTCGTGCTGGAGATGCCAATGGTTTGGAACCATTGATGACAGGCATCGATCCATTCCTGATGCGCCTGCTCGTCTTCGCCGGGTTTGACGAAGTATTCCATCTCCATCTGTTCGAATTCGCGTGTGCGAAAGATGAAGTTGCCGGGCGTGACTTCGTTGCGAAATGACTTGCCGATTTGGGCGACACCAAACGGCAGCTTGCGGCGGCTGGTATTCAGGACGTTAAGAAAATCTATGAAGATGCCCTGCGCTGTTTCGGGACGAAGATAAACCAGCGCGGATTCATCATCCTCGGCTGTTGCCCCGACGTGGGTGCGAAACATCAGGTTGAAAGGCCGCGGCTCCGTAAGATTTTTAGAACCGCAGTTCGGGCACTTACCGTCATCAAGTTTGTCCGAACGGAGTCGTGTTTTGCATTCACGACAATCGACCAGCGGGTCGGTAAACGTTTCTTCATGTCCCGAATATTTCCAAACCAGTCGATTCAGGATGATCGACGAATCGAGACCTTCGATGTCATCGCGTTCGTAAACCATCCATCGCCACCAGGCTTGCTTCACGTTGTTGTAAAGCTCGATGCCCATCGGGCCGTAGTCCCAGGCGCTGCCGAGACCGCCGTAAATCTCGGACGACGGATAAACAAAGCCGCGACGTTTCGCGAGCGAGACAATCGTTTCAATATTCGGTGCAGACACGTGTAGTGATCAGTAAATGCGAATCGGAAAATAGAAGAACGCGGATCGCGAGTGTATCAGGGTCAGTACCGGGAGCGGTAGCGACCGGGTAGCTGCCGGGTAGTGCCAATTTGAAATTACGTTTTGTGTAGCCCGGGCGTTTACGCCTGGGAACAAAGGGCGGTTAGATTCAAAAGCCCCATTAATGGGGCTTAGATCGCCTCCACTATCCGTGACCCAGGCGTAAACGCCTGGGCTAGTGAAAGCGACAGGAGAACTAGGTCACCACTTAACTGGCAACGAACTCGCGAATCGCATGGTCGACCCGGTCACTACCGCTCCCGGTACTGACATCAGTCCAAACAAAAGCGCGGCCGGCTCTGTTGAACCGACCGCGCCTTCGCTCCAAATGAATTGACTACCCTACTTAGGCTTGCGGCTGCTGATAAGTCCTGCGAGGCCCCCCCTGGCCTCATTCAGGTCGCCTCATCAGCAGCCCTGCCTTATGCTCTTCGACTGATTGGCAACTCCGTTCCCCCGAAAGAGCCGCCTCGCTCAGATGTAAAGCGCCTCCCCCAAAGCGCCTTGCAACTCCAGCAGAAGAGCCTGACCCGATTACTACCTTCTGCCTGTTTGTCGCGTTCTGCCTCAGCAACGAGTGTGCCAGCAAATGCCTTCCAAGATTCGTCTGGAAAGATCAGTTGAGATTCCGAGAAAATTTTGAATAACAGCGGGAAGGTCGCGATCGTGCGGGACACAGACTGATGCGAACAGATTGTGAAGATGTAATTGTTCGGTACAGAGAGACGGAACAATTGCACTAAAACCGCTCGGGACACAAAAGGCGAACGCGGTGTACCACGCGCATCTTGCGCGTGAGTCCACGGGCGGGACGCCCGTGCCACTAGAAATTTTCGGGATGGAACGGCCGGCCGTAGAACTCTCGATAAAGCCAGCCCAGGACGCGAATCTCCGCCGTGCACAAAGTCTCAAGCCAACAATCAATCAGGAAACTGTCCCGTGTCATCGCAGCAGGGATTTTCTGCGCTTCCTGAACGATTGATGAGGCGCCCTGCATCTCGAGTTGATATGCCGCGGATACCTCTTCGGTCGATTTCGATGCACGATTAAGTGCGTTGAGCAGTTGGGCAATCCAGGCGTGCAGTTCAGGCTCGGTGGGGTTGTGGGCCACCGACTGAATGATGCCAATGGCCAGGCGATCCTCGGCGCGATTGAAATTGAATACGTCCTCGCTCGCCTGGCGGCTCTGCTCCTGCTTCCACTGAAACAGCTCTTCAACATTAGGGTGCTTAATAATTGCCACCCGCTGGTCGTAATCCAGAAACCATTGGATCACTTCCGGCAGCGAATCGTAATCGACCGCACCGAACTGATCGCGGCCGAGCGCTGGCCCACTGGTTTCGGCTTCCGCCACTGCGGTTTTGTTTCCGTTCTGTTCAGTCACGAGACGCGTTTACCGTTGGCGATGAAAGTTGAGTTTGAAAGCTGCGCGGGCTTCGCCGACGCGTTCGCCACGGCGATTCGTTATGGGAATCGGTGCGTATTCTGAAAGCGCTGCCAGATCATCATCGGCAAGCACGTTCAGTTGTTTCAGCGCTTCGATTACTGCCGGCGGCCGCGCGCGCCGATCGTCGCCATCATCAATCTTGAGCGCAAGGCCCAGTCCTTTCGGCCATTCCGCGCAAGGCAGCACGCCGACTGTGTACACTCCCTCGGCGCCTATCTTTGAGATCAGCCGGCCCTTTCCGGCCTTAATCAATTCAGTGTCGAGACGGTCTTTCGATCCGCCAATCATTTCGGGAAATTTGATCATGGCCTGAACAATCCGCCGGCAAGCGTCGCGGGTCTCCGCATCAAACCGCTCATCCGGCGAAATCAGACGCGCGTATCCCAGCGCCATTGAACGCACCGGAAGCCCGAAGACCGGCACGCCGCAGCCGTCGATTCCAATCTTCATTGCGTCGACTGGCACGTCGCAGAATTGCGAAACGACTTTCGCCACCGCCTGCTGCACCGGATGGTGCCATTCATAGTAACTCGCTGTCGGAGCGCCGAGATGTTTAGCGAGTGCCAGCATGGCCGCATGTTTTCCTGAACAGTTGTTCTGCAAAACGCCGGGCTCTTGTCCTGTCCGAATCAGCTCGCGCGTAACTTCGAGGCTGAAAGGCTCGTGCACGCCACACTTCAAGTCGCTTTCATCCAGGCCGATCTTGTCGAGCATCGCCTGGGCCGTCGCAACGTGCATGGGTTCACCGCTGTGCGAGCCACACGCGAGCGCGATTTCCTTTTCGGTGAATCCGAAGGCGTCGGCGGCACCGGAAGCAACAACGGGGATGGTCTGGAATGCTTTACTGGAAGATCGAAAGTAGGTGACCATCTCAGGCGCACCCAACTCGGCAACGGTTTCTCCTGAGCCGTCGACTGCAGCCAAATGCCCACGATGAACTGATTCAACAATCGGCCCCCGCCACACTTCCACCAGGGGCACCGGCGCGTCACCTGCAGTGCTACTACCGTGATTAGACATTGACGAGCATCTTAACTGCTTCATCAATCAAAACGGAAAGCAGGATGCCTCAAGAATGGTGTGAATATCTGAGGGTTGCGTTGGCGCGGTTGCTTTGTAAGAAGCTCTTTCGGCGAGGGCGCGGTCAATCGCATCATGCAAACGGCGGCGACTTTCACCGCTGGAATAGCCGTTCCAATGACTGACCAGCCGGCCTTCGCCTGAGATCACCACCGTTTGCGGGATCACGCTGCGTCCGTTCATTAACATCTGCGCGGTCTCGCGATCGGCGAAGCCCAACCGGAACCCGAAATTGAACTCGCGCGCAAACTGCTTCACTTTCTCCGAGGCGGTCCGCGGATTTTCAGTCGTCAGGCCGATGAACTCGACGGGCTTTCCGGCAAATTCCTTGCGCACTTTTTCGTATTCAGGAACCTCGCGACGGCAGGGACCGCACCAGGTGGCCCAGATGTTTACGACCACGACCTTGCCGCGAAAGTCCGACAGTCGAAAACTTCCCTCGTCGATCGATCTAAGTTCGCGATCCATAAGACTCTCAGACAGCGTGCTGCCCTCGATTGGCGCCAGGGACGGTTCTGGTCGCGACTCAACAACCGGAGTTTCGACGATGGGTGCTCTGGGCGGCGGAGGATTAATGTTTCTTCTGCCTGATTGCGCTACGGCAATCGCAGTCAGAACAAGAAGGAGAAAGGAGAGGAGGACAATTTTTCTCATAAGACCTCGCGTGAGCCTAAAGCGAAATTCGGCTGGCGAATTCTATCTCAACGAAGGCCCTATGAAAAGAATTGAAAAACGAGATGAGGGGGATTACTGCCGGGTAGCCTGCGCCTCGGTGGACGAAGAGGCGTTGGGGGAATTCACGAGACGCTGCCGAGCGGGCGCGGTTCTGGCACGCTTGCCGCCGACTTCAAGGACAGTCAGCTTCACGGCCCGGCGGCCAAAGCGCATTGCTTCGCCGGAAGTTGGGGTCCAAATGTCTATGCGACGACCTCTAACGGCGCCACCCGTGTCAGCGACAACATATTCTCCACTCCAAGCTCCGGCTTCGACGAGCACGCGTGTGCCGATCGGCAGAACGCGCGGGTCAGCGGCAATCACGCCCCTGGCTACCGGTCGTCCGCTGGCTGTTCTACCGCGCAGGCTGTAGGCCGTTGCCGAGTAGACTTCCCCTGGCACGACCACGTTTCCGGTCAAGACATTGGGCGAAGCGATTGTCCCTGCATTGGCCGCCTCAGTCGCCGCCGGTCTGGAATCAGTCAATTGCGTGGCTGACGTCTCCGGCCTGGTTGCCTCTGCCGGAGTATTGCTCTGAGTGTTTACCGTCTGATTTGTCTGCTGAACTGGCTTGGGATCTTGCTGCTGAACGTAGGTTCTGGCGTCGGAAATTACTGAGAAAGCGAGAAGCACACTGACAACGCTTCCCAGAAATGTAGATTTCTTCATCAAATTCGGGTTCTCCTATCCGATTGTTTTAAGCCAAACTTTTCAGTGAAGTCGCGCGCGAGTCAGGCGCTTGCCGTAACTCGACCTTCGGCTCTAGGAGACTGAAGGTGTCTGTCAGCCGAAGTCGGTACTACATCCTTGGCGCGGCTCTGAAAAGACCTTGTTATGAAACCACCTACCCAGGCGGTGGCTAATCCTTGGACTACTTGGACTTTTTTGATTGGTCAAAAGAAAAGCGAACCGTAATGGTTCGCTCTGTTAACCGAGGAAGAGGCTAGCATAGCGGTTCAAAGCCTGTCCAGGCAGGTTGAAGACGATTTGAGTGTGATTTCATTGCGACGCTCGGGCAAGAATATTCGCAAAGTACGGCAAGCTATAATATTTCAGCAGTTACGCCTGCTCCAGGCCCGCGTATTTTTCGACTAATTTCTTCGGGCCATACCCGGGAAAGCTGACGGTGACCTTCGTCTGGTCGCCCGAACCTTCGCGTCGCAGCACCAGGCCCCGACCGTACTTGGCGTGCCGAACATACGAGCCGGGCATAAAGGGTTGAGGCGTCGCGTATCGCGTGTCGGGGCGGGGCTGGCCGGCGCCGCCGGCAGGGCCGCGGCTTTGGACTTTGGACTTTGAACTTTGGGCCTGGAATCCGCCGCCCAGCTGCTGGTTACGTTTGCGAAAGAACTCTTGGATTGATTCGACGCTGTCGTAGGTCTTGCCTGCATACTTGCTGCCCGGCCGCCGTGCACTTACTCGACCCGAATCGTCGAACACTCCCGAATCTTCTGCTTCGGGCATTTCGTCATCGTATTCATACTTGAGCGAGCCCGCGGCTTCACTCAGCGGCTGTGACCTGCGCGCGAAAGATAACCACGAACGACCTCGGGACAGGTCGTCAATCAGTTCGAGCGGCATTTCATTTAGGAACTGTGAAGGCTCTGAGGCCAGCTCTTCACCGTACACCCGCCGTTTTACCGCATGAGTTATGTACAAGTTCCTCTCGGCCCGGGTCATCGCGACGTAAGCCAAGCGCCGCTCTTCTTCAATGTCCGATGAATCGCTTAACGAACGCGAATGCGGAAAAAGACCGTCTTCCAGACCGACCAGAAACACTACGGGAAACTCGAGGCCTTTGGCAGAGTGCGCAGTCATCAGCGTCACCGGCACATCGGCTTTGTACTGATCTGTATCAGCGACGAGGGCCGAATGGTCGATGAAATCGCGCAGACCCTCCGGGCCCTGCTCATCGTAATCGACCGCCGCATTCACCAACTCCTGAAGATTTTCCAGACGGGCTTCGGCCTCGTCGTTGTTCTCTGATTTCAAGGCGTTCTCGTACCCAGTATCAAGAATCGCGGCCTTGACCAGGTCGGATACAGGCGCGGCTGATTCGACGTCCGCCGCAGGATCGTCCGAATCCAGAGCGTTGCCCATAACTTGTTCAACTCTGACTGCCAATCGATTCACGATTTTTTGAAAGTTCGCCAGAGCGGCCGCTGCCCGCGGCGAAAAGCGCGGGTCTTCAACCAGATCTGAAATTGCGTCCCAAAGCGAAATCCCGAGTTCGCGCGCTCGGTTTTCCATCTCATCGAGCGTGACCTTTCCAATCCCCCGCGGCGGCGTATTGATGACTCGCTGCAAGGCAATCGAATCATGCGGATTCATCGCCAACTTCAAATAAGCGATGATGTCCCGCACTTCCATCCGTTCATAAAACGAAAAACCGCCTACGATGTTGTAAGCGAGGCTGGCGCGCCGCATCGCTTCTTCAAATACGCGCGACTGCGCGTTGGTTCGATATAACACCGCCGCGCGCACGTTCGGGTCGGCAGAGAGGTGTTCCTGAATCTTGCCGGAAACAAAACGCGCTTCTGACTCAGCATCCAAAGCCTGAAAGTAACGGATCTTTTCGCCGGCCGGGTTTTGAGTCCAGAGCGCTTTTTCCTTGCGCTCGACGTTGTGTTTGATGACACCGTGCGCCAGATCAAGGATGTTCTGCGTCGAACGATAATTCTCTTCCAGCCGGATGACTTTGGCGGAAGGAAAGTGTTCTTCGAATTTTAGGATGTTCTTGATGTCGGCGCCGCGCCACCGATAGATTGATTGATCCGGATCGCCTACGACACAAATGTTTTGTTGCTTCTCAGTAAGCAGCCTGATCAGCCCAAATTGCAGTTGGTTCGTGTCCTGGTATTCATCAACCAGCAAATAGCGAAACCGATCGTTGTAACGCTCTCGCACTTCCGGCACATCGCGCAGCAAACGCACTGTCTTAATCAGCAAATCGTCAAAATCGAGAGCATTGTTCTTGTGCAGACGCTCTTCGTAAACCTGAAACACACGAGCAATCGACGCGCGACGCTCATCGACAAACTGGGCTTTGGCTGCAAACGCCTCGGCATCTTCGCCGCGATTCTTGGCAGCGCTGATTGCGGATTGTACTGACCGCGGGGCTAACTGCTTGTCGTCCATTCCGAGATCGCGAATCGCATTTCGCGTCAGCCGCACGGTGTCGTCCTGATCGTAAATGGTGAACGAACGCGTGTAGCCCGCGTTCAGCGTTTCAATGTCACGCCGCAAAATCCGCACACACAAACTGTGAAAGGTTGAAATGAAAGGCGCGCTGCCTATCTCGAGGTCTTCGATCAATCTGGTGACGCGATTACGCATCTCTTCAGCGGCTTTATTGGTAAACGTCACCGCGAGAATGTTGCGCGGCCAAACGTTGCGCTCCGCGATCAGATAGGCGATGCGGTGAGCGATGACGCGAGTCTTACCCGAACCCGCGCCCGCCAAAATCAACAGCGGTCCATCGCTGGAAGTAACGGCTTCGCGTTGTTGTTCGTTGAGTTGCGCGAGAAAATCAGTCATGAAATTTTGTCGAACTTACATTTAATCACACGAGATGCAGTTTCAGAACCGCTAGTGATAACGAGCGAATCAGCTGCATGTTTTACACACCGAGTCAGGAACATCCACCCCGACAATCGATCTGTCTGGCCAGGCATAGCGTAAGATCCCGTCGCTACCGCTCCGGGTTCTGACACTA